>Ga0315297_10000282_pt1 | contig 28906 bp, 29 predicted proteins | sample YL17G15_0_MG_FD_203628 | JGI IMG/M metagenome (GOLD analysis project Ga0315297, IMG submission 203628) | Sediment microbial communities from Yellowstone Lake, YNP, Wyoming, USA - YL17G15_0 | ecosystem: Environmental > Aquatic > Freshwater > Lake > Sediment | place: USA: Wyoming | collected...
GGGTATGGATATGACCACGGTTGTCCTCCAGGCACAGGGGCTGACCAAGCGTTTCGGTAATTTGACCGCGGTGGATGATCTTTCGCTGGAGATCCATGCCGGAGAGATCTTCGGCTTTCTTGGTCCCAATGGCGCTGGAAAGACCACCTCGATCAACATGCTGTGCGGCCTGCTCAAACCAGATTCGGGACAGGTCATGATCCACGGTGAGTCGATTTCCAGCGGGGATGCACGGGGTCGTTTACGGGTCGGCGTCTGCCCGCAAAATATTGTCTTATGGGGACAGCTGACCTGCCTTGAACAGCTTCAGTTCATCGGTGAAATGTATGGGCTCCCTGGGAAAGCAGCCCGAGCAAGGGGTGAGCAACTTCTCGATAAGCTCGATCTCCTGGACAAACGCAACCAGCTGGCACGCACCCTTTCAGGGGGCACGCAGCGGCGGTTGAACCTGGCGATGGCCCTGGTTCACGACCCGGAAATCCTGGTTTTGGACGAGCCTGAAGCCGGCCTCGACCCGCAGGGCCGCGTCTTGGTGCGTGAATACATCAAATCTCTGGCCCGCCGGAAGACGATCATCCTGACCACGCACAATATGGATGAAGCTGAGCGCATGGCCGACCGGGTGGCAATTATCGACCACGGCAGGCTGCTTGTAGTGGATACCCCTGAGGCCTTGAAGCATACCATGGGGGAAGGGGATGTTCTCGAGATCGAAGTGCTTGCCGGCCCCACCGGGAGTGCACAATCTGCCCTCGCTCCCATCGTGGAACAGGTCTCGGTGACAGATCGTTCGCTGGTCATTCGGACCAGGGGCGTTGTGGATCTCCTGCCAGCCATCCTGGAGGCACTCCACAAATTGGATATTCGCCCGGGAGATGTACGCCTGCGGGCAAATACGTTGGAGGACGTTTTTATATCCATGACCGGCAGGAGACTGCGCGAATGAAATTCCTGACCGTTTTTCGTAAAACACTGCGTGAAATGTCCCGGGATAAATGGATGCTTGGCTTAACCCTGGCCTTCGCGCCCTTCTTCGTCTTTGTATACTGGCTCATCACCGCCGGAGGTTCGACCACCTACACCATATTGGTGATCAACCATGATGCGGGAGTACAACTGTCCGACGGCTCATCTTTCAACGCCGGGGAGGGCGTGGTCAATGCCATCGCCGGCATTACTTACGCCGATGGAAAGCCCCTCCTGAAAGCGGTTCCCATTGCCAGCCAGGTGGAAGTGGAACCCATATTGAGAAATCGCGGTGCTGCTGCGTTCCTCCTCCTGCCCGAAAATTTCTCCCAGATACTCCAGGATTTAAAAGGGGGCGACCGTTCGGTAACAGCCCGGGTAACCTTCGGAGGTGACCTCTCCAACCCGTATTACATGGTCGGTGTTAACCTGGCGCTTACCGCCGTGGACGGTTACGTGCAAAAAGCCACCGGCCAGCAGCCTCTCATACAATATGATGAACAGGCTCTGGGAGCATCAGCAACGCGCTCCGAGTTTGAAACCTATGTGCCCGGCACGCTCGTCTTTGCAGTGATCCTGCTGATTTTCCTGGCTTCCATGATCGTGGCCCGCGAGATCGAGACGGGCACCCTGCGCCGCCTGCAGCTTTCCTCCGTGACCTCGCTTGACCTGCTGGGAGGCATCACGGCCGCGCTGGTGCTGGTGGGCACGGCCGCGTTCGCCCTGGCGTTCCTGGTGGCGTTGGCGGTCGGGTTCCGCAGCCAGGGACCGGTATGGCTTGCCTTCCTGGTTGGAGCGCTTTCCACCTTTTCCGTGATCGGCCTGGGGATGGTGGTGGCAAGCTTTTCGCGCACGGTTTCTCATGCCTTTGTGGTCGCCAATTTTCCGCTGGGCTTGATGATGATGTTTTCAGGCGTCATCTACCCGCTTCCCGTGGTGAGGCTGTTCTCAATTGCCGGTCACGATTTTGGGCTGTATGATTTTTTGCCTCCCACCCATGCAGTGGCGGCGCTCAACAAGATCCTCACCCTGGGTGCGGGACCGGGTGGTGTCACTTACGAACTGGCTGCCCTGACCGTCCTTTCCGTGATCTACTTTGCGCTGGGTGTCTGGCTTTTCAGGCGCTTTCATTTGCGCACGGTGTAAAAAGGGATTCCAGCCCATCAAGAATAAGATGAATGAATTGATGGGGCACCAGTAACGATTTTCGCGGTCGTTATTTAAACTGGTTCAACCACCAGGCTGCATCCCTTGGAGATCATCCATGGCATTCGACCTCGAGAAACTTATCTTCGACGTATTTGCCCCCCAGGAAGGCGATGTTCTAACCCTCATGGTTGATCTGCCTCACGACGATATTCCGGACATGGTGGAATGGCAGGAACGCCGGGAAATGGCGGAGGACTGGCACCGAAGGATGGCTGGGTTTGCAAAAAACTTCGCCCTTTCCATCAACCCGTTGGTGACCTACGAAGCCACTGGCGGCCATGCGCGCGACCTGCCTGAATTTTGCCTGTCCGGGGGTAGACGGGTCCGCCTCGAAGATCTTGCCCGGGACTCGACCATCATTATTTCCATGACCCAATTTTCAGCCTCTGCACCGCTTATGGTTCTCACCAAAAAGTATGCGAACCTGCGCGTGGCGAGCATGCCGTTGGTCTCAAGGGCGATGCAGGAGACTGGATTGTCCGCCGACTACCACGGGATCGCTGAAAATTGCGCCCGGCTGGCGCCGCTTTTCGACCGGTCAGAGGGCGTCGAAGTGCTTTTCTCCACCGGTCACACCTGTTATTTCGATATATCGGATCGGAAGGGAGCCGTCCAGGACAACGGCCGCTTGCACCCGGGAGCAGGGAAGGACTCGGTTCGCTGGGGGAATCTCCCTTCAGGCGAGGTGTTTGTCGTCCCCAATGAAAGTCCTGAAAGTAAAACCAGGGGTGAGATCCCGGTGAGCTGCGGCAGTGAAACCGCGGTATTCGTGGTGCACAAGAACCAGGTGACCGATGTTCGGGGGGAAGGCCCGGCGGCAGTGGCGAAGCGCCGGGAGTTTCGGGAGGAGAAAGCCTTGCGCAATATTGCCGAAGTGGCCATTGGCTGCAACGAAAAGGCGGTTGTCAGCGGAAACCCGCTGGAAGACGAGAAGGCGGGATTTCACTGGGCATATGGTCGCAGTGATTTTCTTGGCGGGATGGTAAGCCCCGCTGACTTTTCAACGCCTGGTAAAGTGGAGCACCATGATTCGGTTTACGCCAGGGGCAATCCCATTGTATGCCAACGTTTCGACTTCATCTTTCCTGATGGATCGCGGAAAACGGTGATCGAGGACGGAGTTTTATCCCTATAAGACTAAATATACAAGTCGCGCTTGTTATAAACCAGGTAGGCTGCAACCACGCTGACTACGATGATCGCCGCGGAGAGCAGCAGGTAGCCCAGGTCCATTTTGCCGTCACGGAAGAGGACCGCGGCATCGAAATACTTGAAGGGGCTGAAGTACTTGAGGAAATCCAGGTTGTCCTGCATGCCGGCGGCGATTGATAGGAAGTAGGTCACCAGGATGATGCCCACCGCGGTCGAGCCGGAGAGCTTGTACTGCTTCATGACGCAGCCGAGCATGAGACCCAGCGCCATGAAGATCAGCTCGATCACGAACATGGCTTCCATTTCGAGCCTTAGGAAGCTGTAGAAGGGCTGGTCGGGAGCATACTTCTGGGCAAACACGACGGCGGCGCCCCAGGTGACCAGTACAAAGACGATGCAGTTGACCATGACAGCCAGCGCCTTGGCGGTGATGACCCGGCTGCGGGAAACCGGCAGGACCAGTGAAAATTCAACCGTCTTGTCGCGCTCTTCCTTGGAGATGCTGTCGCTGGCCCACATGGCCGCGGCGATGGCACCCATCAGCCCAAAGAAGACGAACATCATTCCGTAGATGCCGTTCAGGGTGGTCAGGTTGAAGGAGCGCAGGCTGAAGGCATCCAGCATGGCCTTGGGCATGGCATCCAGGATCTTCAACATTTCCGGGTCGTTGTAATAGGCCGAGAACTTGGCCATGCCGGTCAAAAGCAGGAGCACCATCACACCGCTCCAGATGAGCAGGGATTTAAGGTTGGATTTCAGTTCACGAAAAAAGATGTTCACAAGGGGCCTCCTTACGACACCGCCGGAATGTCCCGGCGCAGGTAGAGCCAGTAACTAACTGTCAGGGCGATGACCGTGACGGATATGTTCAGAATCACAAGGGGCGTATCAAACCCATTATGCTTGACGAAGTACATCGGGTCCAGCTGTTTGAAGGGGGTGAGGAACTCAAGCTTGAAATCGCCCAACATGCCGCTGAAGGCCGCCAGCACGTAAGCCCCAAAACCCAGTCCGAGGGAATAGGGGGTCACGCTGCGCACACGCTTGACCAGCAGGGAAATGATCAGCCCGACAGCCAGGAAAAAGAGTTGGAAGACAACGATACTGAGCATCAGCACGAGCAGCCCGCCGGTATTGTATGTGCGGTCGCCGTGAAAGCTCAGGACGGAGATGAAACTGACGATCCAAATCACCAGGTCGGTTAGCAGCAGGCTGGAGAAGGCTGCCAGCAGCTTGCTGGAGATCACCTGCAGGCGGCTGACCGGCTTGGTCAGCAGGAAGTCGGCGGTCATTTCATTCTCTTCAACCGAGACCAGCCCGAAACCGTAGTTTCCAGACTGGATGGACAGGCACAGTTGAACGAAAACGAAGACGAAACCGAAAAAGCCCAGGACCGTGGAGAGATCCACCTTGCCCAAGCCGAAAGCCTCCATTAAGGCTGGTGGGAATCTGGCCATCAGGTCTTTCATCATGGCTGCCTGGCTGGCAAAGGCCGGGAAGATGGATTGAAAGAAGATCACCATGGCGGCAACCGAGAGGGACCAGATGAGCACCGACCGCAGCCGTGCCCGAAACTCATGTTTGTAGATGATTGCGCTCATAATCCTGACCTATTCGTAGTAGTGCATGAAGATCTCTTCCAGTGTCGGTTCCTCGATGGTCACATCGGAGACCTGGAGACCGGAGAGTTTCTGCAGCACGGCGTTGATATCGCCCTTGAAGAAGAAATGCGCCGTGCCGTTCTCCTTTTGCAGGTTGGTCACCCCGGGCAGGTCAAAGGAGGCCCCGTCCAACCCGGCGGCGGTCACGCGCACCTTCTTGTAGTTGTTCTTCTGCAGGGTGCGGATGTCGGAGATCTCGACGATCTTGCCCTCGCGGATGATGCCCACGCGGGTGCACAGGCGCTGGACCTCGCCGAGGATGTGGGAGGAGAAGAAAACGGTCACGCCGCGGGCGTTCTCGGCGCGCACCAGATCGAAGAACTTGCGCTGCATCAGCGGGTCCAGGCCGGAGGTTGGTTCATCCAGGAACAGCAGCTTGGGGCTGTGCAGCAGGCCCTGGACAATGCCGACCTTTTTCTTGTTGCCGTAGGAGAGGTCGCTGATACGGCGGTGCATCTCCAGTTCCATGATCTCGGACAGGTCGTGCATGCGCTGGGTGCAGTCGCAGTTGTAAAAGCTGGCGGAATATTTGAGCAGGTCGATGACCTTCATGCCTTCGTAGTAAAAGACCTCCGAGGGCAGGTAGCCGATATCGCGGCGGATCTCGGGTCCCTGTGTCACCACGTCCTTGCCAAACACCTTGGCGCTGCCGCTGGTGGGATGGATGAGCGACAGGAGCAGGCGGATGGTGGTGGATTTGCCAGCGCCGTTGGGACCGATGAAACCGAGGATCTCGCCTTCTTCCTCGTTGAATGAGACATCCATGATGCCGCGGGATTTGCCGTAATACTTGGTCAGCTTGTTGACTTCAATGACGCTCATCGAACTGCTCCTTTGCATGGTATGGTGCTGAACTGGTCCAGCATGCCGAACAATTTTTGATTATAACGCTTTTCACAATGGCGGGATGGGGGAGCGCGACCCCCGTAAAAAGCACGGAACTTCGCCGCCCCTTCGGATTGCCCTCCCCATTTCGAAAAACAGAAATGGGGAGAAAGATCTTGTTTGGGAAAGAATCCCCCTGCAAAAACTATGAGATCGCTTCGGCAGAGGTCATCGAAGACTCATGTCTTCGATGTGGCGCACTGACAACTGGTGGGAGGGTATAACAATTGGGAGGGGTGACACACCCCCGATCGTGGATGGTGTCCTTTGCCCCCAAGATTTATTTTGATCACCACGAAAATCCCAGCCCAAAAAGATAATGACCAAGGTCCCGAGGGGATTCCCGGCTCTATTTTTCCTCCATCAGCGGGTAAAATACACCCATGCCCGCCAATATTGAAATCAAAGCCCGTGCCCGCAACTATGATGACCTGCGCCGGCGCGCCGAGGCGCTCAGCGACACCCCCGCCCAGGTCATTCCACAGGAGGATACTTTTTTCAACATCCCCCGGGGGCGCCTCAAGCTGCGCCAACTTGCGCCCGACCATGCCCAACTGGTGTACTATGAACGCACCGACGCCTCGGGTCCCAAGCGTTCCAATTACCACATATACGAGACGGACAACCCGGACGCCCTAAAGACGACCCTCAGCCTGGCACTGGGGGTGCGCGGGGTGGTGCGCAAAAAACGCACCCTGTACCTGGTCGGGCAGACACGCCTGCACCTTGACGAAGTGGAAGGGCTGGGAGAGTTCGTGGAACTGGAAGTGGTGCTGCGCCCCGGGCAGTCTGACCTTGAAGGGCAGCAAATCGCCCGTGAACTGATGACCCGTCTTGGAATCCGGGAACAGGACCTGCTGGAGGGGGCTTACATGGATATGCTGGAGGAGAGGGAGGAAAAATGACCACCGTCGTCGCACTGGTGCCTTCGCCGGGACATGTCTACCCGGGACACGAAGAATCCCCGACTCGTTTTCAATACTTGGGCAGGTGGGTTTCCAAGCCCTATGCCTCCAGCCTGCGCTTCCTGGAACCGCAGCCCGCGCCGCGTGAAGCCGTAAGTGCGGTGCACACCGGGCGGATGTTGCGCGACTTCGAAGACGCCTGCCGCCGCGGACCAGGGATCACCGATTATGCCCCCACCTATGTCACCCAGGCAACCTACGCGGATGCCTTCCTGGCGGCGGGCGCGGTGCTGGATTGCACACGGGCCGTGCTGGAGGGCCGGGCGCAAAATGCGTTTGCCATCGTGCGCCCGCCCGGACACCATGCCGAGCCGGGAGCCTCCATGGGTTTCTGCCTGTTGAACAACATCGCCATCGCCGTCAGGGCTGCATTGGAAAGCGGTGTTAAAAAAGCGTTGATCGTGGACTTTGACGTCCACCACGGGAACGGCACCCAGGCTGTTTTCTTCGACGAGCAGCGGGTTGCTTTCCTCTCCACCCAGCAGGAAAACATCTACCCCTTCCGCACGGGTTTTATCCACGATGCCCCGCATGCCCGCGGGCGGATCGTCAACGTGCCGCTGCCAGCCCGCTCGGGGGACGCCACCTTTGGGCGCATCGCCGACGAGGTGCTCACCCCGCTGGTCGGGCATTTTGCACCGGAGATGATCTTCGTCTCTGCCGGGTTCGACGGTCACTGGGACGATCCGCTGGCTGAACTGGGGCTCTCCTCGGCGGGCTATCACGCCTACGCGCACCGCCTGGTGGAACTTGCCGGTCAGACCTGCGGTGGGAAGATCGTCTTTTCGCTGGAGGGGGGTTACAACCCGAAGAACGTAGCCTCGGGCGTGGATGCCGTTCTCGCCGCACTGACCGGGACACCCTTCAGCCCCCAGGACCCCAGTCCTTACCCGGAACCGGATATCACCCAGCGGCTGGAGGAAGTACGGAGTTGGAATGAGGCGGAGTCGTGAGGACCGCACGTTAAGAACCCATCTTTTCAGATGAGACACGGAAAAAAACGCTCGTCTTGTCGTGGTTTGCCCGGAAGGAGGGTTGTCCTATGTCATGGAAGGATCAACTTAACGGTGACCCCTTAACCTGGTTGTTGGAGATCGACCCCCCTGGGGTGCGCCACCTGGCGCTGCGCGACCTGATGGAACGACCGGGGACCGATCCTGAACTGCGCCGCGCGCGTGCAGAGGCCCATAATAACGGACCCATTGCAACCATCCTGTCTGCGATGGATGCGTCGGGATACTGGGTGGAACCCGGACCCGGGTACAACCCGAAATACCGTTCCACGGTCTGGTCCGTGATCCTGCTGGCTCAGTTGGGGGCCTCCATGAAGGAAGATAAACGCATCGCCAAGGCGTGCAATTATCTGCTGGATCATTCCCTTCAAAAAGGGGGCCAGTTCACCACCTCGAGCGGGCCTGGCGGGACCGCTGATTGTTTGCAGGGGAATCTTTGCTGGGCGTTGCTGGAACTGGGGTGCGAGGACCCGCGGCTGGATGCCGCCTTTGACTGGATGTCGCGCTGTGTCACCGGGGAGGGTATCGCCCCTGTCGGGGACCGCCAGGCGGAAGTGCGTTTTTATGCCGGTAAGTGCGGCCCAACGTTTGCCTGCGGGGCAAATAACAAGCTTCCTTGCGCCTGGGGAGGCACCAAGGTGATGCTGGCGCTTGGCAATTTACCCCGCGATCGCCGGACTCCCGTGATCGATCGCGCTGTGAAACACGGCATTGATTTTTTCCTGAGCATAGACCCCGCAAAAGCCACCTATCCCTCAGGATGGAGCAGCAAGCCCAGCCAGAACTGGTGGAAATTCGGTTTTCCAGTTTTCTATGTGACCGATCTGCTCCAGGTGATTGAGGCGCTGGTGACCTTGGGTTATGGCGCTGATCCGCGGCTGGCGAACGCGTTGACGCTGGTGTGGGAAAAACAGGATAAAAACGGTCGCTGGGCACTGGAATATGACTATACGGGCAAGACCTGGGTGGACCTTGGTGTAAAGAAGCAGCACAACAAGTGGGTCACGCTGCGCGCTTTACGGGTATTAAAAGCTGCCAACCCCGGTTGATCCGGAAGAAAAAATGCGGCGCACTTTAGAAGTGCGCCGCATTTGGAGTATAAGGGAAATACAGCCGTCCCGGGACACGGGCTAGAAAAGCAAGTGTCCCAGGAGCACCGCCACCAGTGTAACGGTGATGTTGTCCACATCCTTGAGAGGCAGGGATTCGACCAGGGTCCCGACCAGGGCGATGATCGTGATGGGGAGCAGGTAGTGGCTGAAAGGTCCGGGGAAAACACCCGCCAGGACAAATATGAACAGGATGAAGGCTGCCAGGACCCACCCACCGATGAACATCCCCAAGGAGCCGGCTGTGGATTTTCCCCTGCTCCACGGCAATTTTGGGCTCTTGAGGCCGCGCCCCAGGATGTCAGCCAGTCCGTCGCCGCCGCACATCAGCATGAGAGCCAGCATGCCGATGGGGGATGTCTTCCAGTAGACCAGGGTCATGACCACGAAGACTATGCCGTAAAACAGCGGGCCGCGCAGGATCTCGCGCCGGTCGCCGCTGCGGCTCATGGCCTTTACCGAGGCTTCGTCCTTGATGACCCCCAACCCGATCAAGGCGAACTGTCCGGTGATTGCAAACGGCACCAGTGCCGCCAGCCAGCGGGAATACCACACATCCGGGAAGAGCAGCCAGCACAGGACGAACAGGGGACCGGTCAGGATGTGAATGAGTTTGCGGCTCAGGTGGGATTCGATCCAGCCGCGGTGGGCAAAAAAGTCCAGCAGGCGCAGCTCGATCAGCGCCACGGCAAAGGTGATGATCAACGCGAGGAAAGGATTCATTTTCTTCTCCGTCAAAGGGATCTGGATATGCCAATTAAAACACCTCCCGGTCAAAATGTAAACGGGGATGGGATTCATTCCCTGCACCCGTTTCAAGGATGGGATCCGGGGAATTGGTTTGCAAATAAAATAATCCCAGTCTGCCTTGCACCCGTTTCTCATGCCGCGGGGTTCACAACTTAAAGCGGTTCATTCCGTATATCTAAACGGACATTGAAGCGTGGTGGGATTAATTCACCTGCCTTCCACGTTGCGATCATTTTTGAAAAGGAGAAGTAATCATGATCAATTTTGGAAAAATCCTCAAGCGTTCCTGGCACAACCTGTGGAACTATCGTATGCTGTGGGTTTTCGGATTCCTGCTGGCTGTTACTGGAGCAGGCGGGGGAAGCAGTGGAAATGCAGGCAGCGGTTCCAGTTACCAGTTCCGCAATAGTGTCAGCAACGGCAGCAATCCCAATTTCCAACCCGGCCCATTCCTGCGCTCATTGTCCGACTGGTTCAACCAGCATGTCATCCCCCTCATCGAACAACCTGACCAGCACGTGGCTGGCTTCATATGGATCGGCATCGCCGTCCTGTTCTTCATCCTGGTCGTGGGCTTGATTGCTGCCCTGATCCGCTATCCCTCGGAGGCCGCCGTCATCCGCATGGTGGATGAGTATGAGCAGACCGGCACCAAGACAGGTTTCAAGCAGGGCTGGAAGCTGGGTTGGAACCGGCGCGCTTTTCGCATCTGGGTGATCGACCTGGTGATCGGATTGCCGGTCTTTCTCTTTATCCTGCTGCTGCTCGGATTGGGCTTGGTGTTCATCCTCAGCGCGACAGGAGGTAATTCTGCCCTTGCCGTGGGGGCGACAATCACGACCATCGCCTGCGGTTTCCTGTTCATCCTTGTCCTGGCGGTGTTCCTGGTCTTCTTCAGCCTGCTGCGCCATTTCTTCGTTCGGGCAGCTGCCCTGGAAGGGACCGGCATTGGCGAATCCTTCCGCCGGGGCTGGGCTGTGTTCAAGGGCAACTGGAAAAGCGCCGCACTGATGTGGCTGGTGATGATCGGTATTGGCATCGGCTATGGGATCATTGGGCTGGTCTTGTTCTTCCTGTTGATCCCAGCCTACATCGTCCTATTCTTGCCCGCCGTGCTGATCGCGGCTGTCCCGGGTTTGATCACCGGTGGGGTTGCCGCTCTCTTTGGCGCCGGGTGGGTGGCCTGGATCGTGGGCGGTGTGGTTTTCCTGCCGGTTTTCCTGTCCATCCTTTTTGTACCCCTGACCGTGATCAACGGTGGGTACATCATCTACAGTTCCAGTGTCTGGACGCTGACTTACAGGGAGATCAAGGCTCTCGAAGAGGCCAAGCCTGTTGAAATTCCGGCTGACCCCTCCTGACATTCCGGGTATAGCAAAAAACTCCTGGCGAATTATTTCAGCCGGGAGTTTTTATATCCGGGAGGCTCAGCGGGATTTGTGTACCGCCTGCTCACCGGAATCCCCCCGGTAGCGGCACATCTCCATTCCCCAATATACTTTACGGTCGATGAAGGATAATCCACATTTCTCGAGCACCCGGATGGATCCAATGTTTTCCGGGTGGACCAGCCCGATAATGGCGCTGAGGGCGGCGGTTTCAAATCCGTATGCCAGGGAGGCGCGTGCAGCCTCGGTGGCATAGCCTTGACCCCAAGCCTTGCGACTGAGCAAATAAGCCACTTCATGTTCATCGGTCTCAGGCAGGAATTCCAAGCCTGCCCAACCGATAACCTGCCGGTCATCTTTAAGCGTGACAGCCCAATGCCCGCAGCCGCGCTCCTGCCAATGCTTAAGTTGGTGGTCGATGTAGCCCCGGGTTTTTTCCAGGGTGAACGTGGTGGGCGGGAAATAATTAAGGATGCCGGGTTCCTGCAGGATGCCAAACAGGGTCCCGGCATCTTCCATGACCCAGGGACGCAGATGCAGGCGGGGTGTCTCGAGCGAGGGAATGCTCACACGGAATCTGCAGCCGCCATGAGTTTGCCCAGGTTATAGGCCTGCTGCAGCAGTTCGGGGCGCTTTTCGGCATCACCAACCTCACTCACCGAGCCGTGGACAAACCCAACGATCTTGCTTTCCAGAAAGCGGCACATGGTTTCGTAGGTGTGGATGGCATTGATGGCACCGGAGCTATACAGGTCTGCATCCCCATAGGTGAGAATGAACCCGAACTGCTTGTGGCTGACCTCCTTCCATTTGTGTCCCTGGAAGCCGTACCAGCGATCGATGCACAATTTAAGCTGGGCGCTCAAAGTGAACCAATAGATGGGCGAGGCTAGCAGGATGGCATCTGCAGCCGCCAGCTTGGGGTAAAGCGGCTGCATGTCGTCTTCGATGACACAAGCGCCATCGCTGCACAGCTCGCAGGCGTCACAGGCGCGGATATCCAGCCCGTGCAGGTAGATGCTTTCCACCCGGGCACCGGCTTCCCTTGCGCCAGCCGCGGCGCGGTCTGCCAGGACCGCGCTGTTACCCTTCTCGCGCGGGCTCCCTTTCAGGATGAGCATGTTTTTCGTCATGGAGTCTCCTTATCCGTGTTTATCATGTGCATAAGACCAGGCTGTATTTGCCAGGTTAATGAAATATGTAAGCAGGGTGACAAAACCGTAAGTTTTTTCCATTGCAAAGTTATAGCCGATCATACCCATCAATGCCAGGTAATATATAGCCAGGTAAGGGCCAAGCCAGCGTGACCGGCGAAAATCGAATTTAAGAAGATAATCTACAACGAATTCTACCCCATCGTAGAAAGCAAGGATACCCGGCAAGGTGAACGTCCACCACGGATGTCCTCCGGCCGCGTTCGACACCGCCAGGGCCAGGAGCGGGATTCCCAACAGCACCGCCCCCAACCGAAGGCATTCCCGACCTTTCCGGTCGGATCATGTTCAGCATTCAGCGGATGGTGGTGCTCTTGCCAGCCCAATTCGGGTCGAGGAAGCCGAAGATCTCTCCCTGCTTCACTTCCAGGTCAATGCCTCTCAGTGCCTGGACCTTGCCATATCACTTGGTCAATCCCTGCACCCGTATGGCGGACTCAGCCCCTCCACCGATCATGTTTTCTACGTTCATGATAGGCTTCCTGACATTCATCAAATCAGCATTCATCATGGAACCCTGAGCGAGGCAATGATCATCTCGCCCAGGCGCTGGGTTTTACCGCCCAGGCTGTATCCTTCCTGACAGTGAACACCCGTGTAGCTGAAAATATATCCGAACTCCATTTCTCCAAGCCGGATATTTGGATCTGCTTCCGCCGCGCCGTGGTACCAGATTGCATTGATCTGCCCGGTGGGGCAGGCAAACAACACGCGGCGCACGGGTGTGCCAGCCACATCCAGCGTCCCCTGGGGGATGAACTCACCAGACCCGACCCCGGTGGGCCACAGCGGTATATCTTCCCCCACCCTCCGAAAAGCCATGCGGATGTTCAAATCGATGGCCGCGGGTGAACCGGGGTGCAGCATCAGAGTATGGTCGTTCATCTGTGGATCGTTGGATGTGGTCTGGGCAACATCCCAATCTTCAGGCAGCATGATTGAGAAACTATATACCGGGTGGGTGTATGTCCACCAACCCTGGTAGTCCGCCGGATCAATGGGCAGCGGGCTGGGGACTGCAGTCATTGTGGGATCCGTGGGAACTTCCGTTGTAGTGGGCGCAGGAGCGCACTCCCCGCGGTAATAAGCCCACTCGTCACATTCGCTGCCATCCGGGAAAACGCACACACCCGCAACCCCGCCAGATGCGTCCTGCCTGAGCTCCAATTTACCGCCCTGCTCCTCGCAAAATACAGATGCCGGGTTGGGTAAATTTGCCTCCGGCGTTGGGCTGATCTGGCTGGGGCTGCAGGATGCAATTAATGGCATTCCCATCAAGATGACGAAGGACAACAATCCTGGTTGGTGCATTTTGACCTCCTTGGTCCGGTGGCGTTTCCGCCAGTGAAAACAACCTATATGAGATTGGAGAAAATTCCGAGAAATATGGGGATATCCATACCGGCATGGAACAAGATCGAAGCCAGGACACTGTCCGTTTTTTGCACGAGGTACCCCCAGGCAAGCGCAAGAGGGACGAGGATGACCAGGAATAAATATTCGCTCCCCGTATAGGAGACTCCCTTATGCATTACAGTAAAGACCAGTGCCACCAGGCAGTTCGACAGGATTTTGCCGAAGAAGGGTTCCAGCTTCCGCAGGAACAACCCTCGGAAAAGGATCTCCTCCAGGGTGCCGTTTGCCAGTACGATGAGCAGCAGCCCCGGGACCCATGGGAGAATCCTGGCAATGGTCAACCCTTGCGCCTTGAACAGCATGGATGCCGTGGGGATGGAGCCCGCCACCGCGATGAAGAAGGCGATCAATCCAATGGTCAGCCCCAGTTTTAGATTCCCTTTTTGGATGTAGATCGATTCCAGGCTGCCGCCGGTGAGGAGGGTGAAGACGATGACCACGGAAACGATCACCAGGCAATCGTTCAGCTTCGGTAGCACCCAACCGGCAATATTATGGTCATTCATGTTTAAGGAATCAAACAGGAACCTGCCAAAGACCCAATCCATGGAGATCGCCACGGACAGGATGAAAAAAGCAAAGATTATTTGCCAGTACTTTTCAAAACGCCTGCTCCCATGAACCAGCCACGCGGCGACTAGCAATGCAGCGCTAAATCCAATCCTCCAAAGGTAGTTGTTGGTTCCCTCAAAATACTGTTTTCCCCATGGTTTAAACACCACCATGGCCGCTCCGCAAACGGAGATGAAAAGCAGGGCCAGGACGGTCCTCTCGATCCAATCTCTCGTGGAAAGTTGATTGTTTTTCATGATCATTCTCCTTATTGTTTGTTAAAAATTTATCTCATATTTTGCCGCCACAACGCCAAAATCCTGTAATGTAAAAAATATATCTTTTATATATTCCAAATAAGTTCCACAACAATTCGCCAGACATCAGGTTAATCCACCCATGTCGCGGTGTCATCACCCAAACTTGGTGAATTGAAAAATCCCTGCCGATCCGGCAGGGATAAATTGATTAATTCGCACTGGGATCAACTTACGCCAGCAGCATTAATTCCTTCGAGCGCCTTATCGCCCCGCTGCGCCCGTGCACCCCCAGCTTGGCATAGATGCTCTTTATATGCGTCCGCACGGTATTGGCGGATATCACCAGCAGATCGGCGATCTCAGGTGTGGAGAGATAGGTGTTCAAATGCTGCAGTACTTCCAACTCGCGCTCGCTCAACGGCTCGATCAGTGTTTCAGAAACTGGGATCGGCTCTGCGCTAAATTTGCGCCGGGATTCGAAGGCCGCCAATAGCCGCGAAACAAATACCGGAGCACTGGACTTCACCTTCCGCAGGCGGAGAAGCTTTTCCATCTCCGTTCCTTCGCGCACAAAGGTCATTACACGGTTTTCCGGTTCGGCCAGTTCGAGCGCCTGTCGCAGCCAAGCCAGAGCCTGTTTCTCATCTCCCATGGCCTGAAATGCAAGTGCGCGCAACCCATACACCCGAACCGTATCAAACGAAGGCTGCCCATTCAAACGCTCTTCCTCCTTTCCCAACATCAACAGAGCATCATCGGGATGGTTGTCTTTCAACAACAGCCTGGCTGTCAGAATGTTCGTAAAACGCGCGCCACTTTCCTGAACACGACGGATCTGTTGGTCGATTTCGTTGGCATCTTGTGCTGCGCTGTCCAACATGGAATCAAGAGTGAAGGTAACAGTCATCTCCCAATACCAGGGAGAGACCTTTTGCGCCATACTATGGGCACGTTGGAACACCTGACGTGCTTGACCGTATTCATTGCCATACACCAAGGCGCGCCCAAGATAATTTAAGCACATCACTTCCGTATCCATTTGACCCCAGCGCTCGCTCATCGCCAGCCCTTTACGGGCATATTGGATGGCGCTCTCATTCTCGCCCCATTCTGCCAAAACACGCGCAAATAACGAATAAACATTGGCAGTCGCGGATAAAGGCTGCTGGTAACGCTGTTGATAATCGTCCGCAATTTCCAGCGCATCCATGCAAACACGATGAAGTTCGCGCATTCTTCCTGCGTGCAGGTTCGAGGATGCCAAAGCCGCGTTAGCAATCATCGCCACATGTGGCTTTTTGGCTTGAAGCGCCAGCGCAAGCGCCTGTTGCAGGATAGATGTATCATTTGGATTATGACGTCTATCGGCCGATCGTGTATCCCCCCAAATGGTCAGATTCAAGGCACGAACGGCGACTTCATCCGGCGGCAGCAATTCGTTGGCAAGGCAGGCTTGCGCGATGGTATCGTCTTTCTCTCCCTGAAGACTAAACAAAAAAGCCCTTGCCGCAGCGATATGACCTTTCAACCGCTGACGTTCAACAGCATCCTTTGTATCCTCCTCTATTTTTTTCTCCACCGCATCCAATATCTGCTGGGACCTGTGAATCTGTCTCGCGCCAAGTGACCAAGCCTGGGCAATGCCAAGCCACGGCATGGACACCAACTGATCATGGGGGACCAATTCGATCCTTTGCATGATGGGAGGCATTTCATCATTCTCAACTAGAACTAATACATTGGCAGAGACAATCTGCGCCACCAGTTCCATATCCCCCGCGACCAGGGCATGGTTCAATGCTTCTGGCAAAAAGCCCTGCGCTTCGTACCAGTGAGAGGCCAAATGGTGGAGTTCCACAGAAAGACCCGGATGGGTTTGTTCCAACACCAGCTTTAGCAAATCGGAAAAAAGATGATGGTAACGATACCAGCTATGCTCGTCGTCGAGCGGGACCAGGAACAGGTTGGCGCGTTCGATGGCGCTGAGCATCCCCTGGGCCGTTCCACCCGTCCCTGTTACAGCATCGCACAATGGAGCAGACAACCGCTCCAAGATCGATGTTTTTAACAAGAACTCCCGCACCCCGGGTTCCTGGCGGTCGAGCACCTGTTCGATCAAGTAGTCAAAAACGTAGCGGTGGCTGCCGGCGAAGGCGGCGATAAACGTCGACGGATTCTCGTTCCCGCGCAGGCTGATGGCCGCCATCTGCAAGCCCGCGATCCAGCCTTCCGCACGGGAATTCAGGGTGCTTACATCCTCCAGCGTGAGCTTCACCCCGGCGGAATTTTCAAGGAATACCCCGGCTTCCGGTATGGAAAAACGGAGGTGTTCCATGCGCAGTTCCCCCAGTTGACCCGCCACCCTCAGGCGCGCCAGCTCCAGCGGCGGATCAGAACGGGTCAACAGGATAAGGTGGATATGGGCGGGTGCGTGATCCACCAGGTACTGCATTTCGTTGTTAACTTGTCCATTACGGATGATATGGTAGTCGTCCAGGATGAGGATCACGTCCTGCTTGAGATCCATTAACCCATGGATGAACCTCGCCAGGGTGTCTTCCAAAGGCTCCTGCGCCCCTCCTACGGATGGAAGCGTCGCAAAATCAACAACGGTGCCTCCCTCCTCCAGGCAGGCTCCAAGATATTCCAAAAACCGCCCGGGATCGTTATCCGCCTCATCGAGAGATAGCCAGCCAAAAGCCGTCCCCTTTTTACGCGCCGACTGCACCCAGGCACTGACCAGGGTTGTCTTGCCCGCCCCCGCCGGGGCCGATACCAGGGTCAGGCGGTGGGTCAGAGCCTCATCCAGTTTTTCCAGCAGTTGCGGACGCGTCACGAACCCGGATGGAACGGGAGGAAAATAGAACTTGGTGGGCAGCAGGTCGCTCACATTGTGATTATACACATATCCCCCATCTACGCCTCGCGAATCTGCAGGACTCTTGACCGGGGATTTCCTAGGTCTGTGAAACCGGACCCAACGAAACCAGGGTCAGACCCAAGTCGCGGATTTTTAACAATACCCCGAACAATTCCGCCTGGTCTTGCACCTCGCCGATGATAATGCTTTCATTTTCCATGGAGATCAGCGTAAAGGGTGAAAAATATGCCGCCCATTTCTCGTCCAGCACTTCGCGCATATGGATCTCAACCCTCTTTTCAACTGGCATGGGTTTCCTCGTCATGTTCCCGTGAATATACTTCCGACAGATCATGTCGCTGGATCAGATTGCGATTCGCCAGCCCGGTTTTTTCCAAGGTGATCAGGAAAGATTTTTCCTTGAGAAGACTCTTTGGCATCCCAGACATTTCAAATTTCCCCGCAATGGATGAGCGCCGAAATGCCGCCCATCAAGACCAGGAGGAAACCCACCAAACCAAGGAACAAACTGGTTGGCAGCAAATGAAGCAGCATGAGCATGGGAATGCTCAACCCGGCGCAGATCAATCCCAGCGATGCCAGCATGACGCGGCGCGGCAGGGATTTGACCATGAATTCATTGCGCTTATTTGCAATGGCGATTCTGGCCAGGTTGGGTTTAATAAGTTGGGTCAGCGCAGTCATATTCACCTCCAGAAAGAATACGGGTACGCTCTTAAAATAACCGGAGAGGGGAGATAAGTCATCACCCAATCTTGGTGAATATAATTTCCAAATACCAGTGGGTTTTTTTTATTCGGGACGGCAGGCAGCCTGATAATCTTCCAGCACAGCTTGAATTGAGATGTCGATCACGCTGCCCGGCTGATCGGGCAAATCCCCCGAGCGGATCTTTTTGAAGGCAAGCGGCGCAAACTGACCCAGCAGGGAACGGGGGATGGCAACCCCTTCAAGATTCGCCAGCAGTTTTTCCACTGCCGCCTGGACTGCTGGTTCCTGCCAATAATAGCGCATGCGATCGCTCAGGCTGTATTTACGGGCAAAAGCCTGCTCAGCCCGTGTTCCCGTGTAATGCCTCTGCCAGTGTTCCGGTCGGCGCAACATGGCTTGCTCCACGACTGCGATCAACTCTGAGCGCTGTCCTGCAGGGAATAATTCGGTCTCCATCATCGCCAGGACAAAAACCGCCTCCCGGTAGGCATGGGTCAGCGCCGGGCCAACCTTTAATATGGCAAAATGATCACGGACCAGGGTTTTTAAGCATTCGCGTTTTTGGTAATCGGTGGAGTGCGCTTCGAAAACCAGCGGCATGCTCTCACTGAACTTCGCCAGATCACGCGTGGCCCCGGGATCATAGTCCAGCACAAAATCATCACCGAACTCCACCCCGGGTTGGACAACAACGGCGATGACCCGCTCCCAAGCAGACTCCAATCCCTCCTTGATAAACGCGGCGTGCATCACATCCAGGGTGAAGCGGACATCCCTCACCGCGGTAACTTGAACATGGTCTTCATGTTCCTGCGCCCCTCCCGGTAAGGGGATCTCGGTGCCGATGACATACCGCGGGGCGGCAGCCGGGTCCGGGATCGATTCCTCGGCGACTCTGGCAAGTTCCGCCGTTCGCCGTGCGGAGAGTTCGGGGTCAAGGGGGCGGCGCGGGTCGGATCCCAGGCGCATGCTTGCGTCCAGGTGGATCTTTGTAAACCCGTTCAGCGCGTAGATGCGCACCATTTCGGCTGCTTTCGACATGGCACTTGCAGCCGGTTCCTGCTGCCATGGAAAGGGGCCGAGATGATCACCTCCCAGGAGAATTTTATTTTTGGGGAAATTGTTCTGCGCGGCGATCTTGTGAACAAATTTAACGAATATCTCCGGGGTCATCCCGGTGTAACCGCCAAATTGGTTGACCTGGTTGCACGTGGATTCGACCAGTACCGGGTCCGTACCCTGCAGAGTTGTTTTCAGCACCCAGGGGTGGGCGGAACAAATGGAAGGGATGCCGCGCGGTTCCCCGCGTTTTTGAGCCTGGAGCAGATCATCCAAGGGGTGGGACATGCTGCATGGCCTCTTCCAGTCCTGGTTGGGCTGCCGTGCCGCCCGTGCGCCGGGTGGACAGCGATCCGCAGGCGGTAGCCAAACCCAGGGATTTCTCCAGCTCCCAACCATTAAGAAATCCATAAAGGAATCCCGCGTCGAATGCATCCCCCGCGCCAATCGTATCGACCACATCGACCTTTACAGCCGGGGTACGGGCTGTGGTATCGCCGCGCCGCGCGATCGCCCCTCCCCGACCAAGTTTAACCGCCACCACCCTGCAGGTGGCAGCGATCTGCTCAACGGCTGACTCGAGGTCGGTCATTCGTGCCAAAGCAAGGGCTTCTTTTTCATTGGGAAGAAAAACATCCACCTGCGGCAGCAGTTCGTTTATCCCCTGCCACTGCCCGGATGGATCCCAGTTGGTATCAAGGGAGGTGGACAAACCCAAAGTATGAGCGCGTGAGAAGAGATCCGACAGGCCGGGCTGCAGGTTTTTTTGCAGGAAGTATGAGGCGACGTGCAGGTGCCGCGCACTGGACAGCAGGTCATCACTTACCTCGGCGGCAGTCAGGGAGTCGATCAGCCCGGTGTGGGTCAGGATGGCGCGGTCTGCGCCTTTATTCAGGATGACGCTCAGCCCGGTCTTTTCCCCCGGGCGGACGAGAATGCTGGAGGTGTCCACACCCCGGGAGTTTATCTCCTCCAGCATGAAGCGCCCAAAGGTGTCTTCACCGCAGAGACCCACGAATGCGACCCGCAGCCCGAGCCTCGCCGCTCCGCAAGCGAATATGGCTGACGAGGAACCAATAGCCAGCTCAGCAGACTCTACCAATTTTTCCACCTGTCCGAAGGCGGGCTCAACATTGCCGGAAAGGATCAGGTCGGGATTGATCTCCCCGGGGACCAGGATATCAAATTTGCGGATGGGATTCATATGCACCCGGGGCTTATCACGCGAGGAAAGATTATCATGGGCAGGTTTGCCGCCAGGCATCCAGGTTGCGATTCTTGAAGATAAAGCTGACCTTATGGTCCCGACCCCAGGCACACGCCGCTTCGAAATCCACGTCCATATCGGTATATTCCGCGGCGAATATCGCCTTCCCCGCTTCAATGAACGGGAGCATCCGTCCGCACCAGCCGTAATAATAACAGTCCTCGGTGATGACAAAATCAAAAAATGAAATGGAGTCTGCGACCATGTCCGGTGCATTCTTCAGACCGATTGCCAAGCCGCGGGCATGCGCCTCGTCTGCCAGCCAATGGGCGTAAGCCAGCTGGTCGGGATAGGTGAGGGGAAACCCTGTCTTATTTTCATAGATCTCAATATTGTCCGGCTCCACTCCATCAAAGTTTTTCGCCCGGCAAAGATCCAGTCGGGCGCGCATGATCGGAGCCAGCAGATCGATGCGCCGAATATCCAGCCACTTTTCACCAGGCCAGCCTTCGTAGTCGCTTCCCAATACCTGTTTGGGGAACTGGCTGGCATCCGGTCTCCAGTCTTCCCACGAGCCAACGGAAATATAGCAAATGACCTTCACACCGCGGGAATGCAAGGTATCAATCACTGACTGGTCTGCGTAAAGGTCAATGTCGAATACCTGTGCCACCACTGAAGTGTCCACACTCCCTTCAGATAATTCCCACTGCCAGGTCAACCCGTGGGCGGGGTGCCACCATTCAGCGGCAGGCGGGGGGGAGGAGGGGATTGGAAAAGGGGTCATGTTTTCAGGCGCGGGGGTGCAGGCGGCAAGGAATAGGATCAGGGTCCAAAATAAAATGGGTTTCCTTATCATACCTTGTGGATCTTGAACTGGGGCAGGTAATCCTTGTGCCGGGTGAATAGATCGTTGGTCATCTGCCTGATCTCGGTCAGCGAAAGCACGGAGGCAGTCAACGGGTCGTGGCAGATGGCGCGGTAGACCATGGTCGGGTCGCCGCTGAGGGTGGCAGTGATGGCCATCTCTTCGATCCCGCTCGAGAGCCGGGTCAACAGGGCACATTCGGGCGGTAGTGCCCCCACGTGGATGGGATGGAACCCGCCCTTATCCACATAGACCGGCACCTCCACACAGGCCCCATCGGGCAGGTCCGTGATGAGATTTGTATTGGGCACATTGCCGTTGAACTTGAAGGGGTCGCCTCCCTTCAATGCATTAATGATATAGGCCGCGTATTCCAGCCCGCGCGCCAGGTCGCTTGGGGTAAGTTCCCGGGCCAGTTCGGCGTGCACACCGTCCTTCCAGGTGGCCTCGGTGTTCTGGTATTCCTTCAGAATATAGGCATATTCCCCCGGGTTCCAGCCGGTGCCGTGGGTGCAGTATTTCTCGATCAGGTCGGGGCGCTTGCGGAACCACCAGTTGTACTCGGAGTTGTGCCCGCTCGATTCGGTGACGTAATAGCCCAGCGCCAGGTACATCTCGTTGCGCACCTGCTCCTCGTTGTAGATATCCGGGTTTTCGGTGACGGCCTTGTAAATCTGCGGGTAGGCGTCCTGCCCGCTGACCTCGTATTTAAGATACCAGGCCTGGTGGTTGATCCCCGCGCAGACATAATTAACCTCGGGCCACAGCGCCCCGATCCAGACCGCCAGCATCATGGCTGTCCCCTGGACCGAGTGGCACAGCCCGGTAACCGGGATGTGCGTCTGCCGCTGGAGCGCCCCACACAGCATGGCCATGGGGTTGGTGTAATTGAGCAGGATGGCGTTCGGGCAATATTTCTCCATATCCCGAACGATGTCCATCATGGGTGGCAGGGTGCGCAGGAAGCGGAAGATGCCCGAGGGTCCGCGCGTGTCGCCGACGTTAATATCCACGCCATATTTCTTGGGGATCTCGATGTCATGGCGCCAGACCTCTGTGCTGCCCGAAAGGATGGTGGTCAGGACCACATCGGCGCCTTTGAGGGCTTCGACCCGGTCGAGGGTGGCAGTGACCCTGGCAGGGTACTTCCCAGTCTCAATGAGTTTCAAGATGGTGTTATGGGCAAAGTCCAGCCGTTCCGCATCAATGTCCATCAGCGAGATGTGGGCATCTGCCAATAGCGGGAAGGTCAGGATGTCGCGCACGAGCCCGGCAGTAAAGCCGAGGCTGCCCGCGCCGATGAAAGTGATCTTGGTCATGTTGTCTCCTTTAATTCACCAGGTTTTTATCACCACGGCATGCCACACAGGTCAATTTTACCTGACCTCCATGCCTGTTTTGCCAGGGGCAGGATCATTACACAGGCGTTCAGTGCCCGCTCCCCGTTTTCTTGTGCAAAGAGAACCTTGTCCGCGGCAGCCTGCCAGCCGGTGCGCTCATAAAAATTGCGAGTCTCGTCACCGCAGATGAGCAGACCAAACGGAACTTGAATTATATTACGCATGAAAGGCGTCGCCGCTCGAAGCAACGCCGACCCATAGCCCTTTTTTTGATATTGGGGGTGAGTTGCCACCCCGCCGACCCCTGCCACCCAAACCCGTTCCCCGCCAGCAAGGATCTCCCGTTTCAGCAAGCCCAGCTGTGTGACGAGCACACCACCGTCGCGTCCCAGCACCATCCACTCGCTTGGTGCCCAGGTGATGCCGGACAGTTCAGGATCGTCCTCCAACCTTTCAGGCTCAAAGGCAAGTTTATCCAACCCGTCGATCTCCATTTGAAGGTCAGGGTCGATTTCTGCATCCGGGATAAAGCGGATTTGTAGGTTGGTCATATGCGCAGGCGGGTTTATTTTTTAAATAGATGATACAACCCGAAACCGGTTCGTAACACCCTGTAACTGTTTGCCAACTGGGTAGGTCTCTCACTGAAATAGATCGGGCGTGAGTCTATATTCGCTTCGATATAGGCAACCGCTGAGTCAGCCAGCCGGGTGACGCCTTCCTGTGGAAATGTTTCGTGGAAGTCCATTTCGGTGCGTCCCCGTAAAACATGGGCAACGTAATAATAATCGTATACCCGATCCCAATCGGTAAAGACGATGGCGTTATCTTCCAAGCCGTCCACGATGTGCTCCGCTTCAAGCAGGCGGGCATGGGGGAATTTATATGCCCCGGTTTCCCAATCCTCCAACCCGGGCGGCATGCGATCCTCCACAGCGGACATCACGCCGTGTGCATTGGGATACAGACTGATAATGATTATCAGCATGCCCAAAACCGCGGGGACAACCCCGGGTAATTTTGGGATCAACTTTGCCATATCAATGATCGCATTCACACCCAGCCCCATGAAAACTGCCAGGATCAGGGCCGCCGGGATGAGATAAACATGGAAATCATCAACATTATATGTTGCGGCAAAAGCAAGGAAGCCAATGAGCACAGCGCTCAGGAGAACCGCCTCACGCCAGCGCACGGGAGTTTTCCGGCGCGGGATTAAAAGGGCGATGAGACCGGGCAGTGCAAGAATCAATTTCCAGGAAATGCTGGCGGTAAAATTTTCCAGGCGCTGCAGGGCATCAACTGGAGCCACCCCGAAGAATTGTCCACGGAATTGAGGCGGGAAGTATAGGAAGGCCAGTCGCTCAAAGGGTGAATCAAAATCAAGCGGTGTCATATTCCACACGCTGAGGGAGGGACGAACCACGGCATTGTAATAGCCGGCGGTGGAGTTTTTCCAATCAAGAAAGATGAAAGCCGTAAAAAATATCAGAGCGCCTGTCAATGCCCCCAGCGCAGCATGGACCCAGTCTATTCGCCTCCGGGCGGTGAGAAGCATGTAAAGAAGAACTGCAGGCGCGCTCAGCGCCACCGCGGTATGGATCCCAAGGCTTAAACCGCCGAGCAAACCGGCCAGGAAAAGCCAGCGCGAGTCCCCAGTTTCCCTCCATTGCAGCATGGCGAGTAGCAGGAATGCCTGGCATACCGCCGAGGTCGCATAAACCTCAGCGATGGAAGCCTGCTTCCAGAAAAGCGGTGTCAGGGCCAGGACCAGTGAACCAAAAATCGCCGGGATGCGCCACGCTCCCAGTTTACGCAGGATAAGATAGACCAGGGCCACCGTCAGCGCGGCTGAAAAGGCGGAGAATAAATTCACGGACGCTGCCGGTTCACCGGTCGGGAGGAGGGTGAAAAGCCTGGCCAGCAGGATATAAACCGGGTATCCCGTGGGATGCCCGATCCCCAGCGTGGTGGCAATGGTTTGGAATTCAGCCGAGTCCCCGGAAAGCAGGGATGGGGCAAGGGTGCAAATATAGAGCCCGAAGGAGGCAATGAATAATAACAACACAATGGCGGGATCAATTCGTTTCATTGTCTGGGTATCAAGCGCCGGCTATCAATTACTTGAGCGGGTGAGTTGATTTACGGGTAACGAAGGCCGTGTTCCAATTCGAATCTACGAGTTGGAAGACAGCCTCAACAAGGGCGGGTTCTCCCAATGCAGTGTATGACAGGGTCCATTGCGCCGTTTGATTGTCGCTGGAAAAGGTGAGGTTAACATCCACGGGATCCCATTTCCAGTCGCTGCTTGAACCGGCATATGTGTTGAGCATATCGTTCTCGAGCAGGAGATCTGCACCGATCCCTTCAATGGACATGCCTGTCTTGGGATCCTGATCAGTGTCCAGCAAAACCTGGAATCCGTTGTATGCTGCTGCCTCTCCGGTGAACTCAAAACGAATATTGAGGCTGCCGGCTTTATTTTTTATGCTGGCATTTGTGATCCCTGCCGCTGATGATAATTCCAGCGTTGAGGTGGGGGTTTCAGTTGGCTCCGCTGTTCCAGGGGGGATTTTTCGAACGGTTTGTGATTTCGCCAGGATGACACTGAATTCATTTCCGCTCTCTGCAGCCCCGCCCGCGGATTTCGTAATTGACACTTTTCCCAAAGCGTTGAACCCGGTCGCCTCCTCCCAGGTGTTTTCGTTTACCAGGTGGATCGCATACATCGGATTATCCCGCAGGGAGGCATATCCATCCGGCAGCCAAAGGCCGAGTTTATATTCGCCTGTCCTGGCGTTGGAAGGGATGTGGATCTTCGCTGTGAAAACAGTTTTGCCAGGTTCCCAATGCCGGAGGTCGATATCTGCAATATCCATATATACCTGTGTGTTACCCCCCGACTCGAGGACCACATACAGCGGGCGGGCGTTGATGATGGAGGCGAAGCCGGAGTTAACCAGGTTCACGCTCAGATTTAAAACCCCGCCCGGTCTCACCTGTTCGTTAAATTCGGCTGAGGTGAGAGATAAACGGTAACCCATGCGGTTGGAAATTTCGTCGTAACAGCCACCCTGCTCCCAACTGCGCAGGATGCCCTTATGGTAGGCCTCATTGATGGCCGAAAAATGCAGCAGTTCCATTTCGCGCACGGCATTTGCACATTCCGAGCGCGGCGGGTCGGGTGCGCAGGTTTCTCCGCTCATGGGGGTAAAGCGGGTCAACTCAGCCAGGTAGGCCTTGTCCCGTTCCACGGTAATCACACCATCGCGCTCGTAGGTGCCGACATCGGTGGCACTGGAAAGGAAGCAATCGTTGTGATGTGCGACGCGCGCCCTGGCAGCGTCTCCAGGATCAGGGAACATCTCGATGATGTTGGCAGGGTAGCGCACCTGCGCTATGCGCGTTTCGGGCAGTGCCTTTAGCAAGGCAAACAGAATATCTCTTTTATCTGTTATGTTATCCAATCCATGCGTGGAGGTATGCCACTCACCCCAGGCACCGATGAATCCTGCTTCCACCCAGGCGATCACATCCGCGTTGTTTTGCAGGACCGGGGTTAACTGCCCGATATGGAGCAGGATCTGCTCCTTGGAGGAATCCGGCTCGGAGTCAGGAAACGGCCCCCTGTTGTAGGCAAAGCGGAGGATCGCCTTCAGCCCCGCCGCGCGTATGTCTGCAAAGTTAACGGTCAGTCCATCAAGGATTTCCTGCGGAATCTTGGACTCGCGCCAGTCGTCAAGGCGAATATTCAGATGAACCAGCGTATTCCCGGTCGCCCGGACGGGACTGAATCCTGCAGGTCCCGGGAGTTCGTACGGCGTGAAGAAACCCCGCTCAGGGTTGAGATTGGGCGCCTCTGAAACGGCATACGTGTGGATCACCGTGGCGGGTTCAGGGGAAGCTTGAGCGGGTTGACATCCCATCAGCAGGGAGGAAAATATCATCAGGGACAAAATGCGTTTCATTACTGATTGCTTATTTGAACGCCGATTGGGTTGCCTGGTCAACGATCCAGCGCTGGAGGAAAATGTAAACCAAAAATATAGGCAGGAGGGTCAATATGGACGCGGCCAGCACCAGGCCCTGGTTGGATACATGCTGGGTTTGGAACCAGACCAGCAGCAGCGGGATGGTGCGTTTTTCCGGCGAGGTGAGCACGATTAACGGCCAGAGGTAGTCGTTCCACGTGGCCATGAAGGTGAAGATGCCCAGCGAGGCAAGCGGCGGGCTCATTTGCGGCAGGATGATGCGGGCGTAAATTCCAAATTCGGAAGCACCGTCTATGCGTGCGGCATCCATGAGTTCAGCCGGCATGCATTCAATGAACTGCTTCATCATGAAAATGCCGTAGGCATCCACCATGGAGGGAATGATCAACGCCCAGAGCGAGTCGATCAAGCCGAACTTGACCACCAGCAGGTAATTGGGAATCATGACCACTTGAAACGGGATCATGATCTGGATGAGGATGACCCCGAAAGCGAGGTTTTTACCTTTGAAATGATACTTGGCGAATATGTAGCCAGCAAAGGAACTGGTGAACAGCGTGATGGCCACGCGCGCAAGGGAAACGATCACGCTGTTGAGCAGGTTGCGGGCGATCGGGATGTCTTTATCGGTAAGAATCGTGATGTAATGCTTGAGGGTTGGTTGCTGGGGGAAGAAATCCGGCGGTGTTTTGCGCAGTTCCGCTTCATTTTTCAACGAAGAGACCATGATATAGAAGAATGGCAGAAGGGTCGCTACCAGCCCAACGATCAGCACGGCATAGGCACCAGATTTGCCGAGCAACCAGAATGGGGCGTTTTTCTTTTTCTCTGTGCTCATATCAGTACTCCCATTCCGACCGCAGGATGCGGAACTGGATGACGGTAAGAATCAAAATAATAATGAACAGGACCATCGACATTGCCGCAGACAGACCGAAATTGTTGGCAAAACGGAAAGCATTTTCATAAATGCTTAAAAGCATGGTCTGAGTCTGATTTTTTGGCCCGCCGCGCGTGAGCAGCTGGAAAATGACAAACACCTGCAGCGAAGAGATCACCGTCAGGACGGAGGTCAGCAGCACCGTTCGCTGCAGCAGCGGGACGACGATCTGCCAGAATTCCTGCCAGATATTGGCGCCGTCAACGCGGGCAGCCTCCCGCAGGGTCTTGGGGATGGACTGCAGGGCGGCAACGAATATGACCAGGTTAAAACCGAAGTCCTGCCAGACGTGCGCCACGACCACGCAAATCATTGCCAACGGCACGCCGAAATATATCGTGTTCGGATCCTGCAGCCAGGATTTGGGTGGGACCAGCCCGATGGCTTTGAACATGATGCTGAGCAACCCCCAGCCGGGTGCGTACATATATGACCAGATAATGACCAGCGCCACGGAGGAGGATATGGTGGGTAAAAAGTAAATCGCCCGGAACAGTGTCTTGAACCTTTCACCGATGCTTTCCAGCAGGACCGCAAGGGGAAGTGTGATCGCCAGGTTCAAGGGCAGGACGAGTGCCGTGAAGAGGAATGTGTTCTTGATCGCCAGGCGAAATACCTCCGCAGGTTTCCCTGAACCGGTGAACAGTTCAATATAATTGCCAAATCCTACAAAGGGGTTGGCTCCACCCAGGCCCAGGAAACCGCTGCCGTGGCGGATGGGGGTATAGCTGAAGAAACCCATCACCAATGCAAAGACGATCGGGAACAGGGAAAACAAGCCCATGTAAAGCAGGATGGGCAGGAGACTGGCATAAGCAAAACGGCGCTGAGCAGCCATTAATTTGCTGCTCGTGACCGTCTCTTTTTTAAGCAGGGATGATATGGCCATAAAGTCTCCTTTTTTATAGGAGGATCGATGAATTTTCGAAAAGCAAAATACGGCAGGCGTGCAGCGTATTCCGCTTTTCAACGAAACACGCTACACGCTTTAGAATACAGCCGGGTGCCTATAACCTGTTATTGCGCTGCATCCACCATCGCGTTTGCCGAATTATTAATCGATTCGGCTGCCTGCGCGGCTGTTTGATTGCCCTGGATCGCATCCAGGATGGTTGGATAGATGATCTCGTATGACAGCTGATCCGAATCGGTCAGGTAGCCCTGGTATTGTCCTGCTTCGAGGATCGGCAGCACAGCTGCCAAGAAGGGCGCTTTCTCCAACAATTTTGGATCTGCCGCCACGGCCTTCATCGCCGGGACAGTCCCCGAGGTGGAGTTGAATCCCAGCACGTTGGCTTCGTTTGCTCCCAGGAAGGCAGCGAGTTTCCAGGCTTCATCTGGATGCTGGGTGCTCTTACCCACAACATA
>Ga0315297_10000283_pt1 | contig 28850 bp, 27 predicted proteins | sample YL17G15_0_MG_FD_203628 | JGI IMG/M metagenome (GOLD analysis project Ga0315297, IMG submission 203628) | Sediment microbial communities from Yellowstone Lake, YNP, Wyoming, USA - YL17G15_0 | ecosystem: Environmental > Aquatic > Freshwater > Lake > Sediment | place: USA: Wyoming | collected...
TGGGGATCTCGGTGCTGCCGGCAACGGCGCTGACGCCGAAATACGCGACATCTCTCGTCAAGGCGATCGACTTCGCCGGCCCGGCGCCCTCACGCCGGATCGTGCTTGCCTATCGCAGCGGGTTCCCCCGCGGCGCAGCGCTGGCGGTGATTGCCGCGGCGATCCCGAAACTCGCGTTGCCGATCACGGCCTGAGAGGCTGAGAGTCTTTCGATCATGCCCGCTCATCACGCCAGAAGACGCCCGCTCGTCGTTGCCAATGCTCGCCATAGCCCGAGTTATGGCTGCGCTTTGCGCCTCGATCGGCCGCCTTCTGGCGCGCTGCTCGGGCACGCTCGAAAAACTCTCAGCCTCTGAGCGTCCGTGATCGCCCGCAATCCCGCCGCTACCTGGCAATTACGGTGGGGTACCGTTGCGTTTCTGCCCGTGCCAGCCTGCTGCCGGGTCGGGCTGCAGCGCCGGCCCGGCCCTGACCGATGATCGAGTCCATCCTGCTCACCGCTGCGCGCGTCGCCACGTTCGATCAGGCGCGGCAGCTGACGAACGCCAGCGGCTTCTTCTTCGCGCGCGACGAACGGCTGTTCCTGGTGACGAGCCGCCACGTGCTCGTCGACACACCGACCGGGCATTTCCCGGACCGCATCGAAATCGAGCTGCACACCGACGCGGGCAACCTCGCCCTGTCCACCGGATTCTCGATTCCGCTGTACCGCAACGGCAGGAACATCTGGCGCCAGGGCCGGGACAGCGCCGGAGAGATCGACGTGGCGGCGATCGAGATCGAACGCTCCGCGCTGCCCGAAAAGGCGCTTTACCGTGCGTTCGCGCCCGAGCACCTTGCCGGCCCGCACGATCGCGTCGAAGTCGGCACGGCGCTGCTGGTCGTCGGGTTTCCGCTCGGCTTTCACGACACGCTGCACCACATGCCGGTGGTGCGCCACGCGGTCCTCGCGTCTTCGTTCAGCCTCCGCTTCAAGGGCCAGGGCTACTTCCTCACCGACGCACGCACCCACCGCGGGACCAGCGGAGCGCCGGTCGTCATGCGCGTCGCCGGGCCGCAGCCGCTGCGAGGGGACCTGCCGTGGATGCTGCTCGGCGTCCACTCGGCGCGGCTGGACGTCGGCACGCGCGACCTGAAGCTCGATGAGGCGCTGGGGCTCAACTGCGCCTGGTATGCCGACATCCTGCTGACGCTCACCGGCGGCTGAGCCGGAAGCGGAGGCTGCGGTTCCCCGGCTTCGCCGCCCGCGTTACCCTTCCGGCAGCTCGAAGGCGACGAGCGCGTAGACGCCGAGCGCCGCGAACAGCGCCGCCGCGGCGATCCGCACCGCCTTGAACGGGATCTTCGCCGACGTGGCATTGCCGAGCAGCACCACCGGGATGTTGGCGAGCAGCATGCCGAGCGTCGTTCCCAGCACCACGGCGACGAGCGACGGGAATTTGGCGGCGAGCACGATCGTCGCGACCTGCGTCTTGTCGCCCATTTCGGCCGCGAAGAACGCCGCGACGGTGATGCCGAAGACGCCCCAGCGGGTCGCGGCCGGCGGCGCGTCGTCGTCGTCGAGCCTGTCGGGCTTCAGCGCCCACAGCGCGACCGCGAAGAACGACAGCGCGACCAGCCAGCGCAAGAGGTCGGGCGGAACGATCGCGCGCACCATGCCCCCCATCATGCCGGCCAGCGCATGGTTGGCGAGCGTCGCGACGAGTATTCCGGCGATGATCGGCACCGGCCGGCGGAAGCGCGCCGCCAGGACCAGCGCCAGCAGCTGCGTCTTGTCGCCGATTTCGCCGAGCGCGACGACGGCGGTCGAGATGAGGAAGGCTTCCACGGAGGGAGCGGGGTGCGGGAGTGTGAGGGGCCGGGTGCCGCCCGCCGGAGCGGCAGGCGTCGCGCAGGGGCCTGGTGCCGGGCAGACGCCGGCATGACCCCATGACCCATTGTCCCGGTAGAATTATACGGGGGTCGCAAGGCCCGGTGGGGAACCAATCCCGGATTGCCGGCACCAACCATGCGCGCGCCGGTCCACCGCGTGTCCTGCGCCGCCCTGCCTGCGCCCATAGCCGATGACTCGAAACTGCCTCGCCTGCCTTCGTCGCTTCGTCCGCGCTGCCGTGGTAAGGCAGCTGGCATTCGTCGCGGCAGCGGCAATCGCGGGGTCCGCCCCCGGCGCCCCGGTCAAGACGCCGCACGTCGAAGCCGAACTGGTCGCCGCCAAGACCGCGCTCGTCCCGGGCGAGCCGCTGACGGTCGCGCTGCGGCTCAGGATGGAAACGGGCTGGCACACGTACTGGCAGAACCCCGGCGACTCCGGCTTGCCGACGACGCTCGCGTGGAAGCTTCCGGCAGGGGTCGAAGCGGGACCCATCGAATGGCCGGCGCCACATCTGCTGCCGGTCGGACCGCTCGCGAATTTCGGTTACGACGGCGAGGTGCTGCTGCTGGCGCAGTTGCAGCCGGCCCCCGGCCTCGCCCCTGGCGCCACGGCGCAGTTCGCCGCACGGGCCGACTGGCTCGTCTGCAAGGAGATCTGCATCCCGGAGGGCGTCGACCTCACGCTCGAGCTTCCCGTGCGCGGCAGCGCGGACGCGGACCCGCGCTGGGGTCCCGCGATGGCCGCGGCGCGCGCGGCGCTGCCGCGGCCGCTGGCCGGCTGGCAGGTGAGCGCGCAGGGCAGCGGCGCGCAGATCGCCTTGCGCCTCACCCCGCCGGCGGCATCGGCGCCCGATCCCGGCGACCTGCATTTCTTCCCGTATGCCGAAGCCCGCATCGAGCCGTCGGGCGCACAGAAACGCACGCGCGACGGCGATGCCACCATCCTGACGCTGCCGGTGGCGAGCGATCTCGCCGGCGAATTCACGCGCGTCGCCGGGGTCGTCACCGCGGCCAACGGCTTCGGGCCGAATGCGCGCGCGGTGTCCATCGATGTCCCGCTCGGCGGCAGCGTGACCGCCGGCGCGAAGCCTGCGCTCGCCGCCGCACCGGCGCTCAATCTCGTGGCGGCGGCGCCACCCGCCGCCGGCCACCTGACGCTCGCGGCGGCATTGCTGTTCGCGTTGCTGGGTGGCGTCATTCTCAACCTGATGCCCTGCGTATTCCCGGTGCTGTCGATCAAGGTGCTGGGCTTTGCCACGCATCACGACAGCCGGGCGGCGCTGCGGCGGGAAGCCGTCGCCTTCGCCGGCGGCGTGGTGCTGACGTTCGTCGCGCTTGGCCTGCTGCTGTCGGCGCTGCGCGCGGCGGGCGAGCAGCTCGGGTGGGGGTTCCAGCTGCAGTCGCCGGCGGTGGTGACCGCACTGGCGATCCTGTTCTTCGTGCTGGCGCTCAACCTGTCCGGCGTGTTCGAGTTCGGCCAGCTGGCGCCCGCGAGCGTGGCCGGATGGACGTCGCAGAACCGCGCGCTCGATGCCTTCGGTTCCGGCGTGCTCGTCGTCGTGATCGCGTCGCCGTGCACCGCGCCGTTCATGGGCGCGGCGCTGGGCTACGCGCTGTCGGGCTCGGCGGCGATCACGCTGCTGGTGTTTGCCGCGCTCGGAGTGGGGATGGCCCTGCCGTACGTGCTGCTGGCGTGGTTTCCGGGTTGGCGGGCGCGGCTGCCGCGCTCGGGGCCGTGGTTGATCCGCTTCAAGCAACTGCTCGCGTTCCCGCTCTATGCGACGGTGATCTGGCTCGCGTGGGTGCTGGGTTCGCAGCGCGACAACGATGCGGTGCTTAGGCTCATGGCGGTGCTGCTCGGCGTCGGTTTCGCGCTGTGGGCGTGGCGGATCCTGCGCAGCGGCGGCGCGCGCCCGTGGGGCATCGTTGGTGTCGCCGCGGTGGCGGGGACGGCCGTGATCGCCTGGCCGCTGTTCGCGCCGGAGGGGGGCGGCGTACCGCGCGCGCAGGCCGCCGCCGCGGACGGCGCGGGCTGGATCGCGTTCACGCCGGCCAAGGTCACGGAACTCACCGGCGCCGGGCGTGCGGTATTCGTCGATTTCACGGCCGCGTGGTGCGTGACCTGTCAGGTCAACAAGCGGCTGGTGCTCAACACCGACGACGTGCGCGCGGGATTTGCCGGCAGGAATGTCGCATTGGTGCGCGCCGACTGGACGCGCCGCGATGCCGACATCACGCGGGCGCTCGCGGCCCTGGGTCGCAACGGTGTTCCGGTGTATGTTCTCTATCGCCCGGGCAAGGAGCCCCTGCTGCTGCCGGAAGTCCTGCAACGGCAGACGGTGCTCGACGCGCTGGCAACGCTCTGACGAAAGGAGGTCATCATGCAGAACCGCGCAGTGAGTTCGATGATTGCCGCGATGACGCTGGTCGCGGTCCATGCGGCACTGGCCGCGACCCCCGGCGTGGCCGCGCCTGCGTTCACCATCACCGACACCGCGGGCAAGGCGGTGACGCTCGCCGATTATCGCGGCAAGTACGTCGTCCTCGAATGGACCAACCCCGAGTGCCCGTTCGTGCGCAAGCACTACGACAGCGGCAACATGCAGGGGCTGCAGAAGGAATGGGGCGCGAAAGAGGTGGTGTGGCTCGCGGTGAACTCGACCAACCAGAGCCATTCCGAGTACAAGAGTCCCGCCGAGATGGGCGGCTGGATGCGCGCGCAGGGTGCGGCGCCGGCCGCCACGCTGCTCGACGCGACCAGCGCCACCGGCCGCGCCTATGCAGCGAAGACGACGCCGCACATGTTCGTCGTCGACCCCGCCGGCAAGATCGTCTACGCCGGGGCGATCGACGACAAGCGCTCGGCGAACCCGGCCGACGCGAAGACCGCGAACAACTACGTCCGCGCCGCGCTGACCGAAGCGCTCGCCGGCAAGCCGGTGAGCATCGCCAGCACCACGCCCTACGGCTGCAGCGTCAAGTACTGAGAGGCTGAGAGTCATGCCCGCTCATCACGCCAGAAGACGCCCGCTCGTCGTTGCCAATGCTCGCCATAGCCCGAGCTATGGCTGCGCTTTGCGCCTCGATCGGCCGCCTTCTGGCGCGCTGCTCGGGCACGCTCGAAAAACTCTCAGCCTCTGAGCGGTATGGCGGTCAGGGCCGCGCCCCGACGTCGTAGTACTTCCACTGGTGCCGGAAGAAAGGGTGCTGCTTGTAGCCCTTGAGCCACGGCTGCGCGAGCACGTTGGCGTAGGGATTGAGGCCGAGCTTCCACGGCGCGTAGTTGAGGACGATCTCCGTCATCCTGAGAAACAGCGCGGTGCGCTCCGGCCCGTTGGGCAGCGCGCGCGAGCGCTCGTACAGCGCGTCGTACTCCGGCAGGCGCAGCCGCGCGTCGTTCGAGGTGCCGATGTTCCTGCTGTAGAGCGGGCTCACGAAGCTGTCGCCGTCGGGGATCGCCGAGATCCACGAAAGGCCCCACATCTGCAGCTGGCCGGCCTCGGTCATCTTGTTCAACTCCGGCCACTTCTGCTTCAGGAACGTGATCCTGATGCCCACCGCGTCGAGGTTGCGTTTCCACAATTCGTCCTCGTTGCGGTCGGCCGTCGACGGCGTGGAGCCCTTGACCAGGACGAGCGGCGTGCCGTCGGGCATCTCGCGGTAGCCGTCGCCGTCGCGGTCGCGGAAACCGAACCTGTCGAGCAGCGCGCGCGCCGCCGCGGGGTCGTAGGCGCCCTTCTGCGCAAATTTCGGATCGTGGCCCGGAACCGTCGGCGGCACCAGCTGCGTTGCGGGCACGCCCTGGCCGTTGCGCAGCACCGCGACTTCCTCGGCGGTGTTGTAGGCCATGACGATCGCGCGCCGCAGCGCGATCCTCTCCGGCGTGTAGCCGCCGACGACGGGATCGTCCATGTTGAAGAAGGTGAACGACAGCGACGCCTCCGTCATCCGGTGCAGCCGGACGCCTTTCTGCGCGTAGGCCGGCTTCAGCGCAGCGCCGGCGAGGACGTTGGCGGAGATCGACGACGGCAATTCGAGATAGTCGAGCGCGCCGCGCTCGAAGGTGAGCAGGCGCGGCTGCGCCTCCTCGACGATGCTGATCTCGACGCGGCCGGCGAGCGGCAGCCTCTTGCCGACGCTGTCCCTGGCGATGGCGGCGTCGCCGGGCTCGCTGCCGGGACCCGGCGCGGGATAGGTCTCGCTGCGGAAGCCGGGGTTCGCCTCGAGGACGATCTTCTGTCCGCGCGTCCATTCCTTCAGCCGGTAGGCGCCGGTGCCGACCGGATGATCCATCACCCGGTTCGACTCGTCCTTGTGCGCGTCGACGACCTCGCGCGCGACGGCGGCAAGCGCGTCGTAGGTGAGCCATTCGCGGAAGATGTAGTTGGGCTCCCTGAAGCGGATGCGCAGCGTGTAGCGGTCGAGCGCCTGCAGCCCCTCGATCTTCGCGCCGTAATCGAGCACCCCGGTCCTGCGCGCCTGCGCGAGCACGTCATCCAGCCCCACCAGCTGCTTCTCGAAGACGTACAGCCAGTACGAGCGCACCTTGGGGTCGAAGATCCGCTTGATGCTGAAGACGTAATCCTCGGCGACGAGCTCGCGCCGGCCGCCCTTGAACGCCGGATCGTCGGCGAAGAAGATGCCGGGCTTCACCTTCACCGTGTACGTCCGCCCGCCGTCGGTGATCTGCGGCATGCCGTCGGCGGTGTTGGGCACCATGCGCACGGGCCGGGCGAAATAGTCGTACGTGTAGAGCGTGTCGAAGATCGCGCGGCAGATGTCGAACGAGTAGGCATCGCTGACGGCCTGCGGGTCGAACCCGGACTCCGCGACCGGAAAGGCAATGCGCAGCGTCCTGTCCACGCCGGCGGCGCTGCCGGGCATCGCCAGGGTGGCGGCGAGCAGCACGGCAGCGACATGCGCGATGCGCGGGAAGCGCACGATCATTGGCCGGCGAAGGCCGCTTCCATCTGGCGCCGAAACCGCACCGCATCGCCGCTTTCATCGAGATCCACGTCGTCCCAGCGTACGTGCTGCAGGGCTCCCACCGCGCGCTTGAGCCGCACGCCGTGCGCGAGGCCCAGCGGCAGGCCCCCGAGCCGCAGCGAATCTGCGGCGGGCAGCAGTTTGCCGTACACGGTGTAACCGCCTTCGCCGTCCAGGGGTTCGCCGGCGGCGAGATTGCGCTTGGCCGTCGCGACGACGTCGCCGTGCCAGGCGACGGCCTGCCCGGTCGGCTCCGCGCGGAGGCCGACCGAGGCGACGCTGATCCCGAGCTCCAGTCCGATCGCGTGGCAGGGCTTGTACATCGCGGCGTAGCGACCGGAAGGGTCGGTCGAAAAGCCGTATTCCCTGAAGCAGCGGCGGACGTAGTCTTCGCCAACCGCGCTGCCCGCGCGGAACGTCACGTAGACGCCCCAGCGCAGGTCGCGGAACACCGGCCGGCCGTCGCGCTCGAGGCTGGAGATCACTTCCACCTGACCGGCGTGGTGCAGGTGGCCGCCGTCGGCGCGCGGCCGCAGCACGCGCGGCAGGTCGTCGACGCCGCACGGCGGAAAGGCAAGGCCATCCGGCGCCGGCGCGAGACCGGTCGCGTTGGCCACGGCCGCCATTTCGATCGCGCTCTTGGTGCCGTCGAGAAACGAATTGAACATCTGTGCGTTGAAGTCGCCGGCCGCGACCATCTCCGGCGCAAAGCCGTAGTGCGGCCAGACGGTGTCCGGCGTCGACGCATGGTATTCGGGCAGGTACTTGGTGCCCTTGCCGGCGGCGACGACCTCGAAGCCCGCGGCGCGGCACCAGTCCACCATGTCGCAGATCAGCGCCGGCTGGTCGCCCCAGGCGAGCGAATAGACGATGCCGGCCTCCCGCGCGCGCTGCGCGAGCAGGGGTCCGGCGAGCGCGTCCGCCTCGACGTTGACCATGATCACGTGCTTGCCCTCCGTGCAGCAGGCGAGCACGTGGCGGATGCCGGCGGCCGGATTGCCGGTGGCGTCGATGACGATGCCGACTTCGGGCGCGGCGATCAGCGCCAGCGCGTCGTCGGTGATGTGCGTGGATCCGGCTTTCGCGGCCTCGGCGAACGAGCGCGCCGCGCAGCGTTGGGGCGCCCAGCCGGTGCGCACCAGCGACGAGCGCGCGCGCTCGGGCGCGAGGTCGGCGATTCCGACGATGTGGATGCCCGGGGTGTGCTTCGCCTGCGCGAGGTACATCGCGCCGAACTTGCCGGCGCCGATGAGCCCGACGGTGAGCGGGCGGCCTTCGGCGGCGCGCTGTTGCAGCATCCGGTGCAGGTTCATTGCGTCACCTTGTGTGAGCGGAAAAGCACAACCGGCGCCGCATGCGGGTGCCAAGGGCGGTCATGGATGCAGTCCCAGCGCATCGAGCGTCGCGCGCACGCCGTCGAGGCCGGCGACCCGCCGCGCGACGATGCCGAGCTCCGCCGCGGCGTCGACGTTCAGCGCATTGTCGTCGACGAACAGCACGCGCTCGGCGGGCACGTCCAGCGCGGCAATCACATGGGAGAAGTAGTCGGCGTCGGGTTTCAGCATGCCGACCTCGTGCGACGGAAAATTGTGATGGAAATGCGCGGGGAGCGACCAGTCACGGCGAAACTTCTCCCAGTGCAGCTCGTTGGTGTTGGACACGCTCGCCAGCCGGAAACGCGGCGCGAGTTCGGCGAGGAGGTCGGTCGCGCCGGGATAGAGCGCGCGCGGCCAGTGCTCGAACGCGCGCAGGAACGTTTCTCCATCCACCGGGAGGCCGAATTCGCCGATCATCTCGGCCGCAAATGCCTCGCGCGTCGCGCCGCCGGTCTCGTAGCGGCGCACGGCCGCGGAGCGCAGCCAGCGCCGCCACAGCTCGGCCGTGTCGCCGACGTCGGGGCACCACGCCAGCATCTGCTCGACGCCGGCGAGCTCGATCAGCACGCCGCCGAGGTCGAACAGGATCGCGTCGATCCGCGTCGCGGCGGCCGCCATCAGCGCAGGGCGAGCGCGAGTCCGAGCGGCACGAACAGCACCGACATCAGATTGCCGATCAGCACGATCGAGGCGACCTTGCCCGGCTCCTGGTCATAGTGCTCGGCGACCATGAAATTGAGCACCGCGGGCGGCAGGCTGCCGAACAGGATCAGCAGCCCCTGTTGCATCGGTTCGAGATCGAGCACGAGCGAGAGGAGCGCCGCGATCGCGATACCGGTGAGCGGGCAGACGAGACCGCCGATCACGCCCAGCCGCCAGCTCGACCACGAGACGCCGGCAAGGCGCACGCCGAGCGAAATCAGCATCAACGGGATCATCGCGTCGCCGGTCATCCTGAGCGCCAGCATGAGCCAGTCGGGCAGCGGCGGGTGCAGGACCGCGAAGGCGAAGCCGACGAACGTCGCGATCACCATCGGGTTGCGCAGCAGGTTCCCGAACCTGGCATGGTGGTCCATGATCCAGACCCCGACCGTGAAATGCAGCAGGTTGGAAATCGTGAACAGCGCCACCATCGCCGGGAAACCGGCCTGCCCGAATGCCAGCACGGCGAGCGGCAGGCCCATGTTGCCGCAATTGTTGAACATCATCGGCGGCACGATCGTCCGGTGGTCCTCGCGCAGCAGGCGGGCGAACGGCCATGCGAGGAGCCCGGAGCCCAGCACGACGCCGATGCTGCCGAGGATCAGCAGCCTGTTCGCGGCGAGGTCGAAATCCTTGCTCGCCAGCGCCGTGAAGATCAGCGCCGGCGCGAGCAGGTTCATGTTGATGCGGTTGACCCAGGCCATATCGGGCTGCGTCTTGCGCGCATAGAAGAAGCCGACCGCGATGACCAGGAAGACCGGCAGGATGATGCCGAGAATGCGTTCCAGCATCGGTCGCTGCCCGGGACCTGGTGGCCGTTACCGGCCACTACAGGATGTAGCGCGCCAGGTTGTCGTCCCCCGCGATGCCGGCGAGCCGCGTGTCGACGTAGGCGGCGTCGATCGTGAGCACCTGGCCATCGAACTTCGACGCGTGGTAGGACACGTCCTCGAGCAGCCGCTCCATCACCGTGTACAGGCGCCGCGCGCCGATGTTCTCCTGCCGCTCGTTGACGGCGAAGGCGATCTCGGCGAGCCGGCGGATGCCCTCGGGCTGGAAATCGAGGCGGACGTTCTCGGTCTGCAGCAGCGCCTCGTACTGGCGCACGAGGCAGGCGTCGGTCGCGGTCAGGATCTGCTCGAAATCGGCGACCGACAGCGACGACAGCTCGACCCGGATCGGAAAGCGGCCCTGCAGCTCGGGGATGAGATCGGAGGGCTTCGCGAAATGGAACGCGCCCGACGCGATGAAGAGGATGTGATCGGTGCGCACCATCCCGTACTTGGTCGACACGCTGGTGCCCTCGACCAGCGGCAGGAGGTCGCGCTGCACGCCCTGGCGCGAGACGTCGACGCCGGTCGTTTCCTGCCGGCTCGCGATCTTGTCGAACTCGTCGAGGAACACGATGCCGTTCTGCTCGACGTTGGCCAGCGCGCGGGCCTTGATGTCGTCGTCGGAGACGAGCTTGCCGACTTCTTCGTCGGTCAGCGCCTTCAGCGCGTCGGCGACGCGCATCTTCGTCACTTTGCGGCGCGCGCCCCCGAGCTGCTGGAACATGCCCTGCAGCTGGCTCGTCAGGTCTTCCATGCCCGGCGGCGCCATGATCTCCATCTGCGGCGTCGAGAGCGAGATCTCGAGTTCGACTTCGCGGTCGTCGAGCTTGCCTTCGCGGATCATCTTGCGGAATTTCTGGCGCGCCGCCGAATCGGTCGGCTGCATGTCGTGGAAATTCACTTCGCGCGCCGGCGGCAGCAGCACGTCGAGGATCCGCTCTTCGGCGGCGTCGGCGGCGCGGTCGCGCATCTTGCGCGTCTCGCCTTCGCGCGCCTCCTTGATCGCGGCGTCGACGAGATCGCGGATGATCGTGTCGACGTCGCGGCCGACATAGCCGACCTCCGTGAACTTGGTCGCCTCGACCTTGATGAACGGCGCCTCGGCGAGCCGGGCAAGGCGGCGCGCGATCTCGGTCTTGCCGACTCCGGTCGGGCCGATCATCAGGATGTTCTTCGGCGTGATCTCCTGCCGCAGCGGGTCCGGCACCTGCTGGCGCCGCCAGCGGTTGCGCAGGGCGATCGCGACAGCGCGCTTGGCGGCGTGCTGGCCGACGATGTGCTTGTCGAGTTCGGAAACGATCTCGGAGGGAATCATGTGGGACATGGCGGCGCGCGGAAAAAACGAGGCGGCCGCCCGGGACAGGCAGCCGCGCTATTCTACCGCGACCCCGCACCCGCACCGCGCGATCGCGCGCCGGATTTCTGGCCATCGCCGCGGCCATCGCTTATCATTGCCGGCTTCGGCGAAGGGCGGGCGCGGGCGAACCAGGGTTCGGGCACTCGAGGAGGCACGATGTTTCGACTGATCGGCGCAGTGGCGGCGGGTGTCGTGGTCGCGGGTTGCGCGAGCACGATGGGAGGCGGGCCGTCTGCCACGGCGCTGCTGGAAGCGACCAAGGGCAACACCGCGGGCGGCACCGTGAATTTCGTCCAGAAAGGCGACAAGGTGGCCGTCACCGCCCGCGTTTCCGGCCTGACGCCGGGCAGCCACGGCTTCCACGTCCACGAAAAGGGCGATTGCAGTTCGGGGGACGGCGTGAGCGCGGGCGGGCACTTCAATCCGCAGGCCAAGCCGCATGCGCACCCGACGACCGCGGACCGTCACGCCGGCGACATGCCGATGCTGGTCGCCGATTCCTACGGCGAGGCGACGCTGACGGTCGAGCTCGACGTGATCACCATCGGTGCCGGCGCCACCGACATCGTCGGCAGGAGCGTCATCGTGCACAAGGACCCCGACGACTTCAAGACGCAGCCTACCGGCAACTCGGGAGCGCGCGTCGCCTGCGGCGTGATCCGCAAGTACTGATGCGCGTTTCCAGCGCGGCGACCGCACTGTTCATCGGCGCCGTCGCCGGGCTCACCGGCGGTTGCGATACGCTGAACGCGTCGAAGACGGTGCTGTTCGGCACCGGATCCAGCCTCAGCGCGCGCCTCGCGCCGCTCGGCGGCAGCGCCGCGACCGGCGCAGTCGGCTTCGCCCAATTCCAGAACAACGTCGCCATGAGCGTCGCCGTCTCCGGGCTGCGGGTCGGGCGGTACCGCGTGGTGATCCACGCCAGCGGCAACTGCTCGTCGCCGAACGGCTTCTCGGCCGGGCCGCCGTGGTCGCCGCCCGGGGTCGAACCGCCGCTCGACACGCAGGTCAGGAGCTTCGTGATGAACAATGACTTGTCGTCGCAGGTATCGGTGCGGCTGACCGGCGTCACGCTCGACGGCCCGAACACTATTCTCGGCCGATCGGTCATCATTCACGAAGGCGGCGAGGGTTCGCTGGAGGCGGTGCCGGATGTGAGGAATGGCCGCGTTGCCTGCGGCGTGATCGGGCCGGTGCCGGCCCTGTTCTAGCGATTGAAGGTTCCGGCCGGGCCGGCGCGCGGCCGCCGGCCATGCGCGATGCGCGCGGCAATTTCGGGCAACGGGAGCAAAGATGGGCTTTCTCGCAGGCAAGAAGATCCTGATCACGGGCATTCTGTCGAATCGCTCGATCGCCTACGGCGTCGCGCTCGCTTGCGCGCGGGAGGGCGCCACGCTGGCCTTTACCTACGTCAACGACGCGTTGAAGGATCGCGTGGTGAAGATCGCCGCGGAATTCGGTACGGTGCCGATCCTGCCCTGTGACGTCACGCAGGACGGCGACATCGACGCGCTGTTCGCCACTCTGAAGTCGGAATGGGGCGAGCTCGACGGCCTGTTGCACGCGATCGCCTATGCGCCGCGCGAAGCGCTGTCCGGCGATTTTCTCGAAGTGATCTCGCGCGAGGCGTTCGCGATCGCGCACGACGTCAGCTCGTACAGCTTCGCCGCGCTGGCCAAGGGCGCGCGCCCGCTGTTGCAGGGGCGGTCGGGCTCGCTCCTGACGCTGACGTACCTCGGCGCCGCGCGGTCGCTGCCGAACTACAACGTGATGGGCCTCGCCAAGGCCAGCCTCGAAGCCAACGTCCGCTATCTCGCCAGCTGTCTCGGTCCGGAGGGCATCCGGGTGAACGGCATTTCGGCAGGGCCGATCAAGACGCTCGCGGCCGCCGGCATCGGCAACTTTTCGAAACTGCTGAGCCAGTTCGAGAAGACCGCCCCGCTGCGCCGGAACGTCACCATCGAGGAGGTCGGCAACGTCGCCGCGTTCTATTTTTCCGACCTGTCGAGCGCGATCACCGGTGAGATCACCTACGCGGACTGCGGTTACTCGACCGTCGCCCTCAACGCCGAGGGGTGAGCGGCCGGGCCAGGAACCGATCCATGGCCATTCCCTCCCGCCGTTTCGACGCCGTCATCATCGGCGGCGGCCACAACGGCCTCGTGTGCGCCGCCTACCTGGCCGGTGGCGGGCTCGACACCTGCGTGCTGGAACGGCGGGGGATCCTGGGGGGCGCGGCGGTCACCGAGGAATTTCATCCCGGATTCCGCAACTCGACCGCGAGTTACACGGTCAGCCTGCTCAACCCGAAGGTGATCCGCGACCTGAGGCTCGCGGCACACGGCCTTGTCGTCGTCCCGCGGCCGCTGTCCAATTTCCTGCCTCTGCCGGAGGCGGAGGGCGGAGGCTATCTCAAGGTGGGTGGCGGCCTCGCGGCCACGCAGGCGGAAGTCGCCAAATTCTCGTCCCGGGACGCAGAGCGCCTGCCGGCGTACTACGCGATGCTCGAACGCGTGGCCGATGTGCTGCGCGACCTGCTGCTCGCGACACCGCCCAACGTGGGCGGCGGCATCCACGCGCTGCTCGACGGGTGGAAAGTCGCGAAGCGCTTTCGCATGCTCGACCGGGCGGGCCAGCGCGACGTCCTCGATCTCTTCACCAAGAGCGCCGGTGATCTCCTCGACCACTGGTTCGAGTCCGCCGCGCTCAAGGCCGCGTTCGGGTTCGACGCCGTCGTCGGCAACTTCGCGAGCCCGTACACGCCGGGCTCCGCCTACGTCCTGCTGCACCACGTCTTCGGCGAGGTCGACGGGCAGCGCGGCCAATGGGGTCATGCGCGCGGCGGCATGGGCGCGATCACGCAGGCGATGGCGTGCGAGTGCGCGGCGCGCGGCGTCACGCTGCGCACCGGCGCGCCGGTCGCGCGCGTCGTCGTCAAGGGCGGTCGGGCGGTCGGCGTCGAACTCGCGGATGGCGAGGTGGTGGAGGCGAAGCGCGTCGTCGCCAACGTCAACCCCAAGCTGCTGTTCGAGCGTCTGGTGGCGCCGGAACACCTCGACGACGACTTCCGCGCGCGCATTGCCGCCTACCGTTGCGGCTCCGGCACGTTCCGGATGAACGTGGCCCTGTCCGAACTGCCGGATTTCGTCGCGCTGCCGGGCAAGATACCGGCGCCGCATCACGCGAGCGGGATCATCCTCGCCCCGTCGCTCTTCTACATGGAGCAGGCCTACTTCGACGCGCGAACCCGCGGGTGGTCGAGGCAGCCGATCGTCGAGGTGCTGCTGCCCTCCGTGGTCGATGACACGCTGGCACCCGCCGGTTGCCATGTGGCCAGCCTCTTCTGCCAGCACGTGCACCCGGATCTGCCGTCGGTGGCCCAAGGCCGCACCTGGGACGATGCGCGCGACGAGGTGGCCGACCTGATGATCGCGACCGTCGACCGGTACGCGCCGAATTTCCGGGCGAGCGTGCTCGCCCGCCGCGCGCTCACGCCGGTCGATCTCGAACGCGAGTTCGGGCTCGTCGGCGGCGACATCTTCCACGGCGCGCTGTCGCTCGATCAGCTGTTCTCGGCGCGGCCGGTGCTCGGCCACGGCAACTATCGCGCGCCGGTCGCGGGACTCTATCTGTGCGGGTCAGGCACGCATCCGGGGGGTGGGGTCACCGGCATTCCCGGCCACAACGCCGCGCGCGAGATTCTGAAGGACGCGAAGCGGAACAGGTACTGATCAGCGCCGCCGGGGTGGCGCAAGCGGGCAGGAGTTCTCCACCGTTCGGCGTGGGCGCGCCGTGGTGGCGCGCCCGCGCCCCGGGCCTGGTCCGCGCCCGGCGCGCAGTCGGATTGCCGCAAATCGGCGAAGAGGCAAAAAGAAGTCGAAGTCAGCCGGTAAGCCGGGTTCTGTTACGGCGCGTTTTTCAGGCGCGCTATGGCCGTCATTCCTCTAGGCGCACCGTTGCCGGTGCGCTCAAGCCACCTACCCGCGGACTCGGCGAGCAGCGTCGGTGTCCGCTTACTTGGTGTTGCTCCGGATGGAGGTTGCCGCGTTTCACCCGCTTCCGGACCGGTTTGACCCGGAACGGCAGCGACTCGTCTCTGTGGCCCTGTTCATCGCCTTCATCGGCCGCGCTAACGGCGACTTATAGCGTCTGGGCGTTACCCAGCATCCCGCTCTTCGGAGCCCGGACTTTCCTCCCCCCGTTTGCACGGGCGGCGACGGTCTGGCTGGCTTCGAGCGACAAGGATAACACGCGGGAAGGACGGTGGAACCGCGTACGCCGCGTAGCCCGGGGGGAATTCTTCGCCCAGGGATCCACCCGGGTTTCGCTCGGCTCAACCCGGGCTGCCCAACCCCGTGCTACCCAACCTCGGTCACGCGGGCCCGGTCACGCCAACTGCCACCGTACGGTCTCGCCGCCGCGCAGCGGCACGACCGTGTCCTCCCCCAGTGGGTACTCGGCGGGCACCGTCCACGGCGAGCGGACGAGCGTCACGGTGTCGGCGTGCGGCGGCAACCCGTAGAACGCGGCCCCGAACCGGCTCGCGAATCCTTCGAGCCGGTCGAGTGCCCCGGCGGCGTCGAAAGCTTCGGCGTAGAGCTCCAGCGCCACACTCGCCGAGAAGCATCCGGCACAGCCGCAGGCGTTTTCCTTGGTGTGTCGCGCATGCGGCGCAGAATCGGTGCCGAGGAAGAATTTCGCGTTGCCCGAGGTCGCGGCCGCGACCAGCGCCGCGCGGTGCGTCTCGCGCTTGAGTATCGGCAGGCAATACAGATGCGGCCGCACGCCGCCCGCGAACAGCGCATTGCGGGAATAGAGCAGATGCTGCGGCGTGATGGTGGCCGCGACCGTGGCGGGGGCGGAGCGCACGAAGGTGGCCGCTTCGCTCGTGGTGATGTGCTCCAGCACCACCTTGAGCGCGGGGAAGTCGCGGACGATCCGCGTGAGGGAACGCTCGAGGAAAACGCGCTCGCGGTCGAAGACATCCACGTCGGGATCGGTCACCTCGCCGTGCACCGACAGCACGATGCCGTGTTTCTCCATCGCTGCCAGCGCGTGGTACGCGCGCTCGAGGGAGGTGACGCCCGAGTCGGAGTTGGTCGTGGCCCCGGCCGGATAGTATTTCACGGCATGCACGATGCCGGACGCCTTCGCGGCGGCGATCTCCCGCGCGTCGGTGGCGTCCGTGAGATAGAGGGTCATCAGCGGCTCGAACCGGCGGCCCGGCGCGAGCGCCCGGAGGATTCGCTCCCGGTAGGCCCCCGCCTGCCCGGTGGTCGTCACCGGCGGCTTGAGGTTTGGCATCACCAGCGCCCGGCCGAACACGCGCGCGGTGGCGCCGACGACCGCCGCCATGGCCGGGCCGTCGCGCAGGTGCAGATGCCAGTCGTCGGGCCGGGCGAGGGTGAGGTGGGTGGCTGTCATCCGGGGGATTTGTTGTGCGGCGATTATACGGGGGCGGACCGGGGCCCGGCGCGATACCGGGGCGAGCCGCTCGCGCGTTCAGCGGGGATCGACGAGGGTGGCAAGTATGGCCATTGACGGGATATAATCAGCGGTTTAGCGCAGCTGCGGCCCGGCAGGCCACGTAACGCTACGCGGGGGGCGGAACCGAAACCCCCGCGGCAGCCGACAGAAACTATCGCGAAGTCATAGAGGTCAGCATGGTAGCGAAGATGGTAGCGAAGATGGCAGCGAAGGTGGCAACGAAGAACGCAATCGCCGGTGCAGCGGTGGCCAAGAAGCCCAAGGTCCTGACCGAGGAGGCACTGCTGAAGGCGCCCGAAAAGGACTACATGAACGAGGCGCAGCTGGCGTTCTTCCGGCTGCGCCTGCTCGAACTGCGCGCGCAGTTGCTGAACAACGCCGACGACACCGGCCAGCACCTGCGGGAAAACGAAGTCACGACCGACCCGTCGGACCGGGCCACGCTCGAGGAAGAGTACACGCTCGAGCTGCGCACGCGCGACCGCGAGCGCAAGCTGCTGAAGAAAGTCGAGAAGTCGATCAAGATGATCGACGACGGCAGCTACGGCTTTTGCGAGGAAACCGGCGATCCGATCGGGATACCGCGGCTGCTCGCCCGCCCGACGGCCACGCTGTCGCTCGAAGCGCAGGAGCGGCGCGAGCGCGTGCAGAAGCTGTACGGCGACTGAAGCGCCGGCGCAGCGGAGTCCGCGCGCGCGTTGATCCGAGGCGCTGCGGTGATGACGCCACGGGGGCGGCGCGTCGGTCAGGCCAGGTCGCGGTCAGGCAACGACGCAGCGCGCGCCCAAGTCCAGCGAGTCAAATGTTCAAGTTGTTTACGAGCAGGCCCTTACAGGCCGAAGGCGGCGCGGTGGGTGAGGCCGCCAGCCATGAAGAACAGCATCGGGATCGACAAGGCCATGTTCGCGCGCGACGTGAGCAGCGCGGTGCGGCGGGCCGCGTTCTTCTCCTCGTCGGTCGCGGGCTTCAGGCCGAGGATTTTCTGCTGGTTGGGCCAGATGATCACCCACACGTTGAACAGCATGATCGTCCCCAGCCACGCGCCGATGCCGATGCCCGCGTATCCCTTGCTGAGCGTGAAGGCGCTGACGAACTGGCCGCCCAGCAAGGCGGCGCCGGCGAGCCACGTGACCACCGCGGACCAGCGGAAATACAGCAGGGCCCGCGGCGCGATGTGCCTGGTGATGCCGGCAGCCGTGCCGTCCGCGCCCGCCGCCTTCAGCGCTGGAATCTGTACGAAGTTGAAGTAGTAGAGCAGGCCGACCCACATGATGCCGGCCAGGAAGTGCAGCCACCTTGCCAGTGCAGGAACGTATTCCATGGTCTTTTCCCCCGTCAGGCCAGAAGGGTCTTGGCGGCCACCACCAGGACCACGGTCAGTACCAGCCCCGAGATGATGGTGCCCCAGATCGAGTCAAGCGGATTCTTCATCGTGCGCCCCTTCGGTGTTGCCTGCCGCCGCGGCAAGTCGAAATGATCTTAGCAAGCAACCACGGTTCGCACCAAGGAGATTCGGGCTTCTGCGGCGCCGTCGCGGCACGTTGGCAGCGGTCGGCTTGTGGCATCGGTATGACCGGAACATAATCAGCACCTCGGACCCTCGCCTCGCGCGAGGCCCGGGTCGCCGTGCGCACGTCGCAGCGCGCGGCCAAGGGCAAGCGGGGCGGCGCGCCCGACCGGAGTCCACAGCGAACTCATTTCCCATGGCCCTGTTTCCCAAACTGCCGGCGAAGAAACACGTTCCGTCCAAACCGGACGCGAATGCCCGTCGCGACGGCAACGCGGCACCCGGCGCGCCCGCAGCCGGCAACAACGCCGGCGAGTCGGGCTACCGACCTGCCAAGACGCCGAGCGGCGGCATCACCATCACCGGTTTCGGGTTGGTCGAGGCGTCGCCGACGCGGCGCGTCATCGAGGTCACGCACGGCAACGCGGGCATGTGCGCGGTGCTCGAGAACGCCGTTCTGCTGTACGCGAGCGGACACGCGGAGGCCGCGCTCACGTTGTTGGGCGACGGTGTCGAGAACGATCCGGAGGCGCAGGTTTCGCCGCTGGCGTGGCTCGCGCTGTTCGATCTGCTGCAGCGGACCGGAGAACGCAGCGCGTTCGAGCAACTCGCGCTCCGGTACGTCGTCCGCTTCGAGCGATCGGCGCCGACCTGGAACGACCGCATGCGGCCGCCGGCGATCCCGCGCGCGCAGGTCGGCGGCTACATCGGTGTGACCGGCAAGCTGACGGCCGCGAGCGCGACGCAGCTCGAATCCCTCAAGCGCGCCATCGCCAGGAACGTGTCGCAGGCCCGCTTCGACCTGGCCGCGATCACGGACTTCGACGATGCCGGCGCGCGGTTGCTCGCCGACGTCCTCGGCGAAGCACGGCGGAAGCAGTATCCCCTGGGGCTGCAGCGGCCGGACAGCCTGCGGCGCGCGCTCGAAGCGGCGGTCAAGAAAGGGCAGGCCGGAGGCGAGGGCGCGTGGCTGCTGTCGCTCGAACTGTTGCAGTGGCAGGGCGACCGCGCGGCCTTCGATGACCGCGCCGTCGACTATGCCGTGACGTTCGAAGTGTCGCCGCCGTCCTGGGAGCCGCCCGTGACGGCGGGCGACGCACCGCCCCACGCCGCCGCCGCCCGGGACGCGATCACGGCGGCGGAAAGTGACCCGGCGGACGCCGCGCACGCCGCGGAGTCCCTGGTGTGGTCCGGCGTCGTCGCCGGCGCGCACCCGGCGCAGGTCGCGAAGCTGGTCGAGTTTGCGATCGGGCATGAGGTGCTTCCGGTTGACATGGGCGAGGTCGAGCGCGTCGATTTCGTCGGCGCCGGCGCCGTCTACAACGCGATCAAGTCGATCGAGGAGCACAAGAAGGTGGTCCAGATCTTCGGTGCGACACCGATCATCCGGGCGATGCTGCTGCTGATCGGCATCTCGTCCGGTCATTTCTACAAGAAATCCCAATAAATAATCCGGCCTACACCCGGGCGCGCGGCGTTGCCGCCGCGGCGAGCTATCGACATGGAATCCTTTCACGGCACCACCATCCTCTCGGTTCGTCGCGGCACGGCGGTGGCGCTGGGCGGCGACGGTCAGGTCACGCTCGGCAACATCGTCGTCAAGGCGACGGCGCGCAAGGTGCGCCGGCTGTATCACGAGAACGTCCTGGCCGGTTTCGCCGGGGCGACGGCCGATGCGTTCACGCTGTTCGAGCGCTTCGAGGCCAAGCTCGACAAGCATCAGGGCCACCTGACGCGCGCCGCGGTCGAACTGGCCAAGGACTGGCGTTCCGATCGAATCCTGCGCCGGCTCGAAGCGATGCTCGCGGTGGCCGACCGGACGGCCTCACTGATCATCACGGGCACGGGCGACGTGCTGGAGCCTGAGCACGGCATTGTCGCGATCGGGTCGGGCGGCCCCTACGCGCAGGCCGCGGCGCAGGCGCTCCTTGGCAACACCGAGCTGCCCGCGGCGGAAATCGTCAAGCGCGCGCTCACGATCGCCGGTGATCTTTGCATCTACACGAACCAGAACCACGTGATCGAGGTGCTGGAGTTCGGGCCGTGACGCTCGCCGTACCCGACGCGGAACCCCGGCGCGACTACGACGTGCTGATCGCGGGCGCCGGGCTGGTCGGGCTCGCGCTCGCTCCCGCGCTCGCGGAACTGGGCCTTCGCGTGGCGCTGGCCGACCGGATGCCGGTGGCGATGCCCGCCATCCCGGACGGCGACGCGGAGTGGGACACCCGTGTCTATGCGATCAGCCCCGGCAGCGCCGCGTTCCTGCGCTCCGTGGGGGCCTGGCAGGCGCTGCCGCCGGAGCGGATCAGCCCGGTCGAATCCATGCGGGTTGCCGGCGACGGCGGCGCGTCGCTGGCATTCTCGGCTTACGATCTCGGCGAACGCGCGCTCGCGTGGATCGTCGAGGAGCGGGCACTCCGCGCCGTGCTCGTGCCCTGCGCGCGCATCGCCGGCGTGGACACCTATGCGCCGCGGAGCTTCGCCGCATTGAAGTGGTCGGCCGGCTCGGGCACGCTCGACTTCGACGACGGCACCCGGGTGACGGCGCGGCTCGTGGTGGCGGCCGATGGCCTCCATTCCTGGGTGCGCGGCGCCGCGGGGATCGGCGCGGCGATCAGGCCCTACGGACAGACCGCCGTCGTCGCCAATTTCTCCTGCGAGCGTGCGCATCAGGGTTGCGCCCGCCAGTGGTTCCTGGGCGATGGCGGCATCCTCGCCTGGCTGCCGCTGCCGGGGCGCCGGATCTCGATCGTCTGGTCGGCCCCCGCGGCGCTCGCGGCGGAGTTGCTGGCGCTGGACGCCGGTTCGCTCGCCGCCCGCGTCGCGGCCGCCGGCGGGCACGCCCTGGGCGCCCTCGAGACCATCACCCCGGCGGCCGCCTTCCCGCTGGCGTTCATGCGGCTGCCGGCGTCGATCGCGCACCGCGTCGCCCTCGTCGGCGACGCCGCGCACGGCATCCATCCCCTCGCGGGTCAGGGCGTCAATCTGGGCTTCGGCGACGCCGAGGCGCTGACCGCGGTGCTGCGCGAGCGCGGTCCGGTCACCGATGCCGGCGCCCCGGCGCTGCTTGAACGTTATGCGCGGCGGCGGGTCGAACCCGTTCGGGCGATGCAGACCGTTACCGACGGACTCGCGCAGCTCTTCGGCGGCTCCGATCCGTTGCTGAAGGCGCTGCGCAACCTGGGCATGTCCGCCGTCGACCGCCTGCCGCTCGCCAAGCGCCTGCTCGCGCAGTCCGCATTGCACTAGACTCCCGCCCGGGACCCTCAAGGAGATGTCGATGCACCCGAAATGCAGGCGATTGTTGCTCAACATGGCCGCCGGCGCCGTCATCGGCGCCGTCTGCGTCCTGCCGGCGGCCGCGCAGCCGGCGGGCAAATCGGCCGAGGCGGCGTTGAGCGCCGACGCGGCCAGCGTGAAAAAGCTGCTCGAACAGAAATTTCCGGGCTCCCAGGTAAGCCACGTCGGCAAGAGCGGTTATCTCGGGCTGTACGAAGCGCAGTTCGACGGCCAGATGGTCTACACCGACGCCAAGGTCGCTTACGTCCTCGTCGGGTCGATCTACGACACCGCGACCAAGCAGAACCTCTCCGAGGACCGCCTGCGCAAGCTGAACCGCGTCGCGTGGGACAGCCTGCCGCTCGATCTCGCGATCAAGAAGGTCAAGGGGAACGGCCAGCGCAAGCTCGCCGTCTTTTCCGACGCCGACTGCCCGTTCTGCTCCCGGCTCGAAACGGAGTTGAAGAGCGTCGACGACGTGACGATCTACACATTTCTCTACCCGATCGACCAGCTGCATCCGGACGCCGCGCGCAAGTCGAAGATGATCTGGTGCGCGCCCGACAGGCTCAAGGCCTGGGACGAGTTCTTCGCCTCCGGCAAGCTGCCGGACAACAAGGGGGATTGCGAGACGCCGCTGGCGACGCTCCAGGAGCTGGGGCAGAAGATGCGCGTCAACGCGACGCCGACGCTCGTCTTCGCCGACGGCTCGATCGTCCCCGGGGCGATTCCGAAGCAGCGTCTCGAGACCGAGATGAGCAACGCCGACGCGGAAATGAAAAAGGCCGCCGCCACACCGAAGAAGTGACGCCGAGGCGCGCCTGCCCGCGCGGCCCCACCCGCACATTGGAGCAACGATGGCCATCATCGATTTTCTGAAGCGGCAGTTCATCGACATCATCGAGTGGACCGACGACTCGCGCGACACGCTTTCCTACCGCTTCCCCGACGAGGACAAGGAAATCAAGAACGGCGCGCAGCTCATCGTCCGCGAATCGCAGGCCGCCCAGTTCGTCTACCTCGGGGAGTTCGGCGACACGTTCGTGCCCGGCAAGCACACGCTCACCACCGACAACATCCCGATCCTCACCAATCTCAAGAGCTGGAAGTACGCGCTCGAGAGCCCGTTCAAGGCCGACGTCTATTACGTCGTCACCCGCGTCTTCACCGGCAACAAGTGGGGCACCGCCAACCCGGTGATGATGCGCGACGCGGATTTCGGGATCGTCCGGCTGCGCGCGTACGGCACCTACGACTTTCGCATCGTCGACGTGAAGAAATTCCTGAAGGAGGTCGCCGGCACCGACGATCACTTTCGCCTGGACGAGTTCAACGACACGATGCGCTCGCGGATCGTGAGCGTATTTTCAGACGCATTGGCCACGGCGAAGGTCCCGGCGCTCGACGTCGCGGCGCGGTACTCGGAGCTGGGCGATGCGCTGCTGCCGGTGATCAACCCGATCATCGGCGACAAGTACGGCCTCGCGATGACGTCGTTCGTCGTCGAGAACGTGTCGGTGCCACCGGAAGTGGAGCAGGCGATCGACAAGCGCTCGAGCATGGCGGCCGTCGGCAACCTCAACGACTACGTCAAGTTCCAGATGGCGCAGGGCATGGAGAAGGGCGGCGCCGGCGCGGGCGGCATGGCCGCCGAGATGGCGGTGGGCATGGCGATGGCGCAGCAGATGATGAACCAGTCGGGTGGCCTGATGGCGCAGGCGGCGCCGGGCATCGCGGCGCCCGCGGCCCCGGGTCCGGCGGCGGGCGCGGCGGCGGCGCCGGAATTGCTCACCCCGGCGCAGGTGGCGCAGGTGCTGGGCGTCAGCGAGTCCGACGTGATGGCCAGCCTCGAGGCCGGCGATCTCAAGGGCAAGCGCATCGGCACCCAGTGGCGCGTCACCCGTACGGCGGTCGACGCCTTCCTCGCCTCATGATGCCCGCGTTCGTTCGCGGGCGCCGCGGCGCGCTCCGCGCTGCAGCGGCCGTCGTACTGGGCATGCTGGCGCCGACGCTCGCGGCGCAGGATGCCCGTGGCGTCGAGGCGCAGGCCGCCGCGCGCCAATGGCTCGCGCTGACCGATCGCGGGGACGCCAGTGCGAGCTGGGAGGCTGCCGACGGCAAGTTCAAGGCCGCGATGGCCGTCGATCGCTGGACCGCCGCACTGCAACAGGTGCGCGCCCCGCTCGGCGCTCTCGTGCAGCGGACCGTGGTGTCGACGCGGTTCGCCAAAGCGCTCCCGGGTTTCCCCGCGGGCGACTACGCGATCGTTGTCTTTCGCTCGTCGTTCGCCAGGAAGACGACGGCACAGGAGACCGTGACGCTGGACCGCGACAAGGGTGGCAGCTGGCGCGTGGTCGGCTACTCGATCTCCTGACCCGGCGCGACGGCGACGCAATCGTGACCGAGACGGTCGCGCTTTCGAAGTTCGCGTGCCCCGCGTGCGGCGGCGAGGCGAACTGGAACCCCGGCAAGCAGAAGCTCGTCTGTCCGTTTTGCGGCACCGAGTCACCGGCCAAGCTCGACAGCGAAGGGGCGATCGTCGAGCACGATCTGGCGGCCGCGCTGCGCGGCATCGGCGACGACCGGCGCGGCTGGCAGGCCGAGACACGGCAGGTCAAGTGCCAGAGCTGCAACGCGATTTCAGTTCTCAATCCTGCGCGGCAGGCGCAGAACTGCGACTTCTGCGGTTCGGCGCAGCTGGTGCCGTACGCGGAAACGAAGCCCGCCTTTCGCCCGGAGAGCGTGCTGCCCTTCACGGTCAGCGAACCGGACGCCCGCAGCCGCATCCGTGCGTGGTACGGCAAGCTCTGGCTCGCGCCCAATGCGCTGAAGAAAATGGCGCTGACCGATACCGTCCGCGGCGTCTACCTGCCGTATTGGACGTTCGACGCGCGGGTCGAAGCTGCCTGGACCGCGGAGGCCGGCCACTATTACTACACGACCGAGACCTACACGGAGAGCGGGCGCACGCAGACCCGGCAAGTGCGCCAGGTGCGCTGGGAGCCGGCCGCCGGGCGCGTGCAGCATTTTTTCGACGACGACCTCGTCTGCGCGTCGGTCGGCGTCCATCCCGGGCTGCTGCGGGGCGTCGAGCCGTTTCCCACCGGCGACCTCAAGCCCTACGACGCCGGTTACGTCGCCGGCTGGGTGGTCGAGCGCTACCAGATCGATCTCATTGCTGCCACGGAGCGCGCGCGCGCGGCGATGAACGCGAAACTGCAGGGCATGTGCGCGCAGCAGGTGCCGGGCGACACCTTTCGGAATCTCCAGATCCAGCCGCGCTATTCCGACCAGACCTTCAAGCACGTCCTCGCGCCGGTGTGGCTGCTCTCGTACAACTATCGGCGCAAGGCCTACCAGTGCGTGATGAACGGCGCGACCGGCGCGATTCAAGGCGAGTATCCGAAGAGTCCATGGAAGATCGCGTTGCTCGTGCTGGTCGCCGTTGTCGCCGTGCTGATCGTCATGTCGTTTGCCGGAGGGCGCTGAGCGTGGCAACGCACGGACGCCGATGGCAGGCGGCGTCGGGGCGTCGGTGAGGCCGGCCGGCGCGCGGCGCGCCGCTGACGCGGGTCACGTCGGATCGACGGCCGGCCGGAGACGGTACCGGTAGTCCAGCACCGCGCCGGCGGGGCCGGCCTCCCACATGAGGCAATAGTCCTGCGCGATCGGCGCAACGAACACGCCGCTGTCCTCCCGGGACTTGTCGCGCGCGATCGGCATCAGCACCGCGCCCGCTTCGTGGTAGTGGATGTTGAAATCCACGGACAGGGTCGACGTGAAATAGTATTCGATGCGCTCGCCGACGGCGGCGGAGAGGCACTCCTCGTGCATCGCGTAGGGCGACATCGCATGATCGCGCACGGACTTCGGCAGGGTGGGGTCGGCCGGCTTCGTGGCGCACCCGGCGACCAGCAGCACCGCGAGCAGCGCGGCGCCGGGCGCGGCGATGCGGACCCCTCGTTCGCCTCCGCCGCGCAACTTCATCGCGACGGCCTCCGCCGCGCCCGCCAATCCTCGGCCAGCATCGCCCAGCGCTCGTGGTCGCGCCAGCGGCCGCCGATCTTCACGTAACGGCGGGAAAAGCCCTCGCGGGTGAAGCCGGCGCGTCGCACCAGGGCGATCGACGGCGCGTTGCTGGGCTGGATGTTGGCCTCGACGCGGTGCAGCTTCAGCCCGCGGTACGCGACCGCCAGCAGCAGGGCGAGACCCTCGCCCATGTAGCCGGCCGCGGCATGCGGCGCCAGCGCGTAGTAGCCGAGATAGGCACTGTGGAAGCTCCCGCGGACGATTTCGCTCAGGTTGTAGACGCCCACCGGCGAATCGTCATCGGCGCGGCAGACGAGGCAGCCGACGTTCGTCGCCCGCGCCGGATTCCGCGATTGGGGCCCGGCGAAGCGGGCGAGGTAGGTGGCAAAGCCTGCCGCCGTTGCCGGCGGCAGCACCCAGCCCCGGTGCAGCTGCCGGCTCGCCGCGACCGCCGCGAGAAAGGCCTGCCGGTCGCTCGCGCGCGGCGGGCGAAGGTAGACGCGGACGGCATTGCGCGAAGCACGGGTCGCGGTGCCGCTGGGCAGGGTAGGCATAATGGCGATCTTACCAATGTGACGACGATGGCAATGAGCAAATGGGTGCAGGGCACCGTTGCAGGCAAGCGGCAATGGACCGATCGGCTGGTTTCGCTGCAGGTCGACGCCCCCGGGGTGACGTTCGTCGCCGGGCAGTTCGGCCGGCTCGCCCTCCCGGCGCCTCCCGGCTCGCCGGAGGACATGACCGGTCGGCCATATTCGTTCGTGAACCCGCCCGACGCCATGCCGCACGAATTCTATTTCATCACCGTGCCGGGCGGCCCGCTGACGCCGCGGCTGGCCGCGCTGGAACCGGGCGATCCCGTCTGGCTGCTGCCGCGGGCCAACGGTTTCTTTTCCATCGCGGAAGTCCCGGCCGCCGACGTGCTGTGGTGCCTCGCGACCGGCACCGGCATCGGGCCGTTCCTGTCGATCCTGCGGACGGCGGAGCCCTGGACGAAGTTCCGGCGGATCATCCTGGTGCACGCGGTACGCTTTGCCGAGGAGCTCACGTATCGCGACGCGATCGCGGCGGTCGCGGCCGCGCATCCCGCGGCATTCACCGCGATCTCCGTCGTGAGCCGCGACAGCCATCCCGGCGCCCTTGCCGGACGCATCCCCGATCTCATCCGTGACGGGCAGCTGGAGGCGCGCGCGGGAGCGGCGCTGACCGCGGAGGGCGCGCACGCGATGCTCTGCGGCAACCCGGCGATGGTCGAGGACACGCAGAAGGCCCTCGAGGAGCGCGGCATGCGCCGCCACCGCCGGAAGCAGCCGGGCCACATCACGGTCGAAACGTATTGGTGAAACGCGTCGTCGCGTCGCCCGGGTTGAGCGCCAGCGAAACCCGGGGCAACCGTGCCCATTGCCACCGGCACCCGGGTTTCGCATTCGCTCAACCCGGGCGATGCCATCCACGCCATCGGCGTCAATCGGCCAGGTTGCGGGCGACGATTTCGCGCACGTCCGGCGACAGCCCCGCCAGCGCGCCGACTTCCGCCAGCGCGGCCCGCTGCAGCGAACGCCGCGGCTCGGTGAAGCGCCGCCAGTGGTTGAACGCATTGGCGAGCAGCGACGACACGTGCGGATTGACCCCGTCGAGCGCGATGATCTGGCCGGCGACGAACGCATAGCCGGTGCCGTCGGCGGCATGAAACGCCCGCCAGTTGTGCATGGCGAACGCGCCGACGAGCGAGCGCACCCGATTGGGATTCCGGGCGTTGAATTTCGGGTGCGCGCAGAGCGCCTGCACGCGGGCGAGGGTATCCGGCCGCTGCGACGTCGCCTGCAGCGCGAACCACTTGTCGAGCACGAGAGGCTCGTCGTGCCACTTCGCCTCGAACCGCGCGAACAGCGCCGCACGTTCGGGCGCCGCGCTGTGGTTGATCGCGGCGAGTGCGGCGATGGCGTCGGTCATGTTGCTGGCGCCATCGTATTGCGCGACGGCCAGCGCGCGGGCCTCGTCGTTGTCCAGTGCGCCGAGGTAGTGGAGGCACCGGTTGCGCAGCGCCCGCGGGCCGATCTGCGCCTGTGCCGGCGCGTACACGGCCGGCGGCGGTCGAGCTGACACGCCGCGCAGCAACGCCGGCCGCGTCGCCCGGGCCAGCTCGCGGATGACGAAGTCGCGGGCGGCGCACAGCGCATCGACGTCGATCGTGTCGACCAGCTCGGCGAGCCAGGAGAAGGAGGGCGGCGCGAGCGCGAGCGCGATCAGCGCGGGGTCGCTGTCACTGTCCTCCAGCAGGTGGCCGGCGACGGCGGCGAGCGCCGGGTCGAGCGCCGGGGGCGCGTTGGTCGCGCGCCGCAGCGCCTCGCGGATAATGGCGTCGCAATAGGTACGCTGGGCGGCGTCCCAGCGATTCACCGGGTCGCTGTCGTGGGCGGCGAGCAGCGCGAGATCGGCGGCGGAGTAGTCGAAGGCGAGCTTCACCGGCGCCGAGAATCCGCGCAGCAGCGACGGCACCGGCGGGGCCGGCACGTCGACGAAACGGAAGGACTGCTCGGCCGCGGTGACGTGCACGATCCGCGTCGTCGGGCCCGCTGCATCCTCGCCGGCCAGCCGCAACGGCAGGTCGTTGCCGTCGGGACCGACGAGGCCGAGCGCGAGCGGAAGATGGAACGGCGCTTTCTGCGGCTGACCGGGTGAAGGCGGGCAGTGCTGCGCGACATCGAGCGTGTAACTGCACGCCACGGGATCAAAGGTGCCGCGCACGCTCAGGGTCGGCGTTCCCGCCTGTGCGTACCAGCGCTTGAACTGCGTGAGATCGAGGGTCCCGGTTTCGCGGGCGGCGTCCTGCATCGCCTGCACGAAATCGTCGCAGGTGACGGCCTGGCCGTCGTGGCGCTCGAAATACAGATCCATCCCGCGTCGGAACCGCTCGGGGCCGAGGAGCGTGTGCTGCATGCGGATCAGTTCCGCGCCCTTCTCATAGACGGTCTTGGTGTAGAAATTGTTGATCTCGAGGTATTCGTCGGGCCGCACCGGGTGCGCCTGCGGGCCCGCGTCCTCGGGAAACTGGTGCGTGCGCAGGAAATTGACCGCGGCGATGCGCTCGACCGCGCGCGAGCCGACGTCGCTCGAGAACTCCTGGTCGCGGAACACGGTGAGTCCTTCCTTCAGCGACAGCTGGAACCAGTCGCGGCAGGTCACGCGGTTGCCGGTCCAGTTGTGGAAGTACTCGTGGCCGATGACGCCCTCGATCGCCTGGTAGTCGTCGTCGGTCGCGGTGTCGGGCCGCGCCAGCACCAGCTTGCTGTTGAAGACGTTGAGGCCCTTGTTCTCCATCGCGCCCATGTTGAAATCGTCGGCGCAGTAGATCATGAAGGTGTCGAGGTCGTATTCGCGGCCGTAGCGCTCTTCGTCCCAGCGCATCGCGCGCTCGAGGG
>Ga0315297_10000284_pt1 | contig 28817 bp, 27 predicted proteins | sample YL17G15_0_MG_FD_203628 | JGI IMG/M metagenome (GOLD analysis project Ga0315297, IMG submission 203628) | Sediment microbial communities from Yellowstone Lake, YNP, Wyoming, USA - YL17G15_0 | ecosystem: Environmental > Aquatic > Freshwater > Lake > Sediment | place: USA: Wyoming | collected...
TGAAGTCTGCTATATTTGTTCTTGGCACCTACGAGCGCGATGCTATCCACGGTAGCGGCGGCCGTACTGTTCTGTGCACCGATACTGCGGCCTTTTTGTCGGGGGCGGCCGATGCCGCAAATTTGGATGCGGAAATTATTTTTGCGGTTACCGACCCCTGGCTGGCCGGCAGCAGCAAAACAAAAATCTCCATGAGGGTCATCCGCGAGGAGCGCGAGCGAGTTGTTTCTGAAATTTCGATGGCCAAGCCGGATCTCGTAGTAGCGTTCGGCCCGGTAGCAGCGGCTTCGGTACTCGATAAAGGAAACATGACCGAGAACGAGTTGCTCCGGGCCGAGCACCGACCGTTTGGGGACGATGGGCCGCCCGTGTACTGCACATTCGGGATCGAAAACATACGGACCAATCCCGGGCTCGAGGAGTGGGTGCGCCTGGACCTTATGGCCGCAGCCTCAGGGCGCACTGGTACCGAGTGGGGGGATTACACGATACTGCGCCCAGGTACACCGGAGTGGAGCAATGTGCCCCAGGGGTTAATTGATCTACCACTTTTTCTGGATTATTTCCCTGAATGGAAAACAATCACACAATCTCGTACCGGGGAAGTTGCTATTGGGTTTGATTTAGAAACAGCCCCAGGTCTTGACCCATGGCACCCCACTTCGCGCATCCGCATGGCCGTGCTATCGGATCGCGTGGGGCGGGCATGGGTTGTTCTTGCTGATCCCGCCAGCAATTTGCCGGACTGGGTACGAGACATTGCCCAGGACAAAACCATTGTAAAGTGTGGTAGTAACATCAAATACGATAGTCGCTGGCTCCGTAGGTTTGGTACGCGCATGGTCAACATGCGCGATACGAGCACCATCGAGCACGTTCTCTGCAACACCAATCCGCACACGAACCTCAAGTTCCTCAGTTTACGCTACGTTCCGAAGCTCGGAGACTACAGCCGGGGCCAGCGCATTCTTGTGAAGGAACGGGGTGGGTGGGAGTACGTGACCGACCAGGAAATGATCCAGTACGCCGGGGGCGATGGCGAGGCATCGATCGGGTCCTACCGGGGCCAGGTTGAGCGCGTGAAGCAGGACGGTCTCCAGCGCCCGGTGAAATTACTCAACGAACTCTACCCCGTGCTCTGCGACATGGAGCATAGCGGGGCGTGTATTGACCTAGAAGAAAACGCTCGTCTCCGCGGCCTGTACGAGGAGAAGCTGGTTGCATTACGCAACCAGATCACCCAAGCCCTTGGGCCGATCAATCCCAACTCCACGCAACAATTGGCTGACGCGCTATACCGCGCTGTACCGGGCATCAACTTATCACCTCGCAAAATGAAGCGTGCCCTGGCGGACGATGAGTCCGAGGAAGCGTCTACTGCTCGCTTTATACTCGAGCGCGAGTCCCATCGGCACCCCGTACTGGCCTCGATACTTGAGTTCCGCAGGTACCGGGTACGGCACAGCACGTTCATTGTGAAACTCCGAGAAAAGTACGCTACCCAGCACCCGGACGGCAAGTGGTACGTACACCCTTCGTTCAACACGGCGGTGACCGACACGTACCGCCTGTCCTCGAGCCAGCCCAACGGGCAGAACATACCCCGAAAGGACAACGACGACCCAGAGTTGTCAGTAAAGCGCCAGTTCGTGTCACGCTTCGCGGGGGGTAGGATCCTTGAGGCCGACCAGTCGCAACTGGAGCTGCGCTTCGCCGCGTGGCTCTCCGGGGACGAGGCCATGCTACGGGCGCTTGCGTCTGGAGAGGACATCCACCGGGCCATGGCCGCCATTATGTTGTCAAAAGCGCCCGGGAATGTTTCCAATCAGGAGCGCCAGGAGTGCAAGACCCGGACTTTTTTGATTCTGTACGGGGGTGGCGCGTTCAAGTTGGCACAGGATCTCAAGATACCGGTCAAGCGCGCTAAGGATATGGTAAGTGAGTACTACCGAACTTTCTATGGGCTGGGTGCGTACATCAAGCGCGTGCAGGAACAGGTGAAGCGGGACCTGCAGGTAACCACGTCCTTTGGGTTCGTGCGCAGGTTCCAGGCCCCCCGGAACTGGGAGTCCTCCGAGGGCTGGATGATCCAGCGCCAGGCGTTCAACACAATGACGCAATCGGGCGCCGCCAGCCTGGAGTACTGTTCGGCCATTGCACTATCGCGTGACCCAGTGTGGCAAAGTGCCCAGTCCGTGCCCATTCTTCTGGTTCACGACTCAACAGTTATCGATGTACACCCCGACGATGATATGGCCGCAATCATCACAGCGGTACGTAGATCCAAGGAGGTAGGCTGCCGTGAAGTGGCAAAAGAAATCGCTGGTGTAGACTTTGGCATGCCTCTTGCTTGTGATATCTCGATTGGCCGGTCGTGGGGGGAAACACAACCAGTATGAAATACGATCCATTGGAATTAGCGTGGGCTGCGGGGTTTTTTGATGGGGAAGGGTGTTTTGGTGCGCACCTGAGAGAGCGCAGCCTATATCCATTGATTTCAGCTCAAATTGGTCAAACAGATACCCGTCCGTTAGTACGGTTTCAGCGAGCCGTAGGATTCGGAAAAATCTACGGCCCGTACCAGTACAAACTACCATCAGGGAGAAATGCAAAACCTCAATATTCATGGCAAGAGTGCAAGTTCGAGTACGTTCAGCAGTTAGTTTGTCTTTTGTTCTATTACCTGTCCGAACCAAAACGGGAACAGGCAACACGGGTACTGAAAAAGTACCATAACTTACGGGCTAAGGCCCAGGAGGTAACAGAATGTGTCCAGCAAAGATAAGACCGGGCGTCGAACCGTCACCTGAGGCCACCGAGAAGGCTCTGCAGGGGCCCCGCAAGTTTGTAGACATTCGGCCCAACACTACGGCCATGGTGCGGTTCCTGCCACCGCCAACGCAGCAGTTATTCGTGCAGTCCCTGAACCACTACCGGTTGAAAGATCAGGACGGCAGGGGCATTGCCCTGGCGTGCCTGCGCGCGCACGGGACCGACGAGACCAGCCGGGACTGCTGGATCTGCGAACTTGTCGAGTACCTGACCGACCTCAATGTTTCCGCGTACAACCAGATCGCCAAGGATCTCAAGGCCGGTCCCAAGAACTACGGCATGGTCACGATGGGCGAGAAGCAGCCCGACGAGACCTGGCAGTACCAGAAGGTGCAGCTCCTGGGTATCAACGGCAAGGGCGGCACGGCCATCAACGAGGTGCTCAAGCGCCAGAAACTGGTTGGCCAGGTTCTGTTCACGGACATCGAGAAGGGCCAGTCCGTGCTCGTTACGCGCACGGGGAGCGGGTTCAATCAGACCTACACGGCCGAAAAATCCGGTGTGGTGGAGTCCCTCGATGTCATTCGGCCGACATGGGAGGACGAGTACATCCCGGACATTCTTGCTGCGCTCGAGCTCAAGATCTACACCCGCGACATGCAGCGGGCGTACGTCAAGCTCGCGTTCGGCGACCGCCTGGACTGGGACGCGATCGACGCGGCCGTTTCGACTGGTGGAAAGTAGGGCAAGCGGCGCCCGGACGCGGGCGCAATAGGGGAGGGAGCAGCCATAAAAACGGCGATCCCTCCCCCGCGCGAAGAACATGAGAACAAAACCGGAAAGGAAAGTCATGAAGGACCGAAAAAACCCGACCAAGAAATTGGCAAAGTCCAAGCACTCATTCCCAAAAACGATCTATGTCACAGGGCGCAAGGATGCATTTGATGTGTCAATGCTCCGCGAGGATTCAGCCGACGACGATGGCGACCTCATTGCCGAGTACCGGCTCGTAACCGTGCGCGTGGCCAGGGCCACGATGACGTACGTGGAGCTGAAGTAGTCATGGAAGGAACTAACAGGGATCCGTTCGAGCGCCTGTACGAGGCCATGGGCGCGGAGCTCATTCAGGAGGCCCGTGACCACAAGGTCCCGGCCCTGCGCTTTACCGCGTCCACCGTGGGCAACTGTCCATGGAGGCAGTGGTACAACCTGTCGGGCTACCGCCCGGCGCCCCTGTCGCCCGAGGCCAAGGTGCGCATGATCCAGGGCGAGATCGACCACAACCTGATCCGGAACCTGTTCCGGAGGTACGGCATCGAGGTTAGGGGTGTGGAGTTTTTCGTTGACGAGCACAGCGATTACGAGTTTGTTGACCGGAATTACCTGGGCTGGCCCGTCTGGGAGACCATGTCCGTGCGCAAGACCGTGAGCGTTGGTATGCCCGATGGCCTGACCGATACGATCGAGCTGTCGGCCAGGGCCGATGGGGTTGTGGACACGCCCGAGGGCGAGGCTATATTCGAGTTTAAGGGCATGGGCCAGTGGATGTTCAAGCACCTGCAGTCCGCGGCCACGGACGGGAACGTGCTCCAGAGACTGGGCGCCAGCCACCGGTACTACGTGTACCAAATGCAGGTGTCCATGTTCCTATTCGATAAGAAGTGGGCCTGGCTCGGCACTAAGCACCGGTCGGACGCGCAGTACGGCCTGGAGTTTCCCGTCGAGGACTCCGGGATCGGGGCAACCGTGCGCAGGGGCGTGCTCCTGGCGTACAACGAGGAACAGGTGCGGGAGATCTTCCAGGTCCTCGCCGCCATTCAAAGGTGCGTCAAGAGGGGCGAGCCCCCGGCGCGCGAGCAGCGCGAGCTCAAGGGATCCGGAATGTGTAAAAACTGCGAATATTACTATGCGTGTCATGGAGCGGACGAGCGCAAGAAAAAGGGGCTTGAACCCGTAGTCCTGTACCCGGGCCCGCAGTTCGAGGAGCACCATGAACAGGAAAAGAAAACCTAGGCTATCCGATCTCATGTGGGCAGTTGGGTTGTTTGAGGGTGAAGGTTGTATCTCGACTCAATTGACTTATCATGGGAAACCTAGCAAAGCATACGCGTATCCGCGTCTTGAGATTCACATGACTGATGAAGATACACTTAGACGTTTTCAGGATATAATGGGGGGTCATTTGAATGGACCATATAGGGGTAAAAATCGAAGAAAACTAGCCTGGCGCTGGCTTTCTCAGGCCCGCGAGGATACTAAACAAATTATCCTTTGGTTTTATCCCCATTTCTGTAGTCGCCGACAACAGTGCGCCCGCAAAGTATTTGGTAAGGAGTTGTTCAAGTGAGAACCGACATCATAGTGGTCGGGTACAACACCCCGGAGTTCGAGGCCAACACCCTAAGCGCGATTATTGCGCACACCTCGTACGGGACGTACCAAATTACCTATGCTCAGAACGCCAGGGATAACTCGCTCGCGTCGTTCTGGAATGAGTTGATTGCCACGAGCACGTGTGAGCAGATTTGTCTACTGAATCCCGATACCGTGCCCGCCATGAACTGGCTGGGGGAGATGCACGCGGTACTCCGCAGAGATCCGAACATTGGGGCGGTTGTGCCCAGTTCGAACTTGGTGCACGTGTCCCAGGTCCTGGTCCCGTTCCCGAGAATGGAACAGGACTGGAGCAAGATCAATACCTTTGCCCGTACCCTTGTTCTAGAGGGTAGTCTTGATTGCCTGACCCTATCAGCCATGTGTGTCCTGTTCCGCAAGTCCACGTGGCACGAGGCCGGCGGGTTCGACACGGACTTCCCGTTATATGGCGAGGACTCGGAGTTCTTCTGGAGAGTGCGCACCAAACTTAACAAGCGCCTAGTGTGGTGCCGCTCCACGTACTGCCACCACTACGGCCAGCAGTGCACAACCAAGGCAGCAACCGATGGCGAGTTCGATTACGTTGAGATGCGGAAAAGAGCCATGGAACTGTTCATTCGTAAAACTGGGTACAGCTACCAGACGCACGGCGCGCTCGAACAGTTGGAAAGGGCGTGAAACTATGAACTGGAAACGCGCGTGGCGCGGGGTGTTTGGGCCGGCGCCCGTACCGTACAAAATCCGGCCACTAGATCCGGGCCTCGATCTCGAGAGCCTATGCCGGGACCTGGATAACATTGTAGCGAAAGGATTTCACCCCATGCGTACATTCGAAACGGGCGCAACCCGCGACACGGACGAGGGCAAGCTGCACCTGAAGGACTATCTATCACCAACGGCGCTGTTGCGCTACGGGGAGTACATGCGCCAGCATGGGCCCGTAATCGACGGCACGCCCCAGCCCGATAACTGGAAAAAGGGCATTCCGATTGACGCGTACATGGACAGCCTGGTCCGGCACGTGCTGGCGCTCTGGGAGCAGTACGACGCCAACGGGGCCATCGACCAGGACGCCGCGTGCGCCGTACTGTTTAACACGTTCGGGCTGCTGCACGAAACCGTGAAACCCCGGCCGCCGCTCATTCGGTACTTCATTGATGCGCACGGGCAGTGCGTTGCCGTACCGGAACCGGAGACCCGCGCATGAACCAGCTACTGAACGAGGTACTGGCGGAGATTATGACCGCCGACGGCTGGGCCGAGTACGGGTCCATGATCGAACCCGACATGCTACCCGACACAACCGTGCGGGCGGTGTACGAACTGATAGCACGACTGCACACGAACAATCCCGGCCGTACCCTCATACCCGAGGACCTGGCCATTATGATTGCGGCCACCTACTCAGACCCCGACCGAGCAAAGGAGATCTACAATGTCATCCCGAAAGCACCCCCGACCAGCAGCCCGGCAACGCGCGGCCAGGCCATCCGTGATTACGTCTCCCGCCAACATATCGCCCGCGCCATCACGTACGGCGCAACTCACCTTCATGCGCCTGATCTGGACCCTGCGGTGGTGCTTGACCATGCTGCTCATGCCGTGGAGGTACGCGGGGGGCGCGGCGAGGACATCGCTCGGTACTCTGAGAGCCCTCTACCGGGAACCTTTGATGATCGACCAGGTCTTATGGGTCTGGGTCTCTCGGCTGAACTCGATCGCGCTCTTGGTGGCGGCATTGCTGCTGGAGAGCTTGGTATTCTGCTTGCTGGTCCCTCTCGCGGCAAGACTTCCCTTATCTGTACTACAGGTGCTCATTCGGCGGTTACGGGAACCAGGCCCCTCCATATCACGCTCGAGATCAGCAAGTCTAAAGTCTGGGGACGTTACGATGTCGCCCTCACCCACTGCACAATGCCCGAACTCCGGGCCAATCCAACCGAGGCCGCCGAAATCAGAACTCGGCTCCGAGATCGGGGATCAGAGCCACTTGTAGTTGACTGGTCTTACACCCGAACCTGCCCCAGCGACGTGCGAAACGCCGTCATGCGAGCCCGATCCCGAGGGGAACCCCCCGGTATCGTGCTAGTGGACTACCTCGAACTCATGGTTCCGAACACAACCAAGGGTTTATCGCGGCGCGAGCAGCGGCACGTGTTCGGTCAACTCGGGATCGACATGCGAATGCTGGCGGTGGAACTGCAGTTGCCCATTCTCACGGCGTGGCAGGTCAACCGCGAGGGCTCCGGGCTCGACATGATTGGTGCGGAACACGTGTCCGAGTGCTGGGACATTGTCAAGCACGCGGACATCATAATCAGCATTAACCAGAACCCGAGCGAGGAGCGAGCCAAGTCCGCGCGCCTGGGGATACTCAAGCAGCGAGACAACACCGAGCGTAATCGAGTTGGGTTCCCGGTTATGTACGACATGGATCGCTGCATCGTTCAGGACATGGACATGAGAATAGGGAGGGTAACCACCCATGACACTACCAAAATGGGTACTGCGGTACCTGTCGCGCTGCCAGAGGCAGCGCCAGCTGGGGCACGGGAAACTCTGGACAACGGACAAACGCCGGCCAACTAGGCGCGCGTACTGCGATGCCATACACATTGCCGGTCAGGGCGCCGGTGGATTCTGGCTGTACGCATGCCAGAACACACCCGGGCGCGAGCGCGATGCCACGTGGGTTGGCGTGGCGCCAACCATCGAGTCGGCACGGTGCTGGGCGGCCAGGGTGCCCTTCTCTGGGGCCAGGGACCGACAGCAGCACGAGGCGGCGTGCATGGCCTACTCGGCGGCAAAACGTAAAGGACTTATTAAATGACCAATGAAGAACTAGCATGGGCTGCAGGATTTTTTGATGGAGAAGGGTGCTTTACGAATAGCCACGATCGCCGTCGATCTTATGTTGTCTGTCGTCCGACAGCCTGTATCACCCAGAAGGACTGTCAAATACTAGGCAAGTTTGCGCGTATTGTCGGGATGGGTAAAATTTATCTACACATGTCCGGATGGCAGTGGACATTGGCCCGTTGGGCCGATGTGGAATGGCTCATGTGCCTACTTTGGCCTTGGTTATCGATTGTAAAACGTGAGCAAGCTACGCGGGTAATGGCCGAGTTTTACGCGTTACAAGATAGGAGATTGGGGTGATGGTATGACGAACGGGAAACACTGGTACCTGGGAATCGATTCCGGTTTCGGGGAGACCGGCCTTGTGATGCTGGATTGGCACCTCAAGGTGCGCGCCTTTGCCACGGCAACGTGCAAGCCCCGGGGCAAGTCGGACGTGGCCCGGGCGTGCAGCCTGGGCGGGCACATCGTGGACCTGGTGCGCCAGTGGGTGCTGGACTACAACATTCGGAATCTGACGATCGGCATGGAGCTACCGGTGCTCACCAAGAACCCGGTAAACTACTCGAAGCAAGTGCGCCTGGTTCAGGAAATAGAGTCCGGGCTGCTCATGACAGTGGCGGGATTGATTGAACCGGGCCCGTGCACCCTGCTGGAGTTCGGACCAAGTACGTCCAAACGAGCGGCAACAGGTGACGGCAGCGCCGACAAGCTGCAGGTAATCAACACCAGCCCGTTTGCCCTGGCGGTAATGCCCGAGAAATTGGCGAACAACACGCGCGAGGCCCTTGCGGACGCGTGGGCGCACGCGATAACGGCGGTACAGGCCACAAGGAACAACATAGTCGTGTCCGAAATTGTCCGGCTCGACCAGGAGTTCGCGGCGATTGTTGACACACTGATCTATAGGGAGGATTCTTCCAATGAGTAGCATTATTCACAAGGACGCAATCGAACTGGCCGCCGAGCTGCAGGCCATGACGTACGAGATCATTGGCGAGCGCGTGGGTGTGCTGGCCGACGAGGCCGAGGAAAAAATAGGTTCCATCATCATACCCGAGACCTCGAAGATCCGGCCCATTCGGGGCACCATTGTCGTGCTCGGGCAGGCGCTCGTGAATCCCGATGCCGAGACCAAGCGCAAGTACGCGGGCGTGGACATCGGCAAGCGCGTGACCTTCAACAAGTACCTGAACATTGTCCAGAAGGTCAAGCGCATGGACGGATCGGACCTGGAGATCATTGTGCTCCACGCCTCGGACATTTATTTTTGCTGGCGGAGCGCCGAGTGACTAAGAACGAACAACTTGCGTGGGTCGCTGGTATCATAGATGGGGAGGGGCACGTGAGCGCGTGCCTACAGAAACAACAATACTGGAAGCCGCAACTAACGGTCTCTGGAACTCACCTACCAACACTTCAGCGAGTACACCGTATTCTGGGGAAAGGAATGGTGTATCAGTATACCCAGCACGGGGGTAAAACCTGGAAACCAGGGCATAGGTGGGAGTGCCACAAGCAGGCAGATATTGTCTATTGCCTGCAGTTGGTGCTGCCGTACCTCTATATGAAGCGTAAAGCGGCTAGGCTACTGATTCGTTTATGTAGTCTGACTACAAGACCGGCATACCGAATGTTGCCACACACCCGTGCAATGCGTGAACAGTTGGGGTTGCAACTCCACGCGCTAACTAGGAGAGGACCATAAAATGAGCTACCGAATCCTGTCAACGGCCGAGACCATGGACGTACTTCGGACAGGCTTGTCCGGGCAGTACCCGTTCTTCTACTCCAGATTCGGTGACGCGGAAATACCGATCATTCTCGGGGGCGACTGCCCGGTGCAGCAGCACGGGTGCCCTGAGTTGGCCCAGGAGCTCGAGGCCCTCTGGGACGCCGGCATGGTTGCGGGGTCGTACCTGCGCAACGCCAGCATCGGGCACGAGAACGAGCCCAACATGAGCCCCGGCCTGTTTGAAACGCCGAACAGGGGGCCGCACGACCTGGCTATGTACGACTGGGTTGCGCAGAAGTGCGCGGGGAAGTCCGGGGAGTCCTGGCACCGGGAACTACTCAACGCCGTTGCTTTGCACTACTACGCGGTGTTCAAGCCCGAGGAGTTGGGCGAGTTCCTGCGGGTGTTCGTGCGCACGGCGGGCACAGTTGGGTTTGTTGGGTCCGCGCGGCCCGATGTGGCAGAAAAACTACTCGGCCCCCTGGCCGACTACATACAACTTGCACCGCACGATGCGTACCGGTACTTAGACCTACAGTGGCCGAGGGTGCAGAGCATGGCCAGCCGCTGTGATCTCCTGATCCTGGCAGCCGGCGTGTGCGCGAATGTTGTAAATTGGAGATTATTTAGTGAAGGTGCTCGCGTCAAGTCCCTTGACGTGGGCTCACTGATCGACCTGGCTGACCCCGGTGCTCTTGTGCCAACCAAGCAACGAACCTGGCTCAGGAGCATTACGCCCGAGCACGTACGCAAAATCTGTGGGAGTACGAAGTGATGCTTGTTGTTGCTATGCTGGTCATACTTATGTTTACGTTTCGTCAAAGGAAGTAGCGAGTGTCAACTACCACTAGGGGCCTAGCCGCCGAACTGTTGGTGGCCGCGCACTACCAGGAACACGGGTGTGTACTACACTGGCCCCATGGTGGACAGGCACCGTACGACATTCTGGTGTACACCGGAGTGAAATTCTACAAGATCCAAATAAAGCGCGTGTACAGAAAAAAGGGCCGGCTAGTAGTGAACCTTACGCGCCCCCGGGATAAGAGGTACGCACGCGGGGACATCGACTTCATTGTGGCAATCTACCCGCCAACCAATGAACTCTGGCAGATTCCGTTCAGCGCAATTGGCAAACGAACGCGACTATCCCTTGGGGAAAAATGGAAGGAGGTGTAGTATGTCCACCAAATCAAAGACAAAGAAACCCGATCGTATAAAGTACGTGGAGATCTTGTTTGCAGAGAACGGGTACACTGTTGAGATCCATCATGACGATTACGACCTTGACCAGTCATTCGTATATGATGATCTCGCCAATGCCCTTGACAAGATCGCGGACCTTGTCTAATCCCATAAGGAGAGTAGTCCCGTAGTAGGGCGGGGCCGGCCTGTAAAGCCGTACCCCCGTTGGCGCAATTCCAGCCTCTCCCACCAACGAAAAGGGCCCTCGATTTTTCATCGGGGGCCCAGTTCTTTTCCAAGACCGTGGTCCTGAACAATTATCTGCGGAGCCACCAAAGCAAGTCAATAATCGATATGGACTTACGCATGGTTCGCCTCCTACTTTTTACCGTTCCCGGTTATCATGTCCACAACCTTGTTCCTGGCGCCCAGCTTCTCGGCCGTACGCCCGAGCCCGTAGACGCTCATGATTACGGCCCACGCCTCCCAGAACCTGTCCGGAAGGTCTATTGGGGCTAGAGCAAATACCATGCCATTCGCGTGAACTGTGGCCCACCACTGGTAGCACTGGTTAATGAACGGCACCACAACGTAGTTGAACACTATCACAAAGAGTCCCACGTACCCGACCGATGGGCGCAGGCGCTTAGTGTACCTATCACCCTGCTGCAGTTCCGCCACAATAATGTCCCGGCTCATGCCCGCGAGCTGACTGTCCCGGTCCTCGATGAGCCTCTGAATCTCGAGCGCGGCCGCGGCCTTTTCGGACTCGTCCATTTTTCGGGGCCAAATACGGTCCACAATGTTCCTGGCAAATTCCGTAGCGGACCCGATGATGTCAAGCGGATTCATTGGTTCCTCCGGTGTTGTACGGCAGTATCTTGTCCGCAAGTCCTAAACCTACCGCTTGCTCCGCTGTAAAGTGGGATTCTTTTTCGAGCAGTTTCTGCAGTTGGTGCAGGGTGGCACGGGGGTTCTTTTCCTGCATCCGCACCAGGTAGGTCCGCTCCATAAGTTGGTTCAGTCGCGCGACCTCGCTGTGCATTGCGCCCACCTGGCTGCGCGTGAGATCGGCGTCCACGGGTGTGAACCCGTAGTGGATCATTACCGTGCAGTTGGGGGCGAGCACGCGCTCGTCTGCGGCCTGTAGGATCCACGAGCCCATTGACATGGCGTGCCCGTACGCCGTGATGGTAATATGGCACTTAGAGGTAGCGATCGCATCGTAGATGCCCAGGCCGTGGTACTCGTCCCCGCCGATGTTATTCATCACGATGGTGATTGGGTCGGAGCTGATCTCCAGAAGAGACATACCCTTCAGGAACAGTTCGGCCATTACCTCGTCCACTTCGCTTCCCATGTACAGGGTACGGCTCGGAACGTGTACGCCATAGTCGAAGAACCGATCAATGTCCTCGCGCCGTATTGCGGTCATGTCCTACCTGCCCTCCACGTACGACTGGTAGTTCCTAACAAAGTCCTCGATCTTGCCGCCGCCCGCGGGCGTGTTGTAGTGCTGCTTCCAGTAGGCCGCGAGCACGCCCGGGCTCGAGGACTGGGGCATGGCTTCCGGTACTACGAAGTACCTTAGCCGTGCCGCGACGATTCCCAATTTCAGGTCCCACTCGAGTTCCGCGGCCTGTCGTCCTCGAAGGTACTGGGGGTACTTGTTCCGTAGCCAGTCGAACGTCGTGGCCTCCATCTGGAACACGCCGAGCGCGGGGCCACCCCCGCACTGCCGCAGAAACGTGCCCAGGCGCGACTCCTGCGCGGCAGTGCCCATGAGCAGGCACACGGCCACATCGGACAGGGGCACGCTAGGGTCCAGTTCCCCAAGAATTCGCGTAACTAGGTCCCTGAACTGTCTCGTATTGAACACGTTAGACTCCACCTCTGCGAAAGAAGGTGAGGAAACCGGCAAGCACAGATACAATAAGAGCAATGATACCACCAACAATGCCGGCGCGCGCCTCCAGCTTGTCGGTCTTGCTGCGGATTGCCGTAATCTCTTTGATGATGGCAAAGTGCTCAGTATGGTTCTCCAGGCGCATCGCGCGCAGTTCGTTCCACAGTTGATCGGTGTCGTCTTTAGGCTCGCTCATTGGCCTGGTTCCTTTCCTCACACTTGCACTTACACTCCACCGTCGTTTCGTTGTAGGCACCGCACCTGGGGCACGTTGGGTCGCACTCTACGCAGTAACGGTGCCCGCACTGCTGACAAACATCGCTCACTTACTTGATCTCCTCCGGGTTAATGCCGTAGTTCTTCAGAATTTCAATGTACCGATCGAACAGGTCCCGATCGCCGTTCCACTCGGGCGAGATCATGCGCAATTGCCGCGACAGGAACCGCGCCTCGATCTCCCGCTCCACGGGCTTGGCCGACTTGAACCTTATCTTGTAGGTATCGGTTAGGGTCTGCGCCAGTTTGTTCGCTTCGTCCATGTTGCCGGCCACAATAGCGTCAGCGTACTTCTCGACGAACCGTTGAAGGTTGTGCGCGTATATCTTGTTCTCGCGCTGAATGGCCTGGTTCGCGCGGCGCGTCAGCTCCTCGCGTATGTTCCGCTGGCTGTAGACGGTTGGAATCAGTTCGCCCCCGAGAGTGGCGCCCTCCTCGGGCTTGATCGATCTGGCCACCATGGTGTACCAGTGCTGCCCCTCCTGCTTGGTGAGCGTCTGCGCAAAGTCCATGGGCCGGATGTACTCGCCGCTGGCGGACAAGAGCTGGCCCTTGGCCAGGCGCTCGGTGGCCTTTGCGGCGGACTGCATGGCGTTCATAAGTGGTATGTAGCTCGTCACGGTCTGCACCATGGCACTGGATGCTTTCTGTATCTCGCCCGGATCATGGCTGTCGAGCGCCGCGGACAGGTCCACCATGGACACGAACGCGTCGACCCCCGGACTGGTGAGATCGTTGGTTTTGTTGGGCAGGTACCCCAGGCCGATGTAGTCCGTGAGGTTGATCCCGTTCTGGGCCGCAACGCGCGAGAAGAAACCCGCTGTGGCGAGGTACGTAAATATCCTCGAGGGGTCATCCGCAAACTGAGCCAGTAGTTCATCTGTTTGCTTCCAGGTGAACGACAGGAACTGGGTGGCCCAGGCCACGTTCGCGCGCCCGAACAGGCGGGACATTGCTGGGGACCGGCCCAGTGGCCCGTACAGGTGATTGCACTCCTGACTGGACTGGAGCGCCCGCATCGCAATGAGCGGGGCCATGCCGGCCTCCTTGGCCTCGTCCCAGGTGGCGAACCCGAACTTGGTCAGGTACTGGTCGATGGCCGTGAACGCGGTAATGCCCCGAATGACCTCCTCGGCCTTGCCGTTGGACATGGGGCCGAGCGGGGTGAGCACCAGGCCCTTGTCTGTAAGGAACTGGCTCACGCGCTTTATTTTGGGGTCCTCGAATATGTCCCTGAAGGGCTTGTATGTACCCATGGCCTCATTGATGGCCCGGCCCTCGGGCGTTGCAAACTGCAGTATACCCCGCATTGTGCGGAACGCCCCGAACTTACTGATCGTTGTGTTGGCGCCCGTGGCCATCTGCATGAGCGCGTACCGGGGATTCCCCACGATCATAGCGGTGTACGCTGCGCTCGTAACGCCCATGAGGGTGCGGTCCAGGGTACCCGGAGCCCACTTGCCGATACCCCCGCCCACGATGTTGTCGATCTTGGCCCCGAAGAAGTGCGGCCGCCCCTTGAGCTCGTTTATCAGGTCCGTGGTGTACGACTGGAGGGCGCTATTGTTGTGCGTCTTGGCGAGTTCCCGCCCCACGGCGTTGAGTTCCTGGTACATGGGTTCCAGGTGCAACTTGCGGTTCATGCCCCGCCCGTACAGGTCCAGTGCGGCGAATAGGTCCCTACTATAGGTGGCCGATCCCGTGCGCTCCTTCAGGTGCGAGACAAAGGCCGAGGCGTTGGCCGGTAGCCCTATGTACTCCAGGGGCACCGCGCCGTCCGCAAACTGGTCACCGGTAATTACGTGCCGAATGTACCCCGTCAGGTACCGGGGATTGCCCTCGCCCCCGGCGATCACGCCCTGCATGTCGGCGGCGTGGTTGAGTTCCTGGCGAATCTTGCCGTGCGCCGTACGGAGCGCATCGTCCCCCTTGGTCATGAAGTCGTCATGCGCCATTTCCATGGCAAACGCAAACCCGGGTTCGGTCTCGGGCGTGTCCAGCATGTCGAACAGCAGCTCCGCGCGCTTGGTGTTGATGTTGAACGGTGCCCAGGCTTTTTTGGGGTTCCAGTTGGAAACCGGCTCGAGCACCTTGGCCTCCTCGAGGATCCGGTACATGCGCTCATTCCAGGAATCGATCCCCTTCTGGTACTCCAGGAACGACCCGTGCAGCACGTCCCAGGTTCTGGGGCTGTAGTTGCGAAAGAACCGCATCGGCTCCCGGCCCTGGTTGTGGATCATGCCCACCCGGGTCATCCAGTAGTTGTTCAGGCGCAGGCCGCTCGGGTACAGGCTGCGCTTGACGCGATCGCTCGCAATTTGGATCCAGTTGTTGTACCGCTCCGGGGACTGGGTAATCCCGGGTTTCACATCGGGCAACCACCCCTCCTCAGCAAAGGATTCGAACCCCTGCTTCGTGTTCTTGCGCAGGCGCTGAATGGCCCGCCCGTTCTGGGCGAGCTTCTTCCGGTATAGGGCAATGGCTTTTTCGTCCTTGGCGGTGCGCGCGGCGCCGTAGGTTCGGCGCAGTAGATCACGCTTTTTGTAGAGTACCTGCATCGGAATCATGCCCAGGCGCTCGCCCTCGGTCAGGTCCAGGGCACCAGCCCGTACGGCCTCGCGCTCGGTTCGGGTCAGGTTCTCCGTAGCCCGAAGCTGGCGCAGGTTGATGTGTGATAACCCCGTTGCGGGACTCGAACTGTTGTACTCGGGGAACACCGGGTGCACGGCCACATCGTCCATACCCAACCCACCCGTATGGGCCATCTGGTTGAGCACATCGCCGGCCTCCTCGGCCCCGTCCGGGCCCATGATGCGCCGGGTCTCCAGAGCGTGGTAGTTACTGCCGTCCCAGGAAAGGGCCGCGTCGTAGTCCTTGGTCAGGCGATCCAGTCTGGCGTGCTCCATGTCCCAGGCAGCGGCATCGGGCAGATTGCGCAGGGCCGGGTCCATGCCCGCGCCCCGCATGCCTACCAGGCGCTCGGCCTGTTTCCGGTACCTGGCCGTACGGAACACCTCAACCGATTCATTCTTCAGCGTATTGGGCGTGGCACCACGTATGCTCACTATGTACGCGGGTTTAGACGGGTGCTTGTAGAGCTCGAGCCGGTGCGTACCCGTGGTGCGCGTTACAGTATTCCCGGCGTGCAGTTCCCCCTGTGCGAGCGCCAGGGACTCGTCGACCACACCGCCGTGCTCGCCGAGCAACTCTGTGTACCGCTTCAGGGCGTCCTCGTACGCCAGGCGACTAGCCGACTTTTCCACCTCGCCAGTGAGCGTACCGGCCACTATTGGGGACCGGCCCTGGTCCACGGCCACGGAGGTGGCATCGCGCTTGGCGGTGCGCCAGATCAGAATGTGCTCGTGCTCACCGGGCGACTCGAGGTCGGCCATGCGCGCGGCGTCTGTGGCGCGCAGGCGTTTGGCAATGACCAGACGCTTGGCGTTATCGAGGGATGGCCGGCCGAACTCGCCGGTGCGCATGCCCTCCTCCATAACTTGTTTCTCTATATTTCCCAGGTGCTTGGTTGACGCCCGGAGTGCCATCATGGCGTCCTCCGCGCGCTCGGTTTTACTTGCGATACCACTCAGAATCTGTGCACTCTCTAAGGGGCGGGCGAGGGCTATAACGCCCCGGCCGGCCTTCATAAGTCCCCCGGGGATCGCGGCCGCAACCATGGTCGGGTCAATCATATCGACCGTGGCCGTGCCCAGACTCATGGTGAGGGCCGCAAGGTTGCCCATGGTGCCGTGGTCGTAGATCCACTTGTACCGCCACTGTAGGTCCTCGGGGGTCATATTGGCCTCCTCGATGTCCAGCCAGAGAGGGTACTCGCCCATGGCGGCGGCCAGGGGAGGGGACTGTGTGCGGACGTACGCCGAGGTGGTCTGGGCCTGTTGCTGCAGAACTGCCCCCGCGGGCACTGCCGGACCCCCAAGGCCCTGGAGTGCCGTCCCGGCCATGTACTTGAGCGCGGACCTGGCCTTCTGGGTGGTGAGGTACCACCCGGCGGCCATGCTCGTTGCGAACTGTTGTTCGCGCCCGTCCTGGGTTGTGAGCATGATCTTGGGGAGCATGCGGAGCTCGGCCTCGGCCCGGATCCGGTCGTCACGTATGCCCGGCCACTCAATAATTGTTTTGCCACCTATCTTGAACTGCTGCCCCGGCTTACCGATGCCCAGGGCTGCAAACCCCTTGAGTTTGAACTGTTTCATAATGTAGGTGGCAATGTCCAGGGTGGCGAGCCCCGGGGTCAGGTCCACGATTGCCCCGGTGGCGGTCTGGGTTACGCGGTCGGCTACGGACTCAGAAAATTTACTCCACCACTGTCGCGTCTCGGCAATACCTCGTATGGACCTAGTAAGTCCACCCTTCATGGACGTACCGGCGTACTTGGCGATGTTCCTGGCGATCTGTTCAATCTGCTGCCCGTCGGGGTTGATGCCCTCGTCGTGCAGTTGCTTGACGACCTTCCAGGTCTCCTCGCCAATTGCTGCGGCCTCCTCGGGCAGGGGCGGGACACTAGTAAAGATCTTGCTCACGTCGATCGCAACGGGCGGTGTGCCCTTGGCGATCGTGAGTGAGTCAATGGTTTTTTGGCTGTACCCCATGCGCTGGAGTACATCAGCCGTGTTGGCCACTGTTTGCTCGGGGGTGCGCTGCACCAGTGAATCGGGCAGTACTGTCTTGGGCAGGCCCTTGCCCGCGGGCGGGCCGAACTGTTCGCGGTAGGTCGCCATTCGTTACTTGCCTTCTTCTGTCGTGCTGTACTCGGCAACAGCGGCTGTGGTCTCGCGCCTGATGACCTCATTGTACTTGTCGAGCTGCACCGTTCCGTCTGGAAGGGTGGCCTCTAGGCGCGCGGTCTCGCGTATGCGCGCGACGATACCATTGATCTGGGCATCGCTCAGGTTGAGTTCCTGGAGTCGGATAGCTATGCCATTCGCCTGGCGAAGGTCGGCGAGCGCCGACGCCTGCGTGGCGTACTCCCGGGTGGCCTGTACGCGCTCGGTGGCGGCACTGGCCTTCATCTGCTGTACCTGCTCCGGGGTCATACCCTGTGTGGCCTTGAGTTGCTTTGTGGAGTTTATCATGTCGATCAGACTGAACTCGCTATTGACCATACCGTACTGGCGCATCCAGTCGGCAATGAAGTTCGGGTCCTTGGATATTTTTGTGGTGTACGCCCCCAGCTCGGCCTCGTCCAGAGCCAGTCCGGCCATTGTCGATAGGTAGAGTTTGTTGTCGGACCCGGTCTCCTGGTGCACGCGCTGGGTCTCGTTCGGGTGTGTCTTTGCCCAGGCAAGAATTTTATCACTGGCATCTAGGAACTGCTGATTGAGAATATCCGAGGCTGTCTGGTCTTTTGGAGGCGGTGGTACGAGCATACGTACCACGCGGGGATCGTGGAGCTGCAGATTGTTCTCGCCAGCGTACACGGTGGCGGATATGCCCGAGGACCCAAAGTGCTCGAGGTACATTGAGCCCAGGGTGGTCTCGAAGTCGGGCGTGCCGTACGTGTTCACCATGGCCTCGACCATGTCCGATGGGGCGCTCGGGTAGTCCAAAAGGTCAAAGATCTTGCGCGTGATTACGCGCGCGTCCTCTTTTGTCCGGGCTTTGCCCAGGGCCGTGGTTGAGAGCGCCATGAGCTGTGTCCACCTGTCCTTGCGCTGGTTCATGGCCATCTTGGACACCGGGTTGACGGCCAGGTCCGTGCCCGTGGCATAGTACCCAATGACCTCGGGCGAAGCCACGTTCTCGATCTCTCCGGTGACGGGGTTCTGGCGCGTGAGCAACTCGGGCTGCGTTGTCACAATCTGGAGCACGCGCTGACGGGTCTTGTCGAGCTCGGCATTGGCATCATCGAGCTGCGCGCGCAGTTCCTTCTCCGTGGCCAGTTTCTGTGCCTCGAACCTTGTGGGGTCTAGTGTACCGAGGGCCCCGGCCCCGCCAATCACCGCGCCCAGCCCCGGCCCCCCAATAGCGGTACCACCCAGCGCCGCAAGGAGCGTTGCAATGCCCTTTGGGGAGAGGAGTTTCTGAACCCAGCCCTGGTCCTCGGCCCCGGCCACCTGCTGCATCTGTCCCTCGATCGCCTTTACCGCACCCTCCTGGCGCGGAATGGCGTTACCCAGTAGCTGGTCGAGTTGGGACGGAGACGGTTGAACCGCGCTACTGGTCGTGGGCTGTGTCATACCGAGTGTCGTAAGAATGTCGTTAGATACCATAGTGATTTCCTGCTCTACTTAGGGACGCCGGGGGCTGCTATGGTTCCGGCTACGTTTTTACCGATTTCGGACATCATCTGCGCCTGCTGCAACGGGGACATTGTCTGGGACCCCGTGGTCCTGGACTGCGCCAGGCGCGCCTGCAGGAGCCCCTGGTACGGCATCTGTGTCATGCCCGTGATCTGGTTGAACAGCGCCTGGTTGGCGTTGAGCGCAACCTCGGCCCTGCGGAACGGCAGGTTCATGAGGGCCTCACCGCCCTGTTGCTGGGCCGTTAGCATGGACTTGGAGAGCTCCTGCTGCATGTTACGCATGAGCAGGCCCCTCTGAACCGCCTCGATGCTTGCGCCTTGCATACCCTTGGCGGCCATTTGCTCTCCGAGCTGTGCCTGGAGCTCCCCCATTGCCGACTCGAGCTCGCGCTGGGTGATCTCCCGCGTGCGCCCGATCGACTGGGCAATGAGCTCCTGGTCCGCGCTCGTAGGGCCAAGCCTGGACAGGTCCCCCTGCGCCAACCCCCCGAGGTTGCCGAGCTGGCCGGCCGCCTGTTCGGACATGCGCCGGAAGAAGTCCATGTACCGCTGCTCCTCAGCGCCCACTGGTTTGAGGGTTGTCTCCTGTTCGGAGGTGGATGTTCCCATTTTGCTACCCATTGTCACGTACCTCTTTGTAGACCCTGTTGTACGGGCCCGATGCGATCATGCCCAGACCTTCTGTTGCCAGCCGCATGGCTGGGGTATTTTCGCACGCAATCATGCCGTGCACGTACCGAATCTTGTGTTTCCTCATGAACTGCTCGAGCCTTACTCCGAGTTCACCGGCCGCGCACGGGCCGCTCGCCGACCAGAAGTCCACGAACAGGTGTGGGGGCTGGGCAAAGAACCAAATTGTCCCCAATAAGTCCCCTTTGTCACTCTTTGCAACCAACCACTGTCCACCTAGTGTCTCTATGTCGATTGGCATGAAGTAGTGGGTATCGCTCAGGAACTGGGTGATCTCGGGCCAGTCCGCGATTTTGGCTGCACCTATCATCACGCTACGGTACCTCCGGCTCTGCCCTCGACGAATTGCACGTGCACGTCCGTAACGGTCATTTGCTGGCCCGCAGCGTTCACCATGTATACGTCCAGGACCACGTTCGCAGTCCAGTCTACGGTAATCGTACCATGCCCGGCCGAGTTTGCGGGAAGCTCAGATACGCCCATATACATGTACTGGGTATTGTTGGACCCGCCAGCGCCCTGTACATTGATGAAGGCCCTAGCGTTAAGTACGGCGTTCTTGTTAGTGTCCGTAGTAACGCCCCCAATTGCCGTTGTTCCAAGACGGACATAAAGTTCGCCGTCATCGGTACTGGAGTTGGGGTCCCCACACACGGTAACAATGATGCCGTCCCCTTCCTTGTTGAGCGTGTTGGCCGGTACGGTATAGGACCAGGCCACCCCGTCGTCCCCGACGCTCGCAAAAGTCTTGTTGATCTGCTTGAACAGTGATCCACCCACGATCGGGCCGGACTCCCCGGCATTGCCGCCGGTAATCAGGTTTGTGGCGCTCGTGCGCAGTATGGCGGTGCCGCAGTCGCGCAGATTGTTATTGGTTACCGTGCAGTCCTTGGTGCTCGTGGCGTTTACGCCGTACGTGGTCGCGTCCTGGAAGTTGCAAGCCGTCACGAACAGGTCGATGCTCGAAGTTATATCCAGACCAAAGGACCCGGCCGCCTGGGCCCGGCACCCGTTGACGATGCCGCCCGAGGTGCACACCGATAGGCCACCACCGGTGATCGTGCCCTGAGCCCCACTACCAGTGATCCGCACGTCCTTCATCATCTTGCTGGCTGATCCCACCTCGATGGCGGTTCCTGACGGGTTGACCACACGCACGTCCGTGAGCGCGATCCTGGCCCACTTGTCGTCCGCGGACGTGGTATTGCCCAGTATGGATACGCCCTTGCCCGCGGGACTGGATATTCTCGACCCGAACACACTCACATCCTGAATGTACGCGGCCGAGGAGGCCGGTTCCATATAGATGGCCGCTGTGGTGGACGGACAACTGACGGATTGAATGCCCCACATGACCAGGCCCTTTACGTCCAATGCCTGAATATTGTGCGCGCCCGCGCCACTACCGCCCGAGAAGTACAGATCGCTGAGGGTGACGTTGGAGCAGGAATTACCGGGCGTTCCATCGTGCGTCAGAACCAGCGACGGGCCGTTGATGCCCGTAAACTTCACATTCCCCATCTGGAACCTGTCCACGCGCTTCATGCTCACAGCGGTGGAGGCGGTTCCGAGGGCGGTACTGATCGATAGGTTGAAGATACTGATATTTGCAAGCGTACCGGTATTCGTGATGAACGGCCCGGCCCCACTGGTGATTGCAATGGTGCTACTGCCCGGACCCGCGCCCACGATGAGCACATTGCTCGCGGTAATGACAACACTGGTGCCCTGGGCCCATGCCTCGATACCAGTATTGGTCGGAATGTATACAATTCCCCCGCCAGTCTGGCCATTTGCTGCGGTCACGGCATCGTTGAGCGTTGGGTACTCGGAGGCGTTGATAACGCCCCACAGGTTCCGCATGCTGATGATGGTGTACAGGCGGTCCATGTCCAGGTTGCCCCCGGCCACGAGTGGCCAGGCAATGCTGGATCCGCCAATCGCCGCGAGTCTGGCCTCAATCTCGGCCATTGCGGCGTTCCAGGTCGTGCTTGTGAGTTTCTGTCTAGTTACCAGTTGAGGCAATGCCATGTCTTACTCCTGTTCGGACCTGGGTGCAGTAAACTCGACCTCCCAGCCGAGCAGTACCAGATCGTTACTGGTCGCAATTTTCCACGATAGGCCGTACCCGCACGCGTCGAGCAGTACATCGATAACCGATGCCTGTTCTCCCGACATCACCAGGCCGTCAGGGTCACAGTCGACCCGAAAATCCTTGTCCACCACGAACGACTTGAGCAGTACGTTTTGGCTGACCGTGTAACTGCCGTTCTCCGGCGGTAGTTCGTGCCGGTACTCGGACCAGGTTACGTTCAGGTCCCAGTCCCCGCGTACAAGAACGTACAGTTTGAGTTTGCTGAATGTTTTCCCATACCCAATCAAGCGTGGGTCCTGCGACCGGCCGGTTATAATCGGACTCTCGATGACCGCCTCGATGGGTGTATCCCTGAAATCTACCCGGTGCATAGGGTCAATGTACGCCGTGCGACCCTGCGAGTCCCCGTACATTACAACCTCACGCAGCGGCGTTCCAATTTCAACGGTTCGCATGGATCGAGCATCGATGATCCACGGCCCATAGGACTGTTGACTGTTTACATTGTACACGAATGTACCACCGGCCGTACTATACCCGAACATGGGAAGTGCAATGTGCACCAGACCCAGGCTTGAATCAAAGTCCATGTACGCCTGGGCCAGTGCCCCGGTGTTCACCAGTAGTTCCGATCTACCGGTATTGGCCCACATCTGGTGCAGGACCATCATTGGTTGCTGAACGGTGATCTCCCCGGACTGCTGCGATGCGACGATCGAGCGCATGCCCGATCGACTGGTGAACCACAGATCGTTCCCGACCATAGTTACCGAGTTCTGGCCCTCGCACCCGATCGTCGGATGCAGTGGATTACGCGTATAACTGAACGGGCCGAACCCGGTAATGCCCCACGTACTCTTGCGCGTCCAGATAATGATGGACTGGTTGTAGTCCCCGAACATGGCGGTGCACCGGTCGGCACGTTTGGTGGCCGGTATCTCAACGAACCCGGCATCCAGGGCCACATCGAACTGTTCCTCGGTAGTCGTGGGCGATGGCGTCCACCAGACGTTGGGCTGGCGATCGGCACTGTAGTAGGCCCGGTACGGGTTACTGTGGTCCCCGATCACCCAGAGTCGTTGCTGATGCTCGACCACGGCCTCCGCGGGCGGGGCATCCGTGAGTTGTTCCGGAGCATCGTCCACTCCGTTCCAGAGCCAGATGGCCGAGGTACCGGCCCCATTGTAGTCGACCCACACGGCATTCTGCCGGTAGGTGGACATATTTACGAGCGCGTTAACCTTGGTGTGCAGTGGGCGCCACACTTCGCGCAGATCCAGGTCGTGGTAGATGTAGTCACCACACGCGGCGAGTACGCACCGTTTCTTCGACCCCGAGCGTGGGTCAAACTGGAACTCACCAATGGCTACGACCGGGTCCGTTACGAATGGGTCGGTTGCCACATCGTTGTACATGGGCGTGACAATGCGCGTGTTGTACGTTTTCTTTGTGGTATTGGTATCCGGCCTCCACCAGAACTCAAACAGGCAGGTTGTCACCGGCGTAACCGTGGCAAGACTAGCGGCCGTTAGTGTGTCGATCAGTGCGTCATTGAGGTACACGGAGATACTGGTGCCGTTACTGCGGAGTTCTAGCGTATTGTACCCGCCAAGACCAGCGAACTCACTGCCAGTTACCAGTGTGTACTTGCTGTTGTCATTGCGCCTCCAATACAGCCCCCCACTGTATAACGCGAACTCCTTGCACGTACTGGCTACGCCCTGAACACGGAATGCAAAGGTACCCGCTGTCGTATCCGTACCATTGTACGCGGGCATGTTGACGCCCTGGATCAGGAACCTGAACGACCACCTTGTCTTGGCCGATAGAGCGGGTGCGGAGTACGACAGGGTGTAGGCCCCGGTTGCGGTTTTGGATACGGCCGCCAGGAGCACACCCTTGTGGGTTGACAGGCTGATCTTGGCGCCACCGCTGTTATCGAATGCGTAGAACCCACTGAGGCCCGACAGGAACGACGAGAACGCGACAATGTTCGGGTACAGTCCCGTAATTGGGTCTGGGGTACCGGTGTCGGGGCGCACCAGAACCTGCCCGTACGGGCGCAAACCCGGGCGCACCCCGAGTATGCCGTCCAGGTCGGAGGTCATGTTCTGGGCCTGCCACAGGGCGGTCTCGTCCACACTGGCCTGGTGGCCGGCGGTAACGAGCCCGAGTGTGGCTGGAATGGCCGATACGCGCAGTACCGGACTGGGCATTAGTTATCGTACCTCCAGTTGAGTAGGTCCCAGGAGTCCCCACCGGACCCCTTGATCGATCCCATGGCGATGCCCCTGCGTATGTCGGCGCGCGTCTGGCACGCTACCCCGAACCGGGGCAGTGCACGCACCACGCCGGGGTTGGACGCCTGCTGGTCGTACTGCCGGAGCATGTCGGCCAGAATCTGTTGGGTCTTGCTATCGTCCTCGTAGTCCCGAATGGCGAGTTCGAGTATCACATCGATGAGCGCCCCAATAAACCGCTCGGCCACAAAGATCTTGTCGTTGTCGGAGTTTATGGACGGATGCGTGCGCTGGTACGGAAACTGCAACAGCCGTGCGTTCTCAATGTAGGGGTGGAAGTGCACCAACTGTACGGTCTCGCCCGGGTTGGTGGTGTACACGGTGTACACCGCGGGCTCGCCCAGCACGATTCCCCGATCCCGCATCCGTCTGTCTCGGAACTCATCCGGCGACCGGGGTTCGATATGGTAAGGACTCAGAAAGGACTCAAAGGTATCAGCCGGACGGTCGAAGTCGTCCGGTAGGGCGTACCGGTCCTGGGCGATGGTGAACCCCATCTCGTCCGCGGTCGTGATCGAGGCACTGATCCAGGCCCTGTTAATCTGGATCTGGGTCGGGGACGGGACATCAACAATCCGGTACACGTAATCATCCCCGTTCACCTGGAAGGCGCGTTGCTTGTACGTGTCGTCCAGAGTCATGGCGTCGAGCGTGACCACGTCGCTATTCTGTGTGGCCGTCACGTACTGCAGGAGCGGCGCGTCACTCTTAACCGCCGCCAAGAGCACAATGGTACCGTCCGTGCGGAGCAGTGGCCAGTTCGAGAGACCGCACCACGTCTGAAGAACCCGGTTGACTAGGCGCAGTAGTTTGCGCTCGTGAGCCGAAAGTTCATTGTCCGGCTTGTCGATCGTCTCGATCTGTGGCCACTTGAGTCGATCGGCCAGTTCGTTCAGAAAACTGAGTGCGTTTGTCATTATGCCACCCTAGAGGTTAGTACTCTAACATTGATCTCGCCGGCCGGTGTCGGCCCCAGAACCAGGGAGTTGGTCCAGGAGATCCTCAGCCCGTACGGAAATGCCCATGGGCCACCATCGGCAGTGAACAGAGCGCCGTACTGTCCGACCAATCCCAGGTACTTGTTGTACGCCGTTGCAAGGGACATTGTAACCTCTACAGTAATGCCGGCCCCGTATACGGTTGCGGCATCGTACATGCGAAGCGGTACATCGGCCACTATTGTCTGGGTCGCGTTCAAAAATGGCGTGATAGATCCTACAGCAACCGTCCCCGACGTGGCCGCAAAGTTTGTAACGGTCTCAATTATTACGCGCGCCATGTACACGCCCTTGCCCATGGTAAGGGCGTAATCGGCCGATAGATCAGAGTACTTTAGATTGATGGTATGAACCATAGTCTCCGGTCTATACACAACAAGATCTTTTGATTGGGTTGCCACACTACACCATCCTTGCCGCTAGAATTTCAACGACTACAGAGCCGGTAGTTATGCTCGAGGCATTTGTCCATGTAATCTGTAGTCCGTATGGAATGCTAAATGGGCCGTGGTCCGCGTTCGCAATCGCCTGCCCGAATGAACCAACTACCGCGTAGTTCTTTGCCACGGCTCCGGCCCCGGAAGCAATGGTAATCTCGGTCGCTCCGGTCGTGTCCGTGACGTAAGCCAGCAAGAACGCCGCATCGGCGACCGCAACCTGGGCTGAACTCAGGAATGGTTTGAGCAATCCAATTTTCACGTTGTTGCTGAAGTCAGCGGTCTTGACGATCGATACCGATAGTTCGTAGACCCCAGGGGCCATGCTCAGTTTGTACGTTCCCGTAGCATCCCCTACACCCAAAACCAGTGTATGTTTGATGCACTCTGGACGGTACATGAATGTATCTCTACTCTGCGTTGCCATTATCCACCGCCGTAATCGTAACCGCGGCATTCGCCGTGGCCGATGGGTTGCGCACCTGGAGACTGTCTAGGAATCCCGGTGCAAGTAGTACCAGCGTGGCCGCGGGGGCAAACTCCCCGTTCACTGACACCTCCACTGGCTCGGTCGATTCGATCAGAATGTACGAGATGTGTTCGATTCCACAGATGAAGTCCTCGGTTGCACTAGGGGTCACGGTCATTCGTTTGGTTGCGTATTCGCGCCACCGCTGGTGCTCATCATCGTACCGCTTGTACGCGGTGCGGAACCGATTGATTTTGGCAAGCATTGCCGAGTTAATCTCAAGGCGCAGATCCGGGGCGTATATCGGTTCCACGTCCAGGTACGGAACGCGCGATGTGCTCTGCACAACCAGGTCCACGCTGTCGGTGTCGTCCGATGTGTCTCCGCCACTAGCCAGATCCGCGTCGGTAAACGTCGCCGTGTAGGTAATCGTATTCCCGGCCTGGTCGGCATCTATGGTTGTGTCGATCACGAGCGTGGCCGATGCCCCGTCGGCCAGAGTCGGAATGCTCCACACACCCGCACTGTACGTTCCACTCGAGGCCGTGTGGGACACGTAAGTAATGCCCGCCGGAACCGGAACGCCCACAAGCACACTCGCCGCATCGAACCCGTCGTTGCTGATGGTTACCGTGTACCTGATAGGGGAGTTCACCGGAGCATGGGTCTTATTTAGCGCCACCGTAACGGTGTAGTCGGTTGTGGCCGCAGGGAGTGCTCCCGGTGTAGATCCACCATCTCCTGCCTCCGTGTAGACCACGGGCCGGAAGTCACCCGGTAGGTCGATACTGTACCCACTGTCGTTGATATTCGACCACGTCCAGGCCGTGGACGGGGCGGCGAACACGCTCGATTGGGCCACCCCATGATCTACAACGTCCGTGGTCTTGGGACTACCACCGGTACTCCAGGGCGGGAGTACGTAGATCTTGTCATCGGGCGCCTCGAGCGCGGTGACATTCGGGCCGAACAAAATAACATTGTACCCCAGAATTCCGGCGTACGTGGCAGTGGATCCCGAACCTCCGGCAAATATCGCGGCCACGGGCGAGGATATCGCGGTCGTATCAATCCACAGAAGATTACTGTGCCAATTGACCGTGCCATAATTACCCGATGCCGGGGACGCTAGAAGCAAACTGTTGATGGCATCCGTAGTACTAAGAACAACCGTGTTGTAATAGAACCCCAACTGGTTGCTTGCGCTCACTGGCGTAGCGGGCCAGCGCAACCTGCCTTCGTACGTGTCGGCCCATCGGCCGACATGCCGCCACACACAATCGTGCATCGTACCCTTGGCTGTGGTTGCTGCCGTAAAGAACTCTATTGGACGGCACGCATTGTTCAGGTAGCAGTGCCGTACTTCGCCGCAGTTTGTGGGGGCCGTACCTGACTGGTCCATCCATGTGCGCAGCGCGTCACCAAAGTTCGTATGACTGTCCGTGTACCCGTGCAACTCGCAGTACTCGAACCGTGGCGCAGCACTGGTACTGGCATTGCGCACAACCATCTGTCCGTCCGTGACACCGGCCGTGGTCATGTCAAACTTTATGCCCTGAATCACGATGAACGGTTGACCGGTACCGGTTGTCAGTATACGGGCCGCACCACTAGCCGGCCATGTTACAGACGCCTTTGCCGGGGCATCTGCCAAACTCCTTCCGCGAATCGTAAAGGATGGATCAGTGTCGTAACTGGTTCCAGCCAGGGATTTCGTTAACGCCGTGGGCAATCCGGGCAACGTGAAGTCACCAACAATGTTGAACACGTCACCCTTGGCGCCGCTGGCGTTGATGTACGTACAGATCTTGTCGAGCGTGGCCCACGCCTCGGCGTAGCTATTCCCCGACCAAGTATCATTGCCCCCAACTGCTCGAACCCACTTCGTTGCCACGGATCACTTGCTCCTACGATGTTTCGCCCGCGTTGCGGACTTCTTGATCTTGACCGTTCCCGAGTGAAGTTCCCCCTTGAGTTTCGTTTTCTGTGACGCCGTCAGCGGGGATACCTTCGACAAAAGGTAACGGACCTGGCGCTGCGATTTGGTTTTTGGCATTGTTCTGCGCCTCCAGGCGCTGTCGCGTTTTCGTGAATCCCGACAGTGTGTCCGGCACCTCGTAGATCGTACCGGTGTTCACATCCAGGTGACCACACAGCACGCGCCCATCGATGTAGACGGGCCATCCGTACTTGTTCAGGTTGTGCACGAACCGAATGTCGTGCCCCCAGTTTACCATTCGGCCCTGCACGGTTCCCCCCGCACTCATGTCCGGTAACTCAACCTCGTCCATCCACACCGGAACTTCAGTACCACTATTATCGGCCCGCATCTTGTCCATTACGTCGGCAATGGCCTCGACCCTGGCCAACAGGAACCCAGACCCCGTAGCGAACACGTGTTGGGGTTCGGCCCCGGGACCCATCTCAAAGTCCCAAGACGCACCGACACCGTGCTCCATG
>Ga0315297_10000286_pt1 | contig 28746 bp, 29 predicted proteins | sample YL17G15_0_MG_FD_203628 | JGI IMG/M metagenome (GOLD analysis project Ga0315297, IMG submission 203628) | Sediment microbial communities from Yellowstone Lake, YNP, Wyoming, USA - YL17G15_0 | ecosystem: Environmental > Aquatic > Freshwater > Lake > Sediment | place: USA: Wyoming | collected...
CCGCGCGGCCGCCGGGTTTTTGCATCGGCTGCCCGGAGCGGCCGGTGTTCGCAGCGCTCAAACTCGCGCAGGCGCAAGTCGGCCCGGTGCACGTGGCGGCCGACATCGGCTGCCACGCGCTCGCCACGTTCGAGCCGTTCAGCTCGGGCCACTCGATCCTCGGCTATGGCATGAGCCTCGCAAGCCGCGCCGGGGTCTCGCCGATGCTGCAGCGGCGCACGCTGGCGATCATGGGCGACGGCGGCTTCTGGCACAACGGGCTGCTCACGGGCGTGCAGTCGGCCCTGTTCAGCGGCGACGACGCGGTGCTGATGATCATGAAGAACGGCTACACCTCGGCCACCGGCACGCAGGACATCCTGAACACGCCCGACGACCCGGCCAAGGCCGAGGCGCAGCGCGAGGGCGCGCTGCACCAGAGCCTGACGCACAAGAACCAGGTCATCGAAACCACCTTGAAGGGCATGGGCGTGCAGTGGCTGCGCAGCGTGCACAGCTATGACGTCGACGCGATGCGGCGCACCTTGCAGGAGGCTTTCACCAGCCCGTTCAACGGCCTGAAGGTCATCATCGCCGAGGGCGAATGCCAGCTCGAGCGGCAGCGCCGTATCCGGCCCTGGATCGCAGGGCGGCTGCAACGCGGCGAGCGCGTCGAGCGCGTGAAGTACGGCGTCGATGAAGACGTATGCAGCGGCGACCACGCCTGCATCCGCCTCTCGGGCTGCCCGACGCTCACGCTCAAGGACAACCCGGATCCGCTGCGCGTCGACCCGGTGGCCACCGTGATCGACGGCTGCGTCGGCTGCGGCCTGTGTGGCGCGAACGCGCATGCCGCCACGCTGTGCCCGAGTTTTTATCGCGCCGAGGTGGTGCGCAATGGGTCGTGGTTCGAGTCGCTGTTGGCGCGATTTCGTGCCACGCTGACCGCGGCGTTGCGCCCGGCGCGCGCGTGAGCTTCGCCATGCACCGAGCCAGCACCCTACCCATCACCCAACCGATCACGCTGCTCGTGAGCGCGCTGGGCGGCGAAGGCGGTGGGGTGCTCAGCGAATGGCTCTACGAAGCGGCCACGCTCGCCGGCCACAGCGCGCAAAGCACGTCGATACCCGGTGTCGCGCAACGCACCGGCGCGACCACCTACTACATCGAAGTCCATCCCGAGCCCGACGCGCAGCTCGCCGGCCGCAGGCCGGTGTTCAGCCTGAACCCCGTTCCCGGCGGCATCGACCTGCTCGTCTCGTCGGAGTTGCTCGAAACGGTGCGCCAGGTCGGCGCCGGCATGGCCGACGCCACGCGCACGCTGATCGTCAGCTCAACCGCGCGCGCGCTCACCGTCGCCGAAAAGATGCAAATGGGCGACGGCCGGGCTGATGCCGCCGCGCTGCTCGCGACGCTGCAACGCCACGCGCGGGGTGTCGAGTTGCTCGACATGACAGCGCTCGCGCGCGAATCGGGCTCGGCCATCAGCGCCGTGCTGTTGGGCGCGATCGCAGCGAGCGATGTGCTGCCCTTTGCGCGATCGATCTTCGAACACGCCATTGCAGCCGGCGGCAAAGGCGTTGACTCCAGTCTGCGCGGCTTTGCGCTCGGCTTCGATGCCGTGGCGCAGCGCCACGCGCAGCAGGCTTTGGTCGACGCCGCGCTTGCGCCGCGCGACTTGCGCGCGATCGCGGTGCCGCGACTGCGCCACTACCAGGACGCTGCCTATGCCGCGCTGTACGAGGCGCGCCTCGATCGCATTGCCGCGGCCGAGCGCGGCGCGCAAGCCCAGGGCACGCCAGCAGGCGACATCGTGCAGGAGGTGACCCGCTGGCTGGCGCTGTGGATGATGTTCGACGACATCGTGCAGGTTGCGTCGCTCAAGCTCAGCGCCAGCCGCATGGCGCGAGTGCGGCGCGAAGTCGCTGCGCGTGACGACGAAATCGTCAAGGTCTTCGATCACTTCAAGCCCGGAGTCGCCGAATTCGCTGCGTTGCTGCCGGCAAGCCTGGCGCTGCGCCTGCAAGCCTGGGACCGCAGGCGCATCGCGCGCGGGCTCGAGCCCTGGGCGCTGCCGCTGCGCGTCGGGGCCCACACCGTGGCCGGTGCTCTCGCGCTGAAGTTGCTTGCCGGTCTGAAAGGCCAGCGTCGGCGTGGCCAGCGGTTTGCAATCGAACAGGCCTTGATCGAAACCTGGCTCGGCGCCGTAGAGCGCGGTGCGCGTGAGGACTGGGGGCTGGGTCGCGAGCTTGCTGCGTGCGGCCGGCTCATCAAGGGTTACGGCAGCACCAATCAACGTGGCAAGGAAAACCTGCTGCACATCATCGACCACCTGGCGTTCACGGCTGCGCCGGCGGCCGCGCGCGCCGAGTCGATTCGCCAGGCGCGCGCCGCCGCGATGGCCGACGACACCGGAACTGCGCTGGATCGAACCTTGGCTGCGCATGGCGCGCCGCTGCGCGCGCCGCGCGAGCAGCTGCTGCGCTTCTTCAAACGCCGTCCGGCGGCGTGACGATTCGCGCTGCGCGGCGAATTACGTCTTGCGTGTCTCGGCGTAGGCGAGCCTGCGCGCCAGATGCAGCTTGAGGCGCTCGGCAGCGCCGGGCATCGCCAGCTTCACGGCGCGTTTTGCGCGCTGCACGTTGTCGCGCAGGCGATGCAGCTTGGCGCGATTCTTCTGTGCCTTGATGGCCATTCGAACTCCAGGAGTGATGACCAAGACTACACGATATCCAGGCGGTGCCCGCCCGGTCTGCCCGCGCACCTTACCGCGCAAGCGCTCGCTGCAAGGCCGCACGCACCAACGGCAGTCGGTCATTGCCGAAATACATGTCGTCGCCGTTGACGAAGATCGTCGGCGAGCCAAAGCCGCCGCGGCGCATCACTTCGTCGGTGTTGGCCTTGAGTTGCTCCTTGACCGCGCTCTGCCCGATCGCAGCGAACAGCGCCGCCGCGTCGACATTCGCTCTTGCGCAAATCTGCCCCAGAACGGCGTCTTGCGAAATGTCCTCGTCGCGGCCGAAGTAGGCTTCGAAGACTTCGGTGGCAAACGGAACCAGCTTGCCCTGTGGGTCGAGCACGATGCAGGCGCGCATCGCCTTCACGCTGTTCACCGGAAACACGCGCGGCGGGAACACGATGCGCAGATCCGCTTCGCGCGCCCAGTCCTGCAAGTCCTTGAGCATGTAGTCGCGCTTGGGCGGCACCGGGTTCTCGCGCATCGCGTAGACGCTGGGGTTGACCGCGTTGAAGATGCCGCCCACCAGCACCGGGCGCCAGCGAATGGGCACGCCGAGTTCTGCCGCGAGCGGTTGGATGTTGTGGAATGCGAGGTAGGTCCAGGGACTCGAGCAGTCGAAGAAGAACTCGATCATGGTGTGCTCCGGGTTCGGCTTTCGCGCTTGGTTCGCGCGCTCTGGCCGAACCGGACTTTGCGCGCTTCATCGGCCATTCTCGGGGTGCGGACCTCCTGGCCCTGGCGCAGGCAGCGTTTCGCGGCCGGGCGCCGGAACAGCGCTCGCGAGGGGCTTTCCCCGGCGCGCGAACGGCCTGGCAATGGAGCGCTTTCGTGAGCGTGTATTGGAAAGCCGGTTGGCAGTCGGCCGCTTGCTGATGTTCGCAGCGGCACGCGTGCGAGGGTGGAGCAGGGCAGGTGGCTTGGGGCACGTTCTCCGGCCCACGCTCGCCGGGCACCGTGTTCGGTTCGCAGGTGTCGCGCCATCAACACCGTCTGTTCGTGCGATGGTCGCGGCCACCGCGAATGGAGCCTGCGCCCGTGCCCCAAGCCACCTGCCCCGGCACCCACGTGCCATGCGAAGGCGTGGCACGTCATCCCCGGATGCATCAGGGCGGTGGTGGTGCCCCCGGGCGCAGGCACCATTCGCGGTCGCCCCCCATCGTTGCAGGGCACAGCGGTGTTGATGCGGCTGCGGATTGCAGTCTGCGACGGCCGCCCGCGAGCGTGGGCCGGAGAACGGGGGCGCCGCCGCCGCCCTGGCGCCACGACGTCGGCAGGCTGACCGTGCGCGGACATACGACTGTGGGTCGTTTGCACCCCCCAATCCTGATTCAACCTAGAAACCGCAGTTGACCGCTTCCCCCCGCTGGCTACACCGCATGCACACTGAGATTTCTACCCACGACGACCCTCACCGTTTGGGTGAGTACGCTACGCACCCGATTGAGCCGCGCTGCGGCACGCTGGCCGCGTTGCTCCACCTTGCAGGCCGCGCCAAGCCGGGGGCTTGGCCCTTCGCCAGGCACAGCCAGTCCACAGGACTGTCTGTGTCCGGGCTCAGCCTCGCGGGCATGAGCCCGCCGCGTCGTCGCGCCTTGCCAGCGTACCGCATCGCGGCTCACTCGGGCGCGTCCAACTGCGGTTTCTAGGTTCAATTGAATGCGAGCTTCTATCAGCCGGCGCGATGCTCCAGGTGATGGTGGGCACCGGCGTATTGCCCGAGCGCCTGCGTCAGAAACGGCAAAACCGTCTTCAACTGCGCGTGCAAGGTGTGCGGCGGATTGATCACGACCACACCGCTGCCGTTCAGGCCGAAGCCGGGTTGATTGGACTCCTGCACCGTCAGGCTCGCGTGCAGCCAGCCCTTCGGCGCGAGCGCGATAAGGCGCTTGGGCAGTTGCGCCGCTTCAAGTTTGTTCACCTGCGGGTACCAGACGATGTAGACGCCTTCGGCGAAGCGCGAGATCGCATCGCGCAATGTCGCGATCACACGCCCATAGTCGCCGCGCCCTTCATAGCTGGGGTCGATCAAGACCACGGCGCGGCGCGTGGACGGCGGCACCTGACTCTTCAGGCCTTCGAAGCCGTCGCGGTCCATCACTTCGACATGCTTCGCATCGGCCAGGTAAGCGGCGAGGATGCGGTGTTCGGTCGGATGGATTTCGAACAACCGGTGCTGGTCACCCGGACGCAGCAAGAAGCGCGCGAGCGCGGGCGAACCGGGGTACTGTTCGAGCTTGCCGGCGGCGTTGAACTGCTTCACCAAGCCAACATAGTCGGCCACCGCGGGCGGCAAGTCGTCGCGCTCCATCAGGCGCGCGATGCCTTGCTCGAACTCGCGCTTCTTGCGCGCGTGATCGCCTTGCAGCGAGTAGCCGCCGGCACCGGCGTGGGTGTCGATCAGCCGGTACGGCTTGGGCTTGTCGTTCATGTGGCGCAGCACGAGCGACAGCACAATGTGCTTGAGCACGTCGGCATGGTTGCCGGCGTGGAAGGCGTGGCGGTAGGCCAGCATGAATGGGGGGTGCGACGGCTCGGCAGCGCCCAGGTGGCGTCGCGCAAATGTAGCGTGCGCCGCGGTTCAGGCGCGGCGTTCGTCACCCTGGGCGAAGTGGAACGAGGCGACGGTGCGGCCTGTCCCTGGGCGCAGGGCTGGTTCGCGCGGATGAAGGCGCTGTAGAAAGCTGGAAGCTGGTGAGCGCGGTGCTCGACGGCCTTGCGGCCGCGCACAAAGGCGAATCGTTTGTGTGGGTCTTAAGGGGTGTGGTTCTACGGGGGCACGGCGCAGCGCCGGGCGGGGTCGCCGGCGGTGCCGCAGACCGGGGCGACCCGATGTAGTGATGTAGATACAATGAATTCGAGGAGGCGCAACATGAGCATCACCACCCTTTCCAGTCGAGAATTCAACCAGGACACCGCCAAGGCGAAGCAGGCCGCGAAACGTGGCCCTGTGTTCATCACAAACCGCGGCCGCCCGGCCCATGTGTTGATCAGCATCGAGCAATACCAGTCGCTTGCGGGCTCCAACAGCAGCATCGTCGATCTTCTCGCCTCGCCCGGTGCCGAGAAGATCGAGTTCACGGCACCGCGGGTCGGCAAGCTCACGCGCCCCGCAAAGCTGAAGTGATGTTCGTCCTCGACACGAACGTCGTTTCCGAACTGCGCAAGGCCAAGGCCGGCAAGGCCAACCCGAAAGTCGAGGCCTGGGCGCGCAAGGTACCTGTGGGCGGCCTGTATCTCTCGGCTATCACGCTGCTTGAGCTGGAGACAGGCGTGCTGCTGATCGAGCGCCGGGACACAGCGCAAGGGGCCGTGATGCGCAGGTGGCTCGATGAACATGTGCTGCCCGCATTCGCGCACCGAATCCTCCCCATCGACGCTGCCGTGGCCCTGCGCTGCGCGCGGCTGCATGTCCCTGACCGGATGAGCGAGCGTGACGCCCTGATCGCTGCGACGGCGCTCGTGCACGGCATGACCGTGGTCACGCGCAACGTGGCCGACTTCGAACCCAGCCAGGTTGCGATCGTCGACCCTTGGCGCTGAGCGCGACTGCGGGGCGCCCGATCGGGTTGGTCAGGGTCGCATGCTGCATCGCGCCCGACAGGCAACTGTGCAGATCACGGTTTCATTGCCCTGCATCCGTGGTTGGATGGCGGTCCAGCGCAGCGCCGGCTTCGTCAGTGTGTTCGAAACAACGCGCAAGCGACCTTGGTCTTATCAAGCTCCGCCACTGTCCGCCGCGATGCGCCGGCAATGCACGAGCGCAGCCTCGACCAGGTTGATGCTGGCCTCCGGCGTGCGAAAGGCCGAGTGTGCCGACAGCGTGACGTTCGACAGGAGCGTGAATGGGTGCTGCGCCGGCAGCGGCTCGACCGTGAAGACGTCCAGGCCGGCGTGCGCGAGCTTGCCCGAGGCGAGCGCGTCGATCAGCGCCGGCTCGTCCAGCAGCGCACCGCGCGCGGTGTTGATCAGGACGGCACCGTCGCGCATCGCCGCGATGCGCACGCGCGACAGGAAGCCGCGCGTTTGATCGGTCAGCAGCAGGTGGAGCGAGACCACGTGGCTCGCGGCAAGCAGCGCATCGATAGCGACGAACTCGACGTCTGGATGCTCTCGCGACGAGCGATTCCACGCGACGACGCGCATGCCGGCGCCCAGCGCCAGACGCGCCAGTTCTTGCGCAATGCCGCCGAAGCCGATCAATCCGAGCGTCTTGCCGCGCAGCTGCATGCCTTCGCTACGTGGCCAGCGGCCTGCGCGCAGCTCGCGGTCCATCCTGGCAAGCCCCCTGGCGGCAGCCCACATCAGCGCGAAGGCGCACTCGGCCACCGCGGTGTCGCCGTAACCCTTGATCGTGTGCACCGCGATGCCGAGCGCGGCCAGTGCCTCGGGGTCCATGTAGCTGCGCGCGCCGGTGCCGAGAAAGACGACGTGCTTCAGGCCGAGGCAGCGCGCCGCCACGGCGGTCGGCATCGAGGTGTGGTCGATGATCGCGATCGGCGCACCATCGAGCACGGCGGGCAACTCGTCCGGCTTCACGTCGGCTTGCCGGTTCACATGCAGCGGCGGGTCGTGCGCGCGGTGCAGACGCTCGAAGAGGTCGGCCAGCGCCGGTTCGGCGTCGACAAAGCTCGCGCGCCATCGCGCGACCCTGGTGGTCGTGGATGGGACCGTTGAAGCGAGAGACGTCATGGAATGGCAGGCCCAGGCTCCTACTTGGCAAAGCTGTACGGCCCGCCGCGTTCGAGGGCGCGCCGGTACGCCGGCCGCGCATGGATGCGCTGCAGGAACGCCCACAGCCTGGGCCGGCCGGCATCAAGCCCGGCGCGCTGCGCCGCCGCCTCGAGCGGAAAACTCATCTGGATGTCGGCGGCGCTGAACTCGGCTCCGGCGAACCACTCGCTGCGACCCAGTTCGCTCTCCATGAAATCAAGCTGGCGCTTCAGGTTCGGCTCGACCATCAACGCGAGGACCTTGCCCGAGATTGCGCGCGCGATCGGCCGCACGAAGAACGGCATCGGTGCGCTGGCGATGCGATTGAAGATCAGCTTGAGCAGCAGCGGCGGCATTGCCGAACCTTCGGCGAAGTGCAGCCAGTAGCGGTAGCGCAGGTGCTCGTCGCTGCCGATCGGCGGCACGAGCCGCGCGCCGCCATGGCGTTCCACGAGGTACTCGATGATCGCGCCCGATTCGGCCACCGTCACCGCGCCATCCGTGATCACCGGCGACTTGCCGAGCGGATGCACTTTCAGCAACTCCGGCGGCGCGAGCATCGTTTGCGGGTCGCGCTTGTAGAGGCGGATGTCGTAGGCAACGCCGAGTTCCTCGAGCAGCCACAGCACGCGCTGCGAGCGCGAATTTTCCAGGTGGTGAACAGTAATCATGGGAGCATGGCCCGAGGCGGTGCGGCGCATTGTCGCGCAGGCCTCGGTCCGCCGAAGTCGGGAGTCTCAAGGCGAGGGGCCACGTTCCTTTGCCTGCCGGCGAGCGCAGCGTCTGGCTGGACGACGCCACCCGGCCGTTGCAAAATCGCTGCCGCACCGCAGCGGCGATGCATGCACCCATGACACCGTGGCGAAGGGAAGAACCATGGCGAGCAACACGAAGAAGCCGGCCCCTCGAACCGCGGCATCGGGTTCCGGTTCAACGCGACCCAAGCGCTCGACACCGGCGCGCCGCGTGGTCGTGCTGGTCGCGACGCGAAAGGGCGCGTGGCTGTTCCACGGCGACGCGCAGCGCAAGACCTGGCGCGCCGACGGGCCGCACTTCCTCGGCCACATCGTGAGTCACCTGATGCTCGATCCGCGCGACGGGCGCACGCTGCTCGCGGCAGCGAAAACCGGCCACCTCGGCCCCACCGTTTTTCGCTCGACCGACCTCGGCCGCAGCTGGAAGGAAGCGGCGCACCCACCGGCATTCGCGAAGGCCGCGGAAGGTCAACCCGGGCGCGCCGTCGATCACACCTTCTGGCTCACGCCGGGCCATGCGAGCGAGCCCGATGCCTGGTACGCAGGCACCTCGCCCCAGGGTTTGTTCCGCTCGGCCGACGGCGGAGTCAACTGGGAGCCGTTCTCCAGCGTCAACGACGACCCACAATACCGCGCGTGGATGGGCAGCGTGCAGGACGGCACGCCCGACGGGCCGAAACTGCACTCGTTCATCATCGACCCGCGCGATCCGGCGCACCTGTACTTCGCGATGTCGAGCGGCGGCGTGCACGAATCGGTGGATGGGGGGCGAAGCTTTTCGACCCTCGTGAAGGGGCTCGAAGTGGTCGAGGGCTTCGATGCTGCCAACCTCACTTTCCACGACCCGCATTGCGTGCGCATGTGCCCGAGCAACCCGGATCGCTTGTACCAGCAGAATCACTGCGGCATCTACCGCCTCGACCGGCCCTCGACCGAGTGGCAGCGCGTCGGCAGGAAGATGCCCAAGCGCGTCGGCGACATCGGATTCCCGCTGCTGGTGCACCCGCGCGACGCCGACACGGTTTGGGTGTTCCCGATGGACGGTGGCAGCGTCTGGCCGCGCACCAGCCCGCAGGGCGAACCGGCCGTATACGTCACCCGCAACGGCGGCAAGAGCTGGCAACGCCTCGATGCGGGCCTGCCGTCGAACCAGGCGTGGTGGACCGTGAAGCGCCAGGCGATGTGCGCCGATGCGCACGATCCGCTCGGCCTGTACTTCGGTACGACGAGCGGTGAACTCTGGATGAGCCGTGACGAAGGCGCGCGTTGGGCCTGCATCGCGCAGCATCTGCCGGAGATCTACGCGGTTGAAACAGCCGAGCTGGGCTGATCGCCGGCAAGCGCGAGACTGGCATTCAAGCGCCGACGAAGCGACGTCACGATGCGAGTGCTGATTCCCGGCCCACTGCGTTCCTACACCGCCCAGTCGTGGGTCACGGCAAACGGCGCGACGATCGGCGCGGTGCTTGCCGACCTGGAGCGGCAATACCCCGGCATCCGCTTTCGCATGATCGACGAACAGGATCGAATGCGTCCCAACATTCGATTCTTCGTCAATGGCGCGGCGACCTTCGATCTGGCGCGGCTGCTCCGCCCCACCGACGAGGTGCAGATCGTTCAGGCGCTGAGCGGCGGGTGATGCCCCGCCATGCTCAGGCCTGACTGCCGCGAAGCAGTCGTCACAGAGCCGGTAGCCGATAGCCGCGCTGCGCGGCCACCACGCTGCGCCCCTTGGGGCCGCTGACCCAAGTCGAAAACAGCTTGGCCACCTTGTGTTTCGATCGAAAGCTGCGCATCAGGTGGACCGGTACGCGCAGCAGCGGATCGCCTTGGACCAGCACCGCAAGCGGCGCGCCGCCGCGAGCCCCCCAGGCGCCGGCCTCGACCAAGGCGTAATCGCCCTGGTCGCGTGCTTGTTTGACAAAGCCAGACTCCGCGCCCGCCTGTCGATACCACGCACCCGCCGGTGCGAGCTTGGCCGCGCGCCACAAGGCTTGCTCGCAGGCGTGCGTTCCCGAGCCGTCATTCGGGGAAAGAAAGTGGATCGAATTGTCCGCGGCGCTTGCCTCAACGAGGCGTTGCAAGGCTTGTGCGACGCTGCCGGCGCCGAACAGGCGGGCTGGGTCGCGCGCTGCGGGCGGCCTGCCTGGCGTGGCCGGCTGCGACGACCCCGCGGATTTCGGTGCCTGGGCGGGCTTCGCTTGGGCGCCAGCTTGACGCAAGGGCCCGACGATCACGAACTCGCTCGCCGCCACCGTCACACGGTCGTGCGCAAAACCCAGCGCTTCGAGTTGAGCTTCGGCCAACGGCGAGTTGCACAGCGCGGCCTCGACGTCGCCGCGTTCGAGCGCCTGCAGCACGCTGCTCGCAGCGGCCGGAACCAGTTTCACGAGCAGGCCCGTGTCAGTCGCGAACCCGCGTTGCAGCGCCTGCGCAAGACCCGAATCGTGCAACGCCGAGTCGACCCCGCATCGCATCGGTTCGGTCGGTGCGCGCGGCGGTTGCGCCAGACCTTGCAGGGGCGAGGCGCTCAATCCTGAAAGCAACAAGGCGCGGCGGTTCAGCATGGGCGGGCCATCGTACCGAGCCGGCCCATGCAGGGCAACGCCGCAACCCGCCCAGCGCAGCAAGGGTTTGCCGCCTGGGTATGACAAAGTGCCGCATTTGCCTTGCACGCGCCATTCCTGGTGGTGCTCGGCCCAGAAGTACACTGCCCCGCAAGTGCGGGCGCCCGCAAATCAAACCAAGACCATGAACTCACTCGCCAACGAAGAGATGCGCTTGAATGTTCCAGCCCATCTGCAGCATGCGCGGCTCATCGATTGGGTGGGCAGGATGGCTGAGTTGACGCAAGCCCGCGATGTTTACTGGTGCGACGGCAGCGACGCGGAATACGACCGGCTGTGCGCCAAGTTGGTTGCGGCCGGAACGCTCGAGCGGCTCAACCCCGAAACCCGCCCGAACAGTTATTTGGCGCGCAGCAGCGCAAGCGATGTGGCGCGCGTCGAAGATCGCACCTTCATCTGCAGCGCGCGCAAGGAAGATGCGGGCCCCACCAACAACTGGATCGCGCCGCAGCAAATGCGCGAGTTGCTGCAAAGCGGCGACAAGGCTCTGTTCAAGGGCTGCATGCGCGGTCGCACGCTTTATGTGGTGCCGTTCAGCATGGGGCCGCTGGGCTCGCCCATCGCGCATCTCGGCGTCGAGCTTTCCGACAGCCCTTACGTCGTCGTCAACATGAAGATCATGACGCGCATGGGGCGCGCCGTGCTCGACGCGCTGGGCAGCGACGGCCACTTCGTGCCCTGCGTGCACAGCGTCGGCGCGCCGCTGCGCGATGGCCAGGCCGACACGAGCTGGCCCTGCAATCACACGAAGTACATCGTGCACTACCCCGAGACCCAGGAGATCTGGAGCTACGGCAGCGGCTATGGTGGCAACGCGCTGCTCGGCAAGAAATGCTTCGCGCTGCGCATCGCGAGCACGATGGGGCGCGACCAGGGTTGGCTCGCCGAACACATGCTGGTGATGGGAGTCACCTCGCCCGGCGGCAAGAAACTCCATGTCGCGGCGGCTTTCCCGAGCGCCTGCGGCAAGACCAACTTTTCGATGTTGATTCCGCCCGCCGCCCTGCAGGGCTGGAAAGTCACGACCGTGGGCGATGACATCGCCTGGATCAAGCCCGGCAAGGATGGACGCTTGTACGCCATCAACCCGGAGGCGGGCTATTTCGGCGTGGCGCCGGGCACGAATCTACACACGAACGCGAACTGCATGGCGACCCTGAAGCGCGACGTGATCTTCACCAACGTCGCCCGCACCGACGACGGCGATGTCTGGTGGGAGGGCATGACGCAAACGCCGCCGGCGCACCTGATCGACTGGCAAGGCAAGCACTGGACGCCCGAGATCGCGCGCCAGACCGGGGCCAAGGCGGCGCACCCGAACTCGCGTTTCACGGTGGCCGCGACGAACAACCCGGCGCTCGATCCGCAGTGGGACGACCCCGCCGGAGTACCGATCGACGCCTTCATCTTCGGTGGCCGGCGCTCGAGCACGGTGCCGCTCGTCACCGAAGCACGAAGCTGGATCGAAGGCATCTACATGGCAGCGACGATGGGCTCGGAAACGACCGCCGCTGCAAGCGGTGCACAGGGCGTGGTGCGGCGCGACCCGTTCGCGATGCTGCCCTTCATCGGCTACAACATGAGCGACTACTTCCAGCATTGGCTGGATCTGGGCGCGAAGCTCGAGGCGCAAGACATCGCCTTGCCGCGAATCTATTGCGTGAACTGGTTCCGCAAAGGCGCCGACGGCAAGTTCATCTGGCCCGGCTACGGCGAAAACATGCGCGTGTTGCAGTGGATCGTGGGACGCATCCAGGGCCAGGCGAAGGCTGAAGACCATCTGATGGGCTTGAGCCCCGGTTACGCCGACATGAACTGGAAGGGCCTGGATTTCACGCAAGCGCAGTACCGGCAGGTGACCGACATCGACGCCGCGGATTGGGCCCGCGAAGTCGCGTTGCACGCTGAACTGTTCGAGCAACTCGCCTATCACATGCCGGCACCGCTGCTGGCCACGATGGCGGACATTCGCAAGCGCCTCGCACGTTAGCGCGCGCACTGCGTCGCGAACGTGCCTTGAATCGACACGACCCATGGCCCTGTCGCCAGACCTGCTGATTCGCAATGTGCGTGTCGTGACCTGCGTCGACGACGCGTGCAGCGTTTCGGCACCGGCCTTTGTCACGGTGTCCAAGGGATTCATCGTCGGCATGGGCCCGATCGGCACGCTGGATCCCGGCATACACGTGCACCAAGAGCTCGACGCCGAAGGCGCGCTGTTGACCCCAGGCTTCATCGATTGCCACACGCACTTGGTCTACGCCGGCGACCGCGCGCAGGAATTCGAGATGCGCCAGCGCGGCGTCAGCTACGAAGAGATCGCACGCGCCGGCGGCGGAATCCTGTCGACGGTGGACCACACGCGCGAAGCGAATCCGCTGGAACTGTTCCGGCAGTCGGCGCGGCGTCTCAACGCAATGATCGACCATGGTGTCACGACCGTCGAGATCAAGAGCGGCTACGGCTTGTCGATGAAGGCCGAGCTCAAGTCGCTGCGGGTCGCGCGCCTGCTCGGCAGCGAACTTCCGATCGACGTGCGCAGCACGCTGCTTTGCGCGCATGCCGTGCCGCCGGAATTCACGGGGCGCGCCGACGACTATGTCAGCCACATCGTCGAGCACATCCTTCCCGAGGCGGCGCGACTGAATCTGGCCGACGCGGTGGACGCGTTTTGCGAGAACATCGGATTCACGCCGGCGCAGACGCGGCGCATTTTCGAAGCCGCGCGCGCTTTCGGGTTGCCCGTGAAGCTGCACGCCGACCAGCTTTCGAACCAGGGTGGCGCGGCGCTGGCCGCCGAATTCGGCGCGCTTTCGGCCGACCACCTGGAGCACACCGACGAAGCCGGCGTCGCCGCGCTGGCGCGCGCCGGCACCGTGGCCGTGATGCTGCCGGGTGCCTACTACTTCCTGCGCGACACGCACCTGCCGCCGATCGCGTTGCTGCGCCGGCATGGCGTGCCGATGGCGGTGGCCACCGATTGCAACCCCGGCACGAGCCCGACGACGCACCTGCCATTGATGTTGAACATGGCCTGCGTGCTGTTTCGCATGACGACCAGCGAGGCCTTGCTCGGTGTCACGCGCAATGCCGCCATGGCACTCGGGCTGGCGCAGACGTGCGGCACGATCCAGGTCGGCAAACATGCCGACCTGTGCCTGTGGAACGTGGAGCACCCGGCCGAACTGGCGCACGCCATCGGCGCCAGCCCACTGCGCGTGCGCCTGCGCCGCGGCGTCGCCCTCGAGCGGCGCCAAGCTCCGCACCGCTGAAACGCCGGTTCACCGGCGATGCGCCTGCAACTGCTGTCCGACCTGCATCTCGAGTCGGAACCCTTCGACCCCGTGCCCGCCCCCGGTGCGGAACTGCTCGTGCTGGCCGGCGACATCGACAGTTCCTGGGCCGGTTTCGAGCGCTTTCGCGGCTGGCCGGTGCCGGTGCTGTGTGTCGCCGGCAACCATGAATTCGATCGGCGCGAACTGCATCAAGCCTGGCCGGCCCTGGCGCAGCATTGCGCGCGATGCGGCATCCGGCTGCTGGAACGCGAGAGCCTGGTTCTGCGCGACGCGCGCGGGCGCAGCGTGCGTTTCGTGGCGACGATACGCTGGGCCGATTTCGACCTGTTCGGCACAACGCAGCGCGCCAAGGCGATGCGCGCGGCGAGTTACTTCCAGCGCGTGATGCGCGCCACACAAGACGGTGCGCCGTTCGACGCTGCCGCCGTGCGCGGCGAAGCATTGGCGTGCCGCGCCTGGCTGCACAACGCGTTGACGCAACCCGGCGAGCCTGCTGACGCCACGGTCGTGATCACGCATTTCGCGCCGAGCCTGCGCAGCGGCGATCCGCGCTTCGGTTCGCAATCGACGACGGCGAGTTTCTGCAACGCCGACGACGACTTGCTGCCGCTGGCCGACCTTTGGCTGCACGGCCATGTGCATTCGCGGCACGACTACCACGTAGCGCATGCGCGAGGCCGGACGCGCGTCGTGTGCAACTCGCGCGGCCTTGAGTCGCGGGGTGAGGCGCGCAGCTTCGACCCGGTGCTGACGGTCGAGATCTGAAGCTTGTTCGGTGCTACGCGGTCGCGACGCCCGGCCGGCCGGCCTCGACGACGAAGCTTGCCTGTGGGCTCAGCTTTGCCTGAGGCTTGGCCGGGAACGGCGTGGCGCGGAATTCGCAACTCGTGGCGTCGGGCGTGACGTCGATCAGCGCGTAGCCGCGCTCGTCGCTGCGACCATGCACGATGTCCGGGTTGCTCGCACGCATCAATGCCATCACGGCTTCGGAAACGCCGCGGCTGGTGAGCGAACTGCAGACGAATTCAGCGGCGACGATCGGCGACTCGCGCTGATTGCCGTGGCTGCGCAGCTGCGCGGCGAGGTGGCGGTGCACGTCGCCGCTGAGGCACACGACGTTGCCGTTTCGGGCCTTGGCGATGGCATCCAGGAAGCGCTCGCGAGCGCGCGGATATCCGTCCCAACCGTCGCTATAGATGCGCCGTCCGAGCGGCGAATCGATGCCGCCGGGGCAGATCTGGCTGCCCTGGCCGAGCAGTTTCCAACGCCGCTCGCTGCCGGCCAGGCCGCGTGCCAGCCACTGCTCCTGTTCCGCGCCGAACAGGCTGCGTGACTCGAACCCAAGATCGTCGCAGCCTGACACCACGCGCCCACCGCCGCGGCCCGGCTCGCCGCAGGCTTGCACACTGCGATATTGGCGGCTGTCCAGGGTCCACAACTCGGCCAGGCGGCCCCACGTGAACTGGTCGTGAATGCGCATCGCCGCGCCGTGCGGCGCCATCGAGGGCGCCACCGGCATGTGTTCGAAGTAGGCTTTGTACGCCGCTGCGCGGCGCGCCAGAAATTCGTCCGACCGCATTCCCGATGGGCTCTGGTCATTCGCATAGTCGTTTTCGACTTCATGGTCGTCCCAGGTCAGGAGCCAGGGGTGGGCTGCGTGCGCGGCCTGCAAGTCGGCGTCGAGCTTGTAGGTCGCGTGGCGTGCGCGGTACGCGGCCAGCGTCTGCGGCGGCGGGCCCTCGTGCGGGCGCAACCGATAGCGCGGATTGCTCGATTCATAGATGTAGTCGCCGACGAACAGCACCACGTCCAGATCGTGTTCGGCGATATCACGGTGCGCCGCGAAAGCGCCCTGCTCGTAGTGTTGGCACGAGGCCAAGGCGATGCGCAGGCGCGCCACGGCGGCATCCGCGGCGGGCGCGGTGCGCGTGCGGCCCACGGCGCTCACCGCATCGCCCACCATGAATCGATAGAACCAGGCGCTGGCGCTGGCCAGGCCGCTCACCTGCACATGCACGCTGTGGCCATGTTCGGGACGAGCCGTGAACGTGCCGCTGCGAACGCCGCGCGAAAAGGCCTCGTCCGACGCCAGCTGCCAGCGCAAGTCGATCGGCGCGTCGGGCAGCCCACCCAGGGGCGCGTGCGGGCGCGGTGCGAGACGCGTCCACAGCACCACCGAGTCGGGCCGCGTCATGCCGCTGGCCACGCCCAGGGTAAAGGGGTACTCGCCGCGGGGCAGCGCGCTGGTAGCACGTGCCGGGCGCTGCACCGCGCCGAACAGGCTGCCCCAGGCCAACAAGGCGGCGCCGCGGCTGAGCGTTGCGAGCGTGTCGCGGCGATTCATCGCGCCTTCTGCGCCCCAGGCTTCTAGGGTGCCGCGACGTACTTGTTGCCCGCCGCCTTGTAGCGTGCCACGGCGTTTTTCAGATCGGTGTATTCGTCGCAGGGCATGAAACAAGCCTTGTCGAGCGCCGCCAGGCGTTGCTCGGCTCTGGCCAGGTCACCCAGAATCAGATACAGCTCGCCGGAGTATTCCAGCGCGCCGCGATGTTTGGGGTTCAGGCGCAGCGCCTCGTTGTAAAACTTCTCGGCGCCCACCAGGTCGGGGGTCTTTGACTTGCGAAGGCTGTAGCCCATCAAGTTGTTCCAGTCGGCGCTGCTCGGGTCGTTGATGCGCTTCAGTTCGTCGATCGCACCGGCCCAGTTCTTGGCGGCAATTTGCGTGCGCACCGGGGTCAGCGTGTCGTTCACCGTGTCGCTGGCCGAGTCGGCTGCCGCCGCTAGCCCGGACATTGCCAGTGGCAAGATCAGAAAGAGAAAGAGCTTGCTCCAGTACTGCATGACGTGGTTCCTTCGGATGGTTGTGACGAACCCAAAGATAGCAGGATATTGCGACGCCGCGCGCCCCTAGAATCTGAACGCCTTCGGCTGCCCTGCCCGATGTACTGCGCCATCGATTTCGGAACGTCAAACTCTGCAATCGGCGTTCCCGGTCCGGGCCAGGAAATGCTGCTCGTCGAACTCGAGCCGGGCTACCGCACCATGCCCACCGCCGTGTTCTATTTCGCCGGCGCGGCCACGGCCGGCGGCTCGAGCGCCACAGCGCGAAGTTTCGGTCGTGCCGCGATCGGCGCTTACGTCGATGGCATCGAGGGCCGTCTCATGCGCTCGATGAAAAGCATCCTGGGCAGCAGCCTGCTCGACCAGACCACCGACGTCGGCGCCGGCCGCGCGGTGCGATACCGCGACGTGGTGGCCGGTTATCTGCAGCATCTGAGACGCTGCGCCGAAGCGCATGCCGGGGCCCCGATTCGGCGCGCGATGCTCGGGCGGCCGGTGTTCTTCGTCGACGACGACCCCGCGCGCGACGCGCAAGCGCAGGCTGCGCTCGAAGCGGCGGCGCGGCAGGTGGGTTTCGACGAAGTGCATTTTCTGTACGAGCCGATCGCGGCGGCGCTCGACTTCGAGCGCAGCGTCGACGCCGAAACGCTGGTGCTCGTCGCCGACATCGGCGGCGGCACATCGGACTTCTCGGTGGTGAGGGTCGGCCCGAAGCGGCGCGAGCAGCTGGAACGCAAGGGCGACATCCTGGCCAACCATGGCGTGCACCTCGCCGGGACCGACTTCGACCGCCGCATCGAACTCGGCGCGATCCTGCCCGAATTCGGCCTCGGCTCGTACGGCCCGCCGCGCGGGGCAAACCCGCCGCGCGAAGTTCCAAGTCGGGTCTACTTCGACCTTGCGACCTGGCACCTGATCAATACCGTTTACACGCCGCAGCGCGTGGCCGAACTGCGCGCGATGAATCGCTTCTACGCCAATCCGGTGCATCACGATCGCCTGCTCGGCGTCGTGCTCGGCCAGCTCGGCCATGACCTCGTGGCGCGTGCCGAAGCGGCCAAGATCGATGTCGCGCAGGGCGGTGACGCACAGATCGACCTCGGTCTGGCCGCACCGGGACTGAATGTTTCGCTGAGCGAACGGCAGGCGTTGCGAGCGATCCAGGCCGAGATCGATGCCATCGTCGTCGCTGCGCGGCACGCGGTCGCGCTCGCCGGGTTGCGCGCGGATCAGGTCGACGCGCTTTATTTCACCGGAGGTTCGACCGGGTTGCGGCCGCTGGCCGAGGCCATTGCTGCGCAGTTCGCAGCCGCGCGCATTGTCCGCGGCGACCGCTTCGCGAGCGTCGCCACCGGCTTGGGCGTGTACGCACGGCGCTGGTTCAGCTGATGACGTTCAAGTCTGCGAAACACGCGCCGCAGCGAGGCACAGGCTTGTCCTGAACCGAAGCGGTGGCCGCAGGGAAAGCCGATGCCTGAGCGGGCAATCGAAACGGGTTACAGGTTCGCGCTAAACCGAAACGCTGGCCGCCCTTCAGCTGTTTACGCGCCAAGCACCGCGGCCATCGCCACCGCAGTCGCCTCGACGTTGTGCGTGTTCAACCCGGCCACGCACATCCGGCCCGAGCGCACCAGGTAGACGGCGTACTGCTCGCGCAGGCGGTCCACCTGTGTGGGAGACAGGCCGGTGTAGCTGAACATGCCGCGCTGGGTCAGGAAGTAGTCGAAATTGCGCCCCGCAATCTTTGCCGTCAGCACCTTGTGCACCTGAGCGCGCATCGCAAGGATGCGCTCGCGCATCGCGCTCAGCTCGCGCTCCCAGAGCGCGCGCAAAGCGGGGTCGGTGAGCACGGTGGCGACGATCTGTCCGCCGTGAATCGGTGGGCTCGAATAGTTGCGGCGCACTGCGAACTTGAGTTGGCCCAACACGTTCTCGGCCTGCGCCGCGTCCGGGCACACCACGCTGAGCGCGCCGCAGCGCTCGCCATACACGCTCATGCTTTTCGAGAACGAGTTGGCGACGAGGAAGCTCAGGCCGGCGGCTGCAAGCGCGCGCACCGCGTAGGCGTCTTGCTCGATGCCTTCGGCGAAGCCCTGGTACGCGAGGTCGAGATACGGCAGCAGCTCGCGTTCGCGCAGCAGCACGATCAAGCGCTCCCATTGCGCGCGCGTCAGGTCCACGCCGGTCGGGTTGTGGCAGCAAGCGTGCAGCAGCACCACGCTGCGCGGTGGCAGGCCGCTCAGCGTGGCGAGCATCGCATCGAATTTGAGCCCCCCGCTCGCGGCGTCGTAGTAGGGATAGGCGTGCACCGCCAGGCCCGCGCCTTCGAACATCGAGCGGTGATTTTCCCAGCTCGGGTCGCTGACCCAGACCGCGCTCTTCGGGAAGTGGCGCGCCAGGAAATCGGCGCCCACCCTCAAGCCTGCGCTGGAGCCGACCGATTGAATCGTCGCGACGCGGCGCGTGGCAATCACCTCATGCCTGGCGCCGAACAGCAGTTCCGCAACCGCGGCGCGGAAGTTCGCCGCGCCTTCGATCGGCAGGTAAGGCTTGGGCCCCCCCTTGGCGATGACCGCGTCCTGCGCGCGCCGCACCGATTCGAGCACCGGGATACGTCCGGCGTCGTCGAAATAGATGCCAATGCTCAGGTTGATCTTGTGCGGGCGGGGGTCTTTCTGGAAATCCTCGTTCAGGCTCAGGATCGGGTCGCCGGCGTAGGGCGGAATGTGTTGAAACATGATGCGTTGGGTTGCGGCCAAGTCAGGGTCAGGCGCCGAGCGCGGCTTCGATGTCGGCGCGCAGCGCCTCGGGGGCGTCACTCGGGGCGTAGCGCTTGATCACCCGGCCGTCGCGACCGATGAGGAACTTGGTGAAGTTCCATTTGATTGCCTGGCTCCCCAGCAACCCCGGTGCTTCACGCGTCAGCCATTGCCACAGCGGGTGCGCGCCCGCGCCGTTCACGTCGACCTTGCTCATCATCGGGAACGTGACGCCGTAGTTCAAGTCGCAGAACGTTGCGATTTCGGAGTTGCTTCCGGAGTCCTGCGCGCCGAACTGGTTGCATGGGAAACCCACGATGACCAGGCCGCGCGCGCGAAAGTCCCGCCACAGACCCTCGAGCCCGGCGAACTGCGGCGTGAAGCCGCAGGCGCTTGCGGTGTTGACGATGAGCAGCACCTTGCCGCGCTGCGTCGACAGATGGGCCGGTTTGCCCTCGATCGACAGGGCTTCGAAATCGTAGACGCTGCTGGGTGTCTGGTTCATGGCGGGGCTCGGGAATGGGGTGCTGCGTGATGGTAGCGCGTGTGGCCAGGTTGCCTGCCGGATAAGGGTCAGGGCGCCGGTTCGAACGCAGACAGCACGGCGGCGAGCAGGATCATCGCACCCCCCAGCAGCAACGGGGCTGTGAGCGTGCCGCCGCCCAGCGCCAGCGCCGACGCGGACGCGAACAGCACTTCGGTCAACATCACGACCGCCGTGACACTCGAGCGCAGCCGTGCCGCCCCGTACTGCAAGGCCAGATTGCCGAGCAGGAACAGCAGCGCCAGGCTCAGCGCCCAGGGTGCCAGTGACGAATTCAGCCCTGCCGGCCACGCGATCTCGCCGCTCCTGGCGAGCAGCGCACCGAGCACGCCCGCGACCACGGCGCCGCCCATGAACATCGCCAGCGCGCGGCCCGCTTCGGGACGGTGCGATTCGCGCCGCAGCATCACGTTGTTCAACGCGAACGAGAAGCCGCCGAGCACGCCCAGCCAGTCGGGCAGCGAGCGCGGCAGCGGCCAGCCTGCGCGCGAACCCTCGGGCCACAGCACCACCGCGGCGCCGGCCAGCGCCAAGGCGGCGCGCGCCGCCGCTGCCGGTGTCAACGCTTCATGCAGCAGCACGCGGGCGAGCAGCACGGCCCACAACGGCATCAGGTAGAACAACAGCACGACGCGCACCACGTCGCCGATGACGACGCCCCAGTTGAATGCGGCGTTGGTGGTCCCCGCGGCCAGCATCAGCACCCACAACGTGGGGGTTCGCACCAGCTGCATGAACGAGGCCGGGCGCCACGCCACGATCAACAGCACGCTCAGCGCATAGACGAACAGCGTGGTCCAAAGCGGGTGCAGGCCGCGCGCTTCGATCTGGCGAAAGGGCCACCAACTCGTGCCCCAGACCAGGGCGTTGAACATCAGCGCGAGGATGGGCAGGGCGGTGGCATGGCGGGCGATGGGCATGCGCTGATTCTCCGCGGCAGCCGCTGCATGCCCGCGCTGCGGCGCAGCCGCAGTAGCTTGGGCCCGACAGGCTCCTAGGGCCGCAGCGCCGCGCTCAATGCCGGTCGCTGCGAGCAATCGCCAGCAGCCGCTCGACCTCGTCGCGATGGTGCACGCAGTTGCGGGCGTGCCAGCGGCGGACCAATTCCATCACGCCCGCGACGACCATGCCGAACAAGGCGATCGCCGTGAACGCCGACAAACCCAGACGCGTCATGCCGGTGTAAAACGCACCCAGACCGAGGATGCAGGCCTGCTCGTTGAAGTTCTGGACAGCGATCGAGCGCCCCGCGCCCATCAGGTTGTGACCGCGGTGTTGCAGCAGCGCGTTCATCGGCACCACCAGAAAGCCACCGGCCAGGCCGAGCAGGATCAGGAACGGCACGGCGAGCCAGATGTCGCGGATCGCGTTCAAGCCGATGATGAGCAGACCCATCAAGATACCCAGCGGAATGACTGCGGTGGCGCGGTCCAGCCGCATGCGCATCGAAGCGAGCACGCAGCCGCAGGCCATGCCGATCGTCACCACGCCGGCCAGCGACGACGCCTGCGTCGTCGAGTAGCCCAGCGCCACGGCAGCCCAGGGGAACACGATGACGCGCAGGTTTCCTCCCACGCCCCAGAAGATGGTCGTCGTCGCCAGCGAAATCTGGCCCAGCTTGTCGTCCCACAGGCGCGCGTTGCAGGCGGAAAAATCGCGCACCAGGAATACCGCATTCCACGACAGGACTTGCAGCGGCGCATCGGTGCGCGGGATGTAGAGATTGAAGGCCGCAGCGATCATGTAGACGAAGATCAACGCCGCGATCGCCACCTCGGGGCTGGTATTGATGCTGGTCTCGATCCACGGCACGTCGATGCCGAGCAGGATCGGCGAGAGCTTCGGTCCGATCAGCTGGCCGCCGAGCAGGATGCCCAGGATGATCGAGCCGATCGTCAGGCCTTCGATCCAGCCGTTCGCCTTGACCAGCTGCGAAGGCGGCAGCAATTCGGTGAGGATGCCGTATTTGGCCGGGGAATACGCCGCAGCGCCCAGGCCGACCACGGCGTAGGCCAGCAGCGGGTGGGCGCCGAACAGCATCATCAAACAGCCGCCCACCTTGATCGCGTTCGAGATGAACATGACCTTGCCCTTGGGCACGGCGTCGGCGAAGGCGCCGACAAAGGGCGCGAGGATCACGTAGAACAGCGCAAACATCGGCGTCAACGCCGGCACCTCCCAGGCCGGCGCGCCGGTCGTCTTCAGCAGTTCGATCGCGGCCACGAGCAGAGCGTTGTCCGCAAGCGAACTGCAGAACTGCGCCGACATGATCGTGTAGAAGCCTTTTTTCATTCGCTCGTCGCTGCGCCCAAGGCTTCCTCGATGCTGGGCAGGCGTAGCCTGCGGCCGGGTTTATAGCACGCGGCGCTGCGCTGCCGCAGCAGCGCGGGCCCACATTTCAGGGGGTCGACTGGCAGAATCGACGCATGCCCCGACCGATTCAAGCCGTGATCCACCGCGAGGCGCTGGAGCACAACCTGGCACGCGCTCGCGCCGGCGCGCCGGGGGCGAAGGTCTGGGCCGTGGTCAAGGCGAATGCCTACGGCCATGGCATCGAGCGCGTCTACCCGGGCTTGCGCGGCGCCGACGGCTTTGCGCTGCTCGACCTGGCAGAAGCAGAGCGCTTGCGGGCGTTGGGCTGGCGCGGCCCGATCCTGCTGCTCGAAGGTTGTTTCGAGCCGCGCGACCTGGAAGCCTGTTCGCGCCTGGACCTGTGGCACACGGTGCACTGCGAGGCGCAAATCGATTGGCTCGCCGCGCACAAGACGGGCGCACCGCAGCATGTGCTTCTCAAGCTCAACAGTGGCATGAACCGACTCGGTTTCAGTGCCGCCGCCTACCGCGGCGCCTGGCAACGCTTGAGCGGTTTGGCCCAGGTCGATGCGATCGGGCTCATGACGCACTTTTCCGATGCCGATGGCAGCGCCGGGGTGTCGCACGCAATGGCCGAGTTCGATGCGGTGACGCGCGACCTGCCGGGCGAGCGTTCGCTGTGCAACAGCGCCGCGCTGCTGCGTTTCGGCGCCGAACGGCCGAGCGTGCGCGGCGACTGGGTGCGCCCCGGCATCATGCTGTACGGCTCGTCGCCCGACCATCCGGCGCACAGCGTCGCGCATTGGGATTTGAAACCCGCGATGACATTGAGCGCCAAGTTGATCGCGACCCGCGAGTTGCAGGTAGGGGACAGCGTCGGTTACGGCAGCAATTTCACCGCGCCCGTGCCAATGCGAATCGGCGTCGTGGCCTGCGGCTATGCCGATGGCTACCCGCGGGTTGCGCCAACCGGCACGCCGGTGCTGGTGGACGGCGTGCGCACGCGCACGGTCGGGCGCGTTTCCATGGACATGATCACGGTCGATCTCGGTCCTGCGATCAACGCGCAGGCCGGCGGCGCAGTCACGCTCTGGGGTCACGGCCCGCACGGCAGCGTTCTGGGCATCGACGAAGTGGCGCATGCCGCGGGCACATTGGGCTACGAGTTGATGTGCGCACTTGCACCCAGGGTGCCGGTGCGCATCGAGTGAGCCAGGCGCCGTCTTGCACGGCCGCCGACTGGCACAGGTGAACCGAATGCGAATCCCCTTTACTCTTGATCCGACCGAAGTCGAGATCAGCGCCATCCGCGCCCAGGGGGCAGGCGGGCAGAACGTGAACAAGGTGTCGAGCGCCGTGCACCTGCGCTTCGACGTGCCGGCGTCGTCGCTGCCCGAGGAGCTGAAAGCGCGGCTGCTGGCGCTGGCCGACTCGCGCGTATCGAGCGACGGCGTCATCATCATCAAGGCCCAGCAGCACCGCAGCCAGGACCAGAACCGCGCCGATGCGAAGGAGCGCCTGCAGGAATTGCTGGAATCCGCAGCCGATGTGCCGAGGATTCGGCGGCCGACGAAGCCGACACGCGCCTCACGCGAACGGCGCCTCGAAGGCAAGGCCGTGCGCAGCGTGGTCAAGGCCAGTCGCGGCAAGGTGCAGGACTGACCGGGCTAACCTGGGAACGCGCGCCGCCCGCTACAGTCCTGGGGTGAACAAGGCCAAGTCTCTTTACACCTGCAACGAATGCGGCGGCGCCAGCCCAAAGTGGCTCGGCAAATGCCCGAGTTGCGACGCCTGGAACTCCCTGGTTGAGGGCATTGCCGAAACACCGGGCAAGCACCGCTTCCAGGCGTTGGTGGCGGCGCAACCGGTGGCCACGCTGTCCGACATCGATGCGAGCGAGCTCTCCCGCCTGCCCACCGGCATCGACGAACTCGACCGCGTGCTCGGCGGGGGCATCGTCGCCGGCGGTGTGGTGCTGATCGGCGGCGACCCGGGCATCGGCAAGTCGACGCTGTTGCTGCAAGCCCTTGACGCGATGTCGCGCAGCGCCCGAACCCTGTACGTGACCGGCGAAGAATCGGGCGCGCAAGTCGCGCTGCGCTCGCGCCGCCTCGGCCTGGAGAGCTCGCAGGTGCGCGTGATTGCGGAGATCCAGCTCGAGAAGATCGCGGCGACGATCATTGCCGAGCAGCCCGGCGTGTGCGTGATCGACAGCATCCAGACCGTCTACAGCGAAGAACTGACATCGGCGCCGGGCTCGGTGGCGCAGGTGCGCGAATGCGCTGCGCAACTGACGCGGCTCGCCAAGAGCAGCGGCGTGTCGATCGTGTTCGTCGGCCATGTCACGAAAGACGGCACGCTCGCCGGGCCGCGTGTGCTCGAACACATCGTCGACACCGTGCTCTATTTCGAGGGCGACCCGCACAGCAGTTTTCGCCTCGTGCGCGCGATCAAGAACCGTTTCGGCGCGGTGAACGAGATCGGCGTGTTCGCGATGACGGAACGCGGCCTGAAGGGCGTGTCGAACCCGAGCGCGATCTTTCTGTCGACCCATGGCGACCCGGTGCCGGGCTCGTGCGTGCTGGTCACGATCGAAGGCACACGCCCGTTGCTGGTGGAGGTGCAGGCGCTGGTGGATAGCGGCGGCCCGAGCCCGCGGCGCCTGAGTGTCGGGCTGGACCGCGACCGCCTGGCGATGATGCTCGCGGTATTGCACCGCCACGCCGGCATCGCCTGTCTGGACCAGGATGTGTTCGTCAACGCCGTCGGTGGCGTGCGCATCAGTGAACCTGCCGCCGACCTGGCGGTGATGCTGGCGATTCAAGGCAGCCTGCGTGGCCGGGCCCTGCCGCGCGGCTTCTTTGCGTTCGGCGAAGTCGGTCTCGCCGGTGAGGTGCGCCCGGCGCCGCGCGGGCAGGAGCGGCTCAAGGAAGCCGCGAAGCTGGGGTTCAGCGTCGCCATCGTGCCCAAGGCAAATGCGCCGCGCCGCGCGATCGAAGGCTTGACGGTGCACGCGGTGGAGCGCATCGAGCAGGCGATCGACCTGGCGCGGGGCTTGTGAGCGAGGTCGCCGCAGTGAGCCCCCGCCCGGCCGTTCCGAAGGGGGCTCGCACCGCAGTGCGAAGCACGGAGGTTACCCAGTGAACCCCACCGTCGGCTGGGCCCTGGCCGGCGCCGCGCTGTTCGCCGGCTGGCAGGGCTATGGCTGGCAAGGCCTGGTATTTGCAATCACCTTGATCGTGTTCTGGCTGGTGCTGCAGTTCAACCGCGCGTTGCGCATCATGAAGAACGCGGCAAGCGCACCGGTGGGCCATGTCGACAGCGCCGTGATGCTGCAGTCCAGGTTGCAGCCGCGAATGACGTTGATGCAGGTCGTGGCGTTGACGCGCAGCCTGGGCCGCAAATTGAGCGACGAGCCCCAGACCTGGGCCTGGAGCGACGCCGGCGGGGCTAGCGTGACGCTGGTGTTTCGCGGCGCCAAGCTCGAACGCTGGGCACTGAGCCGCGCGCCGGCGGCGAGCGTTTCCGACACACTCCTAGAATCGCCGGATTGAACACACGCAGGAGCCGGGCCATGTCGATGGAAGACCGCGACGGAAAAATCTGGATGGATGGCGAGCTGGTGGAATGGCGCGACGCCAAGATCCACGTCCTCAGCCACACCTTGCACTACGGCTGCGGCGCGTTCGAAGGCGTGCGCGCCTACAACACGTCGCGCGGCACGGCGATCTTCCGCCTGCGCGAACACACCGAGCGCCTGTTCAACAGCGCGAAGATCCTGCGCATGAAGATCCCGTTCAGCTTCGAGCAGGTGTGTGAAGCGCAGCGCAGCGTGGTGCGCGAGAACAAGCTCGTCTCGTGTTACCTGCGCCCGCTGACCTGGATCGGCTCGGAAAAGCTCGGCGTCTCGCCCAGGGGCAACAAGATCCACCTGATGGTCGCGGCCTGGGCCTGGGGCGCGTATCTCGGCGAAGACGGGATGAAGCGCGGGATTCGGGTCAAGACCTCGAGCTATACGCGGCACCATGTCAACATCACGATGACGCAGGCGAAGGCGGTGAGCAACTACACGAACTCGATCCTGGCCAACATGGAGGCGCTGGACGACGGCTACGACGAGGCGCTGCTGCTCGACGCGTCGGGTTTCGTCAGCGAAGGCGCGGGTGAAAACCTGTTCGTCATCAAGAACGGGGTGGTGTACACGCCCGACCTGTCGGCCGGTGCGCTGAACGGCATCACGCGCAACACGGTGTTCGCGATTTGCGCCGATCTCGGTTTGAAGCTCGTGGAAAAACGCATCACGCGCGACGAGGTCTATATCTGCGATGAAGCCTTCTTCACCGGCACCGCGGCTGAAGTGACGCCGATTCGCGAGCTCGACCGCCTCGAGCTCGGTGCCGGTTCGCGCGGGCCCATCACGGAAAAGATCCAGAGTGCGTTCTTCGACATCGTGAATGGGCGCAACCCCAAGTACAGCGAATGGTTGACGCCGGTATGAGCGGCGACGCCGTCGAAGTTCTGGCCACGGACTTGCAGGGGCCGGGCGTCGTGTTCTGCCCGAATCCGAAGATGGCGTTGTGGAGCAGCCACCCGAAGGTGTTCATCGACGTGGTCACCACCGGCCAGGGCCGGTGCCCGTACTGCGGCACGACGTATCGGTTGAAGGCCGGCGAAAAGGTGCACGCGCACTGAGCCTGGAAACCGCAGTTGACCGCTTCCCTGCGCTGGCGATACCGCATGAACACTGAGGGTTGAACCCATGGTGCAGCGCACCCTGGTGGTCGCGCCGCAGTGGATCGGCGACGCGGTGATGAGCGAGCCGTTGCTCGCAGCGCTGGCAGCGCGCGGCGAACAACTCACGGTGGCGGCGCTGCCCTGGGTCGCGCCGGTGTACCGCGCGATGCCGCAGGTCGGCGCGGTGCTGGAATGGCCGTTTGCCCATGGCCGGCTCGACTGGAGGCGGCGGCGGCGCATCGCGACGCAGCTTCGTGGCCGGTTCGACAGCGCCTATGTGCTGCCGAATTCACTCAAGTCGGCGTTGATACCGTTCTTCGCGCGAATTGCCCAGCGCCACGGCTACCTCGGCGAAGGGCGCTTCTTGCTGTTGAATCGGCGCCTGCCCAACGCCCAAGACCGGCGCCCGCCGATGGTCGAGTTTTACCTCGCGCTGGCGGGTGCGCGCAGCGCGCCGGTGCCTGCGCCGCGCTTGAGCCTGGACGCGCAGGCACGAACCGAGGCGACGCAGCGCGCGAACGTGAGCCCAGGCGCGTACTGGGTGTTCGCGCCGGGCGCTGAATACGGCCCGGCCAAGTGCTGGCCGGCCGCTCACTACGCGGCGCTGGCGCGCTCCCTGTTCGAATCCGATGGCGCGCCGGTGCTGTTGCTCGGCTCGCCGAAAGAGGCAGCGTTGTGCGAAGCGATTGCGGCCAGCGCCACCCCCGCGTGCCGCGTGCTTGCCGGCAAGACGACGCTGATCGAAGCGATGGCGCTGATCGCTGCGGCGCGCGGCGTGGTCAGCAACGACTCCGGACTCATGCATGTCGCCGCGGCGTTCGGGGTCGCGCAAGCTGCGCTGTTCGGCTCGACCAGCCCGCTGCATACGCCGCCGCTGAATTCGCGTGCCCGAGTGCTGTGGCTGAAGGACGAATTGAAGCTCGACTGCGCGCCGTGCTTCGAGCGCAGCTGCCGCTTCGGCCATACGCGCTGCCTGGTGGAAATCGAGCCGAAGCGGGTCGAAGCGGCGCTGCTGCAGGCGCTGACCGGCGCCACCAGACCTGGAAGCCGCAGCTGACCGCTTCCCTGCGCTGGCTGCACTGCATCCCGGCCCTGTCGGGCGCGTCCAACTGCGGTTTGCAGGTTAAACCTAGAAACCGCAGTTGACCGCTTCCCCCCCGCTGGCTACACCGCATGAACGCTGAGATCTCTACCCACGACCACCCTCACCGCTTGGGTGAGAGCGCTACGCGCCCGATTGAGCCGCGCTGCGGCACGCTGGCGGCGTTGCTCCTCCTCGCGGGCATGAGCCCGCCGCGTCGTCGCGCCTTGCCAGCGCAGCGCATCGCGGCCCACTCGGGCGCGTCCAACTGCGGTTTCTAGGTTAAAGCGTGAGCTTGCCGACAAAAAGCACCGGCCCGGTCGGCGCCCCGGTCGGCGAGCCGCCCGCAGGCTCGAGGCTCACCGCG
>Ga0315297_10000287_pt1 | contig 28745 bp, 41 predicted proteins | sample YL17G15_0_MG_FD_203628 | JGI IMG/M metagenome (GOLD analysis project Ga0315297, IMG submission 203628) | Sediment microbial communities from Yellowstone Lake, YNP, Wyoming, USA - YL17G15_0 | ecosystem: Environmental > Aquatic > Freshwater > Lake > Sediment | place: USA: Wyoming | collected...
CCGTAACTATAGCCAAAAAGTACGGCCGTGTGGTGGTCGCCCCCCGCCGCGGCATTTCCCTAGGCAGGAAGCTGGGCGGCTTTGCCGCCAAAGGCGACATAATCTGCTTCACGGACGCGGACTGCCTTCCTTCTCCGCAGTGGCTTGAAGAGGCATCAAAGGCGTTCAAACCGGGTGTTGTGTTTGTAACTGGCCCGATAAGGCCCATGACCAAGTCGCTGGCGCTCAAGGCCATCTACAGGGCCATTTTCGAGCTGTTCGTCCCGTTCGTTTTTTTGATAGGGAAGCCCATGACCGCTGGCTGGAACATCTGCTGCACGCGCGCGGCATTCAGGAAAATAGGCGGCTTTAACGAGGACGTTGTAACGGCCGAGGACCTCGAGTTCCTCTCCCGCCTCACAAAAACGGGAAAATCCGTCTACAATCCGAACGCCGTGGTCTACACGTCCACGCGCCGTGAAGAGCGCTACGGCGTGCTCCACCTCGCCGCCTTCCACCTCAAGAACGGCCTTAAGTTCCTTCTCTTCAGGAAGTCCGCGGAGCACTATCCCGATGTAAGATGAAATAAGTGGAGCCTCGGGAGGGCTACGTACCTGAAACAGAAAATCCCTGCTTCTGTTTTTGACACTCGATAACACCAATTAGCGGTCCTAGAATATAAAGTTAACTGCAAAAAGCGCAAGCTTAAATACTATAATGAATATATATTCATAATGGAGGTAGATACCAATGCCAAGATTTGATGGAACTGGACCGAGGGGTAAAGGTCCAAAAACAGGAAGGAAGAAAGGAAAATGTAAAGGGAGGTGAACAAAATGCCAGGTAGAGACGGAACAGGACCGATATGTGCCCAGGGAAGGGGCTGGCGGTGCCGTAGGGCGTACGGCCGCGACTTCGCTCAGAGGGTGCTTACCAAGGAGGATGAAAAGCGGATGCTCGAGGAAGAACTGAAGGACATCAAGCAGAGGCTTGAGGAGTTAAAGTAATATATATTCGAAACCCAAAATACGTACATGCCAAGGCCCATGAAGTGCAGGAGGATATACTCCGAGCCGGCAATCACTTATTTCAAACCGGCCGGCGTCCCCGTTAAGGAACTGGAAGAGGTAATCCTGACAAAGGACGAACTCGAGGCTGTCAGGCTCAAGGATAGGGAGGGCCTCGAGCAGGAGGCCGCGGCGGCGAAGATGGGAATATCCCAGCCTACTTTTTCCCGCCTTATCGAGGTCGCAAGAAGGAAGATTGCCGATGCATTGGCCGGCGGCAAGGCCCTGCGGATAGAGGGAGGCGTGTGCGTTCTCAGCAAAAGGAGTTTCGGTGGGAGAAGGGCATGAAAATATGATTATGTTTATAGTTTAGTTTATCTAACATAGGAGTGTGGTGATTGGCTATGGATACGAAACATGAGAAAAAGTGCAAGAACCCTAAATGCAAGGGTCATAAACATTCCGGGGACAAATGCGTGCACAAAGACGGTACCAGCCATAAGGTACACAAACGTAAAGCTCGCAAATAGGCATTGCTTTCCCTTTGGTTCAGGGACCCCTACTTTCCAGCCGAGTTAGATTCGATTTCTGTAGGAGTTAGTCCCAATTTCTAACTCCTCCGGCTTTTTGGGCCCCTGAAAGACAGGCTTCTATAGGATGGAACCGGAAAGCGGACGGTTTTACTGCCCGTCGAGTTGGAATACGCCGAAGGCGGGGCTTCTGCGCTACTATGGCGCAGTAGCAGGAGCAAGTTGAGTTAGAACTCAACCACTTATTGAAAGGGCGCCAACGGCGCCCGCCAGGGAAGCTAACTCCGCCTTGTGCGGAGTTAGAGGAACGGGCCTTTTTGGCCCGCAGGAATTAAACCCGCTTCCCGCAGGAATTAAACGTAAATTTAATTCAATCGACTTTTTCGACCATCAATCGGAATGTTTCAAGGGGAGCAAATCCGAAAAGAAGCCGTTTTACGGCCCGCCGAATTAAAATATGCGGTTATTTAATTCCTATGACCGTGAAGCATATCACAGCGGCGTCCGTTGCGGTTTTTGCCAACCACTTATTAGGAAGGGCGCCAACGGCGCCTTGTGGGATTAGAGGGATGCTATAATGAACCAAAAATCAAACCGGCAACTGTTGAGTAGCCTATCACAAGCAAAACATAAGCTACGGTTTTCTTTGTTCCAAGGACTTTTCTTATCACCAGCATGGCTGGCAGGCTCAGGCTCGGGCCTGAAAGAAGCAGAGCAAGGGCGGGGCCGGGCGCCATGCCTTTGGCAATTAAAGCCTGCAAGATGGGGATTTCAGTCAAGGTCGAGAAATACATGAACGCCCCGAATACCGAGGCAATCAAATTTCCGGTAAGGTTGTTCTGGCCGAACACGCCTTCAATCAAACTCTGGGGCAGCAGGGGCATTATGAAACCGGCGATAAAGACGCCTATGAACAGGAGAGGCAGCAGAATCTTGGCAAAGTTCCATGTCTCCTCGAGCCAAATTTTCGTTGCATGGTCCTTGAACTTGAACAGGACAATGCCGACAACGCCCAAAGTAAACGCCCCCATGAGCAGGTATTTGACCGAAATCGGCATTTGCAGCCCGTTCACTACGAGAATCCCGACCAAAAAGGCAAAGAAAAAGCCCAGCGCCAGATTGGAGATTTTTGATTCCTCGGTTTCCTCGATCACCATTTTTTCCTTTTCCACCTTTTCCCTGAAAATCAGCTGCATGGTTATTCCGATCAGGATGGAAATCAGAATGGCAGAAACCGCCCTTGCCAGGCCGATTCCATAGCCCAAGACCGAAAATGTCAGGAATATTGCCGCAATGTTTATGGCGGGCCCTGCGAACAGGAAGGTCACCGCCGGGCCCAATCCCGCCCCCCTTTTTCTGATTCCTGCGAACAACGGCAGGATGGTGCAGGAGCAGACCGCCAAAATGGCCCCCGAAACGGAAGCGACGCCGTAAGAAACATATTTTTTCGCCTCGTGCCCGAGATACTTCATGACCCTCTCTTTTTTGATGAAAACGGATATCGCGCCGGCAATGAACAAAGCGGGCACCAGGCAGGTCAATACGTGCTGCTTCGCGTACTCCCCGAGCAGGTTTATTCCGCTCAGGACGGAGCCGTTGAACCATGCGCTGTTTTGCGGGACAAAGTAAAATATAGCAAATACCAGCGATATCCCAAAAAGCATATACCGATCTTTTTTCTCCATGCTAAACCACCATAATCATTGTGTAATAAATCCCGACTAAAATAAAAATAACGGCAATTATCTTTCTCATCCACAGCTCGAAAGCCTGTACTTTGTTCATTATCGCGCCCAATTTGTTAACGCTTTTGACCAGAATGAAAGAGGACAATATGACCGGCAGCCCGGTAGCAAAAGCAAAGATGGCTGGGATAACAAAACCGTCCCCTGCCTGAATGGCCAGAGGAATTAACATTCCAAAAAATAATACAGCGCTAAACGGGCAAAAAGCCAAGGCAAAAACCACCCCCAACAAAAAGGCCCCGATAAGCCCTTTGCTGGCAAGCTTCTCCTTTAAAGCGCCGAGCTTATCGTTCTTTTGAGAAAAATTGAATTTTATCAAATCAAGCATGAGAATGCCTATGATTATTAAAAAAGGCCCCAGGATGATTTCGCCGTATTTCTGCAAAAAGAGGGCTATTGCCTGGGTATTGATGCCGACCCAGACAACCAGTGACGCGATGACAACATATGTAAACATCCTTCCAAGGGTGTAAAGAAAGCCCACCCAAAGCGTATGTTTGCTGTTGTCTATCCTCTTGCTCGCATAAGCGATTGCGGTTATATTGGTCGCCAACGGGCAGGGACTTATTGCTGTCATCAAACCTATGAAAAATGCCGCAAGCAGCGGAATGTTGCTTGTCCCCATTGCCTCCATGAACGCCATTAAGCTCATTTTAATTGCCTGCCAGCTTCTGTTCAATCACGCCCTTAAGATAAGTCATGTACGCTTCCTTGTTGTCTATCTTGTACCAGACATTAGTATTCTGCTCGGCACTGAAGCTTCCGTTCTTAGCGTATGTTCCAATCCAGAGCGAAGAGCCGGTTGCGCCATATTTTTTGACCAATTCCTGATTTTCAGGCAAGTCCCCGTTTATGTGGCCGAATACTATGATTCCTTTGTCAAATTCGTCCTTAAAGTAAGTATTGACGGTTTCTTCGGCATATGCCCCGACCGTTATGCACGAGTAGCACTGGTGGGTTCCGTGAAAATGGTATATTTCAAGCTTTTCGACACCAACGACGTGGTTGGCATCTGCAACTGCGCCGCCGTTGGCCTGCGAATCGCTTGAGCATCCGGCAACAAACAAAACAAGGATAATCGGGAATACAAATAGTTTATTCATTTCAGCCACTTCTTTATTTCCCCCACGTCCGGAATCCTGCCGGACGCCCTTATTTTTCCATCAATTGAAATGGCGGGGGTGGCCATGACGCCGCGGTTTATGATTTCGCTGATGTCCGTGACCTTCACTATCTCCGCCTTTTTCCCGCTTTCTTCGACCGCTTTTCTTGCGTTCGCCTCCAATTGCTTGCATTTCGGGCATCCGGAGCCCAAGATTTCAATTTTCATATTATCACCCAATGCATTTACAACCGTTTTTAGTAAATTTTAATTCTTCTCTTCTTTTTTCCAGCTCCTCTTTGACTTTCGGTAAGACATTTGTTTCCTTTACAATACTTTGGGCTCTTTCTCTGGTTGTTTCGCCTTCTTTGACAAAACTGATCGCCCCAACAGGACATAAGTTGGCGCAGGTCTGGCAACCAACCAGGCAATTGTTTGGGTTTACGACCTTTGATTTTTTAGTTTCAAAATTAAATCTGTAAACTCCTCTCCCGCACGATGTGACGCAAAGGCCGCAACCGATGCACTTGCTTCCATCGACTGTCGGGTGCCATTTTATCTTTTCTCTCGGTATGCCGTGCCATTCCGTGAACTTTTTGTCCTCATTTTCAGTCATTTCAACCACCTCTTAATTTCGGCGCGGCATCACACCAGCCGCATCGCCACTGCGATGCCCAGCGCCACCATTATCAGGCCGGCGACCAGGTGCAGTACGCGGATTTTTTCCGTCCTCCACTTTTCCATTTCCTCTATTTTTGACATCCCGAAATACAGCGCGGCGATTATCCCGATGAGCGGCAGGACGAAAATGACGTTGTAGTAAAGCAGCACGGGGATTGCTATCGTCTGCGTGACCTGCTGCGCCAGGAGGCCGGTCATGAACAGGTATGGGCCGCCCGTGCAAGGCAGTTCGAAAAGGCATACCACGAATCCCATAAGGAACGCACCTGCAGGGCTGGTGACGCCCTGAAGCAGGCCCTTCAGCCTCGGCCTCCAGGAGCGCGGAATCTCCATCACGAAACCGCCCCCGCCGTACCACAGGTAGTCCTTTATGTTCAGCAGGCCAACCAGGACGGCAAAGCCGCCCAGCACCTGATAGAACCAGGAGGAAAGGCCGCTTATTTGCAGGGTGTGGAACAGCCCGAGGCCGAAGAGGAAATAGACGATGTAAATGGACGCCGTAAAGGCCAGCCCGGTCTTTAGCGCCCTGCCCCTTTCTCCCGTTGCAAGGAGCGCCATAAGCAGTATCAGGAGCACGGCAATCGCGCACGGATTTATGGAGTCCACTATCGCCGCCCCGGTCGCGACGGCCAGAAGCTTCGGAAGGTCCATGCTGAGCCCGGACGTGCTGAACTTTTCCGAAACGCCCGAAGCGGAAACGGGCTGCGGCAGCGGGCATGGGGCGCCTGTCCCGGACAGGCCCTGTATTTTCGCCTCCAGGTTTTCGATTATCGGCCTGTCGCCCGCCATGTAAGTGTCCGAAATGAAGATTATGGGGACCCCCCTCTCGCCCTGCGGAATGCCGTAGGCCTCGAAGAACGAATTGAGCAGCCGCGCGTTTTCGCTGTTCCTGTAGATCTCGAACTCATAAATTTCAAGCTGCGGGTGTTTTTCTTCCATTTGCGCCATGAAAGGCTCGACCCTTGCGCAATGCGGGCAGCCGTCACCGTAAAAGAAATAGGCGCAGGTCGTGTTGCCGGGAGCTTCCTGCGCATATGCCGAGTCCGGAACAGCCGTCAGGAGCAACAGCGGCAACAAAAGCAGAAACAGCGTCCTTTTCATTTTTCACAACCCCCTTTCATGCAGCAGGATTTCTTCAAAAACTTGCCTTTTGCATATCCCAATGCTTTGAAAACGTCGCAGACCCTGTAATCCTTGATCCTGTAAAATATCTGTTTGCCGTTTCTTCTCGATTCCAAAATGCCCCAATTTTCCAGCTTTCCTAAGTGAATAGAAACCGTGGATTGCGTTCTCTTGACGTGAGGAAAGATTTCACAGACGCATTTCTCCCCGTCCAATAAAAATTCAATTATCTTCAGTCTCGTTTCGTCCGACAACGCCTTCAATATCTTTATTGTTTCCTTTTCTTTTGCCATATGACGTATTGATGCTTATCAATATTTATAAAGGTTTCCGTATCATTTCATATATCCAACCACCAGTTTAGCCAACTTCTCCAAATCCTCTTGGTTCAGCCCGTCAGGCCATCTTGCTACTTCCGTTACGCCCGCTCCCTTGCCCAACGCCTCCGCGAAGCTCTGCGCCAAGCTGTTCGTTTTTTCCTCTATGGACAAGGCCGTCCGTATGTCCAGCGGTGCGGCACAGCGGTTGCAGAACTTAGAGGTCGCTCCGTTGACGAACTCGCAACGCGGGCAATTCTTTGGTTTGAGGACGCTTCCGCTCTTCTCGCCGTTTTCGGTCTCTATGCCGTTTACATGGAGTATCGCGTTGTCCGTGTCCCTCCCCGACAGGTGGACGTAGACAGCGGCCATGTCGCTTCCCTGCGCCCAGCCGAACACCTCCTTCAGCTGCGATTCCGTGAGGTGGTTCGCCAAAAAGGTCGCCCTGCTGTGCCTGAAAAGGTGCGGATTGGAGCGCTTCTTCACGCCTGACCTCTCGGCAGTCCGCTTGAATATGCCCGATACCGCCTTGTAGTCGAGCGCATCCCCTTTGTTCCTTGAGCCGAGCCCTATCCAGAGCGGGGCATCAGGATTGTCCTTTTCAGGATGGCAGGTCAGCCATGCGGCGATATAGGGAACAGAACTGACCAGCCTTATCCTTCGCATTCCGGTCTTGCCCTCTACAATAACGACAGCTCCGTACTTGTCGAACTGTATGTGCTTTATCCTTCTGGAAGCTATTTCGCCCACACGACAGCCCGACTCGTAAAGGGAAAATATCAACGCCTTGTCCCTTGTGTTGTCCGCGGCATTGACCAGCTTTTTCACGTCCTCTTCGCTCCATAACTCTTCGGGCATCTTCATCCTGCCGTTCTTCAAGCCCGACCTTATCCACTTGACTTCGGGCGGATACTCGTTCTGCTCATCAAGCCCGCGGAGCCACTTGTAGAACCGCTTGACCATTATTTTGTAGTCATGCTTTGTCCAAAGGCTGTACGACTTGCCGTCTATCTGCTCCATTATCATTACTATGTCGTCCTTGCCGGCTTTTTCCATGTCCTTGTTCAGGAGCGCGGCATAGAGCCTCAGCTTGTAGATGTATTTGATTACCCTGTGCCTGCCGTTCCCCCTCGACAGCATGTAGATGTAGAACTTCTCTATGGTCTTCCTGTTGGCATCGCTTATGTTGCCGTCTTCCCTCAGGTTTTTGACGGCAAGCTCAAGCCGCCTTGCCGTATCGTGGATTTCTATCTCCCCTGTCTTCATACCAAACGCCTCCATCGAGCGTCCAATTAAAGCGGGGTTTTTCCGTTAGTAGTATGGAGCCTCGGGAGGGATTTGAACCCCCGACTTGCTGTTTACAAAACAGCCGCTCTGCCGAGCTGAGCCACCGAGGCATAATCAGAATACGGTAAGCGGAACTAATAAAAGCTTGATTGGTCCCTGCCGGAACTGCGTACATTCCACCATATTGATACGGTGGTTCAGGGAATGTACGCGTGCTCAAGGACACACAAATATCAAAAATGCCACCATCTTTAGATGGTGGTCCTTGACACTGATTTAAAAATGACGGGGAGAATAAGATAGAACAAAGGGGCTGTTGTCTAACCAGGCAGGATAAAATCATTTCCTGAAAGCTGGCTCCAGCATGTTTGGAGCTTCGAGGCGCAAGCCGATGAGAGGAAGTCTGGTATGTGCTAGATAGCATGGTGATACCAGCGGATCCAGGTTCAAATCCTGGCAGCCCCACCATAATGGTGATGACGTGTTCAGGAACAAGATAACGACAAAGAACGGACAGGAAATACTGCTTCGCGAGCCGAAGGCCTCCGACCTGAAAGAGTTCCTCAGGCACATCAACAAGCAGGTGAAGGACAGGACCGAAGGCGTAGGAACGGGCAAGAAAATGACGCTCAAGGAGGAGCGAGAGTGGCTCAAGTCCGTGCTGCACAACGTGAGAACGAAGAAAAAGGTTTTCATCGTTTTCGAGCACGACGGCAGGATAATAGGCAGTTGCGAGGTGAGGAGAAAACCCGGTCGCGGCAGCCATATCGCCATGTTCGGCGTGGGCATGGAAAAGGAGTACCGCCGCCAAGGCATCGGCACGCAGGCGCTGCCCATTCTTTTCAAGCTCGCAAAGAAGCGCATGAAGGGCCTGCGGATAATAGCGCTTGACGTCTATTCCTTCAACACCCCCGCGCAGGGCCTCTACAGGAAGGTCGGCTTCAGGAAGGTCGCCACCATACCCGACGGCGTGCTGTTAAAAGGAAAGCTTCACGACGAGTATCTGATGTATTACTATCTGAGGAAGTGATACTATGTTCCCCGTACGCCCCGAAATGAAACCGCAGGAATACAGGCCGCACGAGCCCAAGCACGCGGGCTACACGTCCAATTGCATATTCTGCAAGATAATCGCGGGCGAGGTACCGTCCTACAAGATATACGAAAACGAGAAATATCTGGCTTTTTTCGATATCAGTCCGCTCAATCCCGGCCACACGATCGTAATACCGAAAGAGCATTTCCGCTGGGTCTGGGATTCCAAGGACATAGCCGGCCTCTTCACGGTCGTCCAGAGAGTAGCAAAGGCGTTGCAAAAAGCGCTGGAAACCGAGTGGGTGGTCTCTTTTGTCATAGGCGAGGCCGTTGAGCACGCCCACGTCCAGCTGATCCCGCGCTTCGAGGACGACGGCCACGGCGGGGCGATAAATTTCGCCGCCCGCAAGCAGGTGCCCAAGGAGCAGTTCGAACATCTGTTGAGCATAGTCACGGAAGCCATGGGCGAGCAATAAAAATTGGTGCGCCGACTGGGATTCGAACCCAGGTGATCAGCTTGGAAGGCTGATGTCCTACCGCTAGACTATCGGCGCTTTATTTCAGAATAATAATGGCACTTGAGTTTATATTTGACATCTCATCTTGACAATCCAAATTGTTTTATACCTCTTTCAACCAACAAAGAACTAGATCGTTATGCGGATAATTCCAACACCTAGCCTGTCCACTAAGGTCGCGGCCGGCATTGATATCGCCGCGACGCTTGCCATAGAGCACGTGGGCTATACCTTTTCCCTGCCGTTCTGGCATCCCGCAATAGTCGGGACGGTCGCCGGCGTGACGTTCGCGCTCTTCAAGTGGAAGGACGAGATAACGGACGTCTTTGTCGGCTCACTCCAACCGATACAGAACAAGAACCACTATTCCTTCCAGAACGATGAACCTATTGTTATGTACAACAAGAAGAAGCGCGAGCTCAAGATGAGAAAGATTTGCCGCAGGCCGTTCGAGCCGGTGCTGTTCGTTTAGATGACTATTTAAAAGTAGTGACATTTATAAAGCAGTTAATCCAATATTCTATCATGGTAATAGACAGCCACACGCATATCGGGGAGGACGTCATAAATCAGTACAAGAATTTTAAGCCGCGGGGCCAGACCCCCGCCGAGCTCGTCAAGAAGATGAAAGACAACGGCGTCGACAAAGCCGTCATTTTCCCCTGTCCGGCGCCGCTTTATTTTAACCCGTCTTCCTGCGATTTCATGGACAGGCCGCTCGAGCCTTCCGGTCATGACGCGTTCCCCTATCACTTGGAAAACAGGGACGTTTTGCGCGCGGCCAGGAAATACCAGAATCTGATACCTTATCTTTCCGTCTATCCGCACAGCAAGGAAAACGTCAAAAGCGTGAAGCAGCTTGCAGGCACGAACAAGCGGGTGAAAGGTCTCAAGTTCCACGGTTTTGCCATGCACGTTAAAACGACCGATCTTATCGGCTCCGAAGTCATGGAAATGGCCGAGAATTACGATCTTGCCGTTCTGGTTCACAGCGACGCCACGGGCAGGTGGGACGGCTACGCCAGCCGCTATTCTCATCCGATGCAGGCCGCCGAACTGGCCAAAGCGCACCCTGATGTGAACGTCATTGCAGCGCATTTGGGCTGCCTTGAAGAGCGTTTCCTGGAGGCCCTGTCCTCTGTGCCGAACCTTTTCACGGACGTCGGGCCTTACGTGCACCAGTTCAAGAAAATAGGCGAAGAAAAGGGCTGTGGGTTCAAGGACATAGCCAAGTTCACGCCGCGCAAGCTTTTGGAAGACCTCGACAAGGAGTTCCCGCGGAAGATTCTGTGGTCCACGGACGAGCCCTGGACCGTGCTCTCCGGAACCGGCTACAAGGAAGAGGTCGGCATCCTGCGCGAGCTTCCGGAGGCCGTGCAGCACAGGCTGGCCGAAGAGAACATAACGCGCGTGCTCGGGCTCTAAGCAATTTAAACGGCGCAGGCGAACCATTCTCATGGCGCGCCATCGCCCGCCGAAGCACATCCGCCAAAGGATACAGGTCCAGCAGCAGAAGGACATAGCCCGCGAGCGGATGGACATCCTTGCCCGCCAGGTCCTTGAGGACCCCGACAGCCGTTTTGCGGGCGGCTGGCTGAAACTGATGGTCAAGATATCCAGATTGTCAAGGATCCCCATCCCCAACCAGGTATTGAACCGCTTCTGCTACGAATGCTGGCGCTTCTGGGTGCCCGGAAAGAACTTCTCCGTCCGCATAAAAGGCAAGAAACCCGTCCTGATTTGCGCCTGCGGAAAGGAGTGGCCCTTGAAACAAAAGGTTTTTAAGGCTTGATTATAGTAATTGGTTTGATTATTATGGTTACAGTGAGGGAAGTCCCGGCCGGAAAGGTGCTGCCTGCATTGGCAGAGGAGCTGAAGAAAGTGGAGGCCATAAAGCCCCACAAGCTCGCGGCTTTCGTGAAGTCCGGCGTGAATGCCGAGCGGCCGCCCGACCAGCCGGACTTCTGGTACCTGCGCAGCGCGGCCGTCCTGAGGAAGATTTATCTTACTGGTCCCGTGGGCACGCAGAGGCTGAGGAATGTCTTCGGCGGGAAAAAAAGGAGGGGGACCAAGCCCGCAAAGCAAAGGAAGACGGGCGGAAAGTTCATACGTACCATGCTCCAGCAGCTTGAAAAGTCCGGTCTGGTGTCCAAGCGCGAGAAGGCGCCCTTCGGCCGCGCAATCACGGCCAAGGGACAGAAGCTCGTGGACAGGGTGGCAAGCAAGGTGGGCAAATGAACGAGGGCCTGACGCCCGAGCAGGCCGTCCAGTTCGAGGCCGCAAAAAGGATGCTCTTGAACAAAGTGTTGGACAAGGGGGCAGTTGAGCGGCTTGGTAGGGTGCGGATGGCCAACCCCGTCCTCGCCACGCAGATAGAGGCCTACCTGATACAGCTGTACCAGGCGGGCCAGCTGAAAGAAACAATAACTGAAGCGAAGCTGAAGCAGATACTTAACGCGCTTACCGAAAGGAAAAAGACCAGCATAAAGAGGAGATGAGATGGGAGCAGTCAAGCGATTGGCAGTCAAGAAGCGCCTCATAGCGCTTTCAAAAAAGAAGGGCGCAACGCGCTGGGCGGAAATAAAGAAGTTCGGCCGCCGCGCAAGGAGCAGAAAGATTAGGGTCGCCGAAACCAAGCATTGGAGACGCGGACGGCTGAAGGTTTAAGGTGTTGAGCATGGCAGAGGCAAAGAAAGAGGAAAAGATATTCACGATACCTTTCAGGAAAATATACGAGTCCCACAGGATGCTGCGCGCAAAGCGTGCGGTCCATTTCGTGCGCGCCTTCTTGGTAAGGCATATGAAAGTGGAGGAGGACAAGGTTCACATCGGGAAGGGGATAAACGAAGCCATCTGGATGCGCGGCATACAGAAGCCGCCGCGCAGGATAAAGGTCCACGTTCTCAAGAACGAAGAAGGAACGGTCTTCGCCGAGCTCGTCGGCGTTGACATAAAGCCCCCAACAAAGGAGGAGCTGAAGAAGAAGGCCGAGAAGCTCGCCGAAAAGAAAAAGAAGCTCAAGGAAGAAAGGAAGGAGCGCAAGGAAAAGCCCGTCGAGAAGGAAGTCGAGGAGGAGAAGGCGGAAAAGGCGAAGGCCGCGGGACGGGAGGCGGCGTCCGAAAAGGAAGAGTAGTGCACGGTATGGCGTTCCATTTTCTGAAGACCAACTTCGCAGGCGACCCCAACGTTGGCCTTTACGGCTTCGCAACGGACAAATACTGTTTGCTGGGCATCGAGCCCCATCTGAAAATAAGGAAACGCATGGACGAGGTCCTTGGCGTCCCCATGATACCTTTGCCTGTGTTCGGTTCGACCCTTGCCGGCCTTTTCGCGAGCGGTAATACCAAGGGCATGGTTCTTACTAAGCTGATTGAGAAGCACGAGCTTGAGAATTTGGAGCGCGCATTGCCAGATATCAACTTTCTTGTGCTCAAATCAATCTCGACGGCCTTGGGCAACCTTGTGCTTTGCAATGACCGCGGCTGCCTTATACCGGAAAAGTTTTCAGAACACAGCAAGGAAATAGCTGATGTTCTCGACTGCGAGGTGGCCGTCGGTACGGTTGCGGGCCTGGAGCTTGTCGGCTCGGCCGCAATAGCCAGCAACGTCGGCTGCCTGTGCCATCACGAAGCGACCGAGGACGAGGCCAAAGTGCTGGAGGGCCTGCTCAAAGTCAAAGTGGATGTCGGTACGGTCGGTTTCGGCGGACCGTTTATAAAAGCCGGCCTGATAGTAAATAGCAACGGCGTTATCATTTCCGATCGGTCCACCGGGCCCGAGCTCGGAAGGATTGCCGAAGTGTTCGAGCGTGATTGATCATGGAGAAGGAGCAGAAGCGGCCGAGCGAAGAGGATGTCCAGAAGAAGATGCTGCAGTTCCAGATACTGGAAGGCGACCTGCGCGCCGTGCGCGGCCAGCTCGAGCAGGCCATCGCGCGGATAGATGAGGCGAGCAGGACGAAACTGGCCCTGGAGGAGTTGGGAATGGTCAAGGCCGACGATTCGGCCATGGTGCCCGTGGGCGCCGGGACGTTCGTGCGCGGCAAAATTACGGACTCCGAAAGCGTGCTCGTGAGCATAGGCTCGGACATGGCCGTCATGAAGACGCGCGAGGATGCCATAAGCTTTACCGAGGACAGGATAGCCGAGCTGCAGAAGCTGGCCGAGGGCATGATGCTACAGGAAAAGGCCGTCGTGACCGAGTTGCAGCGCCTGCAGCCGGAAATACAGAAGATGCTGCAAGGGTGAGGTCGTTGTTCGGCTTTTTGAAGAAAAAACTGAAGGAAAGCATAGACAAGGTAAGCGCGGCCGTGCGCGGCGGCAAGGCCGAGGAAGCCGAGGAGCACCTCGCCGAGCAGATACCTGTTTCTAAGCCGCAGCCCGTGATTCCCGAGCCGGGCCTGGAAAAGGAAGCGGAGGAGGGCGAAGAGGAGGAACTCGTCAAGGAAGAAGAAACAGTGGCGGTCCCTCCCGAAGTGAAGGAAGAAATCACGAAGGAAGTTAAACAGGCAGCTAAAGAACATGAAGCCGAATTGGCTGTTAAAGAATTACCAAAAACACAACCAAGTATTAAAAAGAAGCCCGGTTTCCTGGAACGCATCAGGAAAGTTGTGACGGAAAAGACGATCGAGGAGAAGGACGTCGTTCCCGTTTTATCCGATATCCAGACGTCGCTTTTGGAGTCCGATGTCGCGCTCGAAGTGGCCGAGAAGATAATCATAGATTTGAAGACCGCTCTTGTTGGAAAGAGCGTTTCACGGGGGGATGTTGAAAGAATCGTCCGTGAAAGCCTCAAAAGTTCCATACAAGATATTTTGGACCAGCCCGACCCCGACATAATGGAAATGGCCAAAACCAAGAAGCCCTTAAAGATAATTTTTGTCGGTTTCAATGGCACAGGGAAAACGACCTCGATTGCCCGGCTGGGATACATGCTCAAAGAGAACGGCCTTAGCGTCGTGTTCGCTGCTGCTGATACGTGGCGTGCTGCAGCCCAAGAGCAGCTCGAGATTCACGGTAAGAACCTTGATATCCCTGTCGTTAAGCACAAGTACGGCGCGGACCCGGCGGCCGTCATATTCGATGCCGTAAAGTCCGCGGAGAGCAAGAAACTGGACGTTGTGTTGGCGGATACGGCAGGACGTTCGCACTCAAATGTCGCGCTCATGGATGAGATGAAGAAGATAATCAGGGTGAACAAGCCCGACATGAAGATCCTTGTGATAGACTGTCTGACCGGAAATGATGCTGTCGAGCAGGCAAAGACTTTCAACGAAGCCGTGGGCGTGGACGGCGTGATAATGACAAAAGCTGACGTATATGATAAGGGCGGCGCCGTTCTCAGCACCGCCTGGGCCATAAAGAAACCTATTCTCTATATTGGCGTGGGCCAAGACTACAAAGACCTGAAGAAGTTCGACGTTGACGAGGTCGTGAAGGGCCTGCTCGGGTAGCAAGCATTTATCCCTTTCTGCTTTAGTTTAGTCCATGGTAAGGCTGATTGAGGACGTCGTGAAATACATAAACTCACGAAACGTCCCCGTGTCGCGCACGGAGCTGGAAAGGGTCTTTGAGCTGGAGGAGAAAACCATCTCCGAAAGGGTCGCGCCCATAGTGAAAAGTGACGTTTCAGTGCAGCGGGTCAAGATAGGCGCGAACAACAAGACCATGGAAGTCTTTATATCAAAAAAGCTGAAGGAAGAGTACGGCGACAGGGTCGTGCCGCGATTGACCGCAAAGGGCCTCTGCCTTTTCAAGGGAATCGAGCAGGACGTCTATCCTGAAATCTGCAGCAGGCATTGCTACTCGTTCATGAGCTGTGCCAAGGACCTCAAGGCTTACTTCGATAACAATAAAATCACGTGGACTTACGACATCGCGTCTTCAGCCAAGCGCAGGATTGACAAGATGTTCAAACCGGCACGATATTCTACTTCGGGACGATAATCCCGTCCAGGTTCTCGTAATTCCCTTCCAGGTAGGCCTTTCCGGTGAGCGCGCAAAGGAGCGCGTCGTATTCGTCCTGGTTCTTGCGCGGCTCCTTGCTCAGGCCCAGTATCTTTTCGGCCGCGCGCGGGAACGTCTCGAAGGCGTTGTAGCCCTTCGCGCGCATTTCCTTGACAAGTTTCATGGCGCGCTCGGCCAGCTGCTGCATGGTGGGCATCATCGGACTGAGCGGGCGGAAGCCCCTCTTCAGGAGCAGCTGTTCGCAGTTCCGCCAAGGGGTCAAACGGCCAATCGATTGGCGCGGTATCCACAGCGGGGCATCCACGGCTATGACGTCCGGTTTTGCCGCGTCTATTTCCTGCATTATCTCCTCGTCCGTATGGAGCAGCTTTGTCTCCGTGCCGCTTTCCGTAAGAACGCAGAAGCCTGTCGGGTTCTCCGCCTTCCCCGCCAGGTCCAGACCCACGACTTTCATATTACAATTACCTCATCAGTACAATATGAAAGTGTGTTTGTGCGTTTCCTTTGAAGGCAAACTTCGCTTTCATAGTAGTATTTATTAAACTTCAGAAATAAAGCTGATTGTTATGCTCGATAAGCTGGGTGCAGGCCTTAAGGACGCCCTCAGGAAGCTGGCGGGCGCCGGCTACATAGACAAGGCTGTTGTTGACGAATTGGTCAAGGACATCCAGCGGTCGCTGCTTGCGGGCGACGTTGACGTGAAGCTCGTTTTCCAGCTGACCGAAAGTATCAAGGACCGCTCCCTTAACGAGAAGCCTGCGCCAGGCTCGACCCCGCGCGAACACGTGGTGAAAGTGGTTTACGAAGAACTTGTGCGCTTTGTCGGCAAGAAAGCCGAAATCCCCCTCAAGCCTACACGGATACTCCTTTGCGGCCTGTTCGGCTCAGGAAAAACGACCACAGCGGGCAAGCTCGCACACTTTTACCAGAAGAAAGGCCTGAAACCTGCTCTTTTGGCCTGCGACGTGGTAAGGCCGGCCGCCCACGAGCAGTTGGAACAGCTGGCCGAGCAGATACATGTCCCGTTCTACGGCGAGAAGGGCAGCAAGAATGCCGCCCAGATTGCCAAGAACGGCCTTCAGAAGGTCAAGGCCGACGTCTATATAATAGACAGTTCCGGCCGTGACGCGCTTGACGAAGGCATGATAAACGAAATCAAGGCCATTAACGAGGCCGCGCAACCCGAAGAAAAGATATTGGTCATACCTGCGGACATGGGCCAGGCTGCCCGTCCGCAGGCCGAGGCCTTCCAAAAGGCGTTGGGCATAACGGGCGTCATAATAACCAAGTTGGACGGCACCGCAAAGGCAGGTGGCGCGCTTACCGCCTGCGCGACGACCGGCGCGCCCGTTAAGTGGATCGGGACCGGAGAGAAGATGGACGCCTTCGAGGTGTTCGAGCCCGACCGCTTCGTCTCCAGGCTGATCGGCTGGGGAGATATCCAGGCATTGGTCGAAAAGGCCAAAGAGGCGATTGAGCCCGAGAAAGGAAAAGAGATGGCCGAGCGCGTGATGGAAGGAAAGTTCACGATGGGTGATTTCTACGAGCAAATCAAGGCCATGGGAAAAATGGGCGGGCTGGGCTCCATAATGGCCAACATGCCCGGGATGGGCGGTATGAAGCTGCCCAAGGAGTTCGATGTCAGCAAGCAGGAAGGAAAGATGAAGAAATGGGGCCATGCCATAGAGTCCATGACAAAGGCCGAGAAGGACGACCCGTCCATGATTGACGCCTCCCGTGTGGCGAGGATTTCAAAAGGCTCCGGCGTGCCCGAAGCCGAGGTCCGCGAGCTGCTCAAGCAGTACCAGCAGGCCAAGAAGATGATGAAGATGATGAGCGGCGGCGGCATGAAGCGCGGCGTCCTGGCGAAACTGGCCAAGCGGTTCAAAGGGTTTTAGCTAAGATTAATCATTCAGTTCGTTAAGGTAATCCTTCGGCACCTTTGACCTGTACTCCCCGCCTTTGGGCGGAATTATCCACCCTTTCTTTGTGAAGTCCTCCATGTAGAACCTCTTTTTCCCTATCATGTCAAATATGTGCTCGCTCGGTTCGGTCCAGCTCTCTGGCGCGAAGGCGTATATGTCCAAGCTGTAAATCAACACAAGGGTGAGTATGATGGTGAACGAAAATAAGACGGTCGTGAGAATGGAAGCCAGGGACGGCGTCCTGACAATGAAAAGGAAAAGTATTAGCAGGCCTGCGAGCAGGATGAGCAGGCCCATCTGCGGGAACGGGATCCTTCTGTAGCTGAGGTAAATCTGGTCTTGCCTCGCGGCGGACCACGTCGGCATATTTTCCAGAAGGTCGTCGTAAATAACCTCCTGTGTTTTGTTCTTTATTTTCTGGCACAAAAGGAAGTAGGATAGCTTGTTAAAAAGTTTGTTTGTCTTGTAGAACTCCGACCAAAGTATGGCGTGGCTGAGTACAAGGTACCTGTCCAGCAATTCGACAAATGCCATTTGGGACTTTTTGTCGAATCCTTTCATCAGGTTGTAAATGGTTATTATTATTGCGTTTTCCTTTGATACGGCTTCCCCCATGGCGGAGTATTCCTCGCGCACGGCCGCCAGTGTGAAGCCGGCCAGGATGGAGAACAGGAACGTAAATATCGTCAAAAAGACCTCGTACCCCTCAAATACGCCGTAGAAAGGCAGGAAAAGCGCAGCCAGTATCAGTGCAACAAGTGCCACGAGGAGCAATCTGGAGTGATACACGTGCATGTTTTTAATTATGCCGAACCCGATTTATAAGTATTCGCGTTTTCATTCTCTTCAGGCTTGCCAAGCGGTTCAAGGGCTTCTAGTTGTCTTGTTCATTTCGTAGAACGTTTGTCCGTCCTCCTTTGTCTCGATAAGCACGCCTTGCTCGGCCAAGCGCTTTGCCGAACCATAAACGGCCAAAATAGATTCGTCGTCCAAAGCATTGGCTAGGTTCTTTTTTGCGACCCTTGTATCCCTCAGCCTCATGTACTTTATGACCTTTTGGTCTACGCGCAGGTTTTCCTGGCCCTCGCGATTATTGTTCGTTGTCATATCCAATATTGAGAACAGAAAAGCATTTAACCCCTGCGCATGAAAGTTAGGCAATATGCGAACATTCATACTTCATACCCGTCAGGCCCGCACGGACGCGAACTTCAACATAGAGGATCTGCCGGGCTCGGGCGGGCGGATGGACCTTGTGGCCCGCTGCATAACGGCTTCCTTGTGGCTCTCCCATGCGATAAGGCCCGATGTCAAAATTTATGTGGTCCTCAACGGTCCGCCGAACCCGCCCGTGACAATTTTGTTCGACGGCGCGGCCATACAGAAGGTATCGACCGACGAGCGCACGACCGCGCTGTGGATAAAGAAGGCGCTCATGGAAGAGTTCGGAAAAGAATGGCACACGTTCAGGCCCGGAATACTTATTGCGCGAAAGAGCCTGCAGGAAGTTGTCAAGGAGCTGAAGAATCAGCCGATATACGTGCTCCACGAAAAGGGCAAGTTAATATCTGATGTGGAAATAAAGGAAAATCCTGTCTGGTTGTGCGGGGATCATATCGGAATTCCCGACAAAGATGAGAAATTCGTCATGAGGTATGCGGAGGAGAAAGTATCATTAGGCAAGCAGGTCTATCTTGCCAGCAGCTGCATATCAATAATCAACTGGATCTGCGACGAGCGCGCCTAGAATTTCGCGATGTCTTCTTTCGTCAGCTTGTACTGGTCAACTATGGTTTTCCTTATCTTTGTAAGGTCCCTTTCCACTTTCCCGGATATGCTGGAGACCGGGCTCACGGACATTTCCGTGACATTGTGGGCCACGGACTTCGCTATGTCGATATCGACCGCGAACCTTGCCGCGTCTTCCTTGTTGGCGGGACCGCCGCCGTTAAGGACCTTTTGCACGCCCGCAAGCATCTTCCCCATGTTTTGCGTGTCGCCTTTTGCGGCGTTGTATCGGTCGGCCATGTTCTGGGCGTTCTGGACTTCCATTGTTTTGTAATATTTTTGCAGCCCCATCGCTCCCCCACTCCCGGTTCCGACATGCTTTTCGTATTCCTGCTGCATTTTCCCCCTTTCCGCCTCGAGCCCCTTAACGTTTTTTTCGGCGTTGCTGTAGAGCGCTGTTAGGCCTGGCTGGGACATGTTAAGAAGCTTCATGTCCTTGGCCAGCGTTTTTACTTCCTTCGCGTAAGATTCGCCTGTCATGAAAAACAATAAGTTTCGTAAGAATATAAAACTGCCTTTTGAGGCGCGCTTTAAATACCCTGCCCCGAAAGTGTTCCGTATGACCGAGCCGAAAGTGGCCGGCCTCGCAGCAAAAGCCCTGGAGAAGGTTTGCTGCAACCATTGCCTGGGCCGGCAGTTCGCGCAGCTGTTGAGCGGGTATACGAACGCGGAGCGCGGTTCTTTCCTCCGCGCCGCCCTGGCCGCCGATATAGATGCGGGCCGTTCCTTCGAGAAAATAAATCCCAATAATTTTGCTGGCTTCACGTTCCGCCAGAACAAGGACTTCGAGAAGCTGCCCAAGGAAAAGAAGGCCTGCGAGGTCTGCAACGGGCTGTTTGCCGATATTGACAAGCTTGCCGCAAAGGTCGCCAAGAAGCTCAAGCCGATTGATTTTGATACTTTCCTGATAGGCACCAAGCCCTCCCGTGACATCCTTGAGCGTGAGGAGGCTCTCTGGACGGCCGTAGGGATAGATTATTGTGAGCCGTTAAGAGCAGAACTGAACCGCGAGGTGGGCAAGCGTGTCGAAAAACTGGTCGCTAAGCACGTTGACATCAAGAAGCCCGACATGGCCGTTATATTGGACCTTGAGAACGGCAAGATAGAGGTATTGAGCAACCCGCTCTTCATCTCGGGCTACTACAAGAAGCTGAAGCGCGGCTTCCCGCAGTGCCGCTGGGGCACGCCCGACCACTATAAAACATCGGTCGAGCAGGAAATCGGACGGCCGCTCCTCAAACTGACGGGTGCGAAGGACCACAAGTTCCACGGCGCGGGCAGGGAAGATATTGACGCGCTTTGCCTTGACTGGCGCGCCTTTGTGGTCGAGGCCGAGAAGCCCAAGAACCGCCACATTGACCTGAAGAAGCTGGAAAAGCTGGTGGCGAAAGGAAAACGCGTGCTGGTTCATAACCTGAAGGTCGCGGACATGGAGGCCGTCCGCAACATAAAGGCCGCGCGGCCCGACAAGACCTATAGGGCGCTGGTCGTGCTCTCGAAAGCGGTGGAGCCTGCCGTCCTTAGCAAGCTCAAATCCCTCAAGGGCGAAATAAAGCAGCAGACGCCCGAGCGCGTGCTTCATCGCCGCGCCGACCTGTCAAGGGACAGGAAAGTGTTTTCAGTCTCCTGGAAACGGAAGAGCGCCAAATCATTCGACCTTGTCGTTAAGGGCTCCGCGGGTTTGTATATCAAGGAGCTTGTCAGCGGCGACAACGGCCGCACAAAGCCGTCCGTATCTGAGATATTAGGCGTCCCCGCCAAGGTCAAGGAGCTCGACGTCATAAAAATCGGCAAAATAAAGCTATAAATAATTTAGAAGCGCAATAATGCGAGGTTATTGTAATGGAAAACAGGCGCCCTTCCTGGGACGAGTATTTCATGAGCATAGCGCACGCCGTATCAACGCGCTCGACCTGCGACCGCGGCCGCATAGGCTGCGTCATAGTGAAGGACAAGCGGATTTTGTCGACCGGCTATGCGGGCGCGCCCAAGGGCCTGCCGCATTGCGATGAGGCCGGCCACCTGTTTAGGAAGACGCTTGACGAGAACGGCAACACGGTCGAGAACTGCGTAAGGACCACGCACGCCGAGCAGAACGCCATCGCGCAGGCCGCCCTGCACGGCATTTCCATAAACGGCGCCACGCTTTACGGCAAGATGGTGCCCTGCCTGAACTGCGCAAAGATGATAATAAATGCCGGCATAAGGCGCATCGTTGTCGAGAAGGATTACCAGGACGGCGGCCTGCCGAAGCAGTTCCTGAAAGACGCGGGCGTGGAGCTTCTGATTTTGAATAACGAAGTAATGAAGTATTAGATTTCTTCGAGGACTTCGTCCATCCTCTGGAACAGCTCTTCTTTCGTGCCGCTGTTGTCGACCGCTATGTCCGCCATCTGCAGCACCTTGCCCAGCCCCTTTATCTCTAAATCGGCCTTGTCGCGCGCCTCGAAGTCCTCTTTCTTGGACTTTGGGTCCTGTTCCAGACGCCTTTTCCATCTGACCTCGGCTGGAACGTCTATCCGTATGAGCTTGAAGCCTTTGAACGTTTCCCTGAACAGCTCCACTTCCTCCACGCTCCTGAAGCCGTCCACCACAGCCTTCTGCATCTTTTCCTTCCTTATCCTTTCTATGGCTTTCCGCGCGGCCACGTCGTTCCAGCCCGTTTCCTTCCTCCAGTCGCTTCCGAACTTGGACAGCGCCAGCTTTTCGGCCTCCATGCTCTTGCCTTTGAGCAGCCCGCGCTTTGCCGCTTCCTCCTTTATGATGTCCGAGAAAACTATCCAGCCGAAGCCGTGCCTTTCCTTGAGGTAGGCGGCTGCCGTGCCCTTCCCGCAGCCCGCGTGCCCTGTCAGGCCGATGACAATCGCCATAGGTTTATAAATGTTGAACTGTCCTATAAATACAATTCGGTTGATGTGGACGCCAGCAGGCGTCTTTGTCATACAAACTGTGGTGTTAGAGTTGGTAGTCAAGTCAAAAGGCGGGCGGAGAAGGACACGCGAGAAGTATCGCGGCCCTGAGAAACTGACCGTGAACAAGCTCATCCGCCACTTTGACATAGGCCAGTCGGTCGCCTTGAAGGTTTCTTCGAACTCTCAGGACGGCATGCCCTTCAGGCGCTTCCACGGCAAGACCGGCAAAATAATCGAGCAGCGCGGCCGCGCCTACGTGGTGGAGATAAAGGACATCAATAAGACGAAAAAGGTTATCGCCCGCCCCGAGCACATCAAAGCGGTCTAGAACGTCTTGCCCATGTACGGTCCGTCGTTTTCGTAACCGAACTTCTGGAAATACGGCTTCACGCCCACGCCCGAAATTACCACGATTTTGCTTTTGTCCCATTCCGTGAAAGCTATCCGCTCGGCTTCGTCCAAAAGCAGCCGTCCGTAGCCGCGGTGCTGCCACGCACCTGCTGTGGACGGCCGAAGGCCGTCAAGACTTGCCGCTGGGCCAAAGACATGCATTTCCCTTATCAGTGCCGCGCCCTCCAGCTCGGAGCGGAACGCTTCGCCGTTCCTCAATCTCAGCAAGGCGATTAATATGTCGTTTTCCTTGTCCTCATAACTCAGGAACACTTCCTTGCCGCCGGAAGCCTCATATTCTCGTCTGACCAGCTCGATTTTCTCGGGCAGGCGGCCGAAACGCGCCATATGCCCGACCTCCCTGCACCGTATGCAGTTGCAGCGCAGCCCGCGGTCGCTCATTCGGCTGTGGACTTCGTCGCGCAGGTGCGAGAACTTGCATTCCGAAGAGATGTATTGCGCGGGTATGTCGCGGACAACCCTCATGATGCGCACCCACGGCGGGACCAGTTGCTTGATTTTTATGAGCGTTTCCACTATCGTCTCCGTGTCGTACGGTTGGAACCGCCCTTCCTTGAACTGTTTCTCTAACTCAGTTCCTTCAACGACCACGCACGGATAGAGTTTTATCTGGTCTGGCCTGAAGTCGGGACACTCAAAGATTTTCTTTGCATTGGCAACGTCAGAGTTCGGGTCGCTGCCCGGCAGCCCTATCATGAAGTGATAGCCCGTTTTCAGGCACGCGTTCTTCAGCCGCTTGGTGGCATCTATCACATCCTGCACGGTATGCCCCCTGTTCGTTGCCTGGTAGCTCTTGTCGTCGGGTGATTGCACGCCTATCTCCACCCTGGTCGCTCCGAAGCGCAAAAAATCGTTTATCTGGTCGCGGCCGCACCAGTCCGGACGCGTCTCGAGGCAGAGCCCGACGCACCTGTGAACGGCCTTTTCGTTCTGCTCCTTGGCCTTTTCCAGGTTCGGCGCCGTTATTCCATTGAGCCCGTCAAAGCAGCCCTTCACGAAGCTTTCCTGGTAATCTGGCGGATAGGCGGAGAACGTGCCGCCCATGAGAATCAGTTCTATCTTGTCCAGAGAATGCCCCATGATTCCCATTATCTTGAGCCGCGCCTGCACTTGTTTCTCGGGGTCGTAGCCGCAATCGATTGCACGAAGGACGACCGGGCTCTTTGCCGTATAGCTCTCGGGCACGTCCGTCTGCCCCGGGCAATAACTGCACTTGCCGTGCGGGCACGGGTGCGGCTTTAGCATCACAGCTAAGGGGGCCACGCCCGAAATGGTGCGGACGACCTTCTTCATTTTCATTCACCTATGCTGAAGTATGAAAGTGTGTTGACGGAAGTCAACTTCATGAAAACTTAATAATGGGGCGAAGTATTTATTGGCATGTCAAACGTTTTCGCGGACCTGAACGTGCAGGCGCTGGCCGCCTTACTTTTCAACGGCTACGAGCAGCAGCTTTTCAATCTTGCCATTTACACGGCTTCAATAGTCGTTTTTGCAATGATTGTCTGGAACCTCTATAAGTTTGTGTCGAAGGAGAACATCTTTATTTTCGACGGCACGGAGAAAGACAGCGTTCCGACCTACGTATCCGTGATGATGTATCTTGTGGTTTTTCCCGTACTCAGCTTTATGGCGTTTCTTGTCTTTGCGCTGATGCTGATATTTCTCGCCAAGGGCCAGACCCTTCAGCAGATACTCCTGATTTCAATCACGCTGATATCCGCGATAAGGATAGCCTCATACTATCACGAGGAAATAGCGGGCGACATAGCCAAGCTGGTGCCGCTCACGCTGTTGGGCGTTTTCCTTGTGGACCCGACCTATTATTCCACCGCCGTGGTGGTGGAGCGGCTGTACGCGCTGCCCTTGCAGCTCAACCTTATAATGCGCTACCTTCTTTTCACCGTCCTGCTTGAATGGACGCTGCGCGTATTGCACAGGATAAAGATTTGGGCCTACAAGAGGAAATGAGCCGCGACTTCAACGTATTTAAATTGTGATGGTGAAAACGACTAATATCGCGGGGGTTGCCAAGCCTGGTCAACGGTGCAAATCTTCGGAGCACATGGTTGAGGGCCTTGTGGGTTAGTCCCTTCGAGAGTTCGAAACGAACTGCCGTTCGTTTGACTGTGAACGGAGTTCACTGGAAATCTCTCCCCCCGCACCATTTAATATTAATCCTTGCCTTTTCTTATCAAAAATATGGGCCTGGAAGCGATATTCGGGATGTTCGGCGCTGAGGATAATGGAGAGCTGTTCATAGACAGGGATTACGTTCCTGGTTCCACTACGTTCCCAGAACTTGTTGAGTTCAGCAAACTCGTAGGCAAGCGGTTGAACCTGGTTAAAAGGAACGCGTATGTCGTGGTTTCCGAGCCGACCGGTACTTACTGCTTAAAATATTGTGACCTGGATGAAGATGCGCGGCGGCGTATTGAGACGGCCCTCGATAGAGTGGAAGTAAAGAGGGCAAGCCACATTCTGGGGTAGGCTTTTATTCTGCCCAATCCAATTTCTGCGCATGGCAGCGCGCGGGTTCATGCTCAAGATGAGGCCCCGGCTGGCTGGCGCCAAGCGCAGCCGTGCCAGGCGTCACGTCAAGGGCGACGTCGCAAGGCTGGAGAATCTTGAAGAGCGGCTTGAGAACGTGACAAGCCAGATAAACCGCGAAGTCGAGGATTTGGAGGGCGTGAAGCATTACGTCGCTTCAAAGAAGAGCGAGTTCGGCTGGATAAAGGGCGAAATAACGGAATTGGCGTTGCAGGACTTCGTGGGCGCGATTTTCGGCGCGATGTTCTTCGCCATGACCCAGGAGGTGTGGCAGCTGGCGCTCGGCCTGAACGCGCTCAATGCGTTCCTTGTATTTTTGCTGTCCTTTACCACGGGATATTTGCTGATTTACCTCTCGCGCCGCAGGAAGTTCATTTCCGCGCGCGCCTACCGTTCCTCTTTCCTGCGCGCGACAGAGATCTACGCGATGTCGCTTGTGGCGGCGGGGCTGTTCGTGGGGATATTCGGCCTTGCACCGGACAACGCGGGCGCATTGAAAGAAATAATAGTGATAGCCCTGCCTGCGGTCATATCGGCAGCAACGGCAGATTTGCTCTTCTTCTAAGGCTTATTTCCCGAAGAGGCCCTTCTTTTTGCCTTCCTCATGCATGGTGTCCAGGCGTTCTTCAAGTTCTTCAATTTTCTCCGCCACGGCCTTGATGAGCTCGGTGTTGTGGTCTATCCAGCCGAGGACCAGGCTCGCGCTCAGTTCCTCGTCCTTTTCCCACACTTTTGCTATCTTCTCATGCAGGTCCTTGGACTCGTCAATCAATTCATACACTTCTTTCATGCGAAAACCTCCTGGTTTTTACACGCAAAGACCTCGGTCTTTGCTGTGCCATCAACCCCTTGATTATCCTCGTTTCTAACTATTTTATAAATCCTCCCTATATAAAGTGCTTATCGGTTCCTATGCACATAGCAATTATTCCCGACGGCAACAGGCGCTGGGCCCAGGCGCAGAAGAAGCCGGCCTGGTGGGGCCACATGGCGGGCGCCAAAAAAATGGAGGAATTTGCGAACTGGTGCTCCAAGCGTCCCGAAGTAAAGACCGTCAGCGTCTACGCGCTTTCCACCGAGAACCTCAACCGCTCGCCCGAGGAGCTCGACAAGCTGTGGAGCGTCTACCAGAAGGAGTTCAAGGCCCTGATGAACTCGCGCAGCCTCAAGAAGAACGGCGGCCTGCGCGTGAACGTGATAGGCAACAGCGACATGTGGCGCGGCGACGTCAGGCAGGCCGCGCGCGACGTCATGCGCGCCACGCGGCAGTACACGGGCGGCGTGCTGAACATACTTCTTGCCTACGGCAGCCAGTTCGAGATAATGCGCGCCATGCGGAAACTTGTCGGCAAGGGAATAAAGACCGTGCCGTTCGCCGAGGACACGTTCAACAAGCTGCTCATGGTGACCCAGCCCGTCGACCTGGTGATAAGGACGGGCGGCCAGTCGCGCCTCTCGAACTTCCTCCTCTATCAGGCCGCCTACGCCGAGCTCTACTTTACGGACACTTTGTGGCCCGACTTCTCAAAGAAGGAGTTCGAAAAGATACTGAAGTGGTACGCGGCGCAGCAAAGGAAGTTCGGAAAGTAAGGCGACAATTATGATTAAAATTAGGCGTGTGCAAAGGGCCGATAAGGAGCGCTTACTGAAGCTGGTCACTCATTTTCTTAAGAAACAGCGAAGAAAGATGGTGCCGAAGAAGCTGCTGCCTCTGATACGATACAAAAATTATGATGAGCATCTGAGAGAAGATACTGAAGGCTATGTCAGATTAAACCCAAAAGAAGCAGTACTTTTTGTGGCAGAAGATAACAATGAACTAATCGGATATATCTATGGGCGCGTGTTGAACAGGCCCAAAAAGGTTTTCAGCAAGGTTGGTATGGTTGAAGATTGGTTTGTTGAAGAAAAATATAGGGGCAGGAAAGTTGGTGCAATGCTTTGGAAAAAGCTGATTGAATGGTTTAAAAATAAAGGATGCAATTGCTTGGAACTCGATGTCTATCCTAAAAATAAGCATGCGGTCAATATTTATCGGAAGTTGGGCTTCATTGATGAAGTCGTCAAAATGACAAAGAAGCTTTAGGTCAGAGCTGCCGCAGCAGTTTCGTTATCTTCTCCTTTCCCGCGGCAAGTATGAACGGCGCCAGCCGCGGCCCGCGCTCGCGGCTTATCAGCACGAGATAGCATGCCCTGAAGAAGTCCTGCGGAGACAGCTTGTGCTTCTTTGAGATGTCGTTGAACAGTTCTATCATGTCATCTTCGCTCTTGGCTTTTTCGATTTTCTCGCCCAGCTCTTTCAGGGCGAGCCTTTGCCCTTCGCTTAATTCCGCCTTGGGTATTTTTTCGTTCAGTTCGAAGCGGTATTCGTCGGGCGCGTATTTTTCTATCCAGTTCTTCGCGCATTTGAGAAGGGCGAGGTGGCGTTCCTTGTCCTGTTTGCCCAGCTTTTCCTTTACGTGCTTTATCGCCTCGGCCGGCGTCCTGTAGATGTTGATAAGCTCGGCGCAGTGCTTGAAGTTCGGCTGGATGGGCATTTCTTTTGGCGGAGCACCGATGCAGGACATCTCGTACACGCGCGACCAGTGCGCCTTCCTTGCGGACTCCTCCTTCCCGTAATGGATGCGCTCCGTCTGGTAGAAGTCCTCATAGGCCTTGAATATCTCCTCGTCCATCGGTATGGAAAATTCCTTCACGGGCTTCGTGCCGGCGAACATGAACCTGATTATTTCAGGCAGATAGATTTGGAGCACGTCAGTCAGTTTTATCACGTTGCCCAGGGACTTGCTCATCTTCCCGCCGCCCTTCGGGATGACAAAGTCGTACATGAAGCGCGTGGGCGGAGCTTCGTTGTAAACCGCCTTCAGCACCTCATGCCCCGTGTCTATGGAGCCGCCGGGCGCATTGTGCTCCTTCCCGCCGCCTTCGCAGTCCACCTGCTCGTAATGCCACCTCATCGGCCAGTCAACGCGCCACGGCAGCTTGACTGTCCCCTTTTCCTTGAAGTTGACCGTCCCTTTGTGCCCGCATTCGCACTCGTACTTGATGGTGTATTTGCCGTCGTAGGCGGTTACCCACCCCTCGTCCCGCCTGCATTTTTCGCAAAAGATATGGAGCGGATACCAGCTTTCGGTCAGCGGGTCCTCCTTTTTCCTGAACTTGTTGAGGACATCGCGTATCCTGTCGCGTGCGAGCATGCAGTTCCTTATCTCTTCGGCGTATTTGCATTCTCTGTACATTTTGCTTTGGAATATGAAATCGGGCTTTATGCCGACCAACGGCAGCGCGTCCGATACTTCGCGTTCCATGTGCTCCGCGTAGCTGGCGTGGCAGCCGAACGTGTCGGGCACGTCCGTAACGGGGTAGCCCATGTACTTCTCGAGCACCTCTTTCTTGGGCACGTTCGCGGGGACTTTCCTGAACCTGTCGTAGTCGTCCCACGAATAAATGAAGCGGACGTCCTTTCCCAGCGAGCGCAACGCGCGGGCTATCAGGTCTACCGTTATCATTTCGCGGAAGTTCCCTATGTGTATTGTTCCTGACGGCGTTATGCCTGCCGCCACCGTATACAGCTTTTTCTCGCCGCGCCACTTTATGACCGTCCGCGCAATCTGGTCCGCCCAGAACATCTCTTCAGACATAACATCACTCGTTGCACTTTGGATTAAGATTTATATATACTGATTATAAACCTTGCCTATGTTCGAGATGCCGGACGCCTACTTCATGTCGGTCGTGCTCTTTTTTGCGGTACTGGGCGTCGTGATATACCGCGACAGGAAGAACGTCGAGTTCCACACGGTCGTGGTGATGCGCCGCACCGAGCGCTTCCGCAACCTTATTGACAAGATAGCGAACATCTCGCCGCGC
>Ga0315297_10000288_pt1 | contig 28740 bp, 30 predicted proteins | sample YL17G15_0_MG_FD_203628 | JGI IMG/M metagenome (GOLD analysis project Ga0315297, IMG submission 203628) | Sediment microbial communities from Yellowstone Lake, YNP, Wyoming, USA - YL17G15_0 | ecosystem: Environmental > Aquatic > Freshwater > Lake > Sediment | place: USA: Wyoming | collected...
CTTTTGGAGTTTGTTGACATTAAGAATGAGGAAGAAGCTATTGATTATATTGCTAAAAAGATTGGAATTACGCAAGCAAAAGATGTGAGAATAGAAAGGATGAGAGAGATACTAGACAAGTATTTGCTTCCTCATCTGGGTATTGATTCTAAGAATAGGTTGTACAAGGCTTTGAATCTTTGCAAGGTTTTGAAGAAGTTTATCATGGTTTCTAGAGGAGAGCTTGAGGGTGATGATAAGGATAATTATACTAATAAAAGGATTAAATTATCAGGCGACTTGCTAGCTGATTTGATAAGAGTTAATTTGAAAGTCTTAATAGGTGATTTGTTGTACAACTTCCAGAGGATTGTTAAGAGAGGTAAGTTCCCGTCAATTAAAGTTATTATCAGAGAAAAGTTGTTAACTTCAAGAATTTATTCTTCTATGGCTACTGGTAACTGGGTTGGTGGTAGGAAAGGTATTTCTCAGAGAATTCAGAGATTGAATTTCCTTGAAACTCTTTCACATCTTCAGAGGATTGTTTCTCCATTATCAGCTTCGCAGGAAAATTTTGAGGCTAGAGAATTGCATTCTACTCATTTTGGTAGGTTGTGTCCTATCGAGACTCCTGAAGGTACTAATATTGGTTTGAGAAAGAATCTTTCAATGCTTTGTAAAATCTCTGAGGAGTCTGATGAGGATAGTATAATCAAGCAGTTGAAGAGTCTTGGATTGAATGGGGTTGTATGATGACTGAAGTTTATCTTAATTCAAAGTTTGTTGGAACTGTTGAGAGTGCTCTTGATTATGTTGAGCAGTTCAAGAGAGAGAGAAGAAAGGGAGCAATAACTTCTAATGCTAATATATTTTTTGATGATAAGGCTGATGAGATCCAGATTACTTCTTGCAAAGGCAGAGCAGTTAGGCCTTTGATTGTTGTAAAGGATGGTTCTCCTTTGTTGAATGATTCTCATATCAAACAGTTAGAGAAGGGTGAGCTTTCTTGGAGTGATCTTATTTCTCAGGGTGTTGTAGAATATCTTGACACTGCTGAGGAAGATAATGCTTTGGTTGCTATGACTGATAAGGATCTTACTCCTGAGCACACTCATATGGAGGTCTCTCCAATTTCTATGCTTGGATTAATTACCTCTCTAGTTCCTTATGGTAATTTTAACCAGTCTACTAGGTTGAATGCAGGTTCAAAAAATCAGAAGCAAGCTATTGGTTTGTATGCTGCAAATTATCCTGTCAGGATGGATACTGATGTTAATCTTTTATATTATCCTCAAAAGAGTGTTGTCAACACTATGATGCATGAGATTTCTAATTATGATAATCATCCTGTCGGTCAGAACATGACTGTTGCTGTTTTGAGCTTTGAGGGTTATAATATGGAGGATTCTGTTGTTTTGAACAAGAGTTCTGTTGAGAGAGGTCTTGCTAGATCTTCTTATTATAGGCCTAGCACTGCTGAGGAGTTGAGGTATGCTGGTGGTCTTATTGATGAGATTTGCATTCCTGATAAGGAAGTTAAGGGTTACAAGAGTGAGAGGGATTATCGTTTCTTAGAAAAGGATGGAATCATCTATCCTGAAGCAACTATTGATGAGGGTGATGTTATTATTGGTAAGACTTCACCACCAAGATTCCTAAGCTCTTTGGATGAATACAATCTTGCTTCTTCTACTAGAAGGGAATCTTCTGTTTCAGTCAGGCATGGTGAGAAGGGTGTTGTTGATTTTGTTTTGCTTACTGAGAATGAGGAAGGTAATAAATTGATTCAGGTAAGGGTTAGGGAAGAGAGGATTCCTGAGATTGGTGATAAGTTTACTTCAAGGCATGGTCAGAAAGGAGTTATTGGTCTTATAGTTCCACAAGCAGACATGCCTTTCACTGCTTCAGGTGTTATTCCCGATCTTTTATTTTCTCCTCACGGTATTCCTTCAAGAATGACAATCTCTCACTTAATTGAATTGGTTGGTGGTAAAGTGGGTGCGTTGCATGCTAGGACTATTGATGGTACTACTTTTGATGCTGAGCCTGAAGATGCTTTGAGAAAAGAATTATTGTCATTAGGTTTCAAAGAGAATGGTACTGAAACAATGTATAATGGTAAGACTGGTGAGAAGTTCAAGGCAAAGATTTTCATCGGTAACATGTATTATCTGAAGTTGAAGCACATGGTTGCTAACAAGTTACATTCAAGAGCTAGAGGTCCTATCCAATTGTTGACAAGACAGCCTACTGAGGGTAGAGCTAAAGAGGGTGGATTAAGATTGGGAGAGATGGAAAAGGATACTTTTGTAGCTCATGGTGCATCTCTATTGTTAAAAGAAAGGTTTGATTCTGACAAGACTACTGTTCCTGTTTGCGAGCAGTGTGGACTGATAGCAATTCATGATGAGTTCAAGAACAGGTCTTATTGTCCTATCTGTGGTGACACTGTGGAGATAACAAATGTTGAGATGGCTTATGCTTTTAAGTTGATTCTTGACGAGTTCAAGTCTTTGTGTGTTTATCCAAAGCTGCAGTTGAAGAATAAGTATTAAGGTGAAATGAATGACAGAATTTCCTCAAGATTTTGTTTACAAAAAGGTTGACAACATTGTTTTTGGAGTTTTGTCTCCGAAGATGATCAAGCAGATGTCTTCTGCTAAGATTGTGACTCCAGAGTTGTATGACAAAGAGGGTTATCCTGTTGATGGTGGCTTGATGGATATCAGGCTTGGAGTTATTGATCCTGGTTTGAAGTGCAGGGTTTGTGGTTCTAAGCTTAAGGAGTGTCCTGGTCATTTTGGTTATATTGAATTAGCAAGACCAGTCATCCACATTGCATTTGTTGATGTTGTTTCAAATCTTTTGAAATGCACTTGTAGGGAGTGTGGCAGGATTCTTATTCCAAAGAACAAGATTGATTCTTTCAGTCAGGATTTTGATGCTGTTGAGAAAGAGCTTGGTTCTGAGGCTAGAAGGAAAGTTATTAGGGAAGCAGTTTCTTCACTAAAGACTATTAACAAGTGTCCTCATTGCAAGGCTAAGCAGCAAAAAGTTACTTTGGACAAGCCAACTACTTTTTTGGAGAATGAGAAAAGAATTTCTCCTATTGAGATAAGGACTAGGCTTGAGAAAGTTAGTGATGATGATTGCTTAGTTTTTGGTGTTAATCCTAAAGTTGTCAGGCCTGAATGGATGGTCTTGACTATTCTTCCTATTCCTCCAGTAACCATGAGACCTTCTATCACTTTAGAGTCTGGTGAAAGATCTGAGGATGATTTGACTCATAAGATGGGTGATATTGTAAGGATTAACCAGAGATTGTTCGAAAACATCAATGCTGGTGCTCCTGAAATTATTATAGAAGATTTGTGGGACTTGCTTCAATATCATATTACAACTTTCTTCGATAACGAAGTTGCTCAGTTACCTCCTGCTAGACACAGAAGTGGTCAACCTTTAAAGACTATTAGTGAAAGAATCAGAAGCAAGGAAGGAAGAATCAGACACAATTTGGCTGGTAAGAGAACTAATTTTTGTGCAAGAACAGTTATCAGTCCTGATCCTATGATTAAGCTTAATGAGGTTGGTGTTCCTAAAGAGGTTGCTACAAAGCTTACTGTTCCTGAGAGGGTAACTTCTTGGAATATGGCATACCTAAAAGGTTTTGTTGAAAGAGGTCATAAGAATTATCCTGGTTCTAACTACATAATAAGGCCTGATGGAAAGAAGAAAAAGATTACTGATGAGACTAGGGAGCAATTGCTTGAAGAGTTGCAGCCTGGTTATGTTGTTGAGAGGCATTTGATGGATGGTGACATTGCTATTTTTAACAGACAGCCTTCTTTGCACAGGATGAGTATGATGTGTCATAAGGTTAGGGTTTTGCCTTACAAGACTTTCAGGTTGAATCCAGCTGTTTGTACTCCTTACAACGCTGATTTTGATGGTGACGAGATGAACTTGCACATTCCTCAGACTGAGGAGGCTAGGGCTGAAGCTGAAGTTTTGATGATGGTCCAGACTCAGTTGATCTCTCCAAGGTATGGTTTGTCTGTCATTGGTTGTGTTCAGGATTCTATCTCTGGTAATTATGTTCTTACAAAGTTTATGGAGATGTCTAGGCCTGAGGCTATTGATTTGTTGTGTTCTGTTGGTGTTGATTCTTTCTCCAAGCTTTCAAGGAAAGAGACTTTGAGCGGGAAAGATATTTTTAGTTGTTTGTTGCCTGATGATTTTAATTTTATTGGTAAATCAAAGGATGGTTCTCAGGTAATTATTGAGAATGGCAAGCTTATTGAAGGTATTATGGATTCTGCAAATCTTGGTAGTGGTAAAGGTTTGTTGTTGAGGACTTTGCACAAGAATTATGGTGCTGAGAAGACTCTTGATATTCTTGAGAAAATTTTCAAGCTTGGTGTAAAATCTTGCTTGAAGTATGGTATTTCAGTTGCTATTTCAGACAGTGATTTGCCTGAGGATGCTAAGGTTAGGATTAAGGAGATCATGGATGTTGCTTATCAGGAAGTTGATAATTTTATTGAGAGATTTAATAGAGGAGAGCTTGAGACCTTCCCTGGAAAGACTTTGAAGGAGACTTTGGAATTGAAGATTTTGGAGTTGTTGAATAAGGCTAGAAACCAGTCTGGTATGGTCGTGAACAAGCACGTTCCTGAGGGAACTGCTACTTTGATCATGACTCGTTCTGGTGCAAGAGGTAATCCGCTTAACCTTGCTCAGATGGCCGCGTGTGTTGGTCAGCAGGCTATGAGGGGTAAGAGGATTGAGAAGGGTTATTCTGGTAGGACTTTGTCTCATTTTAGGAAGGATGATTTGAGTCCTGCAGCTCATGGTTTTATCCGTGGTGGTTTCAAGGATGGTTTGAAGCCTCATGAGTTTTTCTTTATGGGAATGACTGGTAGGGATTCATTGATGGACACTGCATTAAGGACTCCTAAATCTGGTTATCTTTATAGAAGGCTTGCTAACGCGATGCAGGACTTGAAGGTTGAGTATGATTTTACTGTCAGAGATTCTAGCGGAAAGATCATCCAGTTCGAGTATGGTGAGGATGGTGTTGATGTTTCAAAATCTGAAGGTGGAGTTATTAATGTTCAAAGAGTTATTGAAGAGACTAAGTGAGGGTGTTGAAGAATGACTGATATTCCTAAAGAAATTTCGGACGCATTGCCTAAGAGTTTGTTGGAAGATTTGAAGGAGAAGGCTAAATCTTTGTCTCAGGCTAGGGCTAAGAGAGTTGTTGATGCAGTTTTTAATGAGTACAATAAAGCTAAGGTCGAGCCTGGTGAGTGTGTTGGATTGGTTGCTGCTGAATCTATTGGTGAGCCTGGAACTCAGATGACACTTAATACTTTCCACTTTGCTGGTGTTGCAGAGATGAACGTCACTATGGGTCTTCCTAGGATTATTGAGATTCTTGATGGGAGAAAAGAGTTGAAGACTCCTATGATGGAGATTTTTTTGAAAAAGCCTTTCAACAAGGGCAAGGACATCAAGAGTATCGCTCTTGAGGTTAAGGAGACTGTCCTTAATGATATTGTTACTGAGTTCGTGATTAATATTGCTGATTTTGTTATTGAGGCTAAGCTTAACAAGGAGAAGATGAAAGAGTTGGGAATAAGGGATGCTGCTTTGTTGAATGTTTTGTCTAAAGAAGTCAAAGGCGGTAATGTTAAGAGGAAGGATGATAGTTTGTTGATCAAGGCAAAAGCTAAGTCTGAATCCCTTAACGAGATTTACAAGCTTAAGGAGAAGATTAAATCAACTTATGTTAAAGGTATTAAGGGAATTTCTCAGGTATTGCCTGTTAAGAGAGGGGAGGAATTTATCATCATTACTGCAGGTTCTAACATGAGGGATGTTTTGAGGATGCCTGAGGTTGATAGTGCTAGGACTAGGACTAATGATATTTTTGAGATTTCAGAAGTTTTAGGTGTTGAAGCAGCAAGACAGGCTATCATCGACGAGGTTTTCAAGGTCATCGAATCTCAGGGTTTGAATGTTGACATCAGGCATATAATGCTTGTTGCTGACACGATGTGCGTTGAGGGTATTGTTAAGGGAATCACTAGGTATGGTGTTGTTAGTGAGAAAGCTAGCGTTCTTGCAAGGGCTAGTTTCGAGACTCCTATCCAGCACATAATTAATGCTTCACTTGTTGGTGAAGTTGACAGATTAACATCCGTCGTTGAGAACGTTATGATTAATCAGCCAGTTCCTGTAGGTACTGGTTTGCCTAGTCTTATTACTAAGGTTAAGTAAGGTGAAATTTTATGGCTAAACAAAAAGTTGTGAGTTCAAATGTTGAAGAGATCAGGAAGTTGTTAGGTTCTAAGAGTTTAATAGTTGGTACAGAATTGACTCTTAAGAATTTGAAGATAGGAAAAATTTTGAAAGTGTTTGTATCTTCTAACTGCGCTGAGGCTGTTAGGAAGGATATTGATTATTATGCTGGACTGTCCAGTGCTAAAGTTATTGTTTTGGAAGAGCCTAATGACGAGCTTGGTGTTATCTGCAAGAAGCCTTTTTCTATTTCTGTCTTGTCTGTGCTCACAGGTTGATTTTTTTGGTGAAGATAAAGTATGATATTAACTTGATGAAGTTCATGTCTTTGTTTGAGTCTTTGACTCGCGCTAAGCTTAAGGATTGTTTTGAGTTGAACACTCAGCTTGTTTTTGTTGTTGATCAGGGTGAGATTGGCAAGGCTATTGGCAAGAAGGCTGTCAATGTTAAAAAATTTGAGGCAATGATTAATAAGAAGATCAGGATTGTTGAGTTCAATCCTGTTTTGTTGGAGTTCATTAAGTGTGTTGTTTATCCTTTGCAGTTGAATAAGATAGATGAGGAAGAGGGTGTTATCACAATGACTGCTATGGATAGTAACACTCGTGGTTTGTTGATTGGTAGGAGCGCTCAGAACTTGAGATTTTTCGAGTCGATAATAAAGCGCTTTTTTGACATTAAAGAATTGAGGGTTTCCTGATTATTTAGAATAGTAATCTTTATAAATAGGCTGAAATCTCTCACTGGTTAAAATGGGTAAGAAACCGACTGGATTGAATGCTGGAAACAAATTGAGGAAGAGACGTGCTAAGAGTAGATGGCACAATAAGTGGTATGTTAAGAGAGTTCTTAATCTTAAAGAGAAGTCTGATCCTTTAGAGGGTTCTTCTCAGGCTAAAGGTCTTGTTTTGGAGAAGGTTCAGCTTGAAGCTAAACAGCCTAACTCTGCTATGAGAAAGTGTTGCAGGGTTCAGTTGATAAAGAATGGCAAGCAAGTTACAGCTTTTATGCCTGGTGATGGCGCTCAAAAGCTTATTGATGAGCACGACGAGGTTGTTGTTGAGTGTATCGGTGGCCGTATGGGCAGGTCTAAGGGTGACATTCCTGGTGTCAGGTGGCAAGTCATTAAGGTTAATGATCAGAGTTTGGATGCTTTGTTAAGGGGCAGGATCGAGAAAGCTAGAAAATAAAGTTGATGATATGGTTGAATTTAAGGTTTTTAACAGGTGGAGCGTGGATGGCATCAAGGTAGATGATGCTGGTCTTGTTGATTATATTACTTTGGATCCTAAGATTGTTCCTAAGACTGGCGCTAGGTATGCTGGTAATAAGTTTTACAAGTCTAAAGTTTTTATTGTTGAAAGATTCTTGAATAAGTTGATGTGTAGTGGTCATAGGAGTAAGAAGCATTTCAAGAGTTCTTACACTCTTACTGGCAAAGCTAATACTGCTATGAAGATAATGTATAAGACTTTGGAGCTGGTTGAGAATAAGACTAAACAAAATCCTATTAAGGTTTTGGTTAAGGCGATTGAGAATGCTGCTCCTAGGGAAGAGATTATTGCTATAGAATATGGTGGTGCTCGTTATCCTAAAGCTGTTGAGTGCGCTCCTCAGCGAAGGGTTGATGTTGCTATGAGGATTATGACTCAGGGTGCTTACCACAAGAGGTTCAACACCAGGAAATCTATGGTTTCTTCTTTGTCTGATGAGATAATTTCTGCTTTTAATTTGAGCGCGAATTCTTCTGCTATAGCTAAAAAGCTAGAATTGGAAAGACAAGCTGATGCTTCTAGGTAAATGATTGATTTTTCTTTATTATTAGTTTCAAAACATTTTTAAACATTTAATGTTTTTTGTTCTTTATGAAGCACTCTGCTAAGGTTGGTTTAAGTTTTGGTTTGACTTCTGCTATCATTACAACTACTGGTTTGATGGTGGGTTTGAGTTCTAGTACTAATTCTAAGTTTGTTGTTTTGGGCGGTATATTGACTATTGCTGTTGCTGATGCTTTTAGCGATTCTTTGGGCATTCACATTTCTGAGGAGAGTGAGAATAAGCATTCTAAGAAAGAGATTTGGACTTCTACGATTGCTACTTTTCTTGCTAAATTCTTTTTTGCCTTGACTTTTGTTGTTCCTATCTTGTTGTTTAGTCTTTCAACTGCTATTGTTGTGAATGTTATTTGGGGTTTGTCTTTGCTTGGAGTTTTCAGTTATAGGTTGGCTAAGAGTGAGAAATTAAGTCCTTGGAGCGTTGTTGGAGAGCACTTAGGTATCGCTATTGTTGTTATAATCATTACCCATTATGTTGGTCACTTTGTTTCTTTGTTTTTTAGTGTCTAGAATTATTTTAGTGTCTTGACTATTTTTTCGTGTTTTGTCTCTTCTAGTATTAGTTGGTTCAGCACCTTCAGTGCTTTTGCTTCTTTTGTTTTCTTGAATTCGTACTTGTATATCTCTTTTAGTCCTGTTTCTTCTTTTAGTGCTTTGTCTCTTGTTTTCTTGTCTAGTTTTCCTTTTGCATTTTTTTGCAGTTCCATTATTTCTGCAGTTATCATTCCTGCATGTTCTAGTGAGTCAAATATCAGATTGCTTATTTTTTTCTTGTTCTTTGAATAGTTTAGTTTTTCAAGGTTGGTTACATAGAATATTATTATTTCTTGTTCAGAATTAAGGTTTCTTTTCATCACTCTTAAAAGTTCTTTTTTTGAATACATCTTATCACCTCTGTGAGAATAGATGTGTCGTCTGTTTTTAAGCTTTTAGCTTGTTTGTGGTGATATTACCAGCACTATTTCTCCTTTCACGTTCTTGTCTTTTAGTTTCTCATACACTTCTGTTGTTGTTCCTCTTACAAATTCCTCAAACTTTTTTGTCATCTCTCTACAGACAACTAGTTGGTGTTTTGGTATTGTTTCTTTCATTGTTTGCAGTGTTTTTTGTATTCTGTGTGGTGACTCGTATACTATTGTTGTCATGTTTATGCTTTCAAACAGTTCTTTTTTCTTTTTTTCTTTTTTGCTGAGAAATCCATAAAAGCAGAACTTGTCTGTTGGTAATGCGCTGCAGACTATTGCATTTATTGCTGCATTTGCTCCTGGCACTCCGCTTACAAGTATTCCTTCTCTAACACATTCTCTTATTAAATAGAATCCTGGGTCTGATATTCCTGGTGTTCCAGAGTCAGATACCAAAGCGACATTTTTTTCTCTTATTATTTCAATGACTTCTCTTGTTCTTTTTTCTTGGTTGTGTTCGTTAAAGCTGAGCATCTTGTTTTTTATCTCGTACTTCTGCAATAATATTCCTGTTCTTCTTGTGTCTTCTGCCAGTATGAGTTCTGCTTCTTTAAGCGTTCTCAAAGCTCTTAATGTTATATCTTCCATGTTTCCTATTGGTGTTGATATTATGTTTAGCATTTTATTATAGTCCGAATGTTTTTTCGAATTCTTTCATCTCTTTTAGTTTTTGTACTAATTCGTATCCTTTGTCTGTTATTATTATGTAGTCTCTATGGTTTTTTTCTACTTTTTTTATGAATTCTTTTGTCAGCAGTTCTTCCAGGTATGTTTGCATTTGTCCGTGTGACAGGTTTGATTTGTACATCAAGTGTGTTGGCTTGATGTTCCCTCCTTTGTTCACTATGGATGACAGCATGTCACCTATAATATCAATTTTTGTTCTTTTTCCTACCATGCTTTAGCACCATGATGAATGTTGTGAGCACTCCTAGATATCCTGCTAGTTGCGTGAATTCTGCTATTACATAGAGCTGTGTGCTGAAGTATACTAGCATGAAGAATATTTGGCTTAATCCTATAAGTGCAATGCTTACAACAAATATTTTTGTTGTAATGTTTTTCTTGTCAAGGTATTTTTTTGAGTATGCTATTGCTATTAGCGTTAATAATATTGCTAGTGTTAGGTGGAATATGTAATATGCCGACTGGCTGAAATAGGTTAATACTATTATCAAATATAATATTAGTATATGTGTTAGTTTTGGTTGTTCTTGGTATAAGGAGTATAATATGTAAAATCCTATTATTGTTAATATCCGGTATATTAAGAATCCTATTATGAATGTATTGTCTACGACTTCGATTGTGTTGTATGTTATTGTTAAGAACCCTATTTTTTGTGTTTCGATTTCGTGATAGTAGATTTTGAAATTCATTATTATCTTGAACAAGAATGATAGTGATATTAAGAAAAATGAAAGTGCTAAGTAAAGGTAGTTCTTGTTTTTCTTTATATTGTAATACTTGATGCTGAAGAATCCTATTAGTGCTAGGACAATTATACTTACTACGTCTATTGCTATGTCTTTTCCGTAGAACCAGTTTGGGCTGTAGATTAAGTGAATCATACTCGGAAATTGTGTTGTTTGGTTTATAAAACTTATGGAACTTAGTTCTGGTTGTTTCCTTCATACTGTTTAAAAGAAAGATTGTTTTATGTTATTAGTAAATATTTGATGGAGGTGATTGATTATGAACATTGCATCGTTAAAACTTTTCAAGGAGGTGATAAATGGAAGGAACTTAATCCCTAATTCTAGGTGCCCCTTTTTGGGGCTTTTTTCTTTTTTTAAAATAAAAACATTTTAATACTAACATTTTTTACTGTTGTCTGGGATGGTTATTTTTTTAGTTAAGGATGTAAAGAAGGATGAGTCTTCTGTTAGGAAGGAAGAGCTTGCTAGTGATAAAGTTGTTAAGGATTCTGTTGAGAAAAAACCTGTTTCTATTGATGACATAATAAAGAAGCACATGGTTAAGGGTAAGGTTGAGGGGCCTAAGAAAGAGGTTAAGGGAGATTTGGTTAAGATTGTTCAGCCTTACAAGCCAATTCCTTTGACTGCAAGTAGTTATTTTGTTTTCATGAAGCAGTTGGATTATAATAGGCTTTATTCTTATCTTGGCAAGACTAAGGCTTCAACTCTTGTTTCTGATGAGGACATTCCTGATCAGGTAAAACAGGCAGTTAAGAGTTCTAATGATGTTTTTACTTATTCTGAGATATCTGATTACTTGAAAAAGTTTACTGTTAATAATTTGATTGGCACTAGGATGAATAATTTTTCTGTCAAGGAACGGGAAAGTTTCAATAATTATGCTTTTTTTAACAGGCAGCAGATTGTTCTTGGTATGATGAATTTGGGTATTAGCCAGACTGATATTCCTACTCCTTCTAAGTCTAAGATTTATGTGACTGTGAAGCCTAGACAAAGCAGGAATCATAGCATTGTCCAGACTGACTATTCTTCCATTATTAAACCTCAGTTTTATGTCAGTGCAAAGGCTGAAAAAGCGTAACATTTAAATACTGATTGCGTCTTACACAGCTTAAAGCCTTTATATGAGGATTTCTAAAAAGGGTGAATTATAAGATGAGTGAAGAATTAAAAACTGGTACTACAACTATAGGGATTGTTTGTAAGGATGGCCTTGTTTTGGCTGCTGATAAGAGAGCTACCTCTGGCAACATGATTGTTGATAAGAAGTGTAAGAAGATTCACCAGATAGCTGATGATATTATTATTACTATGGCTGGTACTGTTTCTGATGCTCAGCTTTTGACTAAGCTTGTAAAAGCTGAAATCAAGCTTAAGGAGATCAGGACTGGTAAAAATATTAGTGTTAAGGAAGCTGCTAACTTGCTTGCTGGCATGGTTTATGAGAATATTAGAAAGTTTTCTTTTATTCCTGGAATATCTCATTTCTTGCTTGGCGGAAAAGATACTCACGGTTTTCACTTGTATGATGTTTACGCTGATGGTTCTTTGACTTTGTGCGATGATTATTTATCTTCTGGTTCTGGAAGCGTTTTTGCTTTAGGTGTCATGGAGACTTTGTACAAGAAAGATATCAGCGTTGATGAAGCTATCAAGCTTGTTGTTAAGGCTGTGAATGCTGCTTTGCAGAGGGATTCTGCCAGTGGTAATGGTATCAACATCTTCACTGTCACAAGTGATGGTGTTAAAGAGTTTGTTGAGAAAGAAGTTAGTGCTAGGATAGAATTGTGATGAGGTTTTGTTTTTTAGCATATTCTTGAAATTTGGGGTATTATTTTATGGGAGATATTATTAAAGAGATTTTGAAAAAATTTCCTGAGTCAAAAATCAGCCTTGCTGCTTTTGAGGGAGCTAACATTGTCTTGTATACTAAGGATGAAGAGTTTTTCTTAGATAATGGTGGAATCATCAAGTCTATTGTTGATGAGTTCAAGAAGAGAGTTGAGTTAAGGCCTGATCCTGCTATCTGTATGGATATGGAGAAGGCTGAGATTGAGATAAAAAAATTGATTCCTGAAGAGGCTGGTGTTGATAAGATCATTTTTGATCCTCAGAGGAGTATAGTTATCATTGAGGTTGACAAGCCTGGTGTTGCTATTGGCAAGCAGGGTTCTTTGTTGAGGGATGTTCGTGCTAAGACTATGTGGGTTCCTTTGATTAGGAGAAGGCCTGCTATCAGGTCTGAGCTTATTGAGAACATTCGTACTGTTTTGTATCAGCATTCTGATTATAGGAAGAAGTTTTTGGACAAGGTTGGTCACAGGATTTATGATGGTTGGATTAGGGGAAAAAAGAATGAGTGGGTTAGGGTGACTTATCTTGGTGGTGCTAGGCAAGTTGGCAGGTCTTGTTTGTTGTTGCAGACTCCTGAATCACGAGTTTTGTTGGATTGTGGTATTGATCCTTCTATGCCTATGGATAGTTCTGATGCTTATCCTTATTTGGAGTGTCCTGAGTTTAAGGTTGATGATTTGGATGCTGTGATTATTACTCACTCTCATCTTGATCATTCTGGTTTGTTGCCTTACTTATTCAAGTTTGGTTATCGTGGTCCTGTTTATTGTACTGCTCCTACTAGGGATGTCATGTCTTTGTTGCAGTTGGATATGGTTAAGATTATGAAGAATGAGGGCAAGGATCCTATCTATACTTCTGAGGAAGTTAGGGAGATGGTCAAGCACACTATCACTTTGGAGTATGAGGAAGTTACAGATGTTACTCCTGATATAAGGGTTACTTTGTACAATGCTGGTCACATTCTTGGTTCTGCTATGGTTCACTTGCATATTGGTAATGGTTTGCACAACTTGGTTTATGCTGGTGATTTTAAGTTTTGCAGGACTGAACTTCTGGAAGCTGCTTCTACACAATTTCCTAGGCTTGAGACTTTGATGATTGAATCAACTTATGGTGGTAAAGATAATGTGATGCCTCCTTTGCAGGAAGCTAATGCTGGGTTAAAAAAGATCATTATTGATACTGTCAAGCGTGGTGGTAAGGTTTTGATGCCAACTCTTGGTTCTGGTAGGGCTCAGGAAGTTATGATCATGGTTGAGGAGATGGTTAGGAATGGTGAGGTTGATAAGATTCCTGTTTACATTGATGGCATGGTCTGGGACGTTACCGCAATTCATACTGCTTATCCTGAATTTTTGAATTCTGTTGTTAGGAAACAGATTTTTCATAAGGATAATAATCCTTTCTTGTCTGACGTTTTCAAAAGGGTTGGTTCTCAGAAGGAGAGGATGCAATTGATTGAGGAGCAGGGTCCTTGCGTCATCATCGCTACTTCTGGTATGCTTGTTGGTGGTCCTTCTGTTGAGTACTTGAAGCAGTTAGCTTCGGATAAAAGGCATTCTTTGATTTTTTCATGTTATCAGCCTGAGGGTTCTCTTGGTTGGAGGATTCAGCATGGCGAGACTGAGTTCATGTTCAAGGATGGTAAAGGTCAGGAGATGGTTAAGTTGAACATGGAAGTTCACAAGCTTGAGATCAGTAATCACTCGGATAGACGGCAGTTGATGGCGTTTGTTGCTAAATGCATGCCAAGACCGAAAAAAGTTATTATTAATCACGGAGAGAACAGTAGGTGTCTTGATCTTGCAAGTTCTTTGCACAAGATGTTTAGGGTTGAGACTAACACTCCTAGAAATTTGGAAGCTATAAGGATAAAGTGATTTAGTTTTCTAAATATATTTCTAGTCATAATAACTGAAGAAAAATTTGTAAATAAATCTCTGTTTATAGTCTACTCAGAATATATTTTTTGATAAGTGATTTGGCACTTCCTGTTAAAAGATAAGGTTGTTGTAATAATTTTCGTAATTCACTTTTATCAAAAAATTTTATATCACTAACTTCAGTATGGGCTATTTTGAAATTTTCTAAAGGGATGTCTTTTTTAATAAAGTATATTTTTACAAATCTAAAATTTTTTTTATTGGGTTTGATAGTATTTATTCTTTCGTAACCTATCTCTTTTAAATCAATTGTCTCTATTTTTACACCCAATTCTTCTTCAAATTCTCTTATTGCTCCTTCTTTATAAGATTCTTTTTCAGAAAAGTGACCTGCGGCTGAATGATCCCACAGACTATTATCACTTCTCTTTTGAAGAAGAACTTCATTATTAAAATTGATTAGATAAATATATGATTCTCGATGAAGCAAACCCACTTTATGGATGTAGGAAATCTGCTTAGTATCAACAACCTCATCTTTTTCATTAACAACAGCAATTATTTCTTCCATTATACAGGTAGATATGCCCCATAAATTAAAAAAGTATCGAAAGGGCACAAAACTTAATTGTATATAACGACGTTATACTCTCTGAAAAATGAACGCCAAAAACCCACTGATTTTATGTGTTTTTAGCTCCTACCCGTAAAAGATTAGGTTTTAACGGGAGAGGGTTATCTGGTCTTAATAGTTGGGTTTTAACCATCAGGTTTTCAGAACAGGGGTTTTTTAGAAACCTTTTTATAACCAAAACCTATTTTTTGTGTTAAAAGAGGTGTTTGTGTTTGGATTTTGTTTCTATTGGTTTATGGTTGTGGGAGTTGTTTAAGCTTTGGCTTTATACTATTTTTGCTGCTCCTTTCCTGAATTTGAGTATGTTATGGGTTCTTATTCCTGTCTGGCTTGGTTGGTTTTTTGCTGAGTTTTTTCAGGAGAAGATTGGTACTTCTATGGGTAATGCTATCAGTAATGCGACTATTGTTTTGTGGGGCGCTATTGATTGTACTAGGCAGACTACGAGGTTGATGTCTAATGGTACTATTTCAAGTTTTTGGGATGTTTTTGCTCGTTTTTCTCTTATTGGTTTTATTTTCTTGTATGGTATAGTGATTATTACTCTCGGTTTGAAGGGTAAGAAAATCATTAAATCTATTGGTCGTGTTAGGGAAGTGACTTATTTCTTTGCTATCTTCGTTCCTGTTCTTTATGGTTTTATGTCTTTGTCTTGGATCCATATTCTTGCTTCAATAATTTTCTTTCCCTTGTTTTATTTTGCTATTGAGTTGATTGATCGTTTCACTCCTAATCCTAAGGCTATTGTTGAGGACATGCAGGATGCTGGTGGTGGTAGTGGTGAATCATCTTCTCTTAGTAATGATATTAGTAAAAGTGGTGATTTAGGTAGCCTTGATAGTTCGAGTGGTGATTTGGATAAGGATTTGAAGGATTTCAAGCTCTAGGTGATATTTTATGGGTTTAAATTTTGTGGTTCAATTGTTGGGTTGGCTTACTGGTTTTTCATTATTTATTGCTTTCTTGTTTTCTGTTCTAGCTACCAGGAATTTGTTCATTCATAAGTTTAGGGAAGAGATTATTCGCACTAAAAGATTGGTTTTTTTGTTTTTGACTTGTGCTCTTGGTTTTTTGACTATTGCGGTTTCAGTTTCTGGTCTTTTCAATTTTTTTGGTTTAGATGTTTTTCCTTCAGTTGCTGACTTATTTTTTTTATTTGCTTACTCTTTTTTTCTTGTTGCTTTCGCATTTTTGTGGTTTAAGATTAAGAGGTTGCATAAGCTTCATAAGAAGGATGTTTTGTTTTGTTTCAATGTTGGTTTTGCAATTCTTATCTGGCTTTACTATTTGTCTACTAATGTGATTGCTCAGTCTGTTTCTGGCTTGTCTGTTTTGGGGAAGTTTTTGATTTTCTTTTATCCTTTGGTTGTGTCATCGATTTTTTTCTTGACTTTGATAATCCATCCTTTGCTTAGGGCTGGAATCATTTCAACTCCTTTGTGGTATGTGTCTTCAGGTGTTTTTCTTTACTTTATTGGTTTCATGATTTCGTTCTATTATTATTGGCATCCAACTATTGATGTCATTCCAGTCATTTACTCAGTTCTGTTCTTTTTAAGCTCTTTATACTTTATTCTTGGAGCTTTTGCTGCAAGGAGAACATTCAGCAAAAGTTACAGGAAAACACCACATCACTTAGTCAAGAAGTTGACTAGGTCTGTCTAAAAGTGTTTTATAAGCCGTATTCTCCCATTTTAACAATACTTAATTTTACCACCCACTAGTGACTAAAATACCGAAAAGTTTATATATTGGTGTTCACTATATAGTACTAACATGGTCAAAGTTGGGTGGTTTTTAGCTATTGGACTATTTGTGCTAGGTTGGTTTGCTAGCGGTATCTATGCTTCTATAAGCACTGATGACTTTGTTTTGATGCCTTTTAGTTTTTTGACAGGAGTATCTTCTGAGGTCAATTCACCTTCTGACTGGATCAAAGAGTCTCAGATTCATGTTTACAAAGATCGTATACAGCTGGATATTAAGGATGCTGTCTGGTCTAATTTTGCTGACACTAATTCAATGGATCCTTTTTTGGATTCTAATTCAAATGGTATTGAGATCAAGCCTGATTCTGCAGAACAGGTTCAGGTTGGTGACATCATCTCATACAGGTCTGACTATGCTAATGGAATCATTATCCATAGAGTTATAGAGAAGAGCCAAGACGAGCAAGGAACATATTTCAAGGTTAAGGGTGATAATAATTCTTTGAAAGATCCTGGCAAGATAAGGTTTGATCAGATAGAGGGAGTGCTTGTTGGAATAATTTATTGAGGTGTGTTTTTTATGGAATGTTATGATATGCGTTACAAGCAGAAGGTTAATGTTTCTAACTTGTTTTTGGAGAAGTTTGCCGAGGCTCAAAAGTTTAGGGTTGGTTCTCCAGAATTTGATGTTAAGGATAATCTGTTTTTTTACATTAATTCTATTTTGACTTTGCCTTTGGAGCCTTCAAGGTTTGAGCTTGTTCAGAAGGATTATAGGGCTGATAATCAGGAGCTTGCGGATTATGTTAAACACCAATCCACTAATGATGCTAAAGCTAGGGTTTTGGTTCATAATGGTGATTATAATGTTTTGATGAGTTCTGTTTTTCACGTGTTAAAGCAGAAAGAGGGTAGAGGTTTAAAGGGTGGTTTTCCTAAAGAATATTATGTTGAGAAGGCTCAAGAGGATTACAAGTTTGCTTCTGGTTTTGAGAGGACATCTAGAGATGATGATGGAAAAAGAGTGAAATCTAATCTTAATCTTTTATATACTAATCTTCCTTTGATTGTTGAGATTGTTGAGCAGATTGTTTCCCAGCTTGCTGGTTTGCAGCCTAAGATTAGTGAGAGAAGACTAGATTTTTTGGTCGACAGGTTAGTTGGGGAGGCTGATGTTGACAGGACTGTTAAGGAGGTTGAAGCTAATATTGTTTCTATTGATGATCCTAAGAAAAGGTATGATAAGTTGCTTGATGAGTTCTTGACAGTTTATGGTAATTATGAGAAGGATGTTTCTAATGTTAATCTGAGGCTTGAGCTTATGAAGAGAGCTGGTGATTTGAAGAGTTTAAATCCTAATTTCAGGTTTAGTTTTGATAAATAGTAAACGACACAAATCCTGGGTCAATTAATATGTCGTTTAATATCTTAGAAAAGGACACAAATTTGTCCAATTATTAATGTTCTTTTCTAAAAAACCAATAGTTTTTTATAAAAACTCTTTTTCTATTATATCATGGACGAACAAACCTTGAATGATTATATTAAATCAGGAAGGATAGCTGCTGAAGCTCTAAACTATGGAAAATCGTTGATCAAGCCTGGTGCTTCTTTGTTTGATACAACAAAACAGATTGAGGCTAAAATAAAAGAGTTGGGCGGTTCTCTGGCTTTTCCTGTGCAGATGTCTTGTGATGATATTGCTGCTCATTTCTGTCCTGAACTTGGTGACAAGATCGTGTTTGATAAACAACTTGTTTGTTTGGATGTTGGTGTTCACATTAATGGTTGTATTGGTGATACTGCTGCAACCGTGGATTTGTCTGGAGATCATAAGGAATTGATTATTGCTTCTCAGGATGCTTTAAGTAATGCTTTAAAGATTATCAGGCCTGGTGTTGCTTTGTGGGAGATTGGCAAAGTTATTCAGGAAACTATTGCTTCTCATGGTTTTTCTCCAGTCAGGAATCTTTCTGGTCATGGTTTGGATAAGTTTAACATTCATTCTAGTCCTTCTATTCCTAATTTTGATACTGGTGATAAGACTGAGTTGGTTGATGATCAGGTTATCGCGATTGAGCCTTTTGCTTCTGCTGGTTCTGGGATAATTTATGAGTCTGGTAACCCTACAATTTTTCAGTTGGTTCAGAAAAAGCCTGTGAGGCACATTTTTGCCAAGCAGATTTTAGGTGAGATAGAGCATTTTGGTGAGTTGCCTTTTGCTAAGTGGTGGTTGCAGGAAAAGTTTGGTGTTCCAAAAGTTGATTTTGCTTTGAGGGAGTTGGGAAATATGGGTATTATCAGGAGTTATCCTCCTCTTGTTGACAAGGCTCATGGTTTGGTTTCTCAGGCTGAGCATTCTTTGATTGTTAAGGATAAGTCAATAGTTTTTACTAGAATTTAGTTTAGTTCAGAAATCTTTATTCTTTTTTCTTTTCCTGTTTGCATGTCTCTTATTATTGCTTCGTCATTCTTTAGTTCTTCATCGCCTACAATTATTATGTGTTTTGCTCCTATGCTTGCTGCGTACTCTAGTTGTTTTCCTAGTTTTCTTTGCATTAGGTCTATCTCTACAATATTGTTCTTTCTTAGTTTGCATGCTATTTCTATTGCTTCTTTTCTTACGTTCTCGTTTACTGGTGCTATGTAATAATCGACAGTTTTTTCTTGGATTGGCCATTTTCCTTTTTGTTCCAGGAGTAGTTGTAGTGTTACGTCTCCCATCGCGAATCCTGTTGCTGCGCACTTGTCTCCTCCGAATTGTTCTACCATGTTGTCGTATCTTCCTCCTCCAAATATTGCTCTGAGGCTTTCATCATGGTTGAAGCATTCGTACACTGTTCCTGTGTAATAGCTTAGTCCTCGTGCTACTGATAAGTTGAATCTTACATACTTGTCTTTTCCGTAATGTTTCAATAGTTTCATGACTTCTTTTAGTTCTGATAGTCCTTGTTTTGCTTCTTCGTTCAGTTCTTCTTCATCTATTGTTTTTAATTCGTTTGTTGTGATTATTTTTTTTATCGTTTTTGCTTGTTTTTCATTGAGTTTTATTTTTTTGAGTTCTTGTTCGAATTCTTCTTTTGTCAGCTTTTCTGCTTTGTCTATTATCCTTAGTGTTTCTTCTACATCTTTTATTCCTGCTCCGTCTAGGATTCCTTGTAATAGTTTTCTGTTGTTTATTTTTACAAAGAAGTCTTTGTCTGTCAGTCCTAATGATATCAGAAAGTCTACTGCCATGCTTATGCATTCTGCGTCAGCGTTTGCTTTGTCGCTTCCGAATAGTTCTACGCTTGTCTGGTAGAATTCTCTCAGTCTTCCTTTTTGTGGTGCTTCATACCTCCACATCCTGGATAAGGCAAACCATTTTACTGGTTTTTGTAGTTCTTTTTGTTTTTCTATAAACATGCGTGCGAGTGATGGTGTCAGTTCTGCTCTTAGTGCTAGTTGTTCGTTTCCTTTTTTTTCTAGCATGAACATTTGTTGTCTTATTTCTTCTCCTGATTTTGCTTTTATGAGTTCGAAGTCTTCTATTGCTGGTGCTTCTACTTCTGAGAATCCGTATTTTGATGTGACTTCTCGTATTGTTTCAAACACTTTCTTTCGCGCTTGCATCTCTTCTGGGTAGAAATCTCTAGTTCCTTTTGGTTTTTGATATCTTGTTGTCATTTTTTCCTCTCAAAAACAAAAGGCCAGGAACGAGGTTTCTGCCGAGTGACGCTACCCTTGGGCTTTTGGTATTTCATGGTGTTTTTTTTCCTTCTTTCCGAACCATTCTGTTAGTCTGTTAAGTCTTAAGAGTCTTGGCGCTCTTGTTATTGCTTTTGTCATTCTTGTGGACAATTTTTCTAGTTTCATTATTTTTGCTGCTTCTTCTCCTTCTTTTATTACTACTTGTGCTTCTTTTTCCAGGTCTGTGCTTACGTGCAGTATTGTTTGTGCTTCTCCCACTTGTGCACTGAAAAATAATCCTAATGGTGCTATTGCGATTATGTCTATGAATGATGTTTTTATGAAGCTCAAAAATGTTGCTTTTTTGAAGAAGTTGAAGTATAAGTCTATTACAAAGAATGATACCACTATCTTATCTATTATTGATATTTCAAATTCGTGGTGTTCAACGAATAGTGCTACTTTTTCTAGCCATTGCCATCCGAAAAAGTTTAGTTCTTGGCTGAATTCTCCTAATATTATGAAGAATAAGATTATTACCATCCAAGGGATTGCCAGTGCTACAAATTTCTCTAGCCATCCTATTCTTGTTTCGTTAAAATTATTCCACTTTTCTTTCCAAGCTGGTAGGTTTTTTTCTTTTTGTTTTCTTAGCTTGTGGAATTTGTGTAGGTGATGTCTTATCTTGTGGTGTAGTGCCATTTTCAAAAGTTCTTTTTTGGTGGGAATATCCAGTTTATTAGTCTGAATAGGGTGTGTCTCTTTATAAGTTTTTCCACCATCAATATTATTATGAAAATAGCAAAGCTTAATGCTAGAATTAGGAGTAAGTCTTCCCATATTCCTGCGATTCCTACTCCGAATAGCACTGTTTTTTTGAGCAATGTCTCTGATAACAGGAATGGGTTGAATTTTACTATGTATTGGAACGCTGTTGGCATGCTTTCTATTGGTAGTATTATGTCTGATAAGAACATGAACGTGCTTCCTACTGATACTGTGATTAGGGTTATTGTTTGTTCTGCTTTGAACACGTATGCTATGAGCATTCCGATTAGTACAAATAGTGCTGTTGATGATATTAGTATTAATGATATTGTTCCTAGGTTTGGTAGTATTTGTGATCCGTAGAAGTATGCTGATATTCCTATTATTACTGCTGTCTGCATTATCATTAGCATCATTATTGTCAGGAACATTGATATTACAAATGTTATGTCTGATGTTGGAGCTAGGTAGTTTATCAGGTATGATTTGCTTTTCTTTTCTATGACTATTACTGTGGATGCTAGTAGTATGCTTACAAACATAACTATCATCATAACGATTCCGCTGAATATGTAGTTTAAGTGCGTTTTTTCTTCTACTATTGGTTTTATTGTAGATGTTATTGGGTTTACTATGTTTCCTGCATCATCTATCTTTATGCTTTCCACTCCGCTTTTTATGTTTTCAAAAGTGCTTTTTACTTCGTTTAGTCTTGCCAGGTCTTCGTCTGTTATTTGTTTTGCTTGATTATTTTTTGTTGTGACATCACTTGCTGCTTTTTCTGCAGCGCTCATCTTTTGTAGTGTATCTTCAATATTTGTTCCTAATTGTGATATTTGTGTATTGATCTGTTTCCATTCTGTCTTGTTAAGGCTGTCTATCTTGTCTAGTCTTGTGTTTATGTTGTCTAGGGAGAGGCTTATGCTGTTCAATGATGAGATTACATGGTCTTTGTCTGTGCTGTTTGGTAGGTTTGCTGCGCTTTCTTTTGCTGTGGTTATCTTTGTTTTAGAATTAATTATCTCATTTTTTACATAGTTCTTTAGTAATCTCACTTCTGACTGGCTTGTGTCTTCTGCTTTTTTTAGTGTTTCAACGCTTAGGTTTCCGCTCACTTTGAAGCTTAGTGTTTTTATTTTTGCATCTATCTGGTTTGATATGTTTGTCATTTCTATGTTGTTTTCTATTAGTTTTTCTACTACAACGCTTTTTTCTGTAATTTTTTGTTTTGTATTGCTTAGCCTGTCGAGTAATGCTTTTGTCAGGTCTAGGCTTATCTCTTGTGATTTTGATGAGAATTCTGATGAGGTTATGTCCAGTATTAACCATACTAAGTTTGTTTCTGATGGGTCTACATGGAATACTATATTGTTTGTCTTTCCTTTCTCTACTGCTAGGTCTGGTGGAAATACCACACATATGTTGCTGTCTCCTACTTTTATTCTTTCTATGCACTCTTTTTCGCTGTCATACTTCAGTATTGTGAACTCTTTCTCTTTTAGTTTTGAAAGTAGTGAATCTGCTAGTTCTGTGTAGTGTGATGAATAGACTCCTACTCGTATATTATACACATTTGTTGTGTTGAATGCTAGTCCTAGTAAGAATATTATTATTACTGGTGCTAGGATTAGTGTTAGTATTGATGTTTTTGTTCTTAATAATAGTTTGAAGTTTTTCGAGACTAGCCTGAAAAGGTCTAGTATCATTTGTTTGCCTCTTTTTTCATCATTGATTCAAATACATCGTTCAGTGATGGTCTTTGGATGCTTATATCTTTTAGTTCGTCTTTTGATTTTTTTATGACTGTCATTATTGTTGTGAGCGCACTTACTGCATCTTGTGTTTTGACAAAGAATCTTCTTCCTTCTTCTTTCATCTCTGATATCTTTGCTTCTTTGTCTTCGTCTAATGCTTTTTTTATTGCTTCATAATCTTGTTTTTCTGTCCTTAATTCTATGACTTTGTCTTTTAGGTATAGATCTTTTAGTTCGTCTGGAGTTCCTACTCTTAACAGTTTTCCTTTGTGCACTACTGCTATCCTGTCACACATCTCTTCCAGGTCGTCTAGGTGGTGGCTTGCTATTATTACTGTCTTTCCTTCTTTGTTGACGTCTTTTATGTATTTCATTACTTGTTTTCTGGAATAAGGATCTAAGTCAGCTGTTGGCTCGTCCAGGACGAATATTGAAGGATTATGTATTGTTGATGCGATAAGTCCGAGTCTTTTTCTCATTCCTCCTGACATCTTCATTGCCAGGTTTTCTTTTGCTTCTAGAAGATCGACTTTTTTGAGTAGTTTGTCTATTGCTTCTTTTCTTTCTTCTCTTGGGATGCCGAACAATGCTCCGAAATGGTCTAGGTTTTCTCTTACAGTCAATTCTAGGTAAAAGCTTGGTTCTTGTGGTGCAAAGCCTATTGCCATCTTTGCTTCTTCTGAGTATTTGTGTACGGATTTAAGCACTTCTCTGTTCCTGAACAGTACTTCTCCTACATCTGGCACTAGGAATCCGACAAGGACTTTCATCATTGTTGTCTTTCCGCTTCCCGACACTCCAACTATTCCGAAGCTTTCTCCTTTTTTTACGTCAAAGCTTATTCCTTTGAGTATTGTTGTTTTTCCAAATATTTTTCCTAGATTGTCTACTTTGAGAATTATGTTATCTTCTGTCTTTTCGGTTTTTTCTGTTTTATCTACCATCTTTTGATAATCAGGGGAAAGGTGGTGTTTTTAAAGTTTTCTACTCTCTAGTGCTTGCGTTTGTTTCTTCCTCTTTCTTTGACTTTTTCAAGTCTTGAGAGTATTTCTACGTGTTCTGGGTTTTCTTTTTTGTATCCTTCCAGTACTGCTTTAATGCTTTGCTCGTATACTGTGTGGTGTTTGCTTTCTATCGCTCTTTCTAGTAGGTGCAGGTCTACTGCTTTATCTTCTGTTTTTGTCGAGAAAAAGCTCAGTCCAAAGTCGATGAAAAAGATTTCATCTTTTAATATCATGTTGCTTGTTGTGAGGTCTGCGTGTATTATGTCGTGCTTGTGCAGTCTTCCTATTTTTCTTCCTATTTCTTCGCTGTATTTGATGTGGTTTTTCTCGAATACGTCTCTTAGTTTTTCTCCTTCTATGAATTCCATGTTTATCTTCATTTCTTGGTCGCAGTAATCGTGCAGTTTTGGTCCTGGAAAGTTTAGTTGTTGCAGTTTTTCAAGTACTTTTGCTTCTCTTTTTGTCCTGAACTTTCTTAAGGAGTTATCTATTGTTGGGTGTCTGTATCCTTTTTGAACCCTGTGTTTCGTGACTACATTTTTGTCTTTGTATATTATTGCTTCTGCTCCTCTTCCTATGACTTGTTTCATGCACATGTCGAGAAATTGTTTTATTTATAAACTTTAGGCTGCTTTTTGTAGTTGTTCTGTTTCAGCTGTTTCTTTGCTGTTTTCTTCAGCAATCTTTTTTTCTAATGGTCCTGATTCTTTTGCCATCTGTTCAAGGTTTATCTCTATTCCGTTCTGTTTTGCATAGGCTGCTAGCTGTCCGATATATCTTGCTGCTGCTACTTCTGCCAGTTCTGTGTAGTGCTGTTTTTCTGTTATGTCATCTGTTGAATTTGCTAGTTCTGTGAAGTAGTTGTGTAAATCTAGTTCGTTGTCTATCTCTATCTTGTACATGTCGTTTGCTGTTTTTGGTTTTAGTGTGTTGTGTCTCATCATGTGGTTTATTTCGTGCGCTAACAAGTATTCTTTTGCTTGTTCATAGTTCAACTGTGGATGATTGCTCAAGAATGTGTCTATTGAGTTTTGTACGTAAGTGTTTATTCCTAGTACGTTTTCTTTCTGTCCTGTTGTTTGATCATTTGCTGAGTATGTCCATGCTACTGCATCTTTCTTGTCTGTTGATGCTCCGAAGTATGCTGGTTCTCTAAAATCATAACCTTGTGTCATTCCTCTTATCACTTGCCTGTTTAGTTTTCCGTTGTCTTTGTATTCTTGATACCATTGTTTTAGGACATCAATTGTTTCATCGCTTCTTTGCAAGTCTTGTATCTCTTCAGAACTAACTGGTCCGCTTACTTGGACTATGCTTTCCAAGCCCCCTCTTGGTTGTATTAGTGTATGACTCATTTAATAGAAAAAATTTATTGTTGTTCTCCACCTTTTAGTTTTCCGTATTCACTTTTTCTTTTTATTGCTAGGCTTGCTCTGTCCATATAGTGTTTGTGTATTTCAGGCGCAACATCTCCTATTGCTACTTTCTTGTCTATTCCTGCTTCTTCAAGTTCTTTGTTGTATTTGCTCACGAATTTTTCAGCTATTTTGTAGTGAAGATCAGTATCGTCTGGTGGTAGTAATGCATTGAATAGGTTTTGTTGTTCTCTTTGTTTTTGGGAGTTTGTTATTGCTCCTATAATTATTTGTTTTGCTTGTTCAGCGTTTCCGTTCTTAAGAGCATCTCTGACCATATCTTCGTAAGTGCCTTCTTTTGTTTTTGTTCCAAGATATAGCATCATTGTTCCATAATTCATGTCTGTGCTATCTTTTACTCCACATCCCATTGTTGGCATTATCAGGTCAGCCATTTTTTTCAAGAAGTCTGATTGTTCATTATAATCTATTTTTTTGCCTTTTTCTGCTTTTTCTTTGAATTTTTCAAGTAGTTGTTTTGGAAGTTCTCCTAGGTTGACGTTTACTGATTTTTCTAGATGGCTTATTTCTACTTTTGGTGATGTAAGGTAACCTGTCAGTATTTTGTGACCCATATCTATTCTTTCTTCTAAGTCGTCTATGTCTAAAGTTTTTTTAGCATGCTCTAGTAACTCATTAGCATCCATCATGTGATATTTTGATTTTTCTTTTTCCATATTAAGTCACCTTTGAGAGGATGATGCTTGTTTTGCTTATAAACTTTTCGTTTTTTACTATTGAAGAATGCTAAGTAAAATAGTGACTTTTTTGTCTCACAATTATATGACTTTTTTGTCTCATACTTATATGTTACGCCGCCTTAATGTTTATAAATCTTTAAATATTCAATGCTTGGCGATTGCATTTAATCTCATATTTTAAAACATCAACGAGGTATTTTAAAATGGCTAAAAAACAACATAAGGATAATCAAAAAGTTGAAGAGACTAAGAAGTTGGAAGAGAAGAAGGAGGAAGAGCTTCCTGAAGAGATTAAGAAGCTTCCTAAGGAGGCTCAGGAGAAGCTGAAGATGATTAAGGAGAAGCTTGAGAAGTTTCAGAAAGCCATTGTTGAGAAGTTTGATAAATACATTGTTGGTGTTGCTTTGTTGCCTCCTCCTAAGCCTGAGGAGGGTGAGAAGGAAGAGAAAGATACTATTAGTGTTCTTGTCTTGGTTGATGATTCTGATTCTAAGAAGATGTCTAAGCAGGAGTTGAAGGAAAAGCTTTCTTCAATCATTGTTAGCATGGCTAAGGAGATTGATGAGAAATTGGTCACTCAGACTGTTATCTTGTCAGAGCTTTGGCAGTCTTGTTATGATGGTAAGCATGATTTGTTGCAGTTGATTGCTATTTCTGCTCCTGTCTATGATACTGGTATGCTTTCTGCTATTAAGATTGCTGAGATTCATAAGACTATGATTTTGAAGAAGTTTGAGAAGTATATTATCAGTTATGTTTTGGCTGGTTCATTGATCCAAGGAAGAGCGACTAAGGAATCTGATATTGATGTTTGGGTTGTTATTGATGATACTGATGTTAAGAAGATGACTAGGGCTGAGTTGAAAGACAAACTAAGAGCCATAATTATTGGTATGGGTATTGAGGCTGGTGAGATGACTGGTATCAAGAATAAGTTGAACATCCAGGTTTACATCTTGACTGATTTTTGGGAGTCTTTGAAAGAGGCTAATCCGATTATTTTTACATTATTGAGGGATGGTGTTCCATTTTATGATAGGGGAATCTTCATGCCTTGGAAGCAGTTGTTGAAGATGGGTAAGATTAAGCCTTCAGCAGAAGCGATAGATATGTTTATGGGTAGTGGTGAGCAGATGCTTACTAGGGTTCATGAGAAGATTAAGGAGATTGGTATGGAGGATATTTTTTATGCGATTCTTACTCCGTCTCAGGCTGCTTTGATGTTGTTTGGTTTACCTCCTCCTGCTCCGAAGGAGACTCCTTCTTTGATGAATGATATTTTTGTGAAGAAAGAGAAGTTGTTGGAGGAGAAGTGGGTTAAGATTCTTGAGAAGACTATTCAGGTTAGGAAGGATATCGAGCATGGTACTAAGACTGATTTGTCTGGTAAGGAGCTTGATGAGTTGTTGAATAATGCTCAGGAGTATCTTAAGAGGATTAAGTCTTTGTTTTCTCAGATTGAGGTGATTAAGGAAGAGGAGTCTATGCTTCATATCTATGAGACTTGTGTTACTCTTATCAGGGATGTTTTGAGGCTTGAGGGTATTGAGCGTGTTTCTGATAAGGAGATTGTTGATATTTTTGAGAGTGAGATGGTTACTCTTGGAAAGATTCCTGAAAAATATCTTAGGATCTTGAAAGATATTGTTAAGTCTAAGAAGGATTATGATGAGAAGAAGCTTTCAAAGTCTGAGGTTGATAGGGTTAAGAAGGATTCTGGTTTGTTCATCAAGTTTGTTGTTGAGTACATGCAGAGGAAGCGTGGTAGGGAATTAGAGAGGACTAAGCTTAGGGTCAAGCATGGCAGCAAGTATGGTGAGATTATTCTTTTGGGTGATACTGCTTTTATCATCCATGATGTTGATAATGAGGAGAAGGAGTTGAGCAAGGCTAAGATTAATCTTGATGGTTCTATTGGTACTACTGAGAAGACGACTCTTGAGGAGTTGGAGCATGCTTTGGCCAGGATTGAGATTCCTTCTAAAGTGTTTATCAAGGAACCTATCTTTGAGGATTTGAAAAGGATATTCGGCAAAGATGTTGAGATTTTGGTCAATTACTAAGGGGCTTGAGCGTTAGCGAAACCCCTGTATTTTGGTCAAACTTTTTGCTTGCCAAAAAGTTTGTTTGGCAAGGATGTTGAGATTCTTGTGAATTATTGGTTTCTTTTTTTATTATTCTTTTTTGTTTATTCTTTTATGGAGTTTATGGGTTTACGAAGTAAACCCATTTATACTAATTTCGCTCCCAGTTGGCGAAAGAACTGTTTGACGAAAGTTTTATAAACTTTATAAGATAGTTTTGTTTTATGCCCGGAGTAATTGTTCCTTTTAGAAAGTTGATTATTAGGTATAAAGGAATTTTTGATATGGAGGGGCTTTACAGGCTTATTGTTCAGTGGTTGAAGTCTAGGCGTTATTGGGTTCAGGAGAGTACTTACAAGCACAAGGTTCCTTCTCCTCTTGGTGCTGAGGAAGAGATTGGTTTTAAGGGTAATAGGAAAGTTGATGATTATTATATGTATGATGTTATTATCAATTTTCATTTATGGAACATGCAAGAGGTTGATGTGATTAGGGATGGTAAGAAGGTTAAGCTTACTAGGGCTAGGATGGAGGTTGTGCTTACTGGGACTATGACTTTGGATTACCAGGGTAGGTTTGAGAAGTCTCCGTTTTATAAGAAGTTGAGGGATTTTTACCATAAATATATAATTAAGGACCAGCTTGAATTCCTTTATTATGATACTTTTTATTATAGGTTGATTAAGTTGCAGGCTTTGGTAAAAGATTATTTGGACATGCAAGCTAAGAGTCATGAGTATG
>Ga0315297_10000290_pt1 | contig 28690 bp, 37 predicted proteins | sample YL17G15_0_MG_FD_203628 | JGI IMG/M metagenome (GOLD analysis project Ga0315297, IMG submission 203628) | Sediment microbial communities from Yellowstone Lake, YNP, Wyoming, USA - YL17G15_0 | ecosystem: Environmental > Aquatic > Freshwater > Lake > Sediment | place: USA: Wyoming | collected...
GAACTCCGATGTGCCCGAGAACATGATATCGAGCTACCTTCGGACACAGGCATCGAACGCAGAGCGGTTGAATGCCACGGTTCTGGTCCGTGCCCTGGAGCAAGTGGCTCAGGGGCTGGACAGCGGGAGTAGCACAGATCAGGCGTATGCGGATTTCAGGGAGTGGATGGGGATGACCGAGACAGAGGGTGGACCGACCTTTGGCTCCAAGAACTCTGGGGCTTTTGGCGGGATTGAGATTTATGATAATGGGGGGAAGACCGCTGACCGATATACCGTGGTAATCGATGGTTCGGTCTATACCATGTCCGAAAACGCGATGCAGCCGAACGGCGTCAATATGTATGCGGGTGAGGTTTCGGAAGGAAGTTGGTTGTTCAACGGTGCGGAGGAAATAATTTCTTTTGACCAGCTTCCTGATGAAGTGAAGAAGGCTATCGAGATGCGGAAACAAGGGGCTATTCAGAAAACGGCTTCTATAAAGCTTGCCGGTGAATCTATTGACCTGGTGGTGGTCGATAACCGCGTTTCGGGACCGGGGGCCGATGAGTCTACCGACATCACGTTTGGGGTCTGGGATGAGATTGCTAAGCTCATCGACACTCCGGGACAGAGCGTGGATGGGGCGGAGAATATCATTCGCCAGTACGCACAGGACCACGGGTGCACATATCGGAGGACCGGCAACAAGTTCATCGTGGAAATAAATTCCATCGAGAAGGCGTCCAAATATGTATGGGAGGAGGATATCCATGTTGGGGATATTGTCAGTCTCACGGACGGTGGCCAGGCCCGGATTGTGTCTGTTGATGATGGCGGCTCCTATACTGCTAGTTCTGGGGGTAATCCCATTACTCTCACCCGAGAGCAAATTCAGCAAAAGGTTTCTAAGAAGATTGCGGGTCCTGGGGGTAATCCCATTACTCTCACCCGAGAGCAAATTCAGCAAAAGGTTTCTAAGAAGATTGCGGGTCCTGGGTTCGGTCCTGAAAAGCAGTACAATGTGTCGAATGAGCAGGCTGCCTATCAGCTTGTTATCGATGCTCTGCACATGTGGGAGGAGAATCCGGGTCCTGAGGCGTGGGAAGCGATGAGGTCCATGCTGCTTGAGGCGAGGGGTATGGTAGCTGACAAACAGGTAGTGGACTATGCCATAGTGGATGCCGAACGAGTGGCGAGCGGGAGCAGCACGCTGGAGATGGGTGCGATACTCGACCGGCTGCTTGCTATGTGGGATGGCCGGAGCAGGATTGGTAGGCGGAAGACCGCCCAGGGGGTATCTCGTGAGGAGGCCGAAAAGCTTTTTGCTGAGCTTGAGGCCAGTGTCGAATTCCAGCAGGGGGAGACATGGGATAGCATTGTGCAGGGGATTATGATGGGGAGCATGGAAGAGGCGAACGATGTCCGGGCATTTATCAAGAAGATGGAGGAGGCTGAGGCGGCGGGTGACGCACAGACGGCTGATGGTGCGCTGAGTGAGATTGGCGATTACATAAAGTCGTTTGTGGACAAGGCGAGGACCGCTAAAAGGGCTTCCGGTGAATATCTCTATGAGCCGAATCCGGCAGAAAGCTGGATGTCGAGCACGAGTATCAATACGGATCGCATTCCGGCGAGTGGCCGGGTCCGGGTCATCCCGCCCCCGCCCAACGTCCCGAAGCCTCCCTCGAACCTGGTCTATGTGGAGAATGCGGAGACCGGGGAGTTTATCGGGCTGGTCGGTAAGGGTTCTCTGACCAAGGTCGGGGGCCGGGCCGAGGATACGAACACGACCCAGGACAAGGTTGATCCCAAACAGTTGGATATGGGGATTGGCATAGAGCACGAGCATCACGATGATTGTCCGGGGGTGAGTGATGAGGACCTTGCTACCGAGATTTCGCTTGACCATTTAAGCGAGTTGCCCGACTATTACGATAGGTTGAAGCGGATGGAGGAACAGGGGAAGAGTGCTGCGTTCACCGTCTCGAATCCATATCAGGGGGAGCGTGGTGGGAAGTGGAGGGTGCTTGATGGTGAGGACGATGTGATTGACGAGGCGAATTCTGCTGAAGAGGCAGAACAGCTTAAAGGTCAATATGAGCGTGGGGAGCGACAGGTGAACAAGTCGTTTGTCGAGGATCAGTATAAGGGCAAGGGGGCTGCGGCAACGGCTTCCGATTTCTATAGCTCGATGTCCAATATGTTCGGAACGATTCAAGAGAGGTTCAGTGATATTGGAACCGGTTTTGATTTTGCGGTAACCGAGTCGAATGCCCGGCTCACGTGGATGGATAATCGGATGGGGGAGAGGGTCATACTCAATATCGACCTCGGTTCCTGGTATCTTAAGCTGGACAATGCGAGTCCCGATTATGCTCATTTGATGACCGGGGGCTATGGAATGCCGACGGTCGATGAGATAATTAATGGGTTAGATGTTATCTATGACCTATGGATACAGGATCATGGGAGTGACGTTGAGCCGATGGGCGAGAGCTTTATGTCCCCAGACCATTCTATTGATGGACCCAATGGACCCAACAGACTCGCGGGATTTGGGCATATTGCTGCTCCTCTCAGGTTCGCGGCGGAGACCGACGAAGAACTTTCTCCTCTCCACAGGTTCTATCAGGATAGGGATATACCGGGAGACGAGCAACGGGCGATGGTCGAGGCCGGAGTGAGTAGGGTCTATGAGATATTGGCCTCGATCTCCGATTATGTTCGGGTCAACGGAATTCAGTTTGAGAGGATTGAGAGCACGAGGTATGCGGGGGTCGATAATCATGTGGATAGGGGCAAACTCTATCTGAAGGTGGATATCGCGGCGGGCGGCCCCATAGCCAGGAAAGCTGTGCTCTCTGTAGTGATGATGATAAAGGATGGGGAGGTGACGGACGCCGCTGAGTTTCTTGATGCATCTCGCAAACATCGGCTGCTCAATAGGGAAGGGTTGAAAGCATACTTGAATCTTCAGGACACGCCCCGGATGATGCGTGCGCCCGATGTCGAGCGTGCTCAGATAGATCGCACGATGTTGCCGCCGACCCCGAGCAAGAGTCTGTTCAGGGGAAGGGGAGGGGTAGATGCGTAGCAAGGGGTATAATCCGCCGCCTGTCGAGCACGTTGTTCGGCCCAGGCCGACAGTAACCCCTCCCTCGAAATTGGTATGCTGTGCATGTCATCTGCCGAAGAATTTCGATCAGCTCCAAGAAATAGATAAAGGAATTTTTTACGTATATAAGACGGATAAATAAGGGAGAGCAAAGTGGACAAAGGCCAAGACCTTAAACTCGGCGTCGGTATCTGCACGCGGAATCGTGCTCATGGACTATCAAAAACTCTGATGAAGCTCTTGCAGTATCGGAATGAAGGGCCTCTCTGGTATGACATTTTCGTGGCTGATGATGGGTCTGAGGACGAGGCTCAGAAACACGTTCTTGAACGTATATTGAGACGTATATTGAGCGAGAGCGAGCCTAGGCATTTGACCGTGGACACGAATTTCGGGACATCGGACAATGCGAGGGTCGGTGTGGCCAAGAACAAAAATCGCATTTTGCGACGGTTTGCAGATTGCGATTACGTAGTGATATTCGAGGACGATGTGTGGCCGATCCACGCTGATTGGCTCAAGGTTCATATTGACGCTTCGAGAGCTTCCGGTATCCATCATTTCAATTTTGTGCCGCACAGCATGCCGAAGCATGTGGGGCATATGTTTGAGGTGAGTCCCTACACACTGCCCGATGGCGAGCTGATTAATGTGGCTCTAACCCAGTACACGACCGGGGTCTTTCTCTTCTACACGCAGCGGGTCATCCAGATGCTTGGCGGATTTGATAGAAGGTTCGGCCTCTATGGGTTTGAGCATGTTGAGTTTTCAGACAGGATACGTGATCCGAGAATAGGTCTCAGCCCACCGGGCAAAGGTTATCCATCCATCCTCGAATGCGAGAAGTACATCTATTGGAATATTCACGAACCATCGGTGGTCAGTGATGAGGAGAAAAGGGCAGAGTTGGAAAAACAGAAAGCTGTATGGGCCGAAGTCCAGAGGGATATGTTTTTATACAGACAATTTTGAAGGGATTGAGCAATGAAGCTGAGTGTGGTGATGGCCCATTACAAACGGGAGGAGCATCTATACAATGCGTTGTGGGGATATCGGCAGCTTCATTTTCCCGAGGAGTTGAAGGATGTTGAGTTCGTGGTGGTGGATGATGGAGGGGGGAAGAGCGAGACTTTTTGGAAGGTGATAAAGGTCCACCAAAATTATCTTAATATCACGGTAGGTGCGATGACCGGGACCCGAAACCCGAGTCTCCCGATGAACTTCGGCCTAAAGCTGGCTACGGGCAAGATCGTGGTCCTGACCAATGCCGAGAACATCCCGCTCACCCCTCATCTTTTGACGGATATAAGCAGGAGGATGGACAAGTTGGGGGATGTCTATCTTTCGTGTGGTTGCTACAATCTTGATGCGAGGGAAACAAAATCGATATTGTCGAAAACCGATTGGACAAGTAGACAGAAGGTTGTTGAATCCCTGAAAAAGATCAGGCTTGTCCCCAGGATGGGGGCGAGGGGCCGTGCCGGTTGGTACAATCATAGCGTGTATCGGCCTGCCCACTTGTATTTTCTGGTGGCAATCCGCAGAAGCAGCCTGATTAAGATCGGGGGGTTCGACGAGGATTACGCCAAGGGTCGTGCGTTTGAGGATGCCGATCTGATAATGAGAGTGAGGAGATCGGGGGTAAAAGTGGTGACCGCCGACGATCTCGTGTGCATTCATCCTCATCATTACAACGCGGCTCTGGATATGACTCCCGAACGAGCAGTGGGGTTAAGACTAAATCAGGAATTGTATAAGGCAAGATGCAAGAATAAAGGGACATTTTTGGCTAATGCCGGGAGACAGTGGGGCAATCCGAGAAAGGCGATTGTCGAGAAATGGGATGTAAATGATTAGCGTGATAATGGCCCATTATCGTCGCGAGGAACTTCTGTACAAAACGTTATGGGGGTATGTTCATGTGCATACTCCAGAAGAGTTGAAGGACGTTGAGTTCGTGATCGTGGACGACGATGGTGGCCGGAGCAAGACTTTGGACAAGGTTGTAAAACTTCACAGGAGGCGTTTGAAGATAACGACCGCCTCGATGGACGAGGGGACCCACAATCCGAGTGGGCCAATGAACTTTGGCCTAAGGCTGGCGGTGGGCGATTTGTTCGTCTTGACCAATCCCGAGAATATACCGGCGACCCCCCACCTGCTCACCAAGCTCAAAGCGTATATGGATGGACATCCCAACAGATACCTTTCTGGGGCCTGCTATTCGATGGACGAACGGGATAGTAGCAAATTCGACCTTGATATCGATTCAAGAGAAAAGTTCATGAAGTCGCTGAAGAGCGTTGAGCTTAAGAGTCGAAAGTTTGGGAACAATGGCAGCCATTCTGGATGGAGGCAGCACACAAAGTATTTTCCTGGGCGTCTTTACTTTCTGGCCGCGATGTGGAAAGAGCCTCTTTTCAAGATGAGGGGGTTTGACGAAGATTATATGATGGGCCAGTCGAGGGATGATGTCGATCTGGTGTGGCGAGCACGTAGGATGAAAATGGAGTTCTTGGCCACAAACGAGCTTGCGGTTTTGCACCAGTTTCATTTTGGCCCAGGATGCCACAAGTTGAAAGCGGATAGACGGGAGAAAGTATCGATCAACTTTGCCACATTCAATCGAAAAAAGAATCTTAGGAGTCCGGTCAGGAATCTGGATCGCGAATGGGGGCAGCCCAAAAGTGGCAAGTGGGTAGATAGATGGGGCGAAGATGGAAAAAGCTGAGACATTGAGCTTTGAGACGGCTGAGATATTGAGCTTTGAGACGAAAGACTCGTATGCGTATGAGCAGACTCGTGCGGATATCGTAAGGGGCTTGCTTTCTGAGCTAAAACCTAGGTTGGTGGCCGATTTTGGGACTGGACTGGGGTGCTACGGGAAAGTCTGTCGGGAGCTTGGGGTTCCGTGTATCGGGATAGAGATTTGGCCCCAGTTCGTGAAAAGCTCTTTGCCCTATTATGATTTTATGGTTCAGGGCGATATGCGTTCGTTCGTCGAGCGGGTGTATGGCGGGGTCTTTATCTTTGGCAACTGTCTTGAACACATGAAGAAAAAAGATGGGCTGAAGATTGCACGGGTCGCGAGTCTTAGGTCTGAATATACAATCATCTCAACGCCCTATGGTTATGTGCCGTATGCGGGGACAGCCGGGAAGCCGTTTTCTCCCCATGTTTGCGGGTACGTTCCTTCTGATTTTTGCGATCTCGATGTGCAAAAAATCATATATATCAACAATCTAAGTACAAAGAAGAAAGTTCAGTTTATGGTGCTGATCAAGGGGAAGCATGAAGGTAAATGAGCGGCCTGTCGAATATGCATTTGTCCTCGGGCACATGGCGAGAATCTACCCTGGGTCTGTGCTCGATGTGGGAAGCGGCGAATCGGCCTGGAGCCAGATGCTGGCATATTGTTGCTTCGAGGTGACGGATATCGACAATTCCCCAGGATTCAGACTGAAGAGGATCGGTACTCAAAAGGGGAAGAAATATAAACTCAAACAGTCGATTACGGTGGACGTTACCAAAATTGATCTTGTTGCTCAGTTCGATTTTGTCTGTTGTATAAGCACATTGGAGCATATCAAGGATTTTGAGCTTGCCATCAGCAAGATGTTTGCCGCTCTGAATCCGGGAGGCCACCTGGCTCTGACCATACCCTATCATTTTATAGATTCTTTTTGGAATGTGTATGATGTGACCAAACCGGAGAAGGTTGCGGGTCTCTGTCATCAGTTCAATCAGCGGCAGATTGACAAGTGGCTTTTGGAACACGATGCGACGTTGATCGATGAAAAATATTACAAGATTTTCTCTGGACAATATTGGCGGGCTGGTGATAGGCTTCAACCGGTCGAGGTTCATAAGAGCAGAGCGCAACTCGCTTGTCTGTTGATGAGTAAGGCGGCAGTGTAAAAGGAAGGGGAATGAGGATGGGGAGCAAAGTGAAGATGACGGTGCAGGTAGGAAGAGTGTTTAACGCCTGTGATTATTATCGTGCTTATATGCCGATTCGGGAGATGGATGAGCACGATACGATTTCGACACGGATCACAAATAGTTTCGGGCTGCTTGATTGTTGGGGAGCCGACCTGATATTGACCTATCGCCCGCGAGACCAGGCGGTTTTGAATATGGTGGAACCCGCAAGATGGCTTAATTGCGAGGTGCTTGCCGATTGGGACGACGATATATTCGATATCCCGGCGAGCAATTACTGTGCTCCGAACTTTTCGGCGAATGATGTTCGTGTTTCGAGCGAGATAGCGAAGCGTGTGGCGAGTGTCACCGCGTCTACCCCACGGCTCGCCTCTCTCTTAGGTCAGTGGAATAAGAAGGTCACCGTGATCCCGAACACAGTTGATTGGAATATGGTTCAAGCTTTGACCAATGGCTGGAACAAACCGACCAAAGATTATTTTCATATTGTTTGGGCCGGGACCGTGACCCATGTAGAGGACCAGGAGATTGTGGTCAATCCGATTCGTGAGCTTATGAAGAAGTATAGCGATATCCGAGTCACGTTTTTTGGATGGGCATACAACAAACTCATTCGTGAATTTCCGGGAAGAATTTCCTATCATCCGATGGTCGAGCTTTTCTTCTACATGAAGCTGCTGCGGGATATGAATCCGGACCTCGTGATTCAGCCTTTGATCGACCATTCGTTCAACTATTCGAAGAGCAACATACGTTGGCTTGAGGCAGGGTCCCTCGGCGTTCCGGTGTTGGCCAGCGATATACCGAGTTTCAAGACGTTGGGCGAAGACTTCTGCATGACTGCTGCATGGGATGAGCATGCATGGTTCGAGAAGATGGAGTGGGCGTATAAGAATCGGGATGCGGCTGCAAAAATGGGAGAGCTTTCTAGGAAGGCAATCCAGAAATATTGGACGATTCAAACGATGTGGTTGGCCTGGAACGAATACTACTACAGCGTGTTCGGCGGGAGTCCTGTGGTAAAAGACTTCACGCCGAAGATGAGTGTAAGCGATGTGACCGAGGAAAGTGAGTGAGGGTCGATATTCGGATTGATGATGCCGCAGTTTTTCTCGTTCCATATGGGGATGGGAAGCGAATTGATTATGCTATTGCGGCGGACGAAGAGGCCGGAACTATTTGGTCATACAAGAGAAAGGAAAATGGGGGGGCCTGATTCATCCACTTGAGACAGAGACCCAGATTTTTGGCAAGGTCAAATTGTTTTTCGGGCAGCATACAACTGGTCTGCAACGAAAAAAACTTCGGAGACGTTTTCGTAAGAATCTGAAGCTAGAGCCTGTTCACCCTATTGATATGAAAGGAGGGAAGAAATGAAGAAAATCACTTTTGCGATGATCATCCTGCTTGTGGCTATGTTATCGGTTCCGATCTTTGCCCAGGGCGATGCTGTGAAGGCCGATGACGTACATCTTGGCAAAAGTTGGAAGCTCGGTCCGTCAATTACCATACCGCCGCTCCGCGTTCAGGAATCGGTTCGAAGTAACGCGAAGCTCGATGTGGTTCTTAGTCCGAGCATTGGTGGCGGTCTGAGCTTTGTGTATGCGAAGGAGCACACCGTTATAGAGGACGGGGTTGCCAAGACGGTAGAGGAGAGAATCTTTAGCTGGTCGCCATTCACCGTACTGTTGGGCGGGAGCACGATTGAGGACGTGAAAAATCTCGATCTGTCATATGCCATGACCGTGGGATTTTTCGACGACCTGATCATGACCGGATTCGGCTACAACTTCGGCTCAAATGTATTTCAGAATGAGGCCGGGGAAAATGTCGAACTCAGTCGTTGGTTCTATCTGGTTGGATTTGGAATGAGCTTCCGTTAATGCTGAGGGGTAGCCATTTCACTTTCTGTAACTCGCATCCCTGCCTTGGGAGATGGTTACCCCGAATTCAAAGGTTGACACGAGAAAGGGGAGCGGTTTATAAATTGGTGGTGCTTGCCCTGTCACCGAGATTGCCGCTCCCCCTTTGAAAGAAAATATGGCTGTTATTCAGACGGACAATTTAGATAATACTTTCAAGATGCTGAAACATGCATCATCCGGGCAGATTGTGTCTAGGGGTGAGAGCGGAGCCATACGCTATATTGAGAGGGTGCAGGCACCCTCGCTCTCCAATCAGCCGAAGACCGGGATCGTGGGAACTCGAAAATTCGCCGGTGTCCGCCAGAGCAATATATATGCGGGGTCTGAGTTCTTAGAGCCATTCATCCGAAATCCTCTTATATCGGCTACCAACTTTTATCTGCCGCAGACCACTCTCGAACTCAATGCGTGGATACGCTACTTTGATAGATTTCATCCTATTGTGGGAAATGCCATAGATATGCATGCGACCGTCCCCTTCTCCCGTTTCGAGCTAGTGGGGATAACCGATCCCCATGTGCAGAGATTCTATGAGGATATGGCAGACGAGATAGAATTGTTCAGGAGGATCATCGAGATATCTCGTGAATACGAGTTGATTGGTGAGGCGTTCCCCTTCGCCTATTGGAGCGAGGAGATGAACGCTTTTAGCAATATCACGGTGATGAACCCGGATTACATTATCATCCGGGGCATCAAGATGCTAGGCTCTGAAGGTCTGCGATATGAGATGATGATCGATGAGGAGCTTCGCCAGTTTGTCATGTCCCAAGACCCGCTCGATTGGGAGATTATCCAGAAGATTGACCCGGTGCTCATCCGAGCGGCTGAGTCCGGGCTGAACGCTCCGCTCGATCCATTCAACCTTTCACATCTTGCACGGTTGGGTAATCCGTATGATGTCCGGGGCACGTCTATCGTCCTCGGCTGTCTCAAAGATTTGATGTATGAGGAGCAGTTGCGTGAGGCCCAATATGCGATAGCCGGGGGCATCGTTCGCCCACGTGAGATATGGAAGCTCGGGATAAAAGACGAGTACATGCCTACGGACAGCGATCTCATGGGACTGAGAGAGCTTTTGAGGTCTGCCGAATATGACCCGAACTTTGCCATTGTGTCACACCACGGGCTTGAGGTTGAGTTTATTGGAGCCGAACGGAGACTTTTGCCGATTCACCCGGAGCTAGATGATATAGAGAACAGGATACTCACCCGGCTCTACACGTCGAAGGCAATGACCCACGGCGAGGGACCCACGTATGCCAACGCATCCGTAGCCATGCGCGTGCTCGATGCTCGCTACGCCACGAAACGCGATTTCCTGGTGGATTGGGTCATCAACCACATTTTCACGCCCGTGGCCCTGGCCAATGAGTTCTACAAACCATCGAAACGAGAGTTGGCCTTCAGGTTCCGGTCGGCACAGCATGACAGAGAGTTGATGGTCCCCGATTTCAGGTGGTTGTCGCTGGTCAATCTGATCGACCGGACGCAGCAGATTCAGTACGTGGCTCAGCTTGCTCAGGCGAATAGAATGCCGATGAAAATAGTCTGTGATATACTCCAGGTCGATTACCAGGATGCGCTTGAATGGCTCAAGAAGGAGTCGGGGACCGAATTCGACTTGGTGTTTCAGGAGACCCGTAAGCAGAAGGCTACGGCTGAGGCACGGGCCAAGGGGATTAATGAGGGCGGGGGAGACCCGTCGGCTGCCTCTGGAACCGGGGGAGGCCCCGGCTCTCAGAACCTTGAGAAAAAGGTTGAGCAGGATTCTGAAAAAGATCAGAAAGAGTCTATAGACGATATGGAGCAGGTGGGGAAGGACATAGAACGGCAGCAGCAAAAGGCTCAACCCGATCAGAGACCCCCGGATGTGGGGAAAGAGACCAAGACCTTTGGCCTGGACCCTGGTAAAAAAAAAGAGGAGAAAGGGATATATGCGGGCACGGAGTACATCGGGCGAATTCCGAAGAACCCCGAAAGGTTACTGAAGGGTTTCTCGCCTCGTACTACAAGGGGTTAGGCGTCTGCACATGCGGTAAGCGACATGACGATCTCGGCTCGATCCCAAAAGAGCGTTGGCACAAGCGGCTTCGGAACACGGGGATAGACACTCCGAGCAGGAACAATATTATAGGACTTGAGACGGAGTTGGTTGAGGGCCATGATCGTCAGGCCCAAGAGTTCGTCGATAGAGTGTTGCAGGTGGATGAGAGTAAGGGTCGGGTCTCGACCGAAGACCTGATAAAGGCTCTGGTCCAGGAGCTTGATGCTTTTACCAGCACGTACAAGGATCGGCTCAAATTTTACCTTGAAAGACTTCACGAAACGTCCAGGGCCAAGGCCCGTGATAGAGCGGGGTTGACAAAAAAGAGCATCCGTGCTAAACTAGCACAGGCGGATGATGAGCAGAACGCAGAGCTTCTTCGTTCTATCGACATGGCGTTTCAGAGTGTGACGAGCTTGCCCGAGAACATGACCCAGAGGTTAAGGGATAGGCTGAGAGAGGGTCTTGCTCATGGAGCTTCTACAGAAGAGGTTTTGCGTAGTTTGTTGCAAGATGAGATAGACGACCTTAACCTGGAGCAAGCTGATGGATTACGTGAGGCTATACGCAGAGTGTGGGGGAGAACCCGCAACGACCTGCTCCGAGTCATTAGAACGGAGACGGTCAACGCCTATTCTCGGGTCCAGCTTCAAGAGTGGTCTGATTCGGGCATACAGAATGTTACTCGGCATAGTATTGATGATGACCTTACTTGCGCTGTGTGCTCCGCTCTTTCTCGGCCTCCTGACAATATTTATAGCATCGGCAGTCTGCTTGCTCTCGACTATCCTGTTACACAGGACCCTACAGACGGTAGCTGGCTTACTCACCCGAATTGCAGGTGTTGGTTCGAGCCAATTATCGAAGATATTTGGGCAGAAGTTGAAGAAATGGAAAAAGACCTGTTTGGGGATTTGCAGAACAGGGAGACGAAGGCCCTGACCGTGCCCATCGACTCTCAGGATCATGTAGAGAAGATGCTTCGTGAGATGAGCAGTCCTGTGACCATGCAGTTTGTGAAGAAGATAGAGGAGACGCCCGAATGGCAAGATTGGCGGATGCAGAATCTCGTTGATAGCGGTACGGACCCAGGACGGGCGAGGAGCGTGGTGAGCGATGAGAGTTTTTCTGGGACTCTTACCGAATGGACATCCGACTCCGGGACCCATTACATTGCTGATAGTAGCAAGTCTGTTGGTCATATCACTTTTCCTATGGCACGGGCAGAGGCTGAAGCGAAGTGGGAGGAAGTAGGTCAGGACTGGGTTCAGGCCCGTTTCTATCAGAAGAAGAGTGAACTGGGGATGACCCTGGAAGAGGAAGGAATTCAGATTTTTGGGGGTGCTCCGTTCATAAATATTCCGGCGTCAAATTCTCCGAGGGACTACTTCATCGAATCTTACAGCCATTATATGGTTAATCCCGCAATATTGCAGGTGGTCGATGGCCCGATGTACGATTGGCTTAACGAAAGCGTGTTCCACGGGAGAGAGTTCTTGGAACGTGGGGGTATAAAGTGAAAGTCGTGAAGTGTGACCGTAGAGGTTGTGGGCAGATGGTCGGAGAATATATTTTTGGCCGTGAAGGAGTTCATATCAGGGGTTGGAAAGGCAAACACAATGGCATCATGGTGCCAGACAATATGAAAGAATTTGATTTCTGCTCTCAGAAGTGCTTCGTAGAGTGGGTTAGGGAGGGAATGCCGGATGCGTAAATTTTTGCTCTGGCTCGTGTTCAACGTCCCGCTCGGAAAGCTGGCTCCTCACGCTCTTGGTCTTGCACTTGGGAGTAAGGCGAAAAGAGTGAAATGAATTTCGAAACTCTGTTCCTGTTCTCGATAATCTCCTATTCAATCACCTTTGGTTATATGGAGAGTCCGCTGTTCGCCTGGTTGCGAAGGCGAATGACTGAATTGCACAAGGCGTATGCCACTTGCTATCACTGTGTTGGATTCTGGATATCGCTGATCGTTGCCCTACTGTTTTTCGATAGAGGGTGGAACGCTCTGCTGTTTGCCTTTTTCGGGAGCGGGATGATAATCGTCTACGACAAGATAATCACCTATCTGTATTGCAATTCTATTCCAGACGAACTTCGTTTGCAGAGATGGGAGAGGGATAACGGAGATGAAAAATCGGGACATTAACGCGATACGAGATGAGATTGTGGCCGACCGGGATATAGGGACGACCATCGGGCAGCTTGCCGATCAACTTGGGCAGAACGTGCTCGAACAAGTTTTGGCCGAGGGCGCACACGTGGTCGGGAGATATGATATCGAGATCGGGATCGCGGCTATCGCCTATGCGCTCGAAGACAAGCTTCCTGCGATCATCTCCGGGTTCCATCCGAGCTTGAATAGGGATGCTCTTGTCAAGGGGGCCGCAAAAATAGCGTATGAGGAGGGGGAAGGGCAGAGTTCCGATGAGCTTGCGGTTGGCGACGAGGTTATTTTTCACGATCCGTATGCACAGCACGAATTCCAAAAGGGTACGGTCGAGAACATTGACGAAAGCGGTATTGTTGTAAAATCGGAGAGCGGGACTGTCTGGGGGCCGTTCCCCGAGTCGTATGTTCAGAGGTTCACCGGCCAAACATATTGGAGGTGGGCATAGTGGCTTGGAAAGATGCGTATCGTCGTCACCTTCGCAAAAAAGGTGGCCAAAATGAAGTGGCGATGGAGTTCGCGAACTCTTGTCGAGGGTTGCTCGAAGGGAAATATCTTATCGAGACCACCAGCATCCAGCTTGTCAACGATGAATACGCGAGAATAGGGTTTCGCATAGGCAGCATGTCTTCTGGATTGATTGTGTATATCAACGAGAGTGGGCCTAGATGGGTGCTTGATGCGGGTGGTGGCAGCTTGTACGATGGACACGATTATAATATCGACGAATTTCAAACGCAGATAGAAAGATTGCTTTCGGAGCATATCGGGATTCCGGGTGGGGTCGAGGATGAGGATGTTGAACTTCCTCCGTTTGATGCCCCAGAGGTGTGGAATGTTACGCCGGTCGGTTTGATGAAAGGACAGGCAAGGAAATGAAGCTACCGGATAGCGAAACGATTCTCAACATGCTGGTGCCGGACTCTGATCTGAGGAAGACGGCGGACAACTATCAGCCTGATCCGCCAGCGGAATCTGCGATCCCTGAAAAAGAAGGCCGCTTTGGGCTGTGGATGTATGAGGCGGGGGAGGACGATACGGGTCTGAAATCGTTGGACTCGTTCGGCACACAGATGCCAGAGTTCGAAGGCGCGTGGGGGGAGGTCGTTGCCGAAGCTCAGAGAATCGCCCAGGACCACGGATTCTGGTTGGTGAATGATGACTCGGTGATGGGCGGACATTGGCAGAATGCTAATGGGGACGTGATGCAGATTGAGTGAGGGGATATGAAAGTCTGGGTCTGTCCAAATTGTAAGACTGTGGTCGGGGATAACGAGGATGGTGATTTGGTGTTGCACGATTACGGGCCTGACCCAATTCGATTGGAATGTCCTGCTTGTCATTCGATATATGAAATTTGTCTGAAGCCGGTAAGAGTTCTGAAGCCAAAAGGATAATGGGCATGCCTGAATATCATGAGATGATGGTCAGGGTTTTGGAAAATTTTCAGAAAACGAGAGAAGAAGCCATGTACCAGATGACCTCTCCCGATGATTGTTTTTATTGGATAAAATTGCCCAAGGTTGAGTTATGAACTTCTATCTCATCCGTGACATCGAGGACGAGTTCTGCAATGGGGTGATCATCGAGTCTGACGATCTCCAGTATGGAGCACGGCTGGCCGGAGATGATTCGGTAGATGATCCGGCGAGGGTCGTGCCCATGATCCTGGAGCGGAATGGGGGCAAGGTCGAGGTCCTGATCCCAGGTGAAGGCGGGAGGCAAACGAAGACCTTGAACCATGGAGACGAGGGGTATATGGAGGCCGTGGTCATGCAGCTTATGACGCCGCTCGTCCTGTTCCGAAAGGGAAAGGTCACGGCCCTGGACAGCCCCGAGCGCATGACCCAAAAACTCTGGAAACGGTTTGCCAATCCTGATGTTGAAATTCCGGACTACGGACCACTGTAAAAAGGGCTTGCATTGAAAGGTCGTTTTGTGATAGGATAGGGGCAGGAGGTAGAGAGATGTGGTTTTCAAACAATTCTCCTGGTGCTGTTCGTTCTCGACTTCTGGTTCTGGTGGCGATTCTATTTCCTATCCTCGTGATTTTGTTCCTCTACTTTAGCCCTGCTGATGCCAAGAAGCATAACAATCCCGAATTAAAGCCTCTTTACCAGGATTCAACTGGCTGGTTCGTCAGCAGAAAAAAATCCATATCGGGACAGGATGTTCTTTCTGCGTATGAGTTTACGCCGGAAATTTACAATGGTATAAAGGCGAACGGGTTGGATGCTGATTGTCTCGCCCAACTTCTTTATTTGTACGAGAATTGCCCCGCATTCTATCATTTGTTCTTTCTCGCTGTTCCAGACGGGATGAGCCTCTATTGGAATGACAAGAGTTCAATGGTTTTGACCTATACTTGTGGGAAGGACACTCTTGTGCTTTCCAGCACGGAACTTTTCTTTGCTACGACTTCGAAGCCCTATCGACTGCTATTTGTCGGTGAGGCGAAAGGCGGAGTATCTGTCCCCAATTCAAACATATATTCGCAGCAGACGTGGGAAGATAAGAAGACGGGTATCGAGTATTCACTGCCCGCTGTATTTGCTCGTTTTGAGTTTAGGAAAATGCCCGATAAACTTTTGAGTTGCGCTGTATCAAAAGTAGAGATGCGTTTGCCACGGAGGTGAGTAGAAATGTCAGAGGAAAAGGTTTGTCCCCTCAATGGATTTCAATCATGCAAAGAAGCAAAGTGCGCTTAGTATATGGAAAAGCTATCAATCGGATGCTTTGTTTTTATATACGTGCAAGCTCTATTCAAGGAGATGGATGATAGAGCTCATCCCTATTAACGGGGAAAGTTCAAATCGCTCGACAACGTTCTCATAAGGAGGTGATCACATGAAGAAGCTCATTCTGGTTCTGCTGGTATTGTGCATGGCGTTTATCGCCATTGCCCCAACAGTGGTGTTTGCGAGTTCTTTCTTTGTCTCGAAGATGTGCTATCTCCCAGGCTTCTGGAACTTGGCGTGTCTTATCGCGTATCTTATGGATCTGGGGGTTGATCCACTGAGTAGTGGGTCTGTGATCTTGTTCTGACAGTGAAATCATGCGAAAGGAGAGCTGTTCTAATACAACTCTCCTTTCGCAACCTCGCAACTTTTTTCAATTAAGACACAATTTGACAAGAAAGATTTTTGCATATTTTGTTGTATCGATGCTCTTGATCATAGGTACATTTGTGTTCGCATATCACTGTTTTGAGGCGTATAGTGGCAAGAATTTTGCACCTATGCTCTATGTATATATCAGGGAAGAGGGAAAGGCATATCCCCTCGGCCCAAACGAAAGCTTAAGAGTGGGGAAGTTTACTATAATGACTGCTCGTCCCGATGGAAAAAATTATAATGCTTATATAGAAAAAACACTTGACGAGTTTTAGACTATTTCGTAGGATGACGGAAGATGAGAGTGAGTTAGCCAAAGCAAAGTGTTTTTGAAGTTTCAGCCTAGCCTCGTTTAAAGCCCACAGTTTCTTATAGCACTGCTCAGAAAATCACTCTAAAATTTGGAGTTCATTGTCGGAGGAATATATATGGCCGACGAATTTTCGCATAATGACAATGTCGAATATGAAGTTGTGTGTCAGGCTTGTGGGCATACCATCGATCTGCCGAAAGGCGGCAAATATTATCGTGGTGAATGTCCGTTGTGTGGCGGCATGATGATGGTCGAAGTTGAGAAGGCTGCCAACATGAAATATTTATGTCTTAGTTGTGGGTTTGAGAAAAGAGCGAGATATGATTTCGATATGATTACCGATTGTCCCAGGTGTAAAGACGTTTTGCAGATTGTAGATTTTTGTGGGGTGGTCTAATGGGAATGATAAAACATGGTGAGGGCCGGGTCATAGAGACAAGCGAACAGCCGTTTCCCAGGACATCTTGCAAGAAGTGCGGGGTGGTCATCATCTGCAAAGCGGGGGAAGAGCTTCCTGATTTGTGTGATGGATGCATGGGTTCGGAGGAGTAGGTATATGGATAAGATGGCTGCGGTGAAGGATATAGCATCGAACTTTGTTACCGATCTGAGAAATGGCGTTCTTCGAGAAATGCCGCCAGACCGCCAAGTTTACCGTGAATGTCTTGGAGAATATGGATACGGTAAGTTCGTGGATGATGATGAGATAGAAAAGATGGTCACGGCAGAAATCGAATCTATTATGGAGCAGAAGATTTCTCTTCAGAGGCCCGCGTTTGTAAAGCTCACGGTTGAACAATCGACTATACACGGAATAAGAAAAATCATGGCCATGCTCGAAAAGCATGCTGATCTTTCTGCATTTCAATTGGATATAATCATTTCGATTCTGAAGGATAAGATTGCTCCGTTGGTTGTTGGCTCGGGTAATATTCCGGTTCTCTTCGCGTATCAGGCGATCAAAAAACTTCTCGAAAATATAAAAGAACAAAAGCTCAGGGCGATGGAAGCACCGAACCCGATGCAAGACGATAGCCTTTATGATTTTCCGATTTTTGATCAACCTGCGTATGGGACAAAGACCCTGGGCGATTTGACCAATGATCAACTTGAGCAGGTGGGCGAGGAGATGGCCGAGCGGGCACATGAGCGGTGGATGGAGCGGGAGAAGGCCAAGGGGACGGGTGAGAATAAGAACATGGTTCCTTACGCTGAGCTTTCGGAAGAGGATAAAGAATCGGATAGAGATTATGGATATGAGTTCATGGACCTGCTGGATGAAGAGGGGTTCGATGTGGTTCCGAAAGAAGTTGGGGGATAAACCATCATGGGATTCTACAAGGTTGGGAGCAAGGTTCAAATAGTAAAGGTCGGAAAAACGCTAAGCGAACTTGGGTTTAGCGCCGAACAGACCAGCGGGCTTAACGCCAGACTGGCGGTTGCCGATTTTGTGAATCTCAATCCCGGCAAGTTCATATACACCCGCGAGCGAGCAGTTTCGGCCTACGAGCGGTATGGGCTGAATGGGAACGCAGACGGGTTTATGGATTCGGAGCTGAGAGCAAGATACGCTTCTTTCATCAATGTTCCCCGCTACATTGACCATGCGAATACCGACACATCGAGGGCCGTGGGCATCGTGCTCAATGCCTGGTATCATCCTCTCGCCCATCCAAAAGGAGGGTGGGTGGAAACCGTTTCCGCTCTGGACAGGGCGAAAATGAGTCAGGTGATTATCCATACGCTTCCTGATTCGCCTACTCTGTTGGACGCCATTCTTTCGAATCGGATTACCGACGTGAGCATGGGGTGTTATGTAGAGGAATCGGTTTGTACCGTTTGTGGCAATCGGGCGGCTACCGAGCACGAATACTGTGATCATGTTACTGCACACAGAGGAAGAAGGGTGAAAGCCGCATCCACCTGCCCGGTTCACCCGGACAAGGACGGCTTTATCATAGCTGGTGAACTCAACTTTGGTGCAAACTTTTTTGATTTATCGACAATCACCACGTTAGCCGATTTCGGAGGAGGGGGGGCTGATGAGGATGCGAAAATCCTCGAAAAGGTAGCAAAAGCTTGTACTGGTTGGGAGTGCTATATCATAGATCGACTGCCTAGGCAACTGATGGTGCGACCCTATACTGGGGCGAATGAGGGTTGCGACAGTTGCCCGACGTTAGCCGCTGACATTCGCCCGAATCAGGAGGATAAGATGCTTAACAAGAAAGGTCAGGAAGCGGCTCCCATTGCTCCGCCTGATGCCCAGTCTGTAACAGACCGCATTAGACCCGCGACCGATCCCAAGGATGAGGATAAGACGCTTTTCGATCAGAGCAAGGGGAAGAGCGACACTACTACAGAGACGAGTACCGCTCCACCGGATAATGTTGGTCAGGAGGGGAAGGCTCAGGATTATCCGCTGACCGGGAGCAAGATTGCTACCGAGGCGGACCCCGCGAACAAGTTGGGTGGCGAACCGGAGCAGGTCGCTGATGAAAGAGAAAAGATGAGAAAAGACAAGTTCGAGGGGGTAAAGAACGAGCTTGGGGATAAGGCGGACGCGGTTGAGGATAATATGGAGGACGAGATTGAGGAGACGAAGCCGCTGAGTGAGGCCCTTGGTATACTTTTCGCAAAACGCTTTCCGGTGATCGCGAATAGCGAGAGGTTTAGAGAGATTCAGGACGAACTCGATATTCTTGAGACACGTCGCTCGTCTATCCTCTCTGCTCTCCGTCGTACTCGTTCAGCCAATAGAAAAAATGCTCTGAAAAATGATCTTAAACAGGTCAATGCGAGCATCGTGAAATATTTTGGTCAGTTTGCGGGAAACCCCCAGGATATGACGGATGCCGGGGATTACGCTCTGGGCAATCCCGACAAGAACCTCGCTGATCAGGCAAAGGGTACGAGCGAGTCTCCTGCAAAGCAGACGGTGGCCCCATCCGAGAACATTACCCAGGAAAAAACACCGAAGGATTATCCTCGTACCGGTTCGAGAAAGATTATTGCGAGCACCGAAGCGGATAAGGCGGCAAACGAAATGCTCGAACTCGTTTGGCATCAGGGCAAGAGCTTTGAGGAGGCTCAGCAGATTGTTCTCGACCGATATGGTAGGGATGTAACCGCCAAGTGTGAGGATGGAAAGGGATACGATAGCGAAGCTCAGCAGGGATTCATGCATGCCAAGCACCCGGAGATTGCCGAGGAGATGGATAAGAAAACCGATTTCGAGAATCTTCCGGAGAAGAAGAGTGGGGGCAAAGATGAGGAGCCGCCCGAGAAGTTTGATGAGATGAAGGACAAAGCGGAGAAAAACGAGAAGGATAAAGAAGGTCGCATGAAGAGAAAGGCCGAGGGAGAGGAATCGGTTGAGGTTGATGAGGCTTCGCGTCCTTCGGACATTTCGCAAAATGTTGGGGACGATGTCGAGGAAATCGATAAGGGCAACAAGACGACTTTGGTGAGTCCCGAGACGAAGAAGGTTGCTCCCTCTACCGAATTTATCCAGGCTCGACTGAATCGTGAGCGTTCTGCTCTCTATCGCCGGGTTATGGGTGTTGACTCGAAACAGGATGTTGAGGTTTCGAAGGGGAACGGGGATACTTTGACCTCGCCCGAGACCAAGGGGGTTGCCGACAAGGAGGTTAAGATTCAGGACGATGAACTGAAACGGCAGATGCAAGGAGTTTCGGTTCCTGCCATTACGGGATCGCTCAGCCTTGCTCTAGCGACTCTCGCACAAGCTCAAAAGGAGGTTGCGGCACAGAAAGAACAGAACACGCGCCTCTATAAGAGGTTGGCTGCCGTTAAGGCAAATTGGAAGTGGGAGGAAGTCAAGAAAATTGCTGTTTCGATGTTGAAGAAAGGATTCTTCCTTGAGGCACCCGACGGTTCGCAGAGAAATTGGGTGCAGCAGAAGAATACGATGATAGTTGAAGCGAGAAGAATGATGAAGAAATCGAACGAAGAACTCGAAGAAGTGAAGAGCCTTATCGCTCGTGCCCTGGTTCCTGGCACGCCTGTCAAGCAATGGACAAAGACCTATGCCATGCCCCGTGAAGGAACGGTAAGGATGACTGTTGCTCAGAGAAGCAGCAGTAACCCTGATGAAATTGCGATAGGTGAGAATCTTTTTGAATAGTCGGAAGGAGGTGAACCGATAATGTTGGACGTTCTAATTGTTGGACAGCGTTTGGATGGTGACCTTGGGTTTTCGAACACCGCCGGTCATTATTTCCAGACATTGGCCGGAACGTATGTAGGGGGACAGCCGGTGGGTATCGGTGCGAGTGGTTTTATCTTCGGCACCGAACTGGCGGCATCCTGCTGCTCGTTGCTCGGGGCTTTCCGCAACAACAGCCTGATTGACACGAGGGTGGGTGCCGGTGAGGTGGTCACCACTACCGACCTGACGCACGCGAAGCCGACTATTTGTTACCCCGGTAACAAGGTCAAGGTCTATCAGGGTAGCGTGCAGAGTGACCAGACCGCTCCTTACGAAAACGTTTCGTGGGCACTTGGGGATGATGTTTTCATCAGCTCCGGTGGTCTGTGGACAAACGTGAGCGGCGCTGGCTGTGCTCAGTCTTGGGGTAAGGTTCTCGATACCCCCGATTCTTACGGCGATCCGCTCGTATTCCAGTTCTTCTCGTACAACGCTTGTTAATGAAAGAAGGAGGTGAATTTCCTTGAGATACGAAATGACCAAAACGGCAAATCCTATTCCTCGGAGGGTCGCTCCGGACGCTTCGGGCAATAGACTAGCTGACCAGAGGCGTGCAAATCTTCAGAAGACAGCGGCCAAGGAGCGGATTCTTACCCGTTACCTTTCGACTGTCGGCGGTCTGAACAAGATTGCTGCCAACCTGGCGAACCCCGTTCGTAAACAGCTTGACTATAAGGGTATCATCCGCAAGTTCTTCGTAGTCGAGTTGATGGAATCGGGTATCCCCCTGATCTTCGACCGGGACCTTCCGCAGGTTCCTTGTGCGAAAGTCGGCCAGGGCGGTACGGTGAATATCGTCGAGATGCAGGCTGAGCGGGTCGAGGTCCAGGACTTCGAAATAGCTGGCCGTCCGAAGATTCCGTACCGTGAACTTTACGTGAGAAGGTTCAGGGCACTCGATAGGGCCAAAGACCGGTTGATTGAGGGTATGCAACTACGAGAAGACCTGATGGGTTTCTCACTGTTTGATACCGCTCTTGCGGCCTGCACGGACGACTGTGCGCCGACCAACGTCACGAACGGGACCAATGGTCTGGACAGAAACGGTCTCGGTCTCGCTTTCGCGGGTATCGAGGCTCACCGTCTTGTTGTCCAGTCGGTGCTGATGAGTGCCTATGGCACCGCTGGCATCCGTCGTTGGGAGTTCGAGGACCTTGATCAGGTTGCTATGCAGGAGGTTCGTGAGACCGGGTATCTGGGAAGGATGTGGGGTGCAGACTTCTACGTTTCTGACCAGATCGACTCCGGGCGGGCCTATATCCTTGCTCAGGACAAGTTCCTGGGATGGATGCCGATTCGCAAGGATGTTGACGTGATTCCTGCGGACGATCCTGATCATCTGCGGCTTGGATTCGTGGGCTATGAACTGCTCGGTATGTTCCTACACAACTGTTGCGGTGTCAACCTGTTCACGTTCCAACCGAATGGAAAGGTTCCGTCCGGTGGCGAAGCGTAGTTAGAGTATAGTCGATAGGCGAGAATGGGTGCACGGACCGTTCCGTGCACCCTTATCTAAAGAAAGAGGAGAAGGACAATGCCATATGTCGAGGGAAAGTACACGGTTTTGGCAAACGCCACAAAAGGGATTCTGAATCTTCCGCTTCCGATTCGGGGCAAAGGTGGATTGGCTCTCAACAAGGGAGAGGCGATTGATATAGAGAAGGCCATGTCAAAAGAGGCTATCAGAAACTGGCTTTCTGAGCTTGAGAGGATAGAGGGGCTTGGCTACATAAAATGGTTTACTGTGGGAACCGTTCCCACCCTGAGTCAGACAGTACCAAAATTGACATGGGTCCCAAACAGGATAGGGTCTACCGTTGCCCCGCCGAATCAGTTTGATAAGAAGCTCAATACACTTCTCGACGAGGAGAAGAAACGCGATGAGCGGACGCTGCCCGGCGATCTGGGTAGGGTAACTGACGAGAGCTATAGCCGTTTGTCGAATGTTGATGCGGCTGAGGCCAGGGTGCAGGCCCAGAAAGAAGCTGAGCTTTCTCGGAAGGAAGAGGAGTTGGCGGCGAGGGAGATGGCGATTGCCGAGCGTGAGGAGAAAGCCTCAAGACGCGGGAGAAGGTCCAGAGAGAAGAAAGAGGGGCCTGAGCCGGGCGATCCGGTTGATCCGTCTGTGGACGATGGGACTACTGCCGTGATCGGTGGCCCCGGTAATTCTGATACGCCCTGAAAATAGATTAGCCGGAAAGAGAGGCTAAGATGCCTTATGTTCCTGGCCTTACGCCCATATTGTGTAATATGGGGGATGTTAGTTTTGTGTTCAAGGCTGGCGGCAAAAGTGTAAGCGTTAAACCATACGGTTGCGTGAATCTTGATGTTTTTGCTCTCAGAGATTCAGCATATATCAACTCAAAACTCGGAAAGCATGAGAAGGCGGGAATCATCCTCTTCTCTTCTAGCGATGTGACAAAAAAGCACAAGCGGGGCATTCCACACGATGAAAGCGCGTTCACAAAGAGTCTTGATGTGCTGATCGAAGAGGGTTTGAAGAAGATCGAAGCAGCTTCGAGAAGGCGCGGTAAACGGAAAATGGTTGAGGAGAAGAGTGATGGTAACAACATTTTCTGAAGGATTAGGAAATATCATCGGTTTTCTTCTGAACGACTTTAACGGTGTTTATTGTATATTCAGGGATTCCAACAATGACCCGATTGACGTGAACACCGTTTCCGGAACCCCGACGCTCTTCGTTTATGATTCGGACAAAGACCCTTCGGACATAACGAGAACCGTGGTCTCCGGTGATTTGAACCACGTTTCAACCGGGGTCTATGGATATTCGCTTAACCCGAGAGATTTAGATGTTGGCTATTATAGTTTTCTGTTTCAGGGAGAGCTTCAATCTGTTGTTCCCTATGTGTCGCTTGCGGTTGATGGTGCGGCAAGAGTCAGTCAAGCGACATTCCAACAAGACCTCGCATATCGGGTTAGGGTAAAGCTCAAGGACGTGAATACAAAACTGTATCAGCTTGATTTGCCGATACAAATGTGGACGGACGAAGAGATTTTGTTTGCTTTGGAAGAGGCTCTTGGTCAGATAAACAGCACTCCTCCCCTGAGAACGAATTATTCGTTTGCTGATATCTACAATCGTGCACACGGGATTTCTTTTCTGCTGGTGAGAGCTGCTTTTGGATATTTGCTGGAGAGCAAAGCGGTTTTGGAGACCGCAAATACGATGACGAGGAACGATGGAGCCGCAAGCCTATCGATTCAGAGAAACACTTACTACACGCAGTTGGCGAATGCTGTGCTTGCTGATGCGAATAGAAAAATCGAGACATGGAAAAAGAGTCTTGTTCCGAATCTGTTTGGTCAGGGCACGATGCAATATCCGTATCAGTTGAGACGTGCGGTGAGTTTTTTACCTGGATTCAAAAACATCTTTGGCTAAAGGGGGGCACTGTGACCGGGGTGTCGAAGTTCGGGAACGGGAGTTTGAAGAGCTTTCTGCAAGTTGTGTTGATGATTGTTTCCATCGGGGGAGTCGTCTTCACCATTGGCTTCAACTATGCCAATACAGTGAAGAAGCCGGACCTTGATAGGGTTGAGGTCAAGATTATGGAGACAGGCAATGAGATAATTCGGTTGAGGGTGGATTACAAGGGTCTCGAAGGCAGGGCAGACGCCCACGACAAAGATTTCTCCGAAATCAAGCAAACATTGCAGAGGGTGGAGGATAGGCAACTCGAAACGTTCAGAATGGTGAGTGCACTTCAGGGGAAGAGTACTCGCTTTTCGCCGACTTCGAAAAGCGAAGATTGAGTTCATGTCAACAGTGAAGAAGTGGAGTGTAACTGAGTTATGTTGTCCGTCATCATACCTGCCAGAAACGAAAGTTATCTTCAGAAAACCATAGGCAGCATTCTGGAGAGTGCTGAAGGTGAAATTGAGATTGTTGCGGTGCTCGACGGGTACTGGCCTGATCCACCGATCATAGATGATCCAAGAGTAAAGCTGATACACCACACAGAGTCTATCGGTCAGCGTGGTGCTATAAATGAAGCCGTGAAGATAGCAAGAGGCAAGTATATTCTGAAGACCGATGCTCATTCTATGTTCGACAAGGGGTTCGACGTAAAGCTTGCTGCTGATTGTGAGTATGATTGGACTGTCATCCCTCGTATGTACAATCTGGACGATCAAAATTGGCGGCCAAAGTTTCATAAGTGTACGGACTATATGTATATTGGTTGCGGGGAGGGAAGGGAACTACGTTCTGAATACTATGGGAGCCGACAGCCAAAGAACGATATAGAGATTGATGATGTGATGACGGGTCAAGGTGCCTGTTGGTTTATGCACAAGGACAGATTTTGGGAACTTGGGGGGATGGATGAGGGACACGGTGGTTGGGGGCAGATGGGGGTCGAAGTTGCGCTGAAGGCGTGGCTGTCGGGTGGTTCACTTAAAGTGAACAAGAAAACGTGGTTCTCTCATTGGTTTCGGGGAGGGCATGGACCTGGTTTTCCGTATCCGATAACAGGTCGATTAGTAGAACAAGCTCGTGATTATAGCCGCGATCTGTGGCTCAACAATAAATGGTCTTTACAGAAACGTCCTTTTAAATGGATAATTGATAAATTTAACCCGCCAGGATGGGAAGGGGTTCTCTTGAAAGAAGATGAGGTTGCCGAGCTGAATACCAGATTTAGAAAGCACATACATGAGCGAAGGCGCGATCCAAAATGGCGTGGGGTAACCGTCATTAAACAACCAACGGATTTGGTCTTGTATCAACAAGCAATCTGGGACAGGAAACCCGATTTTATTATTGATGTTGGCACAGCCTTCGGTGGTTCTGCCCTGATGTTCGCTGATTATCTTGATATGGTTGGCAAGGGAACTGTCATCAGCATTGATGTGAGAGCCAGGAGCAAACCTGAACACCCACGCATCAAATACCTTACGGGAAGTTCTACTAGCGCAGATATATTGAAAGCGGTGAAGGATATTGTAGGCGATGGTTCTGTCATGGTTGTGCTTGATTCAGATCATAGCCGTGTTCATGTTAAATGGGAGTTGCATCGTTACTCGAAAATAGTAACTTCGGGTCAATACCTGGTAATTGAAGATTGTTATGGAAGACATGGGAAACTCACAGGTCCAGGAGAAGCAAGAGACTGGTTCTTGCGTACATCTGCCGGGAAAGGGTTTGTGTGGGAACATCCTGACGAGCAATTCATAGTTGGATTTTCTCGGGGGGGATGGTTGCGCAAGAAATGAAGACGATTATCTACTTGACCGATAATAGTCTTGATGAGGCTCTGGCTCTCAAGTGTCGTGAGATACTTGTGCGTGAGGCAGGGGACAATCCAATTATCAGCGTGTCGCAGAAGCCGATAGAGCTAGGAACGAATATTTGTGTCGGTGAGATAGGGCGTAATTGGTTCTCTCTCTACAAACAACAACTCGCCGGGTTACATGCGGCTAAGACAAAGTTTATCGCTATAGCAGAACACGATTGCTTGTATACGAACGAGCATTTCAGTTTCGATCCGCTGCGCGATGATACGTTCTACTATAATGCAAACTGTTGGCTCGTACAGTGGGGAGGAAATCATCCCGAGTTAAACGGTATGTACTCTAAGTGGCATGGCGTAAGGTATGCTTTGTCACAGTTGATTTGTTCCAGAGAACTGCTCATCGCCTCCATAGAAGAACGATTGGCTTTAATAGAGAATGGTGTTCAGGTTGTGCGTAAGGCTGGTGAGCCGGGATGTATGCCTCTAGGATTCAGACAGAAAGTTGAGACATGGGCCAAGAGCGGTGCTCCGGTGCAACTACAACGATACCTGAAAGATTATTTGGAGAAGTATAGATCAGAGACGTTTGAGACTGTCAACCCGAATCTTGACATACGTCACGGAAGTAATTTTACTGGGCCAAAACGCGGTAAACGACGGAGATATTCGTTGGAATATTGGGGTGAGTTCAAGAATCTGTGGGAAGGGGGCGAAATACATAATGACGATTCCCGAGGGGTACACCTTAGCTACTTGGTTTAATGGCGTGGTTGGTGATCTGAGTGCTGCCAACTCAGAATTAGTAGTGTTTGAAAAGTATTGGGCCAGTTTTACAGTGGACCAACAAACGTTGATCAAGACCCTTGTAAAATCGGAGATCGATGCGGCCATAGTTCAACTCAATTTGATTAAAGCCGAGATAGACCTCATAGTGTAGGAGATGAGTATGAAGATTACTATTGAGCCAGAAGATGACCGGGACAAAAAAGTTTTAGAGAACATTTCGCAAGAACCCTCGATGAAGAAACTCATGAGAGGGGGGAACGTTGTTTACGATAAGATCAACGAGTTTATGTTATTTGGCTTGAGGATGGATACGATTTACCCAACGCATTTCAACATTCAGAGCGGAACACCTGATTACTTGAGGGGGAGATTGTTCTGCTTGTTAGAGGATATAAAAGGGAAGTAAATGGCCCTCACGCAAAACATTAGATTTTTCTGGCCTTCAACAAATGCCTCTATCCCCGCTAACTGGACGAGAGACGTTAATTTTGATGGTCTCTATCCGTATGTCGTTGGTGCGGGTATTGACCCGACAACCATATCGGGTGGAGCCTCGACCCATAAACATTCGATAACCACGGCAGCTCACGTCTTCTATAGTGGGGCGGCCTCCGGACAAATAAAGTTTCCTTTATCGACTGAGTTTGCTGTAGCTACGCTAATACACATACATGATGTGAGTGCTTCAAGCACTTCTGTTGTAGATTCTGGGAGTGCTTCCAACAATCCTGTTCATATAGATTTAATCGTCATCAAACCGGCAGATGCCGTTAGGACGGGAGTTCCTAATGGTGCGTGTGCTCTCTCGGACAGTGGTGCGTTTAGTGGCTGGACAATTCTCACGGCGGTTGATGAGAACTTAATACGGATTGCTGCTGCTGCGGGCGATGCTAATCTGGTTTCGTCAGGTTCCAACACTCAAACACACACGGGCATACACAGTCATGCAGACGCAGCTTCGGCCAATAGTTCGGCTGGAGATGGAAAGGTCATTACTGGGGTTGGGACAGACGGTGCGCTACACCCCCATTACCATCTAGTTTCTCTAGGGAACCAAGACCCAGGCATGTCGTCAGAGGCGATGGTCCCTAGGTGGCAGAAACTGATGGTGGTCAGGAACGATACGGGCAGCGAGAGTTTGCCCGATGACGTAATTGGTATATCAAGAGCTGCTACGCCCGATGCAGATTGGATACAGATCGTTTTCGCGGCTGGTTACGGCTTTATAAAGGGCGAGCAGACTTTGGGTGATGTGGGGACGACCGGAGGGAATGCAGATGCTCATTCGCACACAGGGACAATACACAGTGGGCATGCTGCAACAGCAGGTTCTGCAAACGTCGCTAATGGTCAGGCGAGTACTCCAGGGACCAATAGATGCAGGCTCTCTCACACTCATACCTGGACGGTCACAAACGCGACTGATGCGATAGCAAATAATACGGGTAGTGCATATCCCTCGTATATCGGCGTTCAGTTGTGGAAGTATAAGCCACCCTCTGCTTCTCCAAGTGCATCAGCATCAGCGTCTCCAAGTGCATCAGCAAGTGCATCACCGAGCGCATCAGCCTCACCGAGCGCTAGTCCCTCAGCTTCACCTAGTGCCAGTGTGTCAGCCTCACCCTCGGCAAGTGAGTCTGCGAGTCCAAGTGCTAGTCCTTCGGCTTCGCCGTCAGCCTCAGCCTCGGCTTCGCCGAGTGCAAGTCCTTCGGCGAGTCCAAGTGCTAGTCCTTCGGCGAGTCCAAGTGCTAGTCCTTCGGCTTCGCCGTCAGCCTCGGCCTCGGCTTCGCCGAGTGCAAGTCCTTCGGCGA
>Ga0315297_10000293_pt1 | contig 28470 bp, 22 predicted proteins | sample YL17G15_0_MG_FD_203628 | JGI IMG/M metagenome (GOLD analysis project Ga0315297, IMG submission 203628) | Sediment microbial communities from Yellowstone Lake, YNP, Wyoming, USA - YL17G15_0 | ecosystem: Environmental > Aquatic > Freshwater > Lake > Sediment | place: USA: Wyoming | collected...
ACGGAGAGTCCTCATAAGCCCTTTGTCGGTGGTTCAATTCCACCCTCCGCTACCAGTCCCTCCCCGTCCTCGCGATCGTCGCCCGCGCGTCCGTCGCAAGGCGAGCGGAACAGCGCGGCGATCCGCGCGCCCGGTCCATCCGAATGGACGGTGGCGGGCGTCACGACCCGACGGCGCCCGCCGCGGCCCCTCGAGGGTGAGCCCCGACGGGGCCTTCGGGAGGCTGCCGCTATACTCGTCTGACCGCCCGGCACACCTCTGCCGGGACCGCTGACGCGGAGGATCCGTTGAATTCGAAGTTCTTCCGGAACGGCATCGTCATGCTGATCCTTGTGACCGGCACCGTGGCGTTGCTGTACACGTGGCTCATCCAGTCGCCCGCCGACACCTCGAAGTCGTACTCGTACTTCCTCACGCAGGTGTCGCAGGGCCAGGTCGCAAAGGTCGTCCAGGCCGGCACCACGCTCACGGTCACCACGACCGACACGCCCCCCCAGACCTACACGACGCAGGTGGCCAGCGCGTTCACGAACGTCTTCGACGACATGACGAAGGCGGCGCTCGCCGGTGGCCAGGACATCGGGAGGATCGACTACAAGGCCGAGCAGGAGGCACAGACCGGGCAATGGCTCGGGCTCCTCATCAGCGCACTGCTCCCGGTCCTCCTCATCGGCGGTTTCATCTTCTTCATGATGCGGCAGGCGCAGGGGACGAACAACCAGGCGATGAGCTTCGGCAAGAGCCGTGCCCGGATGTTCCTCGGCAACAAGCAGGTCATCACGTTCAACGACGTCGCCGGGGTCGACGAGGCCAAGACGGAGCTTCAGGAGGTCGTGGAGTTCCTCAAGTACCCGGAGAAGTTCAACTCGCTCGGTGCGCGCATCCCGCGCGGCGTCCTCCTCGTGGGTCCGCCCGGCACCGGCAAGACCCTCATGGCGCGCGCCGTGGCCGGCGAGGCCGGGGTGCCGTTCTTCAGCATCTCGGGCTCGGAGTTCGTCGAGATGTTCGTGGGCGTCGGCGCGAGCCGCGTCCGCGACCTCTTCGACCAGGCCAAGCGGAACAGCCCGTGCATCGTCTTCGTTGATGAGATCGACGCCGTCGGCCGCCAGCGGGGCGCGGGCCTCGGCGGGTCGCACGACGAGCGCGAGCAGACGCTCAACCAGATCCTCGTCGAGATGGACGGGTTCGACACGAACACGAACGTCATCGTCGTCGCGGCCACGAACCGGCCCGACGTCCTCGATCCGGCGCTGCTGCGGCCCGGCCGCTTCGACCGCCAGGTCATCCTCGATCGGCCGGACATCAGGGGCCGCGTCGAGATCCTGCGCGTCCACTCGAAGGGGAAGCCACTCGACAAGTCGGTCGAGATCGAGGAGGTCGCCCGCCAGTCGCCCGGCTTCTCGGGCGCGGACCTCGCGAACCTCGTCAACGAGTCCGCGATCCTGGCCGCGCGGCGAAACAAGAAAGCCATCGGCATGTCCGAGTTCCAGGAGGCGCTCGAGCGAATCATCGCGGGCCCGGAGCGGAAGAGCCGGGTCATCTCGGACGCCGAGAAGCTCATCATCGCCTACCACGAAGGCGGTCACGCCGTCGTCCAGCGGATCCTCCCCAAATGCGACCCGGTCGCCAAGGTGACGATCATCAGCCGCGGCATGGCGCTCGGCTACACCATGGCCCTCCCCACCGAAGACCGCTACCTGCAGAGCAAGACGGAGTTCGAGGACAAGATCGCTGGCCTGCTCGGCGGCAATGTGTCCGAGCGCCTCATCTTCGGCGACACGACGACCGGCGCCGCCAACGACATCGAGAAGGCGACCGACCTGGCCCGCCGGATGGTCACCCAGTTCGGGATGAGCGACCGGCTGGGCCCGCTCTCGTTCGGGCAGCGCGATGAGCTCATCTTCCTCGGCCGGCAGATCGGCGAGCAGCGCAACTACTCGGACGAGGTGGCGAGGCTCATCGACGAGGAGGTGCGACGGATCATCGACACGGCGTACGGCCGCGCGAACGACGTGCTCGTCGCGAACAAGGACCGGCTCGTCGCCCTTGCGGAGAAGCTCGTCGCCGAGGAGACCGTCGACGCGGTCGAATTCGAGAAGCTCTTCGCGGACATGCCGCCCAAGGAGAACCTCCGCGGGGGCGTTCCGCGCCTCGTGGGGCCGTATCCGGAGCCGCCTGCACCACCGCCGGCACCGGCCGGGAACCCCAATCCCAGCCCCAGCCCCAGCCCCAGCCCGGCGTAGGGGACGCGCCGGCGGCCTCCGGCGTGGGTCGCCCGGCCCGAGTGGTGTGGGTGTGCGCGTGCGTGCGGGCCCGCCGGACTGCCGCACGCGCGCGGGACGTGCGGGCCTAGAATCGGGGCAGCTTCAGAACGCGGATCCGCCGGGGCCCCGGGGCCCCCGTCGCACCGGAGGGACCATGACGGCCGAGCCGACCAGCCTCGAGGCCTATCTGGACGCACACCGCGAGCGCCGGATCGCAGCGTATCTCGACTTCCTCCGGGTCCCGAGCATCTCCGGGACCCCGGAGCACGCAGCCGACTGCCGGCGCGCCGCGGAGATGCTCGCCGCCGAGCTGCGGGCTGCGGGTGCCGAGCACGTCGAGATCTGCGAGACCGGCGGGCATCCCGTCGTGTACGCGGACCACCTGCACGCCGCCGACGCACCGACCGTCCTCGTGTACGGGCATTACGACGTCCAGCCGGTGGACCCGCTCGACCTGTGGCTCACGGCCCCCTTCGAGCCGTTCGTCGCCGACGGGCGAGTCGTCGGGCGCGGGGCGGCCGACGACAAGGGCCAGGTCCAGATGCACGTGCGCGCCCTCGAGGCGATGCTCGCGACACGCGGCGACCTCCCGGTCAACGTGAAGTACGTGTTCGAGGGCGAGGAGGAGTCGAGCTCGGCTCACCTCGACGCGTGGCTGGAGGGCGACCGGGACCGGTTGACGGCGGATCTCGCGCTCATCTCCGACACCGGGTTCTTCGTCGGGAACCTGCCCGCGATCACCGTCGGACTCCGGGGCATCATGGCCGCGGAGATCGATGTGACCGGCGCCCCGCTCGACCTGCATTCCGGTTCCTACGGCGGAGCGGTGCACAACCCGGTGAACGCGCTGTGCGGGATCGTGGCCGCGCTCAAGGGACCCGACGGCCGGATCCTCGTCCCCGGCTTCTACGGCGACGTCGTCCCGCTCACCGACGCGGACAGGGCCGCGTACGCGGCGCTGCCGTTCGACGAGGAGGCGTTCCGCGCGCAGGTCGGCGTCCCGGCACTCGTCGGCGAGGTCGGGTACTCGACGCTCGAGCGCGCGTCGGCGCGGCCGACGCTCGACGTCAACGGCATGTGGGGCGGGTTCCAGGGCGAGGGGAGCAAGACGATCATCCCGGCCCACGCGCACGCGAAGATCACCTGCCGGCTCGTCGCGGACCAGGACCCCGACCGGATCTTCGAGCTGTTCCGGGACTACGTCCTTCGGATCGCGCCGCCCGGCGTGACCGTGGAGGTGCGCGGCCTCGGCGGCGGTCGACCCAGCCTCACGCCGATCGACCACCCGGCCGCCCAGGCGGCTGCGCGCGCGATCGAGGCGACCTTCGGGGTCGCGCCGCTCTACATGCGCGAAGGCGGCTCGATCCCGGTGGCGGCGAGCTTCGAGACCATCGTCGGGCTGCCGGTCGTCCTCCTCGGGTTCGCGAATGACGACTGCCAGGCCCATGCCCCCAACGAGTCGATGGTCCTCGCCAACTTCGAGACCGGGATCCGGACGATCGCCGCCTGCTTCGACGAGCTCGCGATGGCCGACCTGGGCGCGGCCTCGGGACGGGGCGACGGATGATGCTCGATCGCCCGGCCGGGACCGGAGGCCAGGATACGGACTCCTCGCACGAGGGAGGACCAACAGTGAGCGATGAACCGATGGACCAGGCGGCGGGCACGATGCCGCGGCCGTGGCGCCTGGATACCGACGGGGGCAGCATGGCGCCGAGGTCGGCGCTCCAGGTCCTCGTGGACCTCAACGATCGCGTCTCGACCGGCAAGGTCGGGGAGTACCTGCCGATCCCGCTCGGGTTCACGCCGCTCGACAAGACGATCGGCGCCGGGCTGCGTCCCGGTGAGCTCCTCCTCATCGGCGGCGCCCAGGGGACCGGCAAGACGACGATGGCCCTCCAGATGGCCCGCAACGTCGCCATGTCCGGCCAGGCGAATGTCCTGTACCTGTGCTTCGAGCACGAGGAGCAGTACCTCCTCAACCGGCTCATCGCGCTCGAGTCCGCGCTCGCGCACTTCCCGCAGAAGACCGGCGCGATCCGGGTCCAGGACGTCCGGGCGGAGATCCTCGGCTCGTGGATGTCCGAGGGGGCCGGCGGCCCCCAGCTCGCCGACAACCCGCGCCTCCGCCCCAGCCTCGATCGGCTCGGGCGGTACGGGCAGAACCTCTTCCTCCTCCGCGGCTCCCAGACGTCGAGCACGATCGAGAACATCCGCCTGCTCGTCCGGCAGCACCGGGAGATCTCCGGCGACCGGCAGCTCATGCTCTTCGTCGACTACCTGCAGAAGGTCCCGCAGATCCCGGAGCCCGAGAACGAGTCCGAGAAGGTGACGTACTCGGTGAACGGGCTCAAGGACATCGCGCTCTCGGAGGAGGTCGCGGTCGTGACCATCGTCGCGGCCGACAAGGAGGGCCTCAAGGCGAAGCGGCTCCGCAACTTCCACCTGCGGGGATCGTCGGCGATCAACTACGAGGCCGACATCATCGTCATCCTCAACGAGAAGTACAGCGTCGTCGCGAAGGTGAACATCGAGTTCAACCCGTACCAGGCGCAGCGGTTCCGCGACTGGGTCATCGTGACGATCGAGAAGAACCGAGGGGGGATGGACAACATCGACCTCGAGTTCGAGAAGCACTTCGAGTTCTCGTGCTTCGACCCGAACGGCCGGACCGTCCAGGAGAAGCTCATCGAGGAGCGCCTCTACAACGATTGACGAGGCGCACGGGGGGGCGCGTCGGGCGCGGCGGCGCCGGGGTTCCACGGCGCGCTATCCTCGCGGACATGAGCCACCAGCGAGCGGACGCCTTCCCGGGCGTCGTCGAGATCGTCGTCGAGATCCCGCGCGGGAGTCGCAACAAGTACGAGTACGACGAGGAGGCCCGCGTCTTCCGACTCGACAGGGTCCTCGCATCGGCCGTCCACTACAACTTCGACTACGGCTTCATCGAGGGGACCCGCGCGGACGACGGCGACCACACGGACGCCCTCCTACTCATCGACGAGCCGACGTTCACCGGCTGCCACGTGTGGGGCCGGCCGATCGGCGGCCTCGAGATGCGCGATGACATGGGCTTCGACTTCAAGGTCCTCTGCGTCGCGCTGGGCGACCCGCACCAGGCGCACGTCACGCAGCTCGAGCAGGTCCGCCCGCACCGGCTCGTCGAGATCCAGCACTTCTTCGATACGTACAAGCTGCTCGAGAACAAGGCGGTAGAGATCATCGGGTGGCGCGGCCAGGAACGGGCCCTCGAGCTCCTTCGCGCCGATCGTGAGGCGTGGCACGCCGAACACCGCGAGGGGTCCGACCGAGCGGGAGGCCCGGCGTGACCGAGGGGGCACGCGGCTGACGGCCCGCGCATGACGATCGGGAAGATGGGGGTCGGCGGCGGCCCCGCGGCCGGCGCGACGCGACATGGCGCTCCCTCGGCGGAGCGCCGGCTCTTCATCGCGGTGCCGCTCCCGCCCGAGGTGCAGGAGCGGGTCGGGGCGCTCATCGACAGGGTCCGGGCGAGAAGGGACGAGGCACCGGACGACCGGGCCGGCGCCGCTCCACGCTGGATCCGCCCAGAGTCGCTCCACCTCACGCTCCGCTTCCTCGGCGACACGCCGGACGGTCGGGTCGCCGACCTGCGGGCGGCGCTGGCGGCAGCGGCCGCCTCCTCCACGCCGTTCGACGCGACCCTCGCGGGGAGCGGCGCGTTCCCCGGCCCGTCATCGCCGCGGGCGATCTGGCTGGGGATCGGCCGAGGGCGCGACGAGCTCGTTCACCTCGCCGGATCGGTGGACGCCGCGCTGGCACGGCGGGGCTGGCCGTCGGACGGGCGTCCGTTCCGCGCGCATCTCACGATCGCGAGGTCAGTCGACCCGGTCCGCGCGTCCGCCGCGCTGCGTGCGCTCGATCCGGAGGCGCGTGATCTCTACGCGTCGTGGCGGGTCGAGAGCGTCGTGCTGTTCGAGAGCCTGCTCGGCCGGGGACCGGCTCGCTACACGGCGCTCTTCGAGACGAGGCTGGGACGATGAGCGACGCCGCCCCGCCTCCGGAGGTCGATCCGCTGTCGATGCGCCGGGCGGCCGTGGCCATCGGACTGGGGGTCGTGAACGTCGTGCTCGCGCTCGCCGCGCTGGGGGTGCTTGCGGTGAAAGCCGGTGCTCCGCCGACCGCGAGCACCTCGCAGGTGACGACCCCGGCGCCTCCGCCGACCGCGAGCACCTCGCAGGTGACGACCCCGGCGCCTCCGCCGACCGCGAGCATCTTGCAGGTGATGACCCCGGCGCCTCCGCCGACACCGGCGACACCGGCGCCTCCGCCGACACCGGCGCCGTCGGCCGCGCGCACGCCGGTTCCGGTCATCACGCTCGCCCCCTGAGCTCCGGAGGTCGCGGCACACCGACCTCCGCCTGCCGGGTTGCGCCGGCGCACGCCGATGGTCACACTTGGGCCCGTCGAGCCGGGCCAGAGCACCCCGGGGGCGTCACAGCCCCGAGCGCGCCGTGCGGTCCGACGCGGTCCGCAGGCTACGGCGGGCCATCAGTCCCGCCACGCGAGCACCGCGCCGCACACGGACCGCGCAGAGGAGGCCCACATGACCCAGCGGACCAAGTTCGTCCTCGACGAAGAGCGCATCCCACGCGCCTGGTACAACATCGTCGCCGATCTTCCGACGCCCCCGCCGCCCGCGCTCCACCCCGGCACGGGCCAGCCGCTCGGCCCCGACGACCTCGCGCCCCTCTTCCCGATGGCACTCATCCTCCAGGAGGTGAGCACCGACCGGTACATCGAGATCCCGGACCCGATCCGCGACGCCTACCAGCTCTACCGCCCGAGCCCGGTCTACCGGGCTCACCGCCTCGAGAAGGCGCTCGACACCCCCGCGCACATCTACTACAAGTACGAAGGGGTCAGCCCGGGCGGGAGCCACAAGCCCAACACCGCGTTCGCGCAGGCATGGTTCAACAAGAACGAAGGCGTCGCGCGCCTCGCGACCGAGACCGGAGCAGGGCAGTGGGGGACGAGCCTCGCGATCGCCGGCGCGCTCTACGGCCTAGAGGTCAAGGTGTACATGGTCCGGGCGAGCTACGACCAGAAGCCGTACCGCCGGATGCTCATGGAGGCGTACGGCTCGGAGGTCGTCGCGAGCCCCTCGGCGACGACGGAGTACGGGCGACTTGTCCTCGCCGCGACGCCGGACAGCCCGGGGTCGCTCGGCATGGCCATCTCGGAGGCCGTCGAGGACGCCGCGACGCGTGACGACACGAAGTACTCGCTGGGCTCGGTCCTCAACCACGTGCTCCTCCATCAGACCGTCATCGGGCAGGAGGCGATCGAGCAGATGGCGCTCGCCGGCGAGGAGCCGGACGTCATCATCGGCTGCGCGGGCGGCGGCTCGAACTTCGCCGGCATGACCTTCCCGTGGCTCGGCCGGCAGCTGCGCGGCGAGGGCGCCTACCGGATCATCGCGGTCGAGCCGGAGGCAGCCCCGAGCCTCACGCGGGGCGTCTACACGTACGACTTCGGCGACACGGCGCGGCTCACGCCCATGGTGAAGATGCACACGCTCGGCCATGACTTCATCCCCGAGCCGATCCATGCGGGAGGCCTTCGGTACCACGGGATGGCACCCCTCGTGAGCTTCGTGAAGGACCTCGGCCTGATCGAGGCGCGGGCCGTCCATCAGACCCCGACTTTCGAGGCGGGCGTGATGTTCGCCCGGACCGAGGCCATCCTGCCGGCGCCGGAGGCGAATCACGCGATCCGTATCGCCATCGACGAGGCGCTCGAGGCCCGCGAGGAAGGGACTCCGCGCGTCATCCTGTTCAACCTCAGCGGCCACGGCCACTTCGACCTCGCCGCGTACGACCGCTATCTCGCGGGGGACCTCCACGACTTCGAGTATCCGGAGGAGAAGGTCAGGGCCGCCCTCGCCGCGCTGCCGACCGTTTGATCGGGACCGCGACCGCAGGGCGCCGGGCGCCGGGTGCCGGCCCGGCGCCGGGATCCGCCGGAGGCGGACGAGCGCCGAGCGGAGGAGCGCCGCGGCCTCGCACGCCCGATCCACAGTCAGATCTGGCCGCTCAGGGCTGGGAGTCCGGCCTGGCGGGGCGAGTTCAGGGACGGCGCGCGTCGGATCGCCGGCCTGCGGCGCTCAGAGCTCGCGGACCGCGCCGGATTCCATCCGTGGCGGGTCGACGAGGTCGTGCCGGAACGCGAACGCGCCGGCCTCGAGCTTCGAGCGCGTCCCGAACTTGCCCATGATGCTCTGGACGTACGTCCGCACCGTGTTGGGGGCGATGTCGAGCCGGTGGCAGATCGATCGCGCATCGAGTCCCTCCACGAGCGCGTGAAGGACGTCCAGCTCGCGTGGGGTCAGCGCCTCGAATGACGGCGGCTCCTCGCTGAGATCCCGCGGCAGCGCGACGCGTCGTGCGATCTCGACGATGACGGACCGCGGCAGGAGGATCTCCCGGGTGTACGCCGAGCGCACCGCGCCGACGACCTCGTCGAGCGCGCGATCCTTCGTGAGGTAGCCGTCGGGCCCCGCCTCGATGGAATCGAGGATGGTGTCGTCGTCCAGGAGCGCGGTGAGCATGACGAGCGCGGCGGCCGGCTGGCGCGCCTTCACGATCCGCGTGGCCTGTGCGCCGGTCCCGTCGCGGAGGAGGTAGTCCATGAGCACGACGTCGATCGGCCCGTCGAGCGACGCGGCCACGTCGGCCACGCTCGACGCGATCCCGACGACCTCCATGTCCGGCTCCGCCGTGAGCGCGCTCGAGAGGGCCTCCGTCAGGAACCTGTGATCGTCGACGACCAGCACACGGATCCGCGGAGCGTCCGGTGCCGTCACGTGCGTTCCTCCAGCGGGAGCGCGCCGGGCCCTCACCCGGTCGCCTGCCCCCCTCGCGCCCGGTGATACCGCGCCATGCCAGCCGCCGGATGATCAGGCTGCCGCGCCACGTCGGCCGTAGACTGCGAACCGATGCGGATCTGCATGCTCGGCCTCGGCCTCATCGGCGGCTCGATCGCGCGCGCGGTCGCGGCCGGTCACGACGCGTCCGCGACCGACGGACGACCGTCGCTGGTCGCCTGGACCCCAGCCGGCGACGGACCTCGCGCGGCGCTCGCCGCCGGCGTCATCGATGACGTCGCGCGCGACCTCATCGATGCCGTCCACGGCGCGGACCTCGTCGTCCTCGCGGCCCCCGCGCTCGCGACCCTGCGACTGCTCGACGACCTCGCGGGCCTCGAACCCGGGATCCTCCGGCCCACGGCGACGGTGACGGACGTCGCAAGCAGCAAGGCCATGATCGTCGGTCGCGCGGACGCACTCGGCCTCCGGTTCGTCGGCGGACACCCGATGGCGGGCCGTGAGAAGGCCGGCTTCGGGGCGTCCTCGGCCGATCTGTTCGCCCGCCGACCGTGGGTCGTCGTGCCCGGTCGAGGCGCATCCGCGGAGGACGTGGCCCGGGTCGAGTGGCTCGCGTCGGCATGTGGCGCGCGGCCGGTCCGCATGCTGGGGGAGGCGCACGACGCGGCCGTGGCCGCGATCAGCCACGCACCCCTCGTCGTTGCTGCGGCCCTCGTCGAGGCGGTCGCTGGCGTCCCGGGCGAGCGCTCGAGCGAGGATTGGGACACGGTCCGCTCTCTCGCAGCCGGCGGGTGGCGGGACATGACGAGGCTCGCGCGCGGGGACCCCGAGATGGGCACGGGGATGCTCGCGACGAACGGGACCGCGGTCGCCGCCCGCCTCCGGGACGTGCGGGATCGCCTCGACGCGTGGATCGCCGACCTTGACGCGGCCACCGGCCCCGACGCCGACGCGCTCCTCGAGCGACTCGCGGCGGACCGCGTCCGTGCCCGCGAGACCCCGTCGGAAGAGGAGGCGGCCGAGGACGGACCGTGGCGGCCCAGGTGAGCGAGGAGATGGTCTTCGTCGTCGCCCGCGAGACCGTCCTCGGGGAGCGTCGCTGGCACGGGGTCCTCGCCCACGGCGCCGACGCGTACCTGGACGTCATCGGGCGGTCGGGGGAGTTCCGCCCGCGCGGCGAGATGGAGCTGGATCCGTCGTACAAGCAGGTGATCCCGTACCTGGTGCTCCGCGACGGCGAGTCGTACTTCCTCATGCGGCGGACACGCGCCGGGGCCGATGCCCGGCTCCACGACCGCTGGTCGATCGGGATCGGCGGCCACCTCAACCCCGGCGACGGGGACGTGGTCGGCGGCCTCGTCCGCGAGTGGGAGGAGGAGCTCGACGCGTCGTTCGTCCCCGAGTTCCGGCTGGTCGGGCTCCTCAACGACGATTCGACTGACGTCGGTGAGGTGCACCTCGGCGTCGTCTTCATCGCCGATGCGGCGGGGAGGCCGGTGTCCGTCCGCGAGACCGAGAAGCTCGCGGGATCATTCGCGGCGCCCGCGGAGGTTCGGGCGGTCCACGACGCCCTCGAAACGTGGAGCCAGCTCGTGTTCGACCTCCTGGACGGGCAGGCACATGGTGCGCCCGACGCCCCCCCTGCGGGCATCGAGGGACCGATCGCGGGCTGATCTCCGATGCGGCGGCTTGCTGCTGCCGGCGCGCGTCCAGGGGGTGCGATACTAGTTCCCAGGGGTGGACAGATGAACGAGCGCGAGGGGCGACGCATTCGCCGGCTCTCTCTCGGCCTGGTCGGGGCCGGGCTCCTGCTCGTGGCCGCCACCCCTGCGCTCGGTGCGTCGCGGATAGTCCACGTCCTGCCGACGACCGGCGTCGTCGACAGCGTCATGGCCGGCTACCTCTCCGAGGGGATCGCGAAGGCGGCACGCGAGGGCGGCGACGCGGTCGTCATCGAGCTCGACACGCCGGGCGGCAGCCTGGAGGCGACGAACCGGATCGTCTCCGCGCTCCTCGAGTCGCCGATCCCGACGATCGTCTGGGTCGCGCCAGCCGGCGGACGCGCGGCGAGCGCGGGCACATTCATCACGCTCGCGGGGCACGTCGCCGCAATGGCGCCCGGGACGAGCATCGGAGCGGCGACGCCGGTCGGCAGCGGCGGCGAGGAGTTGACCGGAACGATCGGTGACAAGGTCCGCAACGACGCCGTCGCGAAGATCACCGCGATCGCCGAGGAGCGCGGCCGGGACGTCGAGTGGGCGCGGCGGACGGTGACCGAAGCATGGTCCTCGCCAGCGAGCGAGGCCGTCGAGGCCGGCGCGGTCGACTTCATCGCGGCATCGCTGCCGGAGCTGCTCGAGAAGGCGAGCGGCCGGACCGTCACCGTCGCCGGGAAGCCCGTCTTGCTCGACCTCGCGGGCGCGACGACGACGGACCTGCCGATGAACCCGTTCCAGCAGCTGATTCACCTGCTGTCGGACCCGACCATCGCGCTCATCCTCTTCACGGTCGGGTTCTACGGGCTGCTCTTCGAGCTCCAGAACCCGAACTTCGTGACGGGGATCCTCGGGGCGCTCGCGATCATCCTCGCGTTCATCGGCTTCGGCAGCCTGCCGCTCAACGTCGCCGGGCTCATCCTCGTCGGCCTGGCGGTCGTCCTGCTGGTCCTGGAGGCGACCGTGGCAAGCCACGGCCTCCTCACGGTCGGCGCGGTGGTGACGTTCGTCCTCGGCGCCGCCGCGCTCTACACGGAGCCCGGCAGCCCGACGCTTCCCGCCGTCACCGTGTCGTGGCCGATCGTCGGGATCGTCGCCGGGTCGGCGGCCCTGTTCGGCCTGCTCGTGGCGCGCGCCGCGCTGGGCGCGCGTCGGCTGCCGCCGGTGGGGATCGGCGTCGGGTCCGGCTCGGTGGGGGATGCGGCCGGCGTCGCGCCCGGCGCGGGATCCGTCGGGCGCGTTCACGCCAGCCTCGCCCCGGACGGCACCGTCGTCGTCGCGAGCGAGGAGTGGAGCGCCCGCTCGACGTCGGGGATCACGATCGCCCGCGGCGAGGCCATCCGCGTCGTCGGGCGCGAAGGCCTCTCGCTCCTCGTGGAGCCGGCACCCGCCCTCGACCGGGGAGTCGATGCGGGCTCAGCGGTCGGGCTGGCGTCCGACGCCCGACCCCGCGCCACCGCGCCGCCGTGATGCGCGTCATCATGGTGCCGACGACCGTCGGCGGACCCCCGCGACGGCACGCACCTCGGAGGGATCGATCGTGAACCTCGCCGACCTGGGCCCGATCATCTCGGTCGTCATCGTCGTCCTCGTCCTCGTGGCTCTGCTGTACCTGAGCGTCCGGGTCGTCAACGAGTACGACCGCCTGGTCGTCTTCCGGTTCGGCCGGACCGGGCCGCAGCTCGTGAAGGGTCCCGGCCTCGTCTTCCTCATCCCGATCGTCGACCGTCCCGTGCGGGTGGACCTCCGAGAGCAGTTCATCGAGGTCCCGAGCCAGACGACGATCACCAAGGACAACGCCCCCATCAACGTCGACTTCCTCATCTACTGGCGGATCGCCGACCCGCTCAAGAGCATCGTCAACGTGGCGTTCTTCGCCGGCGCCCTCCAGGGTGTCGCGACGACGACCCTGCGCGCCGTCATAGGGGACATCCTCCTCGACGAGGTCCTCTCTCGACGGGAGCAGATCAACGAGATCCTCCGGACGAAGCTCGATGAGGTCACCGAGCGATGGGGCGGCAAGGTGACGACGGTCGAGATCCGCGAGATCACGCCGCCGCGCGACGTCCAGGACGCGATGAACCGCCAGCTCTCCGCGGAGCGGACGCGACGCGCCGTCATCACGGAGTCGGAGGGCCGGCGACAGTCGGAGATCAACATCGCCGAAGGCGCCAAGCAGGCCGCGATCCTCACCGCCGAGGGCGCACGGCAGGCCGCGATCCTCACCGCCGAGGGGACACGCCAGGCACAGATCCTCAACGCCGAGGGCTTCGGCCAGGCGCTGGAGCGGATCTACGCGGCCGCGACGACGATCGACCAGAAGACGATGGCGCTGCAGTACCTCGAGGCGCTCAAGGCGCTCGGTGCGTCGCCGTCCACGAAGTTCGTCCTCCCGCTCGAGTTGAGCCGGCTCGTCGAGTCGTTCTCGTCGATGGTGGACGACGGGATGCGCGGGCGGGGTGGTGCCGACACGACACCGGCCCGATCGATCGCGCCGCCCGCCCCTGAGCCGCCGACCGCCTGACGCCGCGGGGCCCACCCCGTACCGTCGTCGGGGTTGGGGAGGGACGTTCGGCCCGTGCCGGGAGCCCCGTGCTGCGCGCCTATACTCGCGGCGATACCCAACGGGGTCCCCGGCGTCGCGGTGGGGCGGCGGCGGGCACCGCGGTCCGGGGACGGATAGAGGGGTCGATGGCAGCCAGGATCCTCATCGTCGACGACGACCCGAACGTGCAGCGGCTCCTGTCGTACACGCTCCGACAGGAAGGCTTCGAGGCGAGCGTCGCCGCCGACGGCATCGAAGCGATCCGGCTCTGGGAGGCCGAGCGCCCCGCGCTCGTGCTCCTCGACATCATGCTGCCGAAGCTCGATGGCTATGCCGTAGCCCAGCGGATCCGCGAGGACGAGGCGGGGGCCGCCCACGTCCCGATCATCATGCTGACGGCCGAGGGCGACGTCGAGCAGAGGATCAAGGGCCTGCGGGCGGGCGCGGACGACTACCTCATGAAGCCGTTCCACCCTGCCGAGCTTCTCGCACGGATCCGGAGCCTCCTCGCCCGCTTCGCGCCCCGAGACGAGAGCGCCGCGCGCGCGCCTCTCGGGCACGTCATCGCCTTCTACGGGGCCAAGGGTGGCGTCGGGACGACGACCCTCGCCATCAACGTGGCGATCGCGCTCCACCGGGAGCTCTCCCGGAACGTCGTGCTCGTCGACGGCAACCTCCAGTTCGGCGACCATCGCGTCTTCCTGGATCTCGGACTCGACCGCAAGAGCATCGTCGACATCGTGAGCGCCCCGAACATCGACGCGGACCTCGTCCGGCAGGTGCTCGTCAGGCACGATTCGGGCGTCGACCTGCTCCTCGCGCCGCCGTCACCCGAGACCGCCGAGCTTGTCACGCCCGAGCACATCCCGATGATCCTCGACGTCCTCCGCGCCACGTACGACTTCGTCGTCATCGACATCGACAAGCGGCTCGACGAGATCAACCTCCGCGTCTTCGACGGCGCGGACACGATCTACGTCGTCATGACAGCCGACCTCTCCTGCCTCAAGAACGTGCGGCTCGTGCTCGAGACCCTCTCCAACCTCGGGTACGAATCGTCGAAGGTCCGGCTCGTGCTCAACCGGTCGACGGCGTTCACGGGCATCAGCGTGAAGAACGCCGAGGGCGCGCTGCGCAGGAAGATCGACCACGAGGTCGTCAACGAGTATCGGGGTGCCATCAGCGCCCTCAACAGCGGCGCGCCGGTCCTCCAGGCCAAGGCCGACTCGCTGCTCGGCCGATCGATCCTGGGGCTGGCACGGGAGGTCGACGCCGAGTCGACCGACGAGCCCGTCCGGGCTCCGGCCAAGGCCCGCCGGTAGTCGCGAACCGCGATGCCCGCGCATGGCGAGGCGCCGGGAGCCCGGCCGCGGTGACTCCGCGGTGATCCCGCGGTGATCGGGCACTCGCCGGGTGGGTGAGCCTGCGATGAGGGCCGGCCCGTAGCGTCGCAGCGTGCTCGTGACGCTGCTCTCCGCGACACTCCAGGGCCTCGACGGCCGAGTCATCAGGGTCGAGGTGGACGTGGCTCCGGGTCTTCCCGGCTTCACGATCGTCGGGCTCGCGGACGCCGCGCTGCTGGAGGCCCGTGAGCGGGTCCGCGGCGCATTGCGCAACAGCGGCTTCGTCCATCCACCACGGCGCATCACGGTGAACCTCGCACCGCCGGACATGCGCAAGGGGGGGTCGTCGCTCGACATCGCGATCGCGATCGGGATCCTCGTGGGGTCCGAACAGCTGACGCCGCGGGCGCGCTGGGCGATGGTCGGCGAGCTGTCCCTCGGCGGAGAGCTGCGCCCAGTGCCCGGGATCCTCCCGCTCACGCTCGCTCTCCGCCGCAGGGGCGTGACGCGACTCGTCGTCCCGTCCGGCGTGGGACAAGAGGCCCGTCTCGTGCCGGACATCGAGGTCGTGGAAGCTGCGACGCTCGGGGATGTCGTCGAGCTGCTCGCCCGGCGCCGCCGAACGCGCACCGCGCGCGCCCGGGTCCCGCTGCGCGTGGAGATGACCGGGGCGTCCGACGGGCCGTCGGCCCGAGCGACGGACGAGATGCCGGACGGAGGGACCGTCGTCGAGCCGGACGGAGGAACGGTCGCCGAGCCGGGCGACCGACCGTCGGGGACGGAGGCCCCGGATCTCGCCGAGGTCCGCGGCCAGGCGGAGGCGCGCCGGGCGGTCGAGGTCGCCATCGCCGGGGGTCATTGCCTCACGCTCGTCGGGCCGCCCGGGTCGGGCAAGACCCTCCTCGCGAGGACGATCGGCGGGTTGCTGCCGCCTCTCGAGGACGACGAGGCGCTCGCCGCGACGATCGTCGCGTCGGCGGCCGGACATGGCCCCTTCTCGTCCCTCGTCCGCCGGCGTCCGTTCCGCTCGCCCCACCACACGGCGTCGTACGCGGCCATGGTCGGCGGAGGGCCCGCACTGTCGCCCGGCGAGGTGAGCCTCGCCTCCGGGGGCGTGCTGTTCCTGGACGAGCTGCCGGAGTTCGGGCGGGACGTCCTCGAGGCGCTGCGCCAACCACTCGAGGACGGCACCGTGGCCATCTCACGGGCCGGTCGTTCGATCGTATTCCCCGCGCGGTTCCAGCTTGTGGCCGCGATGAACCCGTGCCCGTGCGGCCACGTCGGCGATCCCGACGTGCGATGCCGGTGTCCCTCGGGAGTCCCCGAGCGGTACGCGAGTCGTGTCTCGGGTCCCCTGAGGGACCGGGTGGACCTCTGGGCGTGGATGCCGCGACTCCCCACGGCGGAGCTGATCAGGCACGTGGATCCCGAGCCGTCGGCGGACGTCCGGGCGCGCATCGATGCGGCACGGGTCCGGCAGCGCGAGCGGAACGGCGGGACGCCGAACGGGCGGCTGGCCGGGCGGAGGTTGCGGCGGCTGGCCGCACCGACGCCCGAGGCGGAGCGACGGCTCGTCGAGGTCGGTGACCGCGCGCGCCTCTCCGGGCGCGGCGCCGAACGGCTCCTCCGGGTCGCGCGGACCATCGCGGATCTCGCGGGGGTCGAGGCCGTCGGACCGGACCACGTGGCGGAGGCGGCGCGATTCCGTCTCGCGGCCGTGGTACCGGCCGGATGAGGCCGGCGTGATCGGCGTCGGCCGGGGCGGGGCGCATGAAGCGGCGGCCCTCCCTCTCGGGCCGGAGCCGGAAGGTCTCGGGGCGACGTCCTCCGACGGTCGGGCGTCGCGTGGTGACCGTGCCGTGGCCGCCGCCGCGCGAGCCCGGGACGCGTGGGCCGTGCTGGCGGCGACACCCGGGTTGGGTCCCGTCGGCCTCGTCGCGCTCGTCGTCGCCTTCGGGGACGCGCCCGGAGTTCTCGACGCGGCGGGTGCTCCGGGTGGTGCTCGAGCGATCGCCGAGGCGCTCGGCAGGCGGTCCGGCGACCCGGTCGTTGTCGGGGCCCGGGTCACGGCGGGTGCACTCGCGGCGGACGGGATCCTCGAGAGGATACGACGCCTGACCCTTGCGGTCGTGACGCTCGATGACGCCGACTACCCGCCGCTGCTCGCCTTGACCGAGCTGCCCCCGCCGGTCCTGTTCGTCCGGGGATCCACGTCGATCCTTGCGGCGCGCCGCGCCGTCGCGGTGGTCGGGACGCGGCGCCCCACCGACGCGGGACGCGCGATGGCCGGTCGGATCGCGGGCGCGATCGCCCGCCAGGGCGCGACCGTCGTCTCCGGGCTCGCGGTCGGGATCGATGGCGCGGCCCACGCAGCGGCGGTCGGCGTGGCGGGACTGACGATCGCGGTCGTGGGCGGCGGCCATGACGTGGCCACACCCCGCCCGCACAGGGATCTCGCGGACCGGATCGTCGCATCCGGGGGATCGATCGTGAGCGAGCACGCGCCTGGCACCGAGCCCACCCGGGGGACATACCCCCGGCGGAACCGGGTGATCAGCGGACTCGCCGAGGCGACGGTCGTCGTGGAGGCCGGCCGCCGCAGCGGTGCCCTCATCACCGCGGGATGGGCACTCGAGCAGGGCCGGGAGTGCTACTTGGTCCCCGGCCCGATCGGCGCGGCGGAGAGCGCCGGCTGCCTCGCCTATCTGCGCGCCTACTCGGGGCAGGCCCGGATCGTCGCGGGCATCCCCGAGCTGCTCGAGGATCTGGGCCTCGCCGATCCCGACCGGTCGGGTGCCGCCCCCGTCGCGGTCGGCGGTGGGAGCGTGCGGCAGTCCGGCGGTCGTGCGACAGGCCCGTCGTCGAGCGCGCCTCGGCGAGCCGGCCCGGAGGCGGCGCTCGCGGATCTCCCGGGTCCGGTCGCGACCGTGGCGCGGTGGGTCGGCGCCGGAGCACGGACGACGGACGACCTCGTCTCCCGGACCGGCCTTCCCGTCGCCGGCCTCCTCGCCGCCCTGACGTTCCTCGAGGACCGCGGGCTGGTCCGGTCGGCGTACGGCCGGTACCATCTGACCGGCGACCTGGTGGACCTCGGATGAGGCGGGAAGCCGGGACCACCCGCGACGGGCCGTCAGGGAAGCGTTTGCCTCATTGCCGCGACCCGTTGTACCCTGCATGAGGACCGTACGGCGTCCCGTCCGGGCGTGGCTGCTTGCTCGTGGCCGCAGCGCACGAACCAGGAGGAGCTATTGCGTAACCTCGCCGCCACGGTGTTGTCCGTTCCCGTCGTCGCCGCCCTCGTGCTCGCATCCGCCGTCCGGCGGTCGATGGCGTCGAGGATCGCGATCATCATGGGGACTGTGGCACTCGTCGGCGCAGGGGCTGTCGCACTCGCACCGCGCGACGTGGCCGCCCGACCAGCGACAGCAGCGGCACCCATCGTCGAGGCGCGCCTGAGTGCGGCGCTGCGCACGAACGCGCAGCTGACCGACTCCGTGACGATCGACTTCAGTGCCCCGATGGATCCCACAAGCGTCGCCGCGGCGATCCGTGTCGATCCTCCGGCGCTCGTCCGCCTTCGCTGGGAATACCAGACCCGACGGCTCATCGTCTCCCCGGTCCGCCCATGGAGCACGGGGACCTTCGTCACCATCACCGTGGACGCGGGCGCCCACGACCGCACCGGTGCGACGCTCGCCTCGCCGGCTCGAGCCGCGTTCGTCACCCGCCCCGCCGCGGTCGCGACGATCGCCGCCTCCGATATGGTGGGGAAGCGGATCCGATCGGACAGCGCGTTCCGGATCACGTTCGACCGACCGGTGGACGTCGCCTCGGTCCGCGCGGCCCTGAAGGTGACGCCGGCGATCAAGGGGAAGGTGACGGTCTCGGTCGTCGATGGTCGGACCATCGTCACGTTCACCCCGGCGGCGCTCCTCAAGCCCGACACCGCGTATGTCGTCCGCCTCATCGGCGAGGTGCTGGACGAGGAGGGCGCGCTCGTCCCGAAGCTCCCGAGGTTCGCTGCGAAGACCGTCGCGGCACCCACCGTCGTGCGGTTCCGGCCCATCGCCGCGACGAAGGATGTCGATCGGTCGTCCACGCTGTCGGTCCGGTTCACGGAGAAGATGGACCGGACACGCACCGCGAAGGCGTTCCGCGCCACCGCGGCGGGCAAGGCGATCGCGGGGAAGATCGCCTGGGCGGAAGGGGACACGGTACTCGTCTTCACGCCGTCGAAACCCCTCCCGTACGGGACCAAGGTCGTGCTCAAGGTGACGACAACGGCGCGGTCCCGCGCAGGGGTCGCGCTCGACCGCGCTCGCGCCGTGTCATTCGTGGTCGAGAAGAAGCCGGCGCCGCCCGTGCCGTCGCCGGCACGGTCGGCGACCGTCGCGACTCGCAACGCGGCTCCCGCGACCGCCTCGCCCGCGCCCGCGCCCGCTGCGAATGCGGGGGCCGCGGTCGGCGGCGGTTCCTGGGCCTCGGTCGAGCGGTACTACCTCGGGCTCATGAACTGCACGCGGACGGGCGGATGGGTGACCTCCAACGGGTCGTGCAGCAGTCCGGGCGGCAGGAACGTCGCCCCCCTCGTCTACGACGCCGCCATCTCGGCGAAGGTCACCCGGCCCTACGCGAAGTTCATGGCGGAGCGGGGTGACTGCAATCACTTCCTCGATGGGAACCCGGGGACCCGGCTGGCCCGCGCCGGCTTCACGAGCTACCGCTGGGCGGAGAACATCGGCTGCCCGTCCGGCGACCCGATGCGTGGGGCCGTGGCGACACAGCTCTTCTTCCAGAGCGAGAAGTCCTACAACGGTGGGCACTACGTGAACCTCATGAACGCCGCGTACACGCGCGCGGGCGTCGGCGTCTGGGTCCACCGCGGCAACGTCCGGATCGTCATCAACTTCTACGCGCCGTAGGGCGCGCCTATGCCGCTCATCCGCGACGCGGTCATCCACATCATCAACGACCAACCGCTCATCGCCGACCTCTTCGCCCTTCCCGACGCCCGGGACGCCTGCCTCGTCTGCACGAACCTGCGGACGATGGCCGGCCGCCGGCCCGGGTTCGTGGATCGAAGCGACGCGGTCTTCCTCTGGCCGCTCCAGCAGGTCCGGTTCGTGGAGATCCCGCCCGAGTCGGCTGGCGAGGTCGTCACCGCGCTCCGCGCGGAGCGAGAGGAGTCGGAGGTCGCCGAGCCGGAGCTGGAGATCGACGAGGACCTCCTGAGGCGCATCCGCGACTCGTAGGGACGCCCGGCACGGGGCCGCCGGAGCCTCGGACCGCACCACCGATCGGGCCGTGGAGTGCGGCAGGTGAGGCCGCGATGTCCCCCCGGTGGCCGGATGTCGAGGGCCCGATGCTAGACTCCGCCGCGATGAGCAGGAACCTCGTGGTGGTCGAGTCGCCGGCGAAGGCGAAGACGATCGAGCGCTATCTCGGGCCGGACTACCATGTCCTGGCCTCCTACGGACACGTCCGCGACCTCCCCGAGCACCCGGCGAAGGGTCAGATGGGCGTGGACGTCGACCACGACTTCGCGCCGGAGTACGAGATCGTGTCCGATCGCGTCCGGTACGTCGCGGCGATCGAGAAGGCGGCCCGTAACGCCCCGACGATCTACCTCGCGACCGACCTCGACCGGGAGGGCGAGGCGATCGCGTGGCATGTCGCGGAGGCGGCGAACCTCGCACCGGAGAAGACGCGTCGCGTCACCTTCAGCGAGATCACCGAGCCGGCGATCCGCGCGGCGTTCGAGCACCCGCGTGCCATCGACCTCAACCTCGTCGACGCCCAGCAGGCCCGGCGGGTCGTGGACCGGCTCGTGGGATACACCCTGAGCCCGCTCCTCTGGCGCAAGGTCCGCGCCGGGCTCTCGGCCGGCCGCGTGCAGTCGGTCGCCGTCCGTCTCGTCGTCGAGCGCGAACGGGAGATCCGCGCGTTCGTCGCCGTCGAGTACTGGACGATCGAGGTGCTCCTCAGTGCCCCCGACGGCACTGAGTTCCTCGCGAACCTCGTCCGCGTCGATGGGAAGAAATCGACGATCGGCGACGCGGAGACGGCTGCCGCGATCACCGCCGCGCTCGGCTCGAGCAACCCACGTGTCACCTCCGTCGGCACGCGGAAGTCGTCCCGCAACCCGGCGCCCCCGTTCACCACGTCGACGCTCCAGCAAGAGGCGAGCCGCAAGCTCGGTTTCGCCCCGAAGCGGACGATGAGGGCGGCGCAGCACCTGTACGAGGGGAGCTCCGTCGACGGGGAGCAGATCGGGCTCATCACGTACATGCGGACCGATTCGGTCGCACTCTCGACCCAGGCGATGCGAGAGGCGCACGATGTCATCGCCGACCGCTTCGGCGCGGATCACGCCGTCCCGAAGGGCCGCCACTACAAGACGACGTCGCGGAACGCCCAGGAGGCGCACGAGGCGATCCGCCCCACGTCGTTCGCCCGGGACCCCGACCGGGTCGCCCAGTCGCTCAAGCCGGACGAGGCGCGGCTCTACCGCCTCATCTGGCAGCGGGCGATCGCGAGCCAGATGGCGGCCAAGCGGCTCGAGACCTCCACGATCGAGCTGGAGGACGGACGCTTCGGACTCCGCGCGAGCGCCACGAGGACGTTGTTCGACGGGTTCAGCCGGGTCTACACGGAGGGGCGCGACGACGGGGACGAGGAGCCCGAGGCGTCGCTGCCTGCGCTCCGGGAAGGCGATGTCACGGACGTCGCGCGCACCGAGGCGGCGGAGGCCGATGTCCGCCCCTCGCAGCATTTCACGGAGCCCCCGCCGCGCTTCACGGAGGCGACGCTCATCAAGGCGCTCGAGGAGAACGGCATCGGACGGCCCTCGACGTACGCGGCCACCCTCTCCACGATCGTGGATCGCGGGTACGTGGCCGTCCGCGACAAGCGCCTGGTCCCGGAGGCGATCGGGTTCATCGTCACCGACCTGCTCGTCGCCCACTTCGGCGAGTTCGTCGACGTCGACTTCACTGCGCGGATGGAGGGCGACCTCGATTCCGTGGCGAGCGGCGAGCGGCGCTGGGTCCCGGTCGTCCGCGACTTCTACACGCCGCTCGCAGCGCTCGTCGCCACGAACCTGGCAGACCTGCGGCCGGCGGACGTCGGGATCTCCCCCGTCGACGTGGGGCTGCCGGCCGACCTCGCCTGCTCCGAAGGTCACCTCATGCTCGTGCGTGCGGGGCGGTACGGCGAGTTCCTCGCATGCTCTCAGTACCCGGACCACAAGGAGAGCAGGCCGCTGCCGCCGCTCGGCGGGGCGGCCGGGGGAGCCGACGGCGCGCCCCTCGGCGGCGTGGGCGAGCCGTGCCCCGATTGCGGCGAGGCCGAGGGCGGGACGCTCGTCCCGAAGAACGGTCGGTTCGGGCCGTTCGTCGGGTGCGCTCGCTACCCGGAGTGCAAGTACATCCGGAAGGAGGGTCCGCCGCCCCCGGAGCAGCTCGGCTTCGAGGCCGCGTGCCCCACGTGCACCAAGGGACACCTCGTCGCGCGCCGGGCGCGCCGGGACGGGACCGTCTTCTGGGGCTGCTCGCGGTACCCCAAATGCACGTACACGAGCTGGCGCGAGCCGCTCGGGCCCGTCCACGAGCCCGATGGCGCACCGATCGTCCGCACCGAGGACCCGGCCGCCGGTGTCTGCCTGGGCTGCGGCGCGACTGTGCCGCTGCCCGCGGAGCTCCCCGCCGCCGGGTCGCGCCTCGCGGGAGGCGTGCCGGACGCTTCGGCCCTCGTCAGGCCGCGGGCCGCGCGGGGCGAAGGGTCGTCGGGGCGGCCGGGCCGGGCGCGGACCGGCGGGACCACGCGCCGACGCACCGGGGCAGCCCCCGCGAGCCGGACCGGAGCCGGAGGCCGCTCGTCCCGCGGCAAGGGCCGGGCCGCCGAGGGCGGCGCTGACGGAGGCGAGCCTCCTCGATGACCGGCGAGGAGGCGCTCGCGCGGTACCTGCGCGCCCTCGCCGCCCGCGACGCATCCCCGCACACGGTCCGCTCGTACGCGGGGGCGATCGGGCCGTACCTCGCATGGCTCGCGGGGCGCGGCGTCGGCTGGCGGCAGCCGGGGCGCGCCGACCTCAGGGCCTACCTCGCCGATCTCGCCGACGGACGTGCCCGAAGGACGGTCGCGCAGCGACTCGCCGCGATCCGCTCCTTCTACCGCTGGGCGGCTCGCGAGGGGATCGCGCCGGGCGATCCGTGGGCCGCGATCGCGACGCCGCGCCTCCCGAGACGGCTCCCGGGGGTGGTGGACGTCGCGTCCGTCGAGCGGCTCATCGATGCCGCATCGACCCCGACGGGCAGGGACCCGGAACTCGCCCGCGCGCTCGCGCTGCGCGACGGCGCGATCGTCGAGACGGCCTATGCTGCCGGGCTGCGGATCAGCGAGATCGCGGCGGCGACGGTCACCTCGGTCGACCTCCGTCGCGGCGAGGTCCGGGTGCTCGGCAAGGGGCGCAAGGAGCGCTTCTCGCTCCTGGGCCGTCCGGCGTGCGACGCGATCGGGGCGTATCTCGCCGACGGCCGGCCGGCCCTGCTCTCCCGACGCCCGGGAGCGACGGTCGCCGACGCGGAGCCCGCGCTGTTCCTCAACAGCCGAGGCGCAGCCATCGGCGTCCGCGGGATCCGGTACCGGCTGGAACGCCACCGGCGCGAGGCCGGGCTGCCCGAGGACGTCCACCCGCACACGCTCCGCCACAGCTTCGCGACGCACCTGCTCGACGGCGGAGCGGACCTCCGCGTGGTACAGGAGCTGCTCGGTCACGAGAGCCTCGCGACCACACAGGTCTACACGCACGTGTCGCCGGCGCGACTCCGCTCGGCGTACCGCGACGCCCACCCCCGAGCGCGTCGCGCAGAGCCGCCCCGGTGACATCACGCAGGTCGCTCGCCCGGGCCGGGTTGCTCGTCACGGGGGCGTTCTTCGCCGCCCGCATCCTCGGGTGGATCCGACTCCTCGTCCTCTCGACGACGTTCGGGGCGAGCTCGGACCTCGACGCGTTCTTCGCCGCGTTCCGGATCCCCGACCTGATCTTCCAGCTCGTCGCGGCCGGAGCGCTCGGCACCGCGCTCATCCCGGTGATCGCGGGACTGCTCTCGGCCGATGAGCGCGACCGGGCGTGGCGCGTCACCTCGACGGTCGCGAACCTCATGCTCGCCGCGCTCGGCGTCCTCGCCGTCGTCGTCTTCATCTTCGCGCCGTGGATCATCCCTGCCGTTACGCCCGGGTTCGACGCGGCGGAGATGGACCTCACCATCACCCTGAGCCGGATCATGCTCCTGAGCCCGATCTTCCTCGCGCTCGGGGCGGTGGCGAACAGCGTCCTCAACGCGCGCCACCACTTCCTTGCGCCGGCGATCGCGCCGATCGTCTACAACCTCGCGATCATCGCCGCGGCGCTCTTCCTCGCGCCGTTCATCGGCATCGTCGGGGTCGCGATCGGCGTGGTCGTGGGGTCGATGCTCCTCCTCGTCGTCCAGATCCCGCCGCTCGTCCGGGGCGGGTTCCGGTACGTCCCTCGCGTCGACCTCCGGGACGCGGCCGCGCGCCAGACCCTCCTCCTCATGGCACCCCGGGCGGTGGGGCTCGGCGTCGGCCAGCTGAGCCTCGTCATCACGACGGCGCTCGCCTCCCTGCTCGCGACCGGCTCCATCACCGCGTACAACGTCGCCTTCACGGTCCTGCAGATCCCCATCGGGATCATCGGGGTCCCGCTCGGCATCGTCGCCCTCCCGGCGATGTCCACGGAACTGGCGCGAGGGTCAGTCAAGCGCTACACCGACCTGCTCGTCAAGAGCCTCCGCCTCATCCTCTTCGTCATGCTCCCGATGACCGCGTTCGGGATCGTGCTCCGTCGCCAGGTCATCACCCTGCTCTTCGACTACGGCCAGTTCGACGCGCGGGCGGTGGACCTCACGTCGGACGCCCTCTTCTTCTTCCTCCTCGGGCTCGCGTCGGAGTCGCTCATCGTCATCCTCGCGCGCGCCTTCTACGCCGGGCGCGACACGAGGACACCGGTCGTCGCGGCGATCGTCGCCGTGGTCGTGAACCTCACCGTCGCCATCGTCGCGCTCGGGCCTCTCGGGCTGCCGGGCCTCGCGCTCGGCCTCGCCGTCGGCTCGTGGGTCGAGACGGTGATCCTCGTCGCGATCCTCCGTGTCCGCGTCGCCGGGTTCTCGGTCGGTGAGCTCGTCGACGCCGGGATCCGCTCCGGGATCGCCGCGCTCGCGGGGGGGATCGTGACGTTCGCCGTCGCGCGCTCGGTCGAGAGCGCGCTCGGTCCGGACCTCTCCAAGCCCGAGCTCGCGATCCAGGTGGTGCTCGCCGGCGGGCTCGGGATGCTCGCCGTCGTGGGGGTGGCGGTCGTGCTGCGGATCCCCGAGCTGCCGACTATCCTCGGGCTCATGCGTGACGCGCTGCGCCGGTCCGGGTCCTGATGCTCCCGACGGCGGCCGTCGTCCTTGCCCCGCCTCGTGATCCGGACGCTTCCACGGACGAATGGGACGCGCTCGTGGCCGCGAACCGGCGCGGGAGCTATCTCCAGACCCGCGGATGGGCGTCGGTGAAGGCCGCGAACGGCTGGGACACGCGGCTCGTGGTGGCCGAGGCGCCCGACGGCCCCATCGGTGCCCAGATCCTCTTCCGGCGGCCGCGCCCGATGCCGTGGACGTTCGGATACGCACCCCGCGGCCCGGTCGCCTCGTCCTGGAGCGAGGAGTCGGTGCGCGATCTCGCCATCGCCATCCGGGCGGAGGCGCGGATCTCCGTCGCACGTCTCTCGCACGTCCGCATCGACCCGGAAGTGGAGCTCGACGGCCCCGACGACCCCGACGGCGCGGCGCGGCGGGCGCTCGTCGCGGCCGGCTTCCGCCCGGCGCCGCCCATCCAGCCCGACCGGACACGGATCGTGGACCTTCGCGCGCCCGAGGAGGCGTTGTGGGGCGACCTCAGGAAGAAGTGGCGCCAGTACGTGAGCAAGGCCCGCTCCGAGGGCGTGACGGTGCGGGCGGCCGAGGGAGACCAGCTCGACCGGTTCTACGAGATCTACCGCGAGACGGCGGCCCGTGCCGGGTTCCTCATCCGGACGCTCCAGGCGTATCGCGACGTGTGGGCGGCCTTCCGCCCGCTGGGCCGAGCCACCCTCCTCTTCGCCGACGATCGCGACGGGACCCCGGTGGCGACCCTCTTCCTCGTGTCCTGCGGGCCGCGGGTCGTCGAGCCGTACGGCGGGATGACGGCGACGGGTGCGGTCCTCCGGGCCAACTACCTCCTCAAGTGGGAGGCGATGGTGCGGGCGCGGGCGGCCGGGGCGGCGACATACGACATGTGGGGGCTCGCGCACCCGGGGATCGAGCACTTCAAGACCGGCTTCGGGGGGCGCGAGGTCCCGTACATCGGGGCGTGGGACCTCGTGCTCTCGGGCACCGGGCGGCAGGCGTACGAGCTCGGCCAGGGAATGCGCGTGCGGCTGGCACGACGACGGGCCGGCCTCGACCGCGAAGGGCCGGCGGCGGCCGGCGCCGACTGAGGGCCGGCATGACCACCGGGCTGCGCGATGCGACCGATGCCGACCTCCGTGACTGGGACGCGCGCGCCGTGGATGGGCCAGGCGGCAGCGTCTGGCAATCGCTCGCCTGGGGAGCTCACGCGGCGGAGGCCGGGTGGAAGATCCGGCACCTCGCGTACGACGACGGGCTGCCGCTCCTCGTGCTCGAGAGGCGATGGCCGTTCCTCCCGGGAGGCAGCGCGTATCTCCCACGTGGTCCCATCGCGGCGGGCGAGGACGCGGTTCACACTGTGGACCGCCTCGTCGTAGCCGCGGAGCATCTCGCCGCGAGCGGGATCGACGTCATCGCGAGCGACGCCGAGATCCCGGCAGCCAGCGGCTACCCCGCGCGGCTCCAGGCCGCGGGGTTCCGTCCGATCGAGGAGATCCACCCGTCTCGCCACACGATGTCGGCGTCCCTCGAAGACGGCGCCCCCGGGGCATGGGATCGCATCGCGAAGACCACGCGCCAGCGGATCGGGAGTGCTCGACGGCGAGGGCTCGTGGTCCGCCGCTTCGACGCTCGCGCCGTGACCGGCGGCATGCCGCGGCCCCCCGACTCGGCACCCGACCCCGCTGAAGGTGTCGCCGCGCCGCCACCCCAGCGCCTCGAGGCCGCCGCCCGGGCGGCCCTCGGGCCGTTCCACGAGCTCCTGGTGGAGACCGGCACCCGCCGCGGCTTCACGATCGGATCGCGGGACGGTGCGGTCGCGTGGTGGCTCGACGCGCTCCGGGCGGGCCACCTCGCGTACCTCGAGGTCCGCGACGTCGCGCCGACGGACGACTGGGAGGAGCCCGCGGGGACGCTGCTCGGGGGCGCGATCCTGTTCCGCGAGGGCGATCGGCTCACATACGCCCACTCGGGGGATCGAGCCGTGCTCCGGGCGGCGCACCCGGGAGTCATCCATCTCGTGCTCTGGGAGGCGATCCGCATCGCAACGGACGAGGCAAGGTCGGAGCTGGACCTCGGCGGGGTCGACGTCGCGGGTGCGCGCGGCCTCCCTGTCCCCGGCGACAGGATGTGGGGGCTCTACGAGTTCAAGCGGGCCTTCGGCGGGCGATGGGTGGAGCTGAGCGGGACATACGAGCGAGCGGCCCGCCCACGACGGTACGCGGCAGGACGGGCGTTGGCCGCTCTGGCCCGGCGGATCCCGGGAGTGGGGGATGGCTGAGGAGCACGCCGTCGCCACGACCGTCCTGGAGCGCGCGTTCCGCGACGCGGAGCCCTCCGAAGCGCGCCCGCTCATGGAGGTCGTCACGAGGCTGGCGGCGGAAGGGCTGCTGCTCGGGACGACGGGCGACGTCGGGTCGACGGTCATCCAGGGCGTTGCCTGCGACTCGCGACGAGTGCGGCCCGGCGCCGCGTTCGTCGCCGTCCCGGGCGCGCACGTCGACGGCCACGACCACGCCGAGGCGGCGCTCGACGCCGGCGCGGCCGCGCTCGTCGTGGAACGGCCGCTGACCGCGCTCGATGTGCCGCAGGTGATCGTCGGATCGAGCCAGCGGGCGCTCGCGACCATCGCGTGCTGGTGGTACGCGGACCCGAGCCACGAGCTCGCGGTGGTCGGGATCACGGGGACGGACGGCAAGACGAGCACGAGCCGGCTCGCCGTGGCGGCGCTCGAGGCGGCCGGTGCGCGGACGGGGATGATCTCCACCGCGGCCCTGAGGATCGGTGGGGTCGACGCGCCGAACCCCGTGCACTCCACGACGCCGGAGGCGCCGGACCTCCAGCGCCTGCTCCGCGCCATGGTCGTGGGCGGGGACCGTGTCGCGGTCGTCGAGACCACGTCGCACGGACTCGCGCTCGACCGCGTCGCCGGGATCGCGTACGACGCGGCGATCCTCACGAACCTCACGCACGAGCACCTGGAGCTTCACGGCACGCACGAGGCCTACCGGGCTGCGAAGCTCCGCCTGTTCCAGTCGCTCGCGCGCGGGCCCGCGAACCCGCCGAAGGGACCGGGCGGGACCCGCGGAGCTGCGGCCTGGCCCAAGACCGCCGTCGTGAACGCGGACGACCCATCGGCGCCGTGGTTCCTCGACGCGGCCCGTGCCGCCGGTGCGCGGGTCATCACCTATGGGGCGACGCGCGGCGCGGACCTCCGGGCGGTCGCAGTGGACCAGACGCCCACGGGCCTGCGGGCGACCGTCGACGGTCCCGCGGGTCGCCTGGAGCTT
>Ga0315297_10000294_pt1 | contig 28459 bp, 25 predicted proteins | sample YL17G15_0_MG_FD_203628 | JGI IMG/M metagenome (GOLD analysis project Ga0315297, IMG submission 203628) | Sediment microbial communities from Yellowstone Lake, YNP, Wyoming, USA - YL17G15_0 | ecosystem: Environmental > Aquatic > Freshwater > Lake > Sediment | place: USA: Wyoming | collected...
GGGCGGAGCTGCTCACGGGCAGGAATTCGGTCAAGCCCTGGACGATTCCCAGGATCAAGGCTTCAAGGATGGTCATGTTTTGCGCTTATTCGTGCCGAACCCGTTGTCGCTCAGGATCAGCCTTGGGCCGGGATTATACCATCATTCCCGGGTCGAGATAATGAACGTCATGTGTTTGAGGACGCGCTCCTCTGCAGGCCTCTAGGTCCGAGCGGTTTTCATGTGCCATCGCCAGGCGGTGGCGATGATGGTCTCGATGTCTGAATGGCCGAGCGTCCAGCCCAGAAGGCGCTCGGCTTTTGCCTTGGAGGCCAGGAGCACGGGCACGTCGCCCGGGCGGCGGGGCGACTTGCGGAAAGGAACCGGCCGGCCGGTGACCTCCTCGACTTTGCGGATGACCTCCTGGACCGAATAGCCGCGGTTGGTGCCCAGGTTGATGAAGTCGCTCGGCACGCCGCGCTCCAGCCGGTCCAGGGCCAGGACGTGGGCTTCGGCCAGGTCCGAGACGTGGATATAGTCCCGGACGGCCGTTCCGTCCGGAGTATCGAAATCAGTGCCGAAGACCTCCACGTCCTTCTTTTTCCCCAGGACGGACAGCAGGATGTTGGGGATGAGGTGGGTCTCCGGGTCGTGCATTTCGCCCAGGCCGCCCTCCGGATCGGCGCCCGAGGCGTTGAAGTAGCGCAGGGAGATGAACTTCAGGCCGTAGGCCCGGTCGTAATCCTGCAGAATGGTCTCCACGAAAAACTTGGTTTGGCCGTAGGGGTTGGCCGGGGCCAGGGGATGGTCCTCCGTGACCGGCGTCTGGAGGGGCGGGCCGTACACGGCCGCGCTCGAGGAAAAGATGAAAAGCTTCACCCCCGCCCGGCGCATGGCCTCCAGGAGGTTGAGGCTGCCGGTCAAGTTCTGGACATAGTACTTGGCCGGGTCGAGGAATGATTCTCCCACCTGGATGAGCGAGGCGAAGTGAAGCACCGCGCCGAAATCGCGGCGGCCGAGGACTTTATCCAGGGCCCGGCTGTCTTGAAGGTCGCCCCTGACCACTTGTCCGCCCGCAACGAGCTCCCGGCGGCCGCTTGAAAAATTATCGAAAATGACGACTTCATGGCCCTTGCGGAGGAGGTTCTTGACCGTGTGAGAACCGATATAGCCGGCGCCGCCCGTGACCAGGACCCTCATGAGGCCTTCTTCCCGATGACCCTCCGGGCCGTCTTGAGGCCGCCGGCCTTGTCCTCGAAGGCGTTGTCGAGCTGGAGCTTGTACAGCCGTTTCAGGATGCGTCCCATGTCCGGCCCCGGGGCGATCCCCAGCTTGATCAGGTCGCGGCCCATGATGAGCGGCCGGATCGTCTCCCGGGAGATGTTCATCTCCCGGACTTTTTTCATCAGCCACTGGGCCGGCCGGTCGAGGCCCTCCACGGATTTCGTCCGGCGTCCCGCGCGATCGGCCGCGTCGAGATAAACCAGCAGGTCGATCTCGCCCCCCAAATCCGCGGCCAGACGGTTGAAGGCCTTCTTGGTGACCGACTCCCGGTTCTGCCACAGCTCCGCGGCCCGGTGATGGGTCCGGATGAGGAGGAGGACCATCTTTCTCAGGTTGACTCCGTTCCAGGAAAAGATCTTGAGCCGGTTGAAGGCGGCCCGGGCGATCTTCTCGCTGGCCAGGTCGTGCCGGATGTTGGTGATGACCATCCGTCCGTGCTTATGCTCCCAGGCCGCGGTGGACGGCTTGCCGACGTCGTGGTACAAGGCGGCCAGGAGCAGGCACAGCGTCTTTTCCCGGCTCAGGCCGAACAGCCGGGCCAGGGTTGCGGCCTGGTCCACGGCCAGCTTAGTGTGCGGCCAGACGGTGTGGTGGCCGTGGCTGTCCCGCTCCGGATGGAACTGGGAGTCTTGAATGGACAGGGTCAGCTTATAAAGCTCGGGGAAGAGCCGGCGCAGGGCGCCCAGCCGGAACAGCTCCTCGAGCCCGACCGACGGCCGGGGCGAGAGGAGAAGGATCTTGAACAGCTCCTCGGTGACGCGCTCGACGCTCAGGCCGGCCAGGTCGAGGTCCCGGCCGAGCTCGTAGACCGTCGGGTCCACGGTGAATTGCAGGACCGAGGCGAAGCGGGCCGCCCTCAGGACCCGGAGCGGGTCCTCGGGAAAAGCGCTTGGGCTGGTTACTCTCAAGACCTTGGCGGCGATATCCTTCCGGCCTTGGAAGGGATCGACGATTGTGCCGTCCTGGATCCGGGCGGCGATGCTGTTGCACCGAAAATCCCTGCGCTCCAGGTCTTTCTCCAGGGGGAGGTCCGGGTCCGCGGCCACGGCGATATCCTTGTGTCCGCGCGCGCCCCGGCCCTTGGCCGCGTCCGTGCGGGGCAAGGCCACATCGTAGGTCTTGCCTTCGCGGGTGAACTTGATGATGCCGAAGCTCTTGCCCACCAGGTCCACCCGTCCGTGCGGGGAGAGCTGGGCGATGATGTCGTTCAGCGGATGCCGGGTGATGATGAGGTCGACCTCGCCATGGGGGACGCGGCGAATGACATCCCGGACATAGCCGCCGACGGCATAGACGTCCGGGCCGAAGAGTTCGATGAAAAGCGCTTTGTCGCGGAAGGCGACACGGATTCTGTTCAGCATTGTCCCGGCCTTCGGAAGTCAGGAGGGGCGAACCCCTGTCCCGACCCCGGTCATTCTATCATATTTCGGGGCCGCGCCCGCGCCGTTTCTTATTTACTTTTAATAGCCCTCAGCCCCACGTACTCGGCCGGCGGCGGGACATAAGCCCCGGGCGCATCGGCGGCCGTGACGGCGCTTCGGCCCGTGACCTTGCCCGCGCCTTTCTCGTCCTGAGACCATTCGGCCGCGTTGCCGCCGAGCCCGAAAACCATCTCCTCAGTCGACGGAACGAATCTGTCCACGGGCAGGAGAAGTGAAGCCAAGCCCTTCATCTCCTTGACTTTGGCCAGGAGCAGACCGGCGTCGTCGGGGTTGAGGCTGTATCCGGCCCAATAGTCAAGCGTGTTTTCGTTCGGGCCGCCGGCCTTGGCCAGCTTCTCGGCTTCCTCGGATTTGGGCAGGCGGTAGGCTGCGCCGGTCAAGCCCGACAGCCACTTGACGTACCGGACGGCCTGGTCGAAGGTGACCTTAGTCACGGGGAAGTTCCCCGTGCCGGGCTCGAACGTATAGCCTTTGTCATAGGAAGCCCACTGGGCCCGAGTGACCTCGAACCGGCCGACCTCGAGGCCCTGCAAGGAAACGGTCTCGGGAACGAGCGCTCCTTTGACTAGGATGCCATACTGGCCGGCCGATCGGGGAAAGGCGGCCATTTTCAGCGCCGCGTCGAGGGGCGAGCCTTTTTTCAAGGCGTCGTTCACCGGCTTTTCGGTCTGGAAGAGATGCCGGTCGAACCAGGCCGTCTCCTCGGTCACCTTGCGGTACTGGTGGGTGTATTTCTGGAGGCCGTGCGGCTCGCCGGGGAAGACGATAAACCGGACGGGCGCCTTGCCGATTTGCTGCAGGGCCCGGTAGTATTCCCAGCCCTGTTCGTAGGGCACGCTGGTGTCTTCCGTCCCGTGGAAGATGATGGTCGGGACCTTCATCTCCTGGAGATGGAACAGGGGAGATTTTTGGATGTAGTGTTCGAGCTGATCCCAGGGCGTTCCCTTAAAATAGTAGTTGTCGAAGCACACGCCGAAAGCGCAGTTGCCGTAGTCGCTCGTCCAGTTGACGTCCGCGGCGCCTACGCCCGCCGCCTTGAACCGGTTGGTCCAGGTGGTCAGGGCGATGGTCAGGATGCCGCCGTTCGACCAGCCCAGCGTCCCCAGCTTGTCCCCGTCCACCCATCCCTTCTTGATGAGCTCGTCTACGCCGGCCAGGATGTCCGGGATCTCGAGCTCGTAGTATTTGCCCTTGATGGACTCGGCGAACTTCTGGCCGTAGCCGCCCGAGCCGTGGTAATTGGGCTCGAGGACGAAGGCGCCCCTCTGGGCCATGAGGTTGGGGTAGGCCGCCCAGGATTCGCTGAATGCGTCCATATCCACTCCGGTCGGCCCGCCGTGGATCATGAGCACCAGCGGATATTTCTTTCCTTCCTTGAAGTCATGGGGATAGTAGAGGATGCCCTCCACGGTCTCGTCCAGGGCGCCTTTCCATTTCATGACTTCGGCCTTGGCGATCTTTTTGCCCTTGAGCGCGGCGTTGAGGTCCGTGATCGGCTTTTCGTTCTTGAGCGCCTGACCCTCGAGTGCCGCGCCGTACCACTGGGCCGGCTCCATGGCCGTCGAGTAGCGATAGACGGCCGCATTCCCGTTGGGCTGAAGGGCTAGGCCGTAGAGGCGGGCGGCATGCTTGCCCTCGAGCTCCTTATAGGCGTAGCTCAAGCCGGATTTGACGTAGCGGCGCCACTTGGGAGTCGCGCCGTTGGCCAGCGATACGATGAACCCATCCTCGCGCGGCAGAAAGCCGAAGTAGAACAGGCCCCATTCCCAGTCGAGGGGGATCTCGGTGTACGTGCGGCCGGCCAGGTCGTAGGTGTAAAGGAAATCGGCCCCGGCCATGTCGTTGACCTTGTCGCTCGTCCTGGTCACGGAAAAGTAGAAGCCCTTGTCGTCCATGGCCCATTTGAACAGGTTGGGCTTGAAGAACGGGTCGTTGAACAGCTCGGTCGAGGATTTATCGGTCAGGGAAACGAGGAAGAAGCGGGGCTTGATCTTCTTGTCGATCCCGAAGCGGACGCTCTGGTTGTTCCGGGTCAGGACCATTTTCTTGTCGTGGGACAGGGCGAAGTCCGTGATCTCGTCCTTATTTTGAGTGAGCCGCTCGGCCTTCCTGGCCTTGATGTCGAAGACGAACAGCCGGACGGGCGGCATATGCTCCTGGTCCTCGACCGTGTAAGCCGTGTCTTTGCGCTCTTTCTGCTGGAGTTCCAGCTGCGTGGGCGTCTCGCGAGCGGCGAGGAGAAGGCGGCCCTCGTCGATCCATTCGTAGGCCATCACCCCGGGTTCAAGGCTAGTGACGGCATAGGGCTCGCCGCCGCGGCGGTCCATGAGCCACACCTGGGTCATGGGCTCTTTGGCGTCGGGTTTGTCTTTGCGGCGGCAGAGGAAACTGATGATTGCTCCAGCGGGCGACCACTTGGGGCTCGATTCACTGCCCTCGCCCCGGGTCAGAGCAATGGTATCGGGTTTTCCCTCGAGATTGGTGAGGTAGAGATGGCTCACCCGGCCGTCCTTTTCTTTGTCCATCGCGGACTTGACCCACACGGCCCATTTGCCGTCGGGCGAGATCTCAAACGAGCCGGCCGATTCCTGCAGGATGATGTCGTCCGCGGTCCAGGGAGAGGCGACCGCGGGCGCTGCCGCCTTTTCTTCGGTTTTTGCGGCCGGCGGGGCAAAAGCTAATGAGGCCGCCGCCAGAATAAAGAGAACCATAATCAGCATGAATCTGACCGATTTCATGATTGTCCCTCCTGTTTTGTTTCCGATTGAGAAAGCGTTTCCTATTATAAAAACACTCCTCTCCGAGTTCAAATTTTCTTTTTGGGAAGGCGAAGGTTCCCGTTTATCTCTGGCCAAGACATTTTCATGACTGACGGCTGGGGGAAGCTCCGCCTTGGCTCTATCAGGATAAAGCCGCTTGCCCGGAGCGCGGTGATTGGTGTATCCTGTTTAGCCTCGAGGATGAGGATGAAAAGACGAGCTGCTGTTTGGGTCGCGATGCTGGCCGTAGGGCTGCCGTTCGCCGGGCGGGCCGTCGAGGGCTCGGCTAAGAGAGACCTGGCCGTCGGTTTCTACGAGAAGCGGATCCAGGATATGACCAGCTCGGGCCTGACCCTGGGCTTCGTTTTTAAGGTCGGCAACGCTTCGTCCTCGCCCTGGTACCTGACCGGGTATGATTACCGGGTCGTCGTGGACAGCACCCCATACTTGGCTCTCAACAAGGAACTGGCCGAGCCCATCGTCGTTCCCCCCTCGGGTTCGACCCTGATCGCGCTGCCGGTTAAAATCACCAACGCTAATCTGTTCAGGGCCGTTCCGGCCGCCGCGGGCAAGGACAAGCTGAGCTGCTACCTCATCGGAGGCCTGACTTTTTCCGACGAGCCACAGCCGGGCGGCGCCCGGCTGTCCGTGGCCTGCTCCGGAGATTTTCCGGTCTATCGCGACATCGAAATCATCCCCAAGCCGCTCGAGGTCAAGGATGTGACCATCGGCGGCGGAGACATGGTGTTCAAGGTGGGAGTGAGAAACAACAATCCCTTTCCCCTGCAGGTCGAATCATTCCGCTATGTTTTGGATTTGGGCGGGACCACGGTGAGCGAAGGCCGGCTCGCGGCCGACACGGGCCTCGCGGCCCAGTCCGAAAAAGAATTCGTCGTCCCGCTCCTTCTGGATTTTTTCGAGCTTGGCAACTCGCTCTATGCCGCCCTTCAGAAGCCGGCCGTGGCCTGCAAATTTTCGGGGATGATCGAGTTCAGCAGCGATTGGGGCCGGTTCGCGATGCCCCTGGAGAAGTCGGATATGATCCCCGTCGCTCCGGCGCGCTGAACGGGCAGGGCGCTATGCTGAGCGTCATCATCCCCACGTTCAACCGGGCGGCATTCATCAGGGAAGCCGTCGACTCTGTCCTCAATCAAGATCACTGGCGGCGGAATTCCGGCCCGGACGTGTTTGAGCTCATCGTCGTGGACGACGGCTCCGAGGACGAAACCCGGTCGCTGGTCGCGTCCTACGGTCCGCCCGTCCGCTATGACGCCCGAGCGCATCTCGGGGTGAGCGCCGCCCGAAACCGGGGCCTGGCTTCGGCCCGGGGCGAGTATATCGCCTTCCTCGATTCGGACGACCTGTGGCTCAAGGACAAGGTCCGGCGGCAATTGAACTATTTCGAGGCCTTCCCCAACACCCGGGCGCTCTCGGGCGAGGAGATCTGGGTCCGGAACGGCCGGCGGGTCAACCCCGGGAACAAGCACCGGAAATATTCCGGCCGGGTCTTCGAAAAATATTTGCCCCTCTGCCTGCTGAGCCTGTCGGCGGCCATGTTCCGCCGGGAGGTGTTTGATGACATCGGCGCTTTTGATGAGAACTTGCCCGCCTGTGAAGACTATGATTTTGCCCTTCGCTTGGCGCACCGCTACCCCGTTATCAACCTGGATAGGCCGCTCATTATCAAGAGGGGAGGACATCCCGATCAGCTCTCCCGGAAATACTGGGGTCTGGACCGTTTTCGCCTGGAAGCCCTGAAAAAAGCGCTGCGCTTGGGGTTGACGCCCCAAGAGGAAGAGCTGGTCAATAATGAAATCGCGGTCAAGTGCCGGGTGCTGGCCGCGGGCTGTGAAAAAAGGGGCAAGCCCGAGGAAGCGGCCGCTTATCGCCGCCTCCCGGCCGCCCGCGATTGACGGGGAAGGAGGTTCAATGAAAATTCTGGATATCATCCAAGCCCGGAGGAGCGTCCGGAAGTTCCGCTCCGATCCCGTCCCCGAGGATGTTGTGAGGCGCGCCCTCGAAGCGGCCCGGCTCGCGCCCTCGGCCAAGAACTTCCAACCATGGAAATTCATCGTGGTCCGCGACCCCGAAACTAAACGTCGGCTGGCTAAAGCCTCGGCCGGCCAGAGCTTCATGGCCGCGGCGCCGCTCATCATCGTGGCCTGCGGATTCCCGGAGAATAGCTTCGCCCGTATGGGCCGGTACATGAATTCCTGGCCGGTGGACGTGACCATCGCCCTGGAGCACCTCATCCTTCAGGCCCACGAGGACGGCCTGGGCACATGCTGGATCGGAGCCTTCGAGGAAGAAGAGGTCAAGGCCGTCCTGGGCATCCCGGCCGAGGTCAAGGTTCTAGCCTTGACGCCCCTGGGCTATCCGGCCGAGACACCGGCCTCCCGCGGCCGCAAGAACCTGGAAGAGATCGTCTCGTACGATCGATGGTGAGACAATCCAAATAAAAAGAAGCCGGACTCTGTCCGCGAGGCGGACGCGGCCCGGCTGTTCTGAGCGGTTCAGGCTTAGAACCAGTAATTCAAGCCGATCGAAAACTGGAATCCGCTCATGTCGAACGGCTGGAATCCTACAAAATTCTTCATATCTTGCTTGGAGTAGCTGTACTTGAATTCTCCCTCGACGGTCATCCGGGTTCCGACCGGAACCATGACTCCGGCGAAACCCTGATAGCCCAGGGCCAGCCTGTTGTCCTCGCGGGTATCGACCAGGTAGACCGGATAGATTTGAACGTCCGGATACATGGTATCCTCCCAGCTCGCATCGCTGAAATCGACCAGGTCGCCGTACACCCTTACGCTCCAAACGTTGAGGGCGACTCCGCCTCCGATATAGGGGATAAACCCTCCCCTCCGGCCCAGCGGGGTCAATTTCACCGAGAGCTGAATCGGAAGGAACGAAACGCTGAACGATTGGATGAGGGAATAATCGCCGTGGAAGTCCGAAGCGGGATAAGCGAAATCTCCTTCCGTGAATGAGTAGCCGACATAATCCCTGTAGAACCCGGACTTGATTCTACTGTAGGTGTCAACCGACACCGTGAGGCTGACATAGGGGTTGAAGAAGTGATCGAAAGACACCCCGAAAATCGTTGCCTGGTAGTCGGACCTGACCAGGGTCAGGTTGTCGAATTGCGTCGTCCACAGGTCGCTGGTGGCCTTGGGGAAAAAATAGCCCGCGCGCAGACTGAACGTATCGGACAGACCCAGGCCGGGCAGAACGATCAAGGCCGCGGCGATGAGAATAAGGTGTTTCTTCATGTCGATTCCTCCTGGTATTGATTATTGCAATTTCTATGCCAAAACGACTCCCCGGCAAAGCGGGGAGCGGCTTCAGGTCCCTGTGGCGAAAACAGGTCAACTGTCCTCAGCCGGAACACCATTTTCTCATGAAACCGACAGAATATCCATCAATTCCCGGGGCCGGCCTCGGCCCGGACCCGGCTGACATTGACTTTTTATCCGGGTCCTCTTACCATGCTTTCATGATCACGCGGCTCCTCGGTATCAATGCGGAATGCCTGGATACCCATAAGTTCGGCCGTATCATCAGGGTTTTGAATCAGGATGGAGTCATCGTCTATCCGACCGATACGTTTTACGGTTTGGGCGGCAGTTGTTTTTCCGCCCCAGCGATAGAGCGCATTTACGAGCTGAAACGGCGCGACCCGGCCAAACCTCTGCTGGTCGTTGTTTCCGATACGGATATGGCCATCCGCCTGGCATCGGATATTCCACCCCTATTCACGGAACTGGCCTCGAAATTTTGGCCGGGCCCTTTGACCCTGATCCTCAGGGCGGCCGCGGATGTTCCCCGGGAGCTTCTGGGAGACGGCGATTCCATCGCGGTCAGACTGCCCGGCGTTTTCTGGCTCCGGGCCTTGATCCGGCAGGCGGATTTCCCCATCGTGGCTACGAGCGCTAATATCTCCGGGGAAAAAGAGGTCTCGACCGCGGAGGAAGCTTTGGCCCTTTTCAATGGCACAGTCGACCTCGTCGTGGACGGCGGCCGGACGGAGGGCTTCAAGCCTTCGACGGTCGTGGACCTGACCGGAGCCAAGCCGCGCCTGGTGCGCGAGGGCGCCCTGCCCAAGGACAAACTGGGAAAATACTTCCAGGATTGAATCGCGCCCGGAATCGCTATTCCGGACGCTTCCTCGCTCGGCTATTTCACTTTGGAGCCGGCGGCCACGTCCCTGTCGAAGAAGGGGATGATGGCTTTGTTGTCGGGGGAGACCGCGGCTAAGAGCATGGCCTGCGATTCGATGCCCCGGATTGTCGCCGGCTTGAGGTTGGCGATGACGATCAGGCGTTGGCCCACCAGGTCTTCGGGCGCGTAAGTCTCGGCCACTCCGGCGACCATCGTCCTCTGTTCCGTGCCCAGGTCTATCTCGACCTTAAGGAGCTTGTTGGCTCCCGGCACACGCTCGGCCTTGAGGATGTGGGCCACCCTGAGGTCCATCTTCTGGAATTCTTCGTAGGTGATAATGTCCATGGTTTTCTCCTTTTTGGCCGGCGTCGGTTTCGGGGTTGACGGCTGAGGCGCAATCGGCCGGGGCGCTGAGGGCGCGGCCGGCCCTTCGCCTAAAAAATCATTGAGAGCCACCCGGGGGAAGAGCGGAAGCGGCTCCTTGGCCTTTTGGCCGACCCGGTAGCTCTCGAACTTCGAATCGGCCCAGGGTTCCTCCTCCGGGCGTTTGACTTCGCCCAGGCTATCCCAGACCTTGGTCATGGAAGCCGGCATGACCGGGTACAGCACGTGGCTGATGCCGCGGATGGCCGCCGCGGCTTGAAAAAGAACCCTGGCCAGCCTCGGCCGGCTCTCCGGCCGCTGGGCCATCTTCCAGGGTTCGTTTTCGGCCAGGTATTTATTGACCGCGGTGATGTAGGCCCAGGTTTCCTCCAGGGCTTTATTCAGGGCGTATTCGCCATACAGGCTTTCGACCTTTGTCTTCATCTCGGCGAAGCCCAGCCTGAGGGCCGCGTCCCCGGGCTCCTCGGCTCCGGGGTCAGTGATCGAACCCTGAAAATAGTTGCGCATCATGGTCAGGGTCCGCTGGATGAGGTTGCCCAGGTCGTTGGCCAGGTCGGAATTGACCCTATGGAGGAAAGCTTCGTGGGAAAAATTCCCGTCTAGGCCGATGGGGATCTCGCGCACCAAAAAATAGCGGAGCGGGTCGGGACCGAACCACTTCAATATCTGGTAGGGGTCGAGCACGTTCCCCTTGGACTTGGACATCTTGGTGTCGTCCTTGAGCCACCAGCCGTGTCCGAAGACCGTCCGGGGCAGCTCGAACCCGCCGGCCATGAGGAACGCCGGCCAGAATACGGCGTGAAAGCGGAGGATATCCTTTCCCATTAGATGGAGGCTGGCCGGCCAAAACGTCCGGAATTTTTTGTCGTCCGACCCGTAGCCGATGCCCGTCAGGTAGTTGTGCAGGGCGTCGAACCAGACATAGATGGTATGCTTGGGGTCGCCCGGCACGGGGATGCCCCACTTGACCGTGGTCCGGGTGATACTCAAGTCTTTGAGGCCCTGGCGGACGAAGCTGGCCACTTCGTTCATCCGGCTGGCCGGCCGGACGAAGGTCGGATTATTTTTATAATGCTCGAGCAGCGGCTTTTCGTAAGCCGACAACTTGAAGAAATAGCATTCCTCGGAGACGACGATGCAATTCTTGCCGCAATCGGGACAGACCTTGTGCCCCTCCTTGTGCAGGGGGACATCCTCGGCCAGAAAATTCTCGTCCGAGACGCAGTACCAGCCCTTGTATTCGCCCTTGTAGATGTCGCCTTTTTTCTGGAGCGCATGGAAGAGCTGTTGCACCCCGCGCTCGTGCTCGGGCATGGTCGTCCGGATGAAGAAATCGAAGGAGATATCCAAAGCCTTCCACAGGTCGAGGACCCGGCCCACGACTTGGTCGGCCAGCTCCTTGGGCTGGAGGCCCTTTTCGGCGGCCGCCTTTTCGATCTTCTGGCCGTGTTCGTCCGTGCCGGTCAGGAAAAAGACGTCCCGGCCCCTGAGCTTCTCGGCCCGGGCCAGGATATCGGCGATGATGGTCGTGTAGGCATGGCCGATGTGCAGGACGTCATTGACGTAATAGATCGGCGTGGTGACGTAGAAGGCGGGCTTAGACGTTTTGGACACTGCCCGGCCCTCCTCGTATCAAGCTGATGGCTTCGGCCCGGGTGACGCTGCTCGAACGGAACACCCCCCGGACGGCCGAGGTCACGGTCAGGGATTTCGGTTTTTTGGCCCCGCGCATCGACATGCACAGGTGCTCGGCCTCGATGACGACCATGACCCCCAGGGGCTTGAGGCGGGCCATGATCAAGTCGGCGATCTGTTTGGTCAGCCGTTCCTGAACCTGCAGCCTCCGGGCCAAGATGTCCACCACCCGGGCGATCTTACTCAGGCCGACAATCCGCCCGCCCTTGGGGATGTAGGCCACGTGGGCCACCCCGGCGAAGGGCAGGAGGTGATGCTCGCACATGGAGTACAGGGGAATGCTCTTGATGAGCACCATCTCATCGTGCTTTTCGTGTTGGAGGATTCTCAGATGGACGGCCGGGTCTTCAACCGCGCCGCCCAGAATCTCGGCGAACATCCGGGCCACGCGCTGGGGAGTGGCCTTGATTCCCGGACGGTTGACGTCTTCGCCCATACCGGCCAGGATGAGGGCCACGCCCTTTTCCACTTTGGCCAGGTCGGGCGTGGGCGCGTTTCTGTTCGAGCTGGGGGCGTTTCGACGGGGCATCGATCTCAAGTCCTTTTCTTGTTCCTGTGGCTGTACTCAACCGCCGCCCGGCGCAGGACGTCTTTGACCGGGACTCGCTTCCGATCGGCCACGGCCAAACAGTCCGAAAATTCGGGCTGGGCGTTGACCTCGTCTCCCGCGAGGCTGGCCACCTTGATCCCGACCTCTTCTCCCAGGACGCGGACCTTGACGACCGTTCTCTCCAGGACTCTGCGCTCCACGGGGAAATACCGGACGCCGATGGATGTTGTCTCCCTGAAGACGGCGGCGATCAGGCTATCTATTTTATCAATCTCGGCCAGGAGCGTCAATTTGGACCCCAGCCGATTCTTTTTCATAACCACGGGCGAGAGGGTCGCGTCCAGGGCGCCGAGCTTGAGGGCGGTGTCGATAAAATGGGCCAACACCTGGGGGCTGGAATCATCGATCACGGACTCGACCACGAAGACCCTTTGGCTTTGGGCCCGGCGGTCGCGGCGGACGTCTCCGTAAAAAACCCTGAGGATGTTGGGCCAGCCGGGGTTATCGCGGCCGCCCGCGCCGCAGCCGATCTTTTCGTAGACGATTTCGGGGAAAGGCATAAAGCCTTCGGCCAGGGTGGCGATGACGGCCGCGCCCGTGGGCGTGACCAACTCCTGCTCGACAGGGCCTGAATAAACCGGCGCGTTTTTCAGCAATTCGGCCACGGCCGGAGGCGGAACCGGCAGGATTCCGTGGGCCGTCTTGATCCGGCCTCGGCCGAGGTTCAGGGGAGAGCAGCAGATCGAGCGGATGTTCAAGCCCTCGACCAGGTAGCAAGCCCCCAGCACATCGACGAGAGCGTCGTCGGCGCCGGCTTCGTGAAGGTGAACCCGGTCCAGAGGATGACCGTGAACCCGGGCTTCGGCCCGGTAAAGGTTCTCGAAAACCGCCAAGGCTTTGTCCTTGACCGCTGCCGAGAATTTGCTTTTGTTGATGAAGGAACGGATGTCGGCCCAGCGTCTGGGTTTGGATGGGGCCTTTTTCAGGACCACATCGACTTTGAGGCCGCGCAGCCCTCCCCGTTTGGCCTCAAAGACGCGAAGGGCGACCGGAAGCCCGATGGATTCCATGGTTTTTTTAAATAGAGAACGGGAAAACCCGAGGTCGAGGAGCGCTGCCAGGATCATGTCCCCGCTCAGCCCTGAGGAAGCGTCAAAATAGGCGTATTTCATGGCCGGTTCCTTTTCAATCGCGGGATATTTTCATGAGTTGCTGATCGAGGAGAGGGAGGATATCTCCGGCCTTGCCCCGGAACGAAAAATCGGCCTCCGCCGTCAGAGGGGTCGGGTCGGGGTTGATTTCGATGACCAGGGCTCCAGCCTGGGCGGCGATGACCGGCAGGGATGCGGCGGGGTGAACGACAGCGGATGTGCCCACGACGAACATCAGGCGGCAGCGGCGGCTGGCCGCAAAGGCCCGATCGAGCTCGTCGGCATCGAGCGACTCTCCAAACCAGACGACATGAGGTCGCAGCATGGCGCCGCAGGATGGACAGCGGGGGGGGATCTCTTTGAGGGGCACGTCGTTGTTGTCCGAAACCTGCCCCTCGGCCAGGCAGCGTGTCTTCCAGATGTTGCCGTGAAGCTCGATGATCCTCTTCGATCCCGCTTGGGCATGCAGTCCGTCGATGTTCTGGGTGATCAAGGCGAACTCCGGAAAACGCGCCTCCCAGCGGGCCAGGGTTTGGTGTCCCGGGTTGGGCTTGACTTTGGCCATCAATCCCCGCCGCCAATCATACCATTCCCAGACAAGCTTGGAGTCGCGCTGGAAGGCTTCGGGTGTCGCCAGATCCTCGGCCCGGAATTGTCTCCAAAGGCCCCCTTCGCCCCGGAACGTCGGGACTCCGGATTCGGCGGAGATGCCGGCGCCGGTCAGGACGGCGATCGGCGTATCTCGATCCATGAGTTCCGCCACGCTCTTGATTTCTTCGGCTAACATCGTCCGACCTTGGGACCTAGGATATCACAGCTCTTCGGCTCTCCCAAGTCCGAAACGCCCTTCCGGCGGCCGAGCGCCCCCGCGCATCGTCGCCAGGTCCTGCTGATGGCGGCTTGAGAGCGGGCCCGCCGGCCTCTTTCGAGGTCATTTATTGTTCTTGACTCGATCCATATAAGGTAATAAACTTTTTTTTTAAGGACGGGATTTCTTTCGGGCTGGAAGGAAGGAAAGTTGGCATGGAGTGGAAAATCAAGTTCCTCTCGCCGCATTCCTTTATACCCTTGAATTAAAGAACAAAAAGGCTTGAGCCGAGTTTTTGATCGCCAAAGGCGCGAACATAAACAGCCGGGATGAACGCAGCAAAATGCCGCTGTACGCTGCCGTCTATTTGTCCGGTAGGGAGACGGGCAGGGAAGTCGCCGAACTTCTGATCGCCAAAGGCGCGGACGTGAACGCCAGGGATAAATGGGACCGAACGCCGCTTGGAATTGTTGGCTATAGCCATGAGGACCTGGCCGATCTGCGGAGAAGGCATGGAGGGAAATGAGAATGAAGAAAACCGAGATCAAGCCGGGACGTACGGTATCCAAGATCGGGATCATATTCGGCATTATCGCGATCATATTCGGGATCTTTTGGATCGCCCTGTTGTTGAGATTGTCGGGCCAGGACGAGGAAATGGAGCCGGGTGTTATCTTTCTCCTGGTCTTCGGGGTGATGTTCGTAATCGCCGCCATCGCGATCACTACGTTTTATGCGAAAAGCGCCTATGGCCAGAACAGGCCGTCCATATTGGATATCGAGGAAGCGGCCGGGGATGAGACAGGCGCTGCGAAAGCCGCAGATGACAAAGCAGGGTTAAAGGAGGAGATCAACTTCTGCCCGTATTGCGGGAAGGCGCTTAAAAAGGATTTCTCCTATTGCCAGTATTGCGGAAAAAAGATGCCGTGACGGCCGAACGGCGGGGAAGGCAAGGCGTTCAAACCGGCTATTGTTTTTTTGTGGAATGGACGCATGTAGAATTAGGGAAAAAGGTGAGGAACGATAAATGAAGAAAGATATCGTTTTACCGGCGGCCATTTTCGTTATTTTTTGTTCGGTCGCCGCGTTCGGCCAGAATGTCTACCAGGAGGAAGCCAAGCGTCATTTCGATCGCGGCATCGCCTTTATGGAGACGGCGAAATCCCCCGCCGATTATGAAGCGGCCATCAGGGAGTTCAAACAGGCGGCCAGACTCTGGCCGGACTGGCCGGACGTCTTTTACAACCTCGCCTGCGCGCAGGAGAAAGTGGGGGAATACGGCGCGGCGGAAGAAAACCTCGATCACTATATTCTGATGATCCCGGACGCGGGCGGCACCGAGAAAGTGAAGAGCCTCATCGGCAGGCTGGAAAAAAAGTATGGGCATGACGACTTCACGCCGCTGTTCGATGCCGCCAAAGGAAACCAGGTGGAGGTCGCCGGCCGGCTGATCGCCCAAGGCGCGGACGTGAACGCCAGGGGTCGATGGGGCCGCACGCCGCTGGATGTGGCCGCCATGTGGGGCCAAAAGGAAGTGGCCGAACTGCTGATCGCCCAAGGCGCGGACGTGAACGACAAGCGCGGCAGCGGGAAAACGCCGCTGCACCATGTCGTTGACCGGGCGCTGGTTGTCGCCGACGACCGGGTCGATGCCAAACGCCTGGCGGAGGTGGCCAAGCTGCTCATCGACAAGGGCGCGGACATCAACGCCAAGGATGAAGAAGGCAATACGCCGCTGGCTGAAGCCGTCATTGGGCCGCATGGCGATGTCAGCATGAAAATCATCGAGTTGCTGATCGCCAAAGGAGCCGATATCCATACCAGGAATCGATACGGCTACACGCCGCTGCACATGGCCGCCCATCAAGGCCATATGGACGCGGTCAGGCTTCTCATCGACAAGGGCGCGGACGTAAACGCCGAGGATGATGAAGGCGCAACGCCGCTGCACTACGCCGCCTCCTTGGGCCGAAAGGACGAGGTTGAGCTGTTGATCGCCAAAGGGGCGAAGATCAACGTCAGGAACGAATACGGCAAAACGCCCCTCCAAAATGCCAAAACCTGGAACAATCAGGAAGTGGCCGAACTGTTAAGAAAGCATTCCGGCCCGTTGACCCGGCTGGAAGCTTTTTTGGGTGTGGACAGATCGCTGATCATCATCCTGTTTGTCGTCAATCTGGCGCTCCTATTGCTTGCTCTTGTGGATATTCTGAGGAGCGGCTTCAAGAGAAACTATAAACCCCTATGGATTCTTGCCGTACTCTTGCTGCCTTTCCTGGGCTCGCTTGGCTATTTGATCATTGGGCGCAAGCATAAGATCGGGGGCAGACACCTGAGGCACCCGCCGGCGGGGTGATCCCTCAGCAGGGGAGACATATGACCAGAAAAAGGGGATGGATCATGAAACCAGTAAAGAAAATATGCCCGCTGTTGATCGCGGCGGCCATGGCTTTTACATTACCTGCCGCGTTGGAGGGCGCCATTATGTTGAGTTTTCAATTTTCCGGCCGGCAGGAGGTCGTGGACAAAGCCAGCCTTGCGAGCCAGGAGGGATCATTGCTCGGGTTCAACCTCGGGGCGTTCGGGCTTCACGGCGAAACGGATTTCGGCCTGGAGGGTGGGCTGAGCTACGTCGTCCGGAAGGCCGACCGGCTCGGCTACGGGGTGAACACGATCTCCGACTTCGGCGTGTATATCGGCGCCAGATACTACGGCAACGAGCCGACCTTCAGCTTGGGGAGCATAGATGTCCGGTTCACCTTGTCGGCCTCGGCCGGATTTTCTTGGCTCTGGGGCGGCGACTTCTCGACGCTTCCCAAGTTCTCGCCCCTCTTGAGCGGCGGCCTCTCGTTCTCGCCCTCGGGAAGTCCCGTCGATATCATGGTCGAATTCGTCTACAGGCCCGTCTCCCTGGACATGGAGTTGCAGGACTTTTGGGGCACGCTGTTGACAACACTGGACATCAGGCCGTCCTGGTGCATCCGCATGTCCCTTCTTCTATGGTGATGGACTTGAACGTTCAGAGATAAGGAGGACTCATGATAAGTTTCCAGGAGCTCTTTTTAATTGTGTGTCTGATCATCGTGCCCCTGTGGGTGATCGCGCTTGTCGATGTCCTTAAAAGCGAATTCAAGGGGAATGACAAGCTCGTCTGGCTGATCGTCGTGATCCTTTTACCGGTCATCGGCGCGATCTGCTATTTCCTGATCGGGAAGAAGCAGAAGATCGGCGGAAAAAAAGGCGATGGGACGGCATGAAACGGAATGAGAGGCGCCACATGAACCAGAAACGATCTCTCTTTGGCTTCGCATCGGCTGCGGGTCTGTTGGGATTGGTGTTGGCCATGCCGCTGGCCGCCGCCGACATGGGGATGATCGGCGTGCGCCAGGAGCGGGTCACGGTGACCGAGGACGCCCAAAAAGCGATCATCCTCCACAATCTCGAGGAGGAGGTCCTCATCCTGGGAACGGACCTTCGGGCCTCTAAAAAGACTGGGATCCTCAGGTTCATCCCCTTTCCCTCCGAGCCGGCCGTCGGCCTGGCGCCTGAGGGCGCTTTCGAGAAGGCCGCGGCCCTGATCAAGAAATACGGGCTGAAATATCAGCATATGACCCAGTCCAAAGGCGGGCCCCCGGGTTCAGCCTCGACGGGCGTCGAGATGCGCTTCAATAAGAAGCTCGGGGCCCATGACCTCACTACGATCAAGGTCAATGACGTCTCCGAGTTCAGGAAGTGGGTGAACGACTATTTCAAGAGCAAGGGCCTTCCTCTGAAAGACAGCTATCCCGAGGAAGAGGCCGTCGTGGATGACTATGTGAAGCGGGGGATCGTCTATTTCGTCTTGGATTTTGTCGAAATTTCCCCGGATGTCCGCTTCATCGAGCCGGTAGCCTACAGATTCAAGAGCCGTACGCTTTACTATCCCCTGAAAACCTCCAACACCTTCGGGGGACAAGGGGTCATCGAATGGATCATCATCGCCCCGACGACGCTGTGCACGGCCAGCCAGCGGCCCTATACGAAAGACTATGCGGCCTACGTGAAAGAAACCGGGACTCCGTGTTTCGGCCTTCAAGCGGACGCCAGCACCTCGGCGCTGCTCGTCATGGAGGAAGGGGACCTCAAAGGGATCTATCCCGAAGGGGAGTGCTTTTTCAATTGCCGGAAGGCCATCCTCCAAGTGATCAGGTATGAAGGGCCGTACTCCTTTACGGAAGACATCAACGTCGATGTCTCAAAGGGGCTGCCGAATGCGGTCGGGGCCTATGAACTCAAAGAAGACCAGGAGTTCCCCTGGAGCGAGGCTCTGGGCGACAAGAAGTCTTTCGCTGATGAGGCCTTAAAGAATAGATGCTCCTTGAAGCCCGATCAAGGTCCCTGTAAGGGCCTTTTTACAAAGTACTACTTTGATCCCGTAAGCAAGGAATGCAAGGAATTCATTTGGGGCGGATGCGGCGGAGTCGTTCCTTTCGAAACGAAAGAAGAATGCGAGAAATGCAAAGTCAGGGCCGATCAGCCGGAAAGGCTTCTAGGCCTTTCCACGGATTTCGATAAGGGCGAGATCACGATCGAGGTCGCAGGCTCGGGCTGCACTCAAAAAGAGGATTTTCGTTTCGAATTCAAGGATAATGTCCTGACGATCATCCGCATCCGGCCGGATGCCTGCAAGGCCATGCCTGAGAAGGTCAGGTTCATCTATGAGCTTAAAGACATCGGCATCAATCGCCATAGGCCTTTCCTGGTCTCCAATCCATTTATCGTGAATCATAATATCGCAAAATAGCAAGGATAAAGGGATCTCCGGTTTTTTGCCGGCTTGACTTGAAGGTGCCTGGCACGTATATTCCACTTCCGCCGGTCATATTTTCGGAATTATTATGAGGACAACAATGATGAAGAAATTCGCGGTCGTGGTTTGTCTTTTCCTCCTGACAGCCGCCCTGGGCCTGGCCCAGAGCACGACTAGAATCACCGAGATGAGGACGTCCAGAAACGTGGACCCCAAACTGCAAAGTCCCATCGACGTCAGTGAAACCTTCCTCCCCGAGGCCTTGCCGATTTTCATATCGGGAAAGCTTTTGGATGCCCCTGTGGGAACCCAAGTCAAGATTGTGGTCTATTATCTTCAAAACGGCGAACAGCAGATCGCCGTCCACGAGTTTCCCGACATCAGCGGGACGGGCTATTTCTCATTCCGGCTCAACCCGCCGGCATCAGGCTGGTTTCTGGGAAAATTCAAAGCGGCTTTTTATCTCAACGGAAAAGAGCAGGGGAGCATCGGCTTTGCCGTCGTCCCAGCCAAGGCAACTCCCGGCCACCCCGAGTACCGAACGTTTTCCAGCCGGGAACATGGTTTTTCCATCCAATACCCGGCCGGATGGGTCGAGGGTCAGAGGACATCCTCGAGCGTCGCTTGCATGTTCCTGGCTAACGCCGCCAATAGTCCTGTGGCCAGCTTGAATGTTCAGGTGGTCCCCGTAACCTTGGCCAACCCTTCTCAATTCAAGGAGGCGATCAATCTGGTCGCCCAGCAGCTGATCGATCAGATCACGAAAAACTTCCAGGGTCGGGTCCGGAAAGACTCCTGGGCAACGGCTGACGGCAAGGAGGGCCGGGAACTGGATTCGGAGTATCCGTACCGCGGCACGAGCATCAGGCAAAGGCAATTCTTAACCTATGACGCCGGCACAGTCTTCGTTGTGATCTATACGTCGGACGAGAAGGTTTACGACTCCTATGTAGGGCATTACCTCAAAGCAATCAAATCTCTTAGTTTTTCCGGAAAATAATCGCGGTCCGGATCCGACCCTGCGGCCGGCCTGCAAAGAGACTCTCCTGTTGACTTAGTTTTTCATACATTATATATGAGTATTTTTAAAGGAAGCCGGAAGGAGGACTCATGGCCGGGCCCGGGAAAAAATCGACTCGCAAACTCACTGCTAAACGAACGAAACCGCCTTCCGCGGCTCTCAAGCCTCGGGCCGAGGTCGGCATCCTGGGCGGCACGGGGCTCTATGCTATCGAGGGCATCGAGAACGTCCGCGAGGTGAAGCTCACCACGCCCTTCGGCCCTCCGACGGACGCCTATATCGTCGGGCGGCTGGCCGGCAAGGGCGTGGCCTTCCTGTCCCGGCACGGCCGGGGACATCGCTTCCTGCCCGCGGACGTCAATTTCCGGGCGAACATCTACGGCTTCAAGATGCTGGGTGTCGAACGGGTCATTTCCGTGAACTCCTGCGGCTCGCTCAAAGAAGAGGTTAGGCCCCGGGATATCGTTTTTTCCGATCAATTCTTTGACCGCACCCGCCGGCCCAACACTTTTTTCAGCGCCGGTGTGGCGGCCCACATCGGGTTCGCCGAACCCGTTTGTCAGGAGCTGTCCAAGGTTCTCTTTGAATCGGGGCGCTCGCTGGGCCTGAGGGTTCATCCCCAGGGGACATACCTGTGCATGGAAGGCCCGGCCTTTTCCACCAAGGCTGAATCCCGTATCTACCGCTCCTGGGGCTGCGACGTCATCGGCATGACCGCCGCCACGGAGGCCCGACTCTGCCGGGAGGCGGGGATGTGCTACGCCACCATGAACCTCGTCACGGATTATGATGTTTGGCATGAGACCGAGGAAACAGTCTCGGTCGAGCTCATCCTGGAGAACCTGAAGGCCAACATCGTCAACGCCCAAGCCATTATCAAGAAGTCCATGGCCTCGGTCCGTCCCCAGAGGGAGTGCCGTTGCGGGTGCGCCGGGGCTCTGGAGATGGCCATCGTCACCGACCCCCGCCTCATCCCCGCGCCGCTCAAGAAAAAGCTGGGCCTGATCTTGGGCCCGTACGTCAAATGAGCCTGGTTATCGTCGGCTCGGTCGCGTTCGACTCCATCGAAACCCCCTGGGGGCGGAGGGACAGGATCGTCGGCGGCTCGGGAACGTACTGCTCCCTGGCCGCCAGCTTCTTCACCCGGCCGAAAATCGTGGCCGTGGTCGGAGAGGATTTTCCTCCGGAGATGATCGCCTTTCTCCAGTCCCGCCAGGTCGACACCCGGGGCCTGGAGGTCCGGCCGGGCGGGAAGACCTTCCACTGGGCGGGCCGCTACGATTACGACCCCAATGTCCGCCAGACCATCAAGACCGAGCTCAATGTCTTTCAGGATTTCCGGCCGAAGATCCCCGCCGACTATCGCTCGGCCGACATCCTCTTCCTGGCCAACATCGACCCCGACCTTCAGGAAATGATCCTGGAGCAGGTGAACAAGCCCCGGTTGGTGGCCATGGACACCATCAATTACTGGATCGAAACCAAGCCCGAAGCCCTGATGAGGGTCCTCCGCAAGGTCGACATCTTCTTCGCCAACGACCAGGAGATCAAGATGCTGACCCGCGACGTCAACCTCATCCGGGCCGGGAAGAAGATCCTGGAAGCCGGGCCGTCCTTGGTGGTGATGAAGAAGGGCGAACACGGGGCTCTGGTCCTCGGCCGGGATTTCTTGTTCGGCGTCCTGGCCAATCCCTGTGAAGACGTGGTGGACCCCACGGGCGCGGGCGACAGCTTCGCCGGCGGGTTCCTCGGCTATCTGGACCGATGCGGCGGTTTCTCCCAGCGCCAAATCCGCAAGGCCGCGGTGTACGGCAGCGTCATCGCCTCGTTCGTCATCGAGGATTTCGGCGTGGACCGCTTCCGGAGCCTGACCCGGCGCGACATCGCCGGGCGCCTCCGGCGCTTCAAAAAATTAGTTTCATTCTAAGCGCGTGTTCGTTTGAGGCCAAGGAGGAGCAAGGCATGGCTAAACTGAAAATCCCGATCGAACCCTATCGCATCAAAGTCGTCGAGCCCATCCGCCAGAACACGCGCCCCGAACGGGAAGCCCTTCTGCGCCGGGCCGGCTACAACGTTTTCAACATCCCCGCGGATAAGGTGTTCATCGACCTTCTGACCGATTCGGGCACCTCGGCCATGAGCGACAACCAGTGGTCGGGCCTGATGATCGGCGACGAATCCTACGCGGGTGCCCGTAATTTCTTCAACCTGGAAAAAACCGTCCGCCGCATCTTCGGGTTCAAGCACGTCATCCCCACCCACCAGGGCCGGGCCGCCGAGCGCGTCCTGTTCGGGACGATCCTGAAAAAAGGGGATTGCGTCCCCAACAACATTCATTTCGACACGACCCGGGCCAACGTGGAATTCGTCGGCGCCGAGGCCGTGGACCTGGCCGGGCCCCAGGCCTACAACCCGAAATCCGCGGCGCCCTTTAAGGGGAACATGGACACCGCCCGGCTGGAAAAGCTTATCAAGAGCAAGGGGCGGGCGAAAATCCCCCTGGTGATGATGACCGTCACCAACAACAGCGGCGGCGGCCAGCCCGTGTCCCTGGCCAATATTCGTGCGGTCAGCCGCATCTCGCGGGCCCACCGCATCCCGTTCTTCTTGGACGCCTGCCGGTTCGCGGAAAACGCCTTTTTCATAAAGCAGCGGGAAGCCGGCTGCGCCCGCAAAACGGTCCGGGCCATCGCCCGCGAAATGTTCTCCCAGGCCGACGGCGCGACCATGAGCGCCAAAAAGGACGGCCTGGTGAACATCGGCGGGTTCATCGCCCTTAACGACGGCTCCCTGGCCGAGCGGCTGAAGAACCTCCTCATCATCGGCGAAGGGTTTCCCACCTACGGCGGGCTGGCGGGCCGGGACCTGGAAGCCATGGCCCGCGGGCTGGAAGAAGTGATGGACGAAAACTACTTGGAGCACCGGATTCGCCAGGTCGCCTATCTGGGCGAGTTGCTCGACGCCGAGGGCGTGCCCATTTTTAAGCCGGTGGGCGGGCACGCCGTTTACCTCCTGGCGGATGAGTTTTTGCCCCACATCCCGCGGAATCGCTTCCCGGGCTGGGCCCTCACCGTAGCCCTCTATCGTGAGGCCGGAATTCGGGCCGTCGAGATCGGAGGGGTGATGTTCGGCCGAAAGGGCGAGGACGGGGCGGAGCATTGGCCCAAGCTCGAGCTCGTCCGGTTGGCCGTTCCCCGGCGGCTGTACACCGTCTCGCACATCCAGTATGTGGCCGAAGCCTTGGTCCGTCTCTACAAGAACCGAAGCAAGATCCGCGGCCTGAGGATCGTCCACCAGGCCCCCCAGCTGAGGCACTTCACCGTCCGGATGAAAGAAATATAGTGGGGTTCGAAACCGTCTGCCCTGGATAGTCGCTGGACAGCAGGCTCTCGGGTCGCAACCCCTGGATCGAGGAGGTGAGCATGGTCCAACGAACTCTTCCGCGGCTTTTTGAGGACAGCGTCCGGTCCTACCCCGAAAACATCCTGCTCTGGGAAAACAGGGGGGAGAAATATCAAAGCCAGACGTATCGGCAGACGAGGGAGCGCGTCCGCGCCTTCGGAGCGGGGCTGATGGCCCTCGGCCTGAACAAGGGCGACCGGGCGGCTCTCATTTCCGAGGGCCGCAACGATTGGGTCATGAGCGAACTCGGGATTCTGTTCGCCGGAGCGGTCAACGTACCCATCTCGGTCCGGGTGGAAGAGCTCGCCGACCTCAAGTTTCGCCTGGCCCACGCCGGTTGCCGGCTGGTCGTCGTCTCCCAAAACCAGGTCCGGAAGATCCGACAGATTAAGAAGGACCTGCCGGATTTAGAGAGAACCATCGTCCTTGACCGGCTGAACGCCTTCGAGTCCGACGAGCTGTATGCCGGCGATGTCCTGGATAAGGGTCGCGAATATCTCCGGGACCGCGAAGCGGAATTCGAGGCCCGCTGGCAGTCCGTGAACGAAGGCGACCACGCCAACATCTGCTACACGTCGGGGACGACGGCCGATCCCAAGGGCATCATCCTGACCCACCGCAACTACACGGCCAACATCGAGCAATCCCTGTCGCTCGTGAGCTGCCGGGAGGATTTCGTCTTGCATCTCATCCTCCCCTGGGATCACGCCTTCGGGCACACCTGCGGCATCTACACCATGATGAGCCGGGGGGCGGCGCTGGCCTCGGTCCAGCTAGGAGCCACGGCCCTCGAGACGTTGAAGAACGTCCCCCTAAACATTAAGGAGATCCGGCCTCACGTCCTGCTCAGCGTGCCTTCCCTGGCCAAAAACTTCCGCAAGGGCATCGAGAAAGCGATTCGGAGCAAAGGGCCCAAGGTGGACAAGCTGTTCCGTCGGGCCTTGAAGCTCGCCTATGCCTACAACCGCGAAGGATGGAACCGGGGCGGCGGCCTTCAAGCGCTCAAGAAGCCCTTGTATTCCGTTTACGATAAGCTTCTCTTCAGCAAGGTCCGGCAAAATTTCGGCGGGCGGCTGGAATTTATCGTGGGCGGAGGGGCCCTGCTCGACATCGAGCTTCAACGCTTCTTCTACGCCATCGGCATCCCCATGTTCCAGGGATACGGGCTGACCGAAGCGGCGCCGGTCATCTCCGCCAATTCCGGACAGGCCCACAAGCTCGGCTCCTCGGGTCGCGTGGCCGCCTCGATCAGCCTGGAGATCTGCGACGACCGGGGCCGGGCCCTGCCCGCGGGGCAGACCGGCGAGATCGTCGTCCGCGGGGAGAACGTCATGGCCGGCTACTGGAAGAACGACAAGGCCACGCGCGAGACCCTGAGGGACGGCCGGCTGTTCACCGGAGACCTCGGCTACCTGGATGAGGATGGGTATCTCTATGTCCTCGGCCGGGCCAAAAGCCTGCTCATCGCCAACGACGGAGAAAAATACAGCCCCGAAGTCATCGAAGAGGCCGTGACCGAAAGCTCGGTCTACATCGACCAGCTGATGCTCTACAACAACCAATCTCCCTACACGGTGGCCTTGCTCGTTCCGAATAAAGAGGCCATCCTGGGCTGGCTCAAGGAGCGCAACCTGTCCTGCCGCACGGAAGAAGGCCAGCGGGCCGCGCTCAAGCTCCTGGACGAAGAGATCGGGGCTTTTCGGGAGGGAGGGACGTCGGGGGGGATGTTTCCTCAGCGATGGCTTCCGTCCGCCGTGGCCGTGCTGGGGGAAGGCTTCACCGAAGAGAATCGGTTCATCAACTCCACGCTTAAGATGGTCAGGGGCCGGATCGCCGAACACTACAAAAGCCGGATTGATTTTCTGTTCACGGCCGAAGCCCGGGACATCGCCAACCGCCAGAACATGGCCATCATCAGCCGGTTTGAATAGAACGGATTGTGCCGTCGCCTTTTGAGTATCCAACCCTCGCTGCCCGGATTTAGCCTCGAGAGACGCCGATCGGCTGGTCTCCAGCGGCTATCGTTTTGATTCGAAAGTGAGTTCGAGGTCGGGGGCGTTGCGTGCGGCCTTGTAGCGGGAGAATATTTGCATGTAGGTCATGCCGATCGCCCGCCCCATGTCCAGGCCCAAGGCCACGGCGGTCTTGGCCAGAGCGTCCTCAGGAGCTTCGATTTCCAGGAAGAAGCCGAGGTGGGGAAGCTCGTCCAGACAGATGAGCAGGCCGTTCCAATCATACGATTCTCTGATTTTTTCCTTCTTGAATTGAGGGGAAAAACCCATCATTTCGAGCATCCGACCGAACAATACAGCGTCGTCCACTTCGACTTGGAGCTCCTCCAGGACCTTTATTCCCGGCGCGGATTCGAACCCGGCTTCGGGGGCGGATTTGATGGTGAACAAGCCTTTTTGCCCGAATGACCGTAGCCGGACCGCGGACAGGGCTTGGCCCTCCGGTAACGAGTAATAGGTATCTTTTTCCAGGTTTCGGGACAGGAAGCGGGCGCCGACGCCGATCAGCTTTTCTCTGATCTCCTCCGGAGACCCTACCCTGAACTTGGACTCGACTTCCCTGGCCATGCGCTTGTCTCTTGATTCATCATACCCGAATGCGACGCTTATACCAGCGAAAAATGGACGATGGCCGGCGCCAGCCTTCGGAAGCGGGGTCGATGAATAAGAGCCCCGTGCAACTCCGCGGGAATGCGGGTATAATAATAAGTCATTTTTGGAGGCATGAGTTATGGCAGAAGATAAGCCCGTAGTCAATCCGTCGGTCATCCTCCGCGAAGAATTTGATGACTGGGCCGTGCTTTTTGACCCGGACACCGCGGAGGGCTATGCCCTGAACCCTGTCGGCGTGCTGATCTGGAAGCACCTCGACGGCAGCCGCACCGTGGACGAGGTCGTCGGCGTGGTCAAAGTGAATTGCGAGGATGTTCCCCCCGAAGTTGCGGACCACTGCCGGGAATTCATCGCCGACCTGGTCAAGCAAGGTCTGGCGGGCTATGAGGTGGCCAAATGACTCAAGCGGCGGCGTCCCTCGGCCGGGAGCAGGCGCGCGTCATGCGCACGCCCAAATCCGTGGACATCGACATCACCGACCGCTGCAACCTGCGCTGCCGTTATTGCTATTTTTTCTCCAGCTCGGCCGACGTCAAGGACCTGCCCCAGGAGGAATGGCTGAAGTTCTTCGAGGAGCTCAACCGCTGCGCGGTGACCGCGGCGTGCCTGGCGGGCGGTGAGCCGTTCATCCGGGATGACCTGAAGGACATCCTGGCGGGCATCGTTCGCAACCGGATGCGGTTCAGCATCTTGAGCAACGGGACTCTGATCAACGACGATATCGCCGCCTTCATCGCCTCCACCCGGCGGTGCGATTATGTTCAAGTTTCCATCGACGGCTCGATCCCCATCACCCACGACTCCTTCCGGGGGAAAGGAAGCTTCTACAAAGCGGTCGAAGGGATTCGGTGTCTTCAACGGAACAAGGTGGCCGTGGCCGTGCGGGTGACCATCCATCGTCAGAACGTTCATGACCTGGAGAACATCGCCAAGCTGCTGCTGGAGGACATCGGCCTGCCGGCTTTTTCCACCAACTCGGCGGGTTACATGGGCCTCTGTCAGAAGAATACCGAGCAAGTCCAGTTGAGCACCGAGGACCGGCACCTGGCCATGACCACGCTCCTCAAGCTCATCAAAAAATACGGGGAAAGGATCAATGCCGCGGCCGGCCCCCTGGCCGAAGCCCGGGGTTGGCGCGAGATGGAGGAAGCCCGCCGCCGGGGGCTGGAATCCCTGCCGGGCCGGGGCACCCTCGTCGGCTGCGGCTGCACCTTCGACAAGATCGCCGTCCGGGCCGACGGCGTGATCGTGCCCTGCAATATGCTGAGCCACATCGAGCTCGGCCGAATCAACACGGACAGCCTGGCCGACATTTGGCAGAACCATGAGGCCCTGTGGAAAATCCGGGAGAGACGGGCGATTCCGCTCAGCCGCTTCGACTTCTGCCGGGGTTGCGACTATATCCATTACTGCACGGGCAACTGCCCGGCCTTGGCCTACAGTCTGTTGGGCGAGGTCGATCATCCGAGCCCCGACGCCTGTCTCAGAAAATACTTGGCCGAGGGCGGAAAATTAGCAGAGGAGGCTGCGGATTGAGCGCTCGAATTCCTTCTCCCGGCCAAGGTTCGCCGCGGAAACCTAAGGCCAAGGCGTCTCGGCCCGCTCCCCGGAAGAAGGGGGATAAGAACCGTGTGTTTCCCCTGAACTCGCTCTATTTTTATCTGACTGAAGGCTGCAACCTGGCTTGCCGGCATTGCTGGATCGCGCCCAAGTTCCAGTCGGGGGACAACGTGTATCCTTCACTGCCCTTTGAATTGATGCAGGATATCGTCCGGCAGGCCAAGCTCCTGGGGATGTCCGGCGTGAAGCTGACCGGAGGCGAGCCGCTCATGCATCCCGAGATCTTCCGGATCCTCAAGTATCTCCGGGAAGAGAACTTGGGCGTCACGATCGAGACGAACGGCGTCCTGTGCACGCCCGAGCTGGCCGGGGAAATCGCCCTGGGTCAAGGCCGTTTCGTCTCGGTCAGTTTGGACGGAGCGGACGCGGAGACCAACGAGTGGGTGAGAGGAGTCAAAGGCAGTTTCGAGGCCGCCGTCCAGGGGATCAAGAATTTAGTCCAAGCCGGGATCCATCCCCAGGTCATCCTGACCATCATGCAGAAGAACAGGCATCATATCGAACCCATCGTCCGGCTGGCGGAGTCCCTGGGAGCCAGCTCGGTCAAGTACAACGTCATGATGCCCTGCGCCCGGGGCGAGGACATGCATAAGCGCGGGGAGGCGCTGTCCATGGAGGACCTGGTGGACATCGGCCGTTGGGTGGAGAATGACCTAGCGCCCCGCTCAGGCATACGGCTGGTCTTTCATCACCCGGCGGCCTTCCGTCCCCTGGGCAAAATGTACGGGGAGAGCGGCGACGGCTGTTCGCGCTGCGGCATTTTCGGCATCCTGGGCGTTCTGTCCGACGG
>Ga0315297_10000295_pt1 | contig 28402 bp, 57 predicted proteins | sample YL17G15_0_MG_FD_203628 | JGI IMG/M metagenome (GOLD analysis project Ga0315297, IMG submission 203628) | Sediment microbial communities from Yellowstone Lake, YNP, Wyoming, USA - YL17G15_0 | ecosystem: Environmental > Aquatic > Freshwater > Lake > Sediment | place: USA: Wyoming | collected...
GCGTACCTGAAACGCGCAGACATGGGACCGGGCATGAACTGGGAGGAGGTCTACGTCTCCCTCCTCAACGCGGGACGCTGCCTTCACCGCATGGGGAACTCGACGGAGAGCCAGAAGGTGCTTCTTCGGGCTCATCAGGCTTGGCCAGAACGCGTCGAGGCGCTTCGTGACCTTCAGGCGAGTCTCGTGCCGAAGCTCCGGATCGCCGAGGCGAAGAAGCCCGTGGGGACACTCTTCGTAGAGACCTGAGAGCCCTTTAGACCCTAAGAATCTCAAAACAACGCGTTCGGAACGGAAGATCCGAACGCGTTGAGGTAGGCGTACCCCTCTGCTAGGATCCTAGAGGTTCATGGCCGTCTATATCCCCGTCGTCTCCCCTGCTCTAGAGGCGCTCTCGAACCTCTTCCAAGGTATCCCCGGTTCCGAGTGGATCACGGGTGCTGCGGCGAGTGGTGCGGAATGGCTTGGTGACGTAGCAAAGACGAAGGGTGGCCAGGTCATCCTCGTTGGGATCACGAACGCGATGCTCTTCCCTGGCGTCGCGAACCTCGCGATCCCGAGCGCGAGCGGAATGCAGTTTGTAGGCCCTCAAGTCGCGTCACTCGTATGGGCGATCCCTGGCATGGTCGCGGGCGACTCCTTCGTCGACGCCTACGCGAAGGAGGTGACCTGGCGGACAGCCTACATTGCGCAGCTCTTCGGAGGTGAAGAGGGCAAGATCGTCGCCCGAAGGTTCCTCGACGGAATCGCGAAGGTCCTCAACGTCAATAACCAGGGCAGCGCGGCGAGCGAGAAAGCCCTCAACGATTTCAATACTGCGTACAGCGGTCTTTCGGATGAACAGCAGCGTCAGAAGCTCATTGAACAGAGCCTCGACTATGATTCGATGGCGCGAAGGGAATGGGTCCGTTACGACTCGGCAGCTGCCGCAATCAACGCGAAGCTGCGTCGGAACATCTACGACATCCAGTCTTTCCCTGTTGATGGAAGCCACCCGAGCGCTACCGTCAGTCCCGCGACTAGCGAAAGAGGTCTGCCCTCCGGTACAGACGTCATCGACAGAGGCGCGAGCTACGTGAAGAGGCGTGGTGGAGCAGGAAGAGACCTTACGACAGTCATCGCGCCCTCCAAACCGGGTCCTGTGTTCGCTCCAGCCCCCAGAAGATCCCTCAACTTCACGGCTTCCTCGCCCGGAAGCAAGAATCCGATTGGTGAGCTCAGCATCATGCTCCTCCTGACCTCTCCTGCGTGGCTCACCTTCCTCCTCCTCCGTCGTGCTCATTGAGAAGACAAGAACATGCCCTACCTCCATTTCGGCGCTGGTGTCCCTCTCTTCGCTCAAGGTTCGACGGTGCCACCCGGAGCACTACCTCATCGCGATCAGAACGGTGTGCTCTTCATGTGGGACGACGCGGTGCAGGGACCTCCGCCTCCGTTCGCTCCAGCGGGCACCGTCCTGGGTCCGGACGGAAACGTGATCCCGGCTGAGCAAGCCGGCACTCTTCTCGGTGGTGGCGCGATACCCCCCTTCGGCCCCGTCGCTCCAGAGCCGCCTTCGACGTCGGCCACGAGCATCCCGCGCCCGAGAGGCGGTATGCGTGCTGCGCTCACGGCGCTTCAACCAAAGCCTGCGCCACCGATGACAAGTCCTGCGCCCAAGCCTGGTCCTGGCGGGGGCGTCGTCGATGAAGCCAAGAAGAGCGTCTTGAAGGAGGTTGGTCTCCTGCTTCTTCTCACAGCTCCTGCGTGGGCCACGTTTCTTCTCGCCAGGAGATAATCCGCATGCGTCACCCTTCATTTCGTGTTGGCGAGACCGCCGACGACTTCGAGCGCCTCTGGAGGGCGTCCCATCCGAACAGTAACCTCCTCCCACACCGCGACATCGACGGGGTGATCTTCTTCTGGGACGAGGCCTACGAGGGACCTCCTCCCCTGCATGCGCCTCCCGGCAGACGCATCGATTCGTACGGCAACATCATCCACGATGAGCCGCAGGTGGTGCCCTACGTCATCCCGCAGCCACCCCCAGCTCCGCCCACGACCGCGACCCGCGTGCCTCGCATGCCCGGAGGTCCGGGAGCCTTCAGCCTTCCCACAGCAGCAACCTACGTTCCTCTGCCGACCACCGCGCCTCCGCTGGGACTACCCGCAACGCCTCCCTTCCTTCCTCCGGTCTCGCTTCCACCAACACCTCCGACGCCACCGATCGTCTCGAAGCCTCCCGTCGGTCTCCCTACGAGCCTGCCGGCGGGTTATCCAAGTCCCGTCATCAACATGCCAGGACCCGTCGTCGTTCCCACGACTCCACCGACGACCGCGCCGACGGGACTTCCTATCTCGCCTCTGAAGCCTCCCATCACCGCGCCCGACACGGCGTCCACACCGATGGGTGCGACCTCTCCTCCACGTCCACCCAACCTCCTGCGTGACGTCCTGACGTTCGTCGTCCTCACCTCACCCGCGTGGGTTCCATTCCTTCTGCTTCGCACGCCTGCCCGCACGAGGTGAATCATCATGTGGCCGATTCTCAGAACGGGTGACCATGGTGCGGAGATCGGAAACTGGCAGCGGTTTCTAAACGATCAGGAATGCGTCGACTGGAACGCTCGCGCGATCACGATCGACGAGACCTTCGGGCCAAGGACCGCCTACGCCACGAAGCAGTGGCAGACGCGTCACCAGCTCCCTCCTACAGGCGTCGTAGAGAGCGTCGAGCGCGTGAAAGCACGCGAGGTCAGCGCCACGTTGAACACCCTCGGGTTCATCCCGTTCATGCAAGCTGCACACTGCAACGTCCTCTACCCGAAGGCGAGGACCATCGACGTCATCACGATTCACACGATGGAGTCCTCTGAGAAGCCAGGGACCGCAGGAGCCGTCGCGCGCTGGTTCGCGGGTTCCACCGCACCCATGGCAAGCGCCCACTTCTGCATCGATCCGAACGACGTCATCCAGTGCGTACGCGAGACGGACGTCGCGTGGCACGCCCCCGGATGTAACCACAACGGCATTGGGATTGAGCACGCCGGTTACGCGCGCCAGACCGCCATCGATTGGGCCGACGAGGACAGCCTCAAGATCCTCCTCAACTCAGCCAAGCTCATCACAAAGCTGCTCAAACGCTACTCGATCCCGCTCGTCAGACTGACGTCCGACAATCTGAAGAGCGGTGGTCGAGGGCTCTGCGGACACGTCGACGCAACGATCGCGTTTCCAGGTCCAGGTCGAACGCACACCGATCCAGGAGAAGCCTTCCCGTGGCTCTACTTCCTCGACCTCATCAGCCAGCTTCAGAGGGTGGGATGATGAGGCGACGAACGAAGGCGAAGCGTCGAGACGTCCCCTCAAGTCGCTTCACGAAGAGGACCGTCTACGTCCTGCACTACCGTCGTCCCTCTGCGACCAGAAATGATCCTCCCGCCCATCTCATACGCTGGTTCGAAAACGGGACCTGGGTGGGGATCCAGCGCCCGCACGAGGCTCATGAGGATGTCCTCGACCGCGCCTACATCATCGCGCGTCGTCTGGGCTACGGCGTGCAGGCGGACCGTGGATGATGTACAAGAGGAAGCTTCCGCTAACCCTCATGAGGTCCATCATGACCGTGCTCACCTTCGCTCTCTCCTCCATGCTCCTCCTCGCTCCTGGTCGAGACCACACGGTCCTGGCCCAGGCCGTGAGCGACGTCGTGGAGGCGGAGAGGCCCCTCTTCCAGAACGACGAGGACAAGCTCCGCACGACTTCGCTTATCATCGCCATCGCCTTCCGCGAAGGCTCTCTTCGTACGAGCGTTGTCGGTGATTGCGACGGATCAAAACCTGGAGAATGCAAGGGACGAGCGCGATCTTTCTGTACAGCACAGATCCATGAATCGAACGGTGGTTCAGAGTGGCTCAACGAGAACCCCCTCCTCTGCATCCAGAAGGAGCTCGCCATGCTCCGCGTCTCCTTCCGCACGTGCGCGGCCTTCCCCGTCGCCTGGTACGCGAGCGGTCCGAACGGCTGCACCAACGAACGAGCGCAGCGTATCTCGAAGGACCGGATGAACCTCGCTCACTGGTTGTGGACAAAGCGAGAGAAGCAGCCCTCATGAGCCTTCGAAAGAAGAAGCAGTCCATCTCGTACGTCCTGGCGCACCTCCTCGGGCGCCCCATCGCCTGGGACGTCGACGCGCCCAGGAAGATCCACGTCTTCGACGCCGACGAATCTGAACGGAAGAAGATCACAGACGCCATCGAAGCGATCCGAACACAGATCCAGCGCGACATCGGGGGTCGGCTTGACGTCATCTTCCACTCGATGGAAGAGACGACGCGGGCGTACCCTGAGATCCGGATGGCCTACTCCGAAGCGGAGGCGGCAGGGGGATCCCCTTCCGTGGCTCGCCCACCGTGAAGGTCCTCGACGCACTCCTCGCGACCGCTGGCGGGCTCGTCGTCATCGGCGGGATCGGGTGGCTGCTCGCGCGGCTCGAGCCCGAACCGGCTCACCTTCGCCCGGGCCCATCGCCAGGCCCGCCCCCTCCTCCAGGTCCTCCGACGCCTGAACCTCACAGCGCTCCGAAGCACCTGGCCACCGATCCCGTCCCCGTCTCGCCCGGACGTCGCTACCTCGCGTCCATCGAGGTGTCTGCGCCGCTTTCTTGGCTCGCGAGCGCTTCAAAGGCCCGACGTCAGGCGGAGATCATGGGTTTCCGAGACGTCATCGTCACGACAGGAGGAGTCCCCTCGAGCTGGCCTCTTGAGGCGCGATCGGGCCCCAAGGCCGACTACTACGTCGAGGCGACGTACGCAGGTACCCCGACCACCGTGGCTCGTTCCCAAGGCGGCGGACAGGTCCATCTCCTCGACGCGTGGGAGATCTGAGCATGGTCGTCCCTCTCCTCTTGGCCAGTGCAGTCGTCCTCTTCATAGCGGCGTCGAGGCGAGGCTCATCTTCTACTGCCAATGCCGGAGCTGCCCGCTCGGGCCAACTCTACCGCATCCAGGCTCGCGTTCCCCTCGCGTACGTCCAAGCTGTGAGGAGCGCCCACGGAGAAGACGGCCAGAGGGCGCTTCTTCACGACATCGAGCAACGCGTCGAGGCCATGGGCTTCGAGGACACGCACCTCACGATGCAGGACCCGACCGACAACGAGCTCATCACGCTCATCACGAGGAGGACCGGAGACGAACGAAGATCCCCAGCAGCTAAGACTGGGGACGAGCGAGGATCGTCCCCAGTTCGGATCGTCCGGATCGACGAGGTCGACGAGCCGCCCAAGGTGGACGCGCTCTACGTTCGGAACAAACGTGCCCTCGACAGCGGACTCTCTCCGGAAGAGGTGGTCACGGTCCGACAGGCTCTGCTCGAGGACATGAACCCTCGGCACCTCGCCGGCATCGCACACACCTTCGAACCCTTCTTCCCTGTCGCGGGTTCGCTCCTCCGCGCGAAGGCGGAGCTGCTCGAGATGCGTAAGCTTCCAGACGCCAAACAGAACCCTGCCCTCGACGCGGCCCTTCGAGAGGGCCTACGCGCCGTCTGGAGGCTCAGCCAGGGGACCACTGCTCCAAGCGTCCCTACTGGAGCTGAACCGCGACTTCTCGCCGCTCGAACACGACTCCAAGAGGTCGCAGCTCAGAACAGGATCCCTCTCGAGATCGTGCACGACGAGCTCCGCCGCGCCGCCTGCATGCTCGCGCAGGGGGAAGATATTGCCAAGTTTCCCCCAGAGCTTGTGCTCTACGCAAGCCTCGCCCTGCGAGACCTGCTTGTTCTTCCTGATGGTCGTTCGATCAAGATCGTCGATCCAAAGCGGCTGAACCTCATCGTCCCTCCAGACGAACGGAGGGACGGTTTCGTCAGTCCCAGCGCCATTCAGCTTGCCCTGGCGACATCGAAGCCCGTCCAGAGCGGCGTCTTCAAGATCGCCGAGGCCCCGAGGATCTACGACTCGCTCATCAACGCGCCCAAGACCGATCCTCGTAACCTCAAGGCGAGGAGCCAGATGGAGCGGGCCAACCGAACGCTCGAGCGCCGACGATGGCTCGAGTGGTACCGCAGGCGAACAAAGGCGGGCTACGGAGCAGCTGCACGGATGGTAGGCACCACCGGGAGGACCTCATGAGCATCGAGCAAGAGTCGGCCACGAACCTAGCGGTAGCAGAAGAAGCCAGCCTCGGACCAGAGGTCCCTGTCCTGCGGGAGACGGACACATCTCCGGGGACCATCCTGAGTCCAGGCACCTATCTGGTTGAGCTGGGCTCCGAACGCCCGATCTCACCAGAGAACTTGCTCGTCGCCCTCGCGATGATGGGTTGGGACGAGGTCCTGCTCGACCAGAGCATGCCGAACCACTCAACCATCGTCGAGCCGGCGAAGAAGTCTTTCGGACCGAAGCCGTCCAATCTGTGGTCGCGTCCTGAGGAGGAGTACACGAGCCGCTTCCGGTTCGTCGCTCGACTCGAGGATCCTATTCAGGTTCAGGAGAACCCGGCCATCCGCTGGCTCTACCTCCAGGGGGTCTCCCTCGATCCCTTCAGCGACCTGAAGCTTGAGATCTTTCCCCATCAGCTCGAGACACAGGGTCTCTACGAGATCCGCTTTCTCTCTCGCATGAGGGCGCAGCCGACGCGTGAGGTGCTCTCCACGGAGCTCGTTGCCATGGGCTGGGAGCCGCTAAAGCTCTCCGCCCTCAAGAAGAACATGCGTCTGCCGAAGAGGCCCGGTGCGAGCGTCACGATGTGGTACGGCCTCGCCCGCTGGAAGGGGCCCATGAGCTACATCGTCGACGAAGACCCCCTCTACTTCGAAGACGTGGTCCTCGTAAGGTGATGCTGGTAAGCTGAACTGAACCGCTCGAACCATCGGAGTCTGACATGCCCGTCCCCGTCGTCGTCCTCGTCGCCGCGTCCGCCCTCGGAGGCGCGATCCTCTACAACGCCTACGACAAGGCCCGCGCGAAGAAGGTCTCAGGCGACACCGCTCGTCAGAGCGCCTTCGACAAGGTCGCGAGGGAGCTACTCAAGGGCAAGACGTACGCGGTCCAGATGATGGTCGATCCACGGAGCCCACAGTGGGGCGGCGTCACGAACCTCGACACGGCCTCGAATCTCATCCGAGTCACCTTCGAGCAGCTCGGCTGGCGCTTCCTCATGAACCCAACTCCGCGCGAGGACAAGGCGACAGCAGCCCAGAAGCTCGCGACGAAGCAGCCCCTCGAGTGGGTCTTCAACGGCGTCTGGACGCTTGATCAGAAGTTCATGCCCGTCGTCCCCACGTGGGTCGGCATGGCCCTCCCGTACGAGTTGCCCACCACCTGAGAGGGGCAGACCTTGGCCATCCGGTACTCGGGGGACGCAGAGGTACGGGTAACCTGGAACCCACGTAGACGCGTCTACATCGGCAGCGTGCGGGACCCGTACGTGCGCTGGCGAGGCACCGCGCCTCGGCCATCCTCTCTGCGCAACGAGCGTATCCCCCATAAGTCCTCCGAGAACTACGACCTCATGGCCGCCCTCTTCCTCAAGCAAGCTGAAGATTGGGCCAGACGTGAGAAGGGGCATCGCCTGATGCTCGAGACACGCCACGGACGCATCCAGGTGAGGCGCGTCTTCCAGGCACCCTGCCCCATCGGACCCATCCCAACGCTCAGGAAGAAGGATCAAAGATGAGCGACGCCATGCTCCTACTCGCGAAGGACGGGCTCATGGGGGCGCTCCTCATCATCGTCGGGACCGCCTACTACCTGAAGGACAAGCGGCTCACCGAGGAGACGCAGAGCCGCATCAAGGACGGACAGGAGACGCAGAAGCTCCTCATGCAGGTCCAGTCCAGCGTCATTGATGCGGTCCACAAGCTCGGTGAGATCGTCGAGTGGGCGGAGAGAAGAGCTGACGAGAGTACACGTGACAAAGACAGGAGGCGACCATGAGCGACGAGGACAGCGTCAAGCGCAGTGGTTCGAAGGTTCTCCGCAAGGCTAGCCACCACAGGGGTTCGAGCGGGGAGCATCCCATCATGCAGGCGGTTCGCAAGAAGCTCGACTCTATCCGAGAGGGGACACTACCGGAGCTCGAGGCGCTCAACGCCCGTATCGACAAGCTGAAGCGCGAGTCCGACCCTCCGAACGAAGAGGATGAAGATACCCATCCCCAGATAAGGGTGGAGCCGGAAGCTGCCAAAGAGCCGTGAGTCGAGTAGTCTCTGCCTCTCAAGAAAGCTGAACACCATGAAAGAGTGGACCCCCTTCCTCTTCGGCGCCTCCGCCGTGATCATCCTGCTGTACCTGGGCAAGCAGCTATCGACCCCCAAACCACAGGGAGAGCAGCCATGAGCTCGGGCGAGATGAAGGCTGTCACGATCCCACGTCCGAGCGCGTCCCCCGTGACCGTGGCGTCGGCCGTCAAGGACGCCGCTGAGATCCCGGTCACGATCGACAAGCCTGCCTCCGATCCGCCGAAGACCGCCCAAGACGAGCACAGGAAGATGGCGCTCGCGCCGACCTTCGACCGCCTCGTCGAGGTCAACATGGCGCTCACGACGGCCGTCGCTCCGCTTCCGCGCGCCATCGACAGACTCGTGCGTACGCTCTACGTAGGTCAGACCCTCCAGCTCATCGTGCTGCTCGCGATGCTCTACCTGATCCTCCACCGGAGCTGAAGTCATGTCCCTCCGCGTCTTCCCCGTCGCGAACGGCGCCCGCTACACGGACGATTGGGGAGATCCGCGCTCCGGTGGACGCTCCCACGCCGGCAACGATCTCTTCAGCACCGAGGGTACGCCACTCCTCGCGGCCGACGATGGTGAGGTCCGCTACGGCACCGACGTCCTCGGTGGCAACGTCGCGAACCTTCGGAGCCCCGACGGGACGCGCTACTACTACGCCCACCTCAGCGCGTTCGAGGGTACGAACCGCCAGGTCCGAGCCGGCGACGTCATCGGGTACATGGGCCGCACCGGCAACGCCGCGAACACGCCCACGCACCTCCACTTCGAGGTCCACCCTGGTGGTGGCGCCGCCATCGATCCCTTCCCGCTCCTCAACGCGGCCCAGAAGGTCAGCGCTTCTCAGAAGCCCTCCACGAGCCTCCTCTGGCCGCTCCTCTTCATCGGCGCCGTCGGGCTCGGCCTCTGGGCCTACGGCAACGTCAACGTACACACGACACAACGTCTCCTCCGAAGGCTCACGCGATGAGCCTCTCTCAGATCGCGTTCCTCTACATCTTCATCGGTGCGCTTTACAGCACATACTCGACTTATTCATCCTGTGAGGACGGGACGTGGGCAAGTTTGAGGAAGAGCGTCAGCAGCGTCGACGCCACCCATCGACGCTTCGCTTGGGCAGCTATCGCCGTCGTCGCGCTCATCTTCATCGCCGGCTTCGTCGTCTGCTGGCCGCTCCTCGTCCTATTCCGGCTCATGATGTGGATCGGCCACACCGAAGCCGAGAAGCCCGAGTGATCCCGGTGCTGGGCCGAAGGCGTCGATCGAAGGGTCTGGTCCGGAGAGACCCGCGCACGAAGCGGGTCCTAATGGCGCTCTTCGAAGACTTCATCAAGATCGGCCCCGCATGGTTTCGGGGCCCACACCACCCGGAAGCCCACGTCCCGTTCTCGAAGAAGAGCGTCGAGGCGGGCCTCGTACTAGCCGACGGATTCGAAGAGCGGGGACAGCTTATCCAGGCTGAACGTCTTCGATCGTTCATTGATGATCTTGGGCCCACCCAAGCCACTGATGCACGATATCCTGCTTCATCGTCGCTGCGTTGGCAGCTCCTCTACGACTCTGTCTATACAGCCTTGTGGGGCCGATGATGAGCGCCCGCGACTACCCCGACTTCTCCAAGCTCGCCTGGATGGCGCGCCGGAGGGGGTCTAAGGGAGCACACGCCCTCCAGGTCCTGCAGGACGCGCTCATGACCCACTACGGCCCTCAGTTCGAGCGCGTCATACGTGTCGCCGATGATCTGAAGCGAAGGAAGGGTGGCGACATCCTCGTCGTCTTCCTACCGGAGTGGGAGCGACTCGATAGGAAGGGCCTACGCGGCAGCCACTTCCATCAGGAGCAGGGCCCCTTCAGCGTCACCTCCGAGACCAAGAGCCCTCTGTCCTACAAGAAGAGCGTCTTCGTGTACTCTACACGGGACGGCTTCCGCGTGCGGCGATACAGGGAGAGGTCAAGACGCTGATGTCCAAGCTCTTCTCACCCGACGAGCCCGAGCACGTGCGCCGCGCCTTCCGCGGCCCGGTGCTCCGCAGAAACCGCAAGCGACCCCTCCACCCCGAGGAGGTCCACGCGCGCCTCCGCGAACGCTCGGTCGCGGAGATGCCGAAGGTGGGCTGGCACTGGCCCTTCGGGTGGCTGCTCGTCCTCTGGAACCCCGACGGCACCAAACGCTTCCTCGACATCTCGAGGAACGCGACGTACGAGGACGCCGTCCGCGAGCGCGATCAAGAGCTCGAGTTCGGCGACTACGAGGGTGCTACCCTCATTCGCAAGACCTACGAGAGGCCATAGACATGAAGACCATCCACTTCGTAGCGCTCGGCGTGCTCGCCGGTGTCGCCATCCTCATCGCGCTACCCTCGAAGGCGGAGACCCCCTCTCTTCCGAAGCCACCTCCGCCTCCTCCACCAGAACCACAGCCTCCTCGGCCGCCGCCCAGTCCGCCTCCTCAGCCGCCGATCCCGCCGAGGGCGCGCCCCTTCATCGATCTGCCCGTTGGCACGCTCGTCATCGTGAAACCAGGAACACCAGACGCTACAGGGCCCTTCCGAGGGTCGGCCTACCAGTTCGTCATCGATACCAAGGCGATCGGCGGAGGCTACGACGGCGCCACCGTCTACTCGGGCCACCACCGGTACTACCTCGAGCCTGGGAAGACGTTCACCGATAACGACGTCGTGGGAGTCATCCCGTGATGCGCGTCGACAAGATCCTCATGCTCGGCGTCGGGGCCCTCGGCCTCTACGCCGTCTACCGCCTGACGCAGACGAGCACGGCGGCCCAGCCCTCGAGCGAGCGCGGTGCCAAGCCCACACCCGTCCCCATCCTGGAGGGCCCACTCCCCGACGTACCAGGCCCGATCCCTCCAGCTCCGACGAGCCTCACGCTCGTCCAGGGATCTCCGCTCCATCTTCAGCCTGGGCGCTGGTACCACGGTCGCATCGAGGCGGGGGCTCGCCCCTTCTCACCCAGCGCGACGCGCGAGCAGCTGAGCGCTGCCCTCATCGCCATGGGCTTCGACGGCAATCCTTTCCGACCCGAGCAACAACCTCAGGTGTTCATGTCTCCCCAAGAGGCCGCTCAGGACATCTTCCAAGCCTTCGCCCTCGCGAACCCAGGTAAGAGTACCCGCTGGTTCCGAGCGCGCTGGCCGCTCGTGCTCGAGGGCCCACAGCCCCTCCCGAGTCGTCCCGCAGGGCTCGTCCTCCTCTGGGCAGCAGCGGCTCCAACACCCACCACCATCGTGCAGCGATGAGAGATGCCGACTACCGAGGCCAGTCATCGAGCGTCGATTGGACGAAGCTCGTCCACATGTCGCGCATGGGCAAGCCCGGCGCGCTCGAGGTGCTTCAGGACGTCATCGAGATCTACTTCCCGAAGCAGTTCAAGCGCGCTCAAGCGATGGCTCGTCACGACGCCAAGGAGAGCGGGCGGGAGATCTACGTGCTCTTCAGCGGGCGGATCGCAAGACGTCGCTTCTTGGCAAGACCAAGCCTGAAGCATCCCAGAACAGCGCCGTTCTCACAAGCCAACCATCTGCTCCTGAAGGAGTACGGTGTGCCTCCAGCGGACGTCGTCGTGTACTCCACGAAGACCGGTAAGGACATCCCTCCTCTTACGAGAGGGCTCCAACGGCGCTCGAAGGCCACAGAAAAGCAGCAGAAGCGGGCTCGTCGTGTGCGCACGCAGGAAGAGACACGCCTCCTCCGCGTCTTCTTTCCTGAGGCACAAACCCGTGAGCTCGAAGCTGCCGGTGCGGGAATGCGAAGCGGCGTGGGGCAGCGAAGAGAACGCAGACTTCTAAGGCGAGGAGCACAACGAGATCCAAGGACCTTCGCAGAGCTCCGAGCGCTCGCGAGACAAGCCAGCGAAGATCCTGAGGCTGTGGAAGTGCTCCACGACGCTTTGATCGAGACCTTCGCTGACCAGAGCGAGAGGGGCAAAGCTTACAACAACTATGAGCTCAAGGTCCGAGCCGCCCAGCAGATCGCTGCTAGCCACGGAGACACCGTCGCCATCCTGTTCTTCCCCGATACCCTCGTCCCTGAATGGAAGGAGGGCGACATCGGAACCAGACGCATCGGTATGCGCTTCTTCGCCCTCATGGCGACCCGCAAGGTGGGCGGACAGAAAGGAGTCTCGTTGAAGACCAAGATCCGCGAGTACACTGCCAGGCGTCCCGGAGCGGTCGTCACCTACGTCGCGAAGCCCCAGTGGAGGACGCGGTCCTGACATGGCGGCCGACTACGAGACCCTCAGGAGGCTCTGGCGACAGACGGCCGGCCCTCGCTCCGAGTTCCTCGGCGACACCGAGACCACGCTGGTGCTCGCCGACGCACTCGCCGAGCACGGCTTCGTCAAACTCGCGAAGGACCTGACCAAAGCGGCGAAGAGGTTCGGAGCGTACTGGAAGCAGGGCTACCCTTACGAGCGCATCGGCACCAAACAGCCAACCGCCCGGGCCATCATCAGCCGCGTCGAGAAGGCCATCGAGGAGGTCCGCACCAAGCCCCGCGTCTGGAGCGGGACCAAGAAGACCTCGGCGGTGATCCGCTACTATCACGGGATCCACCCGTCACCGAAGGACGTCGAGGGCCCTTTCCCCGCGACGGAGGCGGACTTCGTCGACCTCGACTCCATCCGAGCCTGGTGGGAGAGGGTCCGAGGGAAGAAGCTCGGACGTATCAGCCGCAAATGGCGCAAGGAGAAGGGCAAGATCGTCCTCTTCCCCGAGGGACGCTTCAGCTGGCATAGCATCGTGATCGAACCCGGACGCTCCCGCCTCTCCGTCAGGGCTCGGGAGATCCAGGAGATGGTGGAGCCTCTTCGCCGAGCCCACTACCTCTACCCCGCGATGTACGCGAGGAGGCTCTCCCGGGCAGGCTTCGATCGAGCGAAGCTCGAGTCCGAGCTGCGACTCCAGGAGATCTACCAGAACTCGCCGCTCGATGAGAAGTACAACCTCCGGCGAACCACGACAGGAAGAATGCGACGATGAGCCTCCCCACCGTTGTACTCACCGCACTTGGCGCCGGCGTCGCGGGCTGGGCGCTCGAGAACGCCTTCTTCACCGAGCCCGGCAAGCCCCGCTACTCGGCCCTCCTTCCGGGCGTCCCGTTCCTGCCTGTCTACGCTGCGGGTGGAGCAGCTATCGCCCTTCTTCAGCCGAGCATCGACCACATGCATCCCGCCGCCCGAGCCCTCGTCTACGGGGGTACGCTTACCGCGCTCGAGGGCCTCGCCGGCGCGGCCGAGCGCTCCGAGGGGCGCCTCTCGTGGGACTACGGTGGGAGCCCCATCGATCTGCCCCACGCTGCCGCGTGGGCTGTGCTGGGCCTCCTGACGGGCGAGGTCGTGGGAGGATTCCAGCGATGAGAAAGGAGAAGAGGGGGAGAGCCTCCCGCGACGCGAGCCAGCAGACACTCCGGAAGCTCGTGAGGGCAGCGGACGACAGCGTCCGCAGCGACGACACCCTGGTCCTAGCCGACGCGCTCGAGGAGCGAGGCTACCTTGCAATCGCAAACATGCTGCGCAAACTCGTCCTGGACATCCGGACGTTCGAAGAGCTCGTGCCCCTTCCCCAGCGGGCACGGCGGCACGAGGACCCCAGCCTCTTCATCAAGGTCGAACCCCCGACGACAGCGCGCGCCCGAAGGCTCTTCCGGACCATGGGAGGAGTGACCGGTCTCGAGGGACCGCACGTGAGAGTGAGAGGCTTCCTCGCCGAGCTCGAGCGGCACCAAAGGACATGGAAGTTCCTCAAGAGAATGATCTTGGACGTAATCGGAGTGCTGGACCAGGCGACCAAGATCGGATGGTGGATCCGCGTCACCCGAAGCCATCCGAGGGGTATGGCATGGCCCGTCGTCTTCCTCCGCTGGTCAGACGATAAGGGGCGTCAGGTCGTGGTGAGGCCGCTCCTCGGCGAGGGTCGCGGAGGGCAGGTGGCCATCCCAATCGAGTCTTTCTACTCCTACGATCCCAACAAGGGTCCGCCATCTGGGACCACGATGGCGCCCGGCTCACGCTCCTACCTGCCGCCCCTCGTCCAGGGCTCCCGCATCACGGCGTCGCTCCAGTACCTCCGCGAGGGGCCTCGAAGGACGCGCCGATGGTGAGGCGCCGCGACAAGGACTACCGAGGACAGAGCCCGCCCGCCGACTTCTCGAAGTTCGTCTACCAGGTGAGGCGTGGCAAGCCCGGCGCGCTCGAGGTACTCCAGGACGTGATAGAGGAGACGTTCCCAAAGCAATTCAAGGAGGCGAGAGAAGACGCTCTCGCTCGTTACGAGCGCTCCAAGACATACGAGCGAGGCCGTCGCATCGGCGTCGACTACGTCGTCCTCTTCGATGGGCGACTCGCCAGGAGACGCTTCTCTCGGGAGCAAGACCCTCGTTCTAGTCTGGCATCATCTCCTTTCCACCTTCGAAGCGCGAGGTGGCTAGTTCGTCAGGGGAGCCTACCTGAGTACACTGCCATCGTGTGGTGGACCCGGACAGGCAAGAGGATCCCTGAGAAGCTGAGGCGACTCACGAGGCGACGTAGAGAGTCCTTCTTCGATCCGACCGAGCAGAAGTGGTACGGCTGGGTCCGAACCCCGGAATGAGCCCCGTCGCCAAGATCGCCTCTCGCCTCCGCAGGCGTTGGGACGCCGAAGACGCCATCGTCCTCGCCGACTGGTGTGAGGAGCACGGTCTCATCAGCATGGCCAGACAACTCCGACGGGGGCCAAACGTACGAGGCTGGAAGCAGATCTTCTGGCTTGCCATCATGCTAGGATGTCGGAGCACGTCCAATATATCGCGGGAGGGAACCGTGACGACCTTCGACGACTGGGCCGCAGGACAACGCGGGAAAGCTACACGCCTGAAGACCGAAGCATGATCCCCTGCATGGCGCCCAAGCACGAACCGTTTGACGAGGGACAAGCTCCCTCGCTGCTCCAGCTGCTCGCCGGCCTCGGAGGCGAGCGCTGCGGTGAGCCGGCGGCGTTCCGCGACCGCCTCGGGCGAGCTCTATGCTCTTCTTGCGCCGAGCAGGCTCGAAGGAACCACGAGGAGGGAGCGACCGTGCTCTCCATCATGAAGCCCGGTACCCCTTACCCCCTCACGCCGATCCAGTAGACGCGATGGCCTACACCTCCCGCCCCCTCGCGTGGCCCGATGCCCACCACTTCCTCTCGCTCTTCCGCGTCGTACCGAAGGGGGCGAAGGGGGTGCCCTGGGTCTTCGAGGACTACCGCTTCTCGACCGGCAAGCGAAGGATGGAGACCATCGCCATCGGACCCTTCCTCAGCGTTCGTCCGACCCACGACGTGGTCTACGTGAGGCCTCTTCCCAAGGTGGTCGAGGACATCAAGCGGAACATGCTCGCCGCGGGGCCCCGCGATCAGATCTCGTTCGAGATCGTCGTCCGCGACCTCGACGAGGCGCTCGTCGTCGCCGCGAACAGCGCCATCATTGGCTCACGCTGGCTCGCCCTCATCAAGCCCCACACCGTCCCGGGCTTCGCTTCGAGGAGGGCGCTCGACGCCCTCCGTCACGCGCGGGGAGTGAGAGCCCTCGGAAGACGCTCCGCAGCCGCCGATGCCTACGAGGTCGCGGCCGACGCGCTCGAGGAGGAGGACAAAGAGGCCTGGGCCGAGATGGCTCGAGCCGAGGCCAATAAGCTGCGGGGCTCCTCGTCGAGAGACCCCCGAAGGCGAAAGGTACATCGATGAAGAAGCGCAGGTTCAAGAAGGCCTCCAGGAAGACCGCCCGACGAGACTCATCCGGCTACGACGTCGCTCGTTACACCAGCGGCAAATCCTACGTCGTCCCCGCCGAGGGACGTCCGGACCACGCGACCATGCGCGAGGCCAAGCATGCTGCTGATAAGGCGAACGCCGAGTGGAACCGCCGAGGACGCCCGACGCTCTCCCAGGAGATGGGTCAGTTCTTCGCGCCTGCCAGCCGAGACAAGACAAGAACTCAGAAAGGCACATCGATGAAACGCCGAGTAAGACGCGACTGGGGACCACCGCTCTCTGAGAAGTACGTCAAGGGGGTCCTCGAGAAAGGGCGCAAGCTCGGACGCTCCGCCGAGCTGAACAAGATGTCCGGAGACACCGAGGGCGTCACCCTCGCCTACAAGAAGCTCAAGAACCTCGTCACGGATCTGCGTCAGGAGGGCCACAGTCACCTCGCCAGCGAGGTCTCGCTCTACGCTCTCGAGGGTAAGAAGAGCGTCCACACGGACCGCGATCCCTCACGAGCGAAGGGTGGTCGGACGAGCCGCGATCCCTCGCCGCGCCGAGCCGGCAAAACCAAACTCCCCCGCGCGAAGCAGAAGTGGATCTCGGAGAAGATCCGTCTCCTGATGCATGAAGGAAAGCCTCAGGCACAAGCTATCGCTATCGCGTATCGCATGGCAGGCGTCCCTCCGCGTCCGAAGAGCGCCCGCGCTCGGAAGACGAAGAAGGCCACACGAAAGAAGGATCGGCGATGAAGACCACCGAAGTTCTGGGCTACCTCGCTCTCGGCGCGGCCGGCGCGTTCGGCTACCAGGCGTTCGACTCCTACCGCAGCATGCAGACGTGGAACAAAGCCCGCGCTCAGAAGCAGCTCTCCGCCTCGACGGAGGCGGACCTGCAGGGTGTCGAGCATCAGGCGCTGCTGAACGCTCAGCTCGGGTACGAGTCGGCCTTGAAGGGGGTCGAACAGGGTGCTCTGGGGGCAGGCCTAGCCCTCGTAGGCTCCCTTTGGCTCTTCCGCTCGTGAGATGAAGATGAGCGTCGCCACGACCAGTCAAGCCCTCGTGCTCCGCAGGAGCGCGGAGATCGAGGGCGAGCCCGCCTGCCAGGAGTGGCTCGTCTACGTGCGGGAGCCAAGCGGCATCGAGGTGATGCTCGACGTCTCAAGGACGGAGGATCTTCGTACACGTGATGAAGCCCTCCGTCCCTTCGCCGCCTTCAGGGGCGCCTACGCCGTCCCGGTGGAGGACTGACGGATGGCCACGCGCGTCGAGCGGAGGAGTCTGCGGGAGAGAGTGAAGGCTCTCATGCGGAGCGTCACGCGCCTCTGGAACAGACATGGAGGCTACTACGAGCGCGAGGCTCCAGCTCTCCACGGGGCAAGCGCGGTCCAGTTCCACAGCCTTCTGAAGCAGACGAGGTCTCTTGAGCGCATCGCCCGAAGCCTGAACCCGCAAGACCGCGCCTGGGAGTACTACGACAAGGAGATGGGGAAGATCTCCGACAAGCTCCAGAGCCGCGACCTCGTCTACATCTCCAAGAAGGGTAGCGTCACCCGCAGCATCGTCCGAGAGAGCAAGAACGTCTTCTCTGCCTACGTGCTCGGCTGGCTTCGCCAAGCCCTCCAGATGATCGAGGGCTCGCTCAGCCGCACCCGCCCGTCGAACATCCCTCAGCTCCAAACCCTCTCGAGCCGCATGTTCTACGGGATACCCGAGGAGCGCCAAGCCGCCCGCGAGGTGCTCGCAGACGCGCTCGAGGAGGCGGGCTACGTCGGAGAGGCCAACGCCATCCGACGCGATCGTTGGTCCGACGACAAGCGCGTGCTCGACGAGCTGGGCGTTCTCCACCCGAGGTCTAGGCCCTATCCGGCCCCCTCATCCAGGCGTGACTCCCGAATGGTCGACGTCGAGCGCGTGCGCCGCCACAGGCGTCAGAGGGCGAAGCGATGAGGTCCCGCCGAGACACAGCCGCCGCTGCGACGATCGAGAAGGTCTGGAAGACCGTCCGCTGGATCGGCAACCTCGTCTCCAGCTGGCGGGAAGAGCAGACCGACACCGCGCTCGTCACGGCCGACGCGCTCATCGAGAGTGGCTTCTCGAAGGCGGGAGAGGATCTCTCCCGCTTCGCGAAGCGCATGCAGAAGTGGAAGAAGCTCGTCCCCTTCTACTACGGTACGCGTCGGGAGGGAGAACCTGAGCCGCCCCAGTGGAGACAGTGGACATCCATCGCCGAGCGCGTCGACTCGGCGATCGAAGAGATCCGGCAGAAGAAGTCCGGCTCGAGAGAGTGGCACCAGAAGCGCCCGCACCAAGCCTTGGTGGTCTTCCGAAGCGGCTACCTACGGACAACGATCAAAGGGCCCTTCCCCATCTCACCTCGTGACCTCGAAGACATCACGACCATCCGCAAATGGCTCGTCCGAGTCCTGAAGTTCCCGCTCGGACGAGTGAACAAGACCTGGCGTGGAGGACGCTACCATTCGTTCGAGAGACAGGGGGCGAACGTCGTCCTCCGGCCCCTCTCCGGCTGGCACACCATCACGATCGAGCCCGGCCAGACGAAGCAGCGCTCACGAGGCCGAGAGGTCCAGGAGATCGCGGAGGCTCTGACCCGTTACCACTTCCGCCGTCCGAACCAGTACGCCAGGATGCTCCACAGGCACGGTTACACGCCCGAGCGCACCTACGACGAGCTGAGGCTCGACCCCAATACGTTCGCGGCGCGCTTTAACTTCCGGAGGACGTCGTGAGGCGCCGCGATGAGGCCTACCCCGACTTCTCGAAGCTCGTGTGGCTCGCGCGCCGTCGCGGTCCGCACGGCCGCGCCGCGCTCGAAGTCCTGCAGGACGCGCTGATGACCCACTGGGGTCCTCAATTCGAGCGCGCCATGCGGTACGCTGAGACGCGAGAGGGAGAGGTCAAGCCCTTCGTGATCTTCAAGACCTACTGGGAGAGGCTTGAGCGTGAGAGGATGAAACATGGATCTTCTGCGTGGGACTACTGGGGCCCCTTCGCGACGCGATACGGCGGCCTCGCCCCTTTCCGAGACGAAAGAACCGGTGTCATCGTCGTCTACGATCCGAACCTGAAGTTCAAGGTCAGGCGGATCAAGAAGGTACGGAGGATCTCCAGATGAAGCGTCGCCGAGACCTCACCGAGCCGCGAAACCTGATCCACGCCGTCAAGAAAGCGCTCGGACTCAGAGTCACCGAGACACATCTTCCGGTGACCCGATGGGACCCAATCAAGAGGGAGCACGTTCCTACCGGAGAAGCGGCATACGTCCGCTACTCCTCGCAGGAGAAGTACCCTCACGACTTGGAACTCGAGGGACGCCTCCCCGACGGACGACGCGTCCGCCTCCTCCCCTCACGGAGGCGTGGCGCGCGGGCGACCCATCGGCTCCAGATCGAGTGTCCCGAGTGTGGCCAGTGGATCCCCATCGGTCGCTATCACCAGCACACGGACACGAGGGCCTGCCGCACGTACCACGCGTGCCTCCGTCATGAGGATTGTCGCGCGGTACCAGCGCTAGGAAGAGCCTGCTTCGCCGAACGAGCCCAGAAGAAGCGGACCCGATGAGGACCTCTCGAGACGCAGGCGCCGCCCGCGTGATGAACCAGCTCAAGGACGACTGGTGGGCCGGTATCACCACCATCCAGAACGCGTACGAGAGGGCCCCGCGCCGCACGGAGTGGGACGGGCTCATCTACCATTCCCGCATCCTCGACCAGCTCGACGCCGGGCTCGTTCTCGCCGACGCGCTCGAGGAGAAGGGCTACTCGAAGCTCGCCAACGAGCTCCGAGCCCATACCGCGAGGACGAAGAAGCGACTTCAGGCGGGAGGCCAGCTCGTCTTCACGGACCAGAGCTACTCCCTCTACCGCTCTCTCGAGAAACGCCTCCGCCACGCCATCGACGAGATCGACCTTCGAGACGAGAAGAAGTCTGAAGAGATCTGGTGGTGGCTCGACCCGAAGGGTTACGCCTACCCGATCCGCCCGCTTCGAAGGGGTGAGGAGCTTTCCATCTTCGAGCTGCTTGTCCCCTCTCGAACCTACGGAAAGCGAGCTGAACTCTACAACGGAGACGTCCACCCGTTCCCGCCCAAGGGCTCCTACCTCGCCCGCGGCGCCGCTCGGTTCGTACGCTCCCGACGCTGAACCCCATGCTAGGATGATTTGAATGAACCGGCCCTTCTCCCCCGCCCACAGCGGCCTCCGGCACCTCTACGATCCGCTCACGGGCCAGATGGTGGTCGTCCGTCCGAGGCCACACGTCTCCCACACACCCCATCCAATGGCCTTCGGAGCGATGGTTCAGGCCCCTCCCCTACCACCCGGTCCTGCTCCGCTCGACGATCCCGCCGAGACCTTCACGCTCGCGGACCTCGGCAAGGCCATCAAGCACATCACGCCGACGCTGCTCCTCGTCGGCATCGCCACCGGAGCCGCGTTCGCCATCGGCTCCGGGCTCGTGAGCCACTTCCTCTTCGACCGCAGCCGGCGACGATGAGCGCTGCGAGCGACGAAAAACTCCTCGACGCCTACCGCCGAGCCTACTTCCGCAACGGTCCGGACAGCCGAGCGTTCCAGCACGCCCGCGCCGCATTGGAGCGCGCGGGTATCTCTGCCTCCCGTCGCAACACCGCGCTGTGGAGCGGAGGAGAGAGGCCAAGAGAGGGCTCGGTCGGACAGAGGAGGACGCGGAGGACACGCAAGTCGCGCGACGCGTCTTCTTTTCGACGCGAGATTGCCGAGGTCGCTGTCTCCCAGGGTTGGCGCGTCGAGCAGACCGAGAAAGGCCACTGGCGCTTCATCCCGCCCGACAGGACGAAGCGCATCGTCATCCTACCGGGCTCCTCCGTCTCGAGGTCCGGCATGCGCAACGCGCTCGCCGATCTCCGCAGGAGCGGCCTCGTCGTCGCGCGGGACAGCAATCCGGAGCATCATCGATGAGCAGCCGAGACGCCGACTACCGCGGCCGGCCGTCCTCGATCGACTGGTCACGGCTCGTACACGAGACGCGGCTTCGTAAGCCCGGCGCGCTCGAGGTCCTTCAAGACGCGATCCTCACCTGGTTCCCCGAACAGTTCAGGGAGGCTCAGCAGGGAGCGAGGAGCCTCGCGGCTTCATACGGCAAGAATCGCCCTGATCGCCCCGTCGCAGTCGGCTTCATGGCACACGTCGCCCGTCGAAGATTCGAGGCCACGCCTGCTGCTGGCCGTCCCATCAAACAGGGCCCGCTCACCTCCCCTTTCATCCTTCGATACGTCGAGGACCTGAGGACATCGAAGCCTGAACCCAAGGTCGCGTTCGTCTGGTCGACCCGGGGCGGTGGCAAAGGCGGCATGCGGCCGAGGTACACGGGGAGCTACAAGAGGCCAAAATTGCCCGTCCTCTACTACGACCTCGACAAAAGCCAAACGGAGGGCCTCGCCCTCAGTTTTTATGTCCGAGGACAGGGAGCAGGGGCCTGGGGGAAGCACCAGCAATCCATCCTCGGGACGCATTGGGAGTCCAGCGACCCCGACTTCGCCTACGCGATCGTCGGCTGGGTCCCCGCGGATTGGCGCCGGAGGCTGCGCCAAGAAGGCTACAAGAACCGCCTCATTCAAGATCGATAGCGATGAAGTCCCGGCGTCGGAAGATCCGCATGCGCTCTCGACCACGTCGAGATCCGCTCGGCAGCGGGCCGACGTACGAGCTGTGGAAGGACTTCCTTCGGGTCTACGGGAAGCGATCAGAACGACGGGCAGGTCGCAACATCTTCCATCGCAGCTCGTACCGACTCCACCACACCATCCCCTTCGATAGGGACAACATCGAGGCCGGACTCGTCCTCGCCGATGCGCTTGAGGAGCGAGGTGAAGAGTTCACCGCCTCGATCCTCAGCGAGTTCATCCGAGAGATCGATCGTAATGGATGGCCCGGGTCGTGGCAGGAGTTCCGCGACGCCTACGCCATCGTCTCAGAGAAAGTCGGACAGGTCCCGAGCGGAGGTTACGAATGAGCAGCGACAAGCCCACCCACCACCTCGGAGACAAGGTCGCCATCGTGACCGAGGCGCTCGGTATCAAGAAGACCCGTGACTGCGGCTGCGGGCGCCGCCAGCAGGCCCTCAACGAGATCCGGACCGACCAGAACCCCCTCGCCGTCGCGCGGGACGTCGCCAAGGCCATCTTCGGTCCGAGACCCAGCTGCGCCGTCGTGATCAGCTTCACGAACACCGCGGAGCCTCCGCTCCCCATCCTCTGCGGTCAAGCAGCCGACTGGCGCTGGGAGCCCTACGGTCTCCTCATCTGCGACGTGTGTCGGAGCTCGAGCCCGAAGGCCGACATGACCGTCCACGATCAGAGTCGGAACGTGAACCTCGGCATGGGCCGAGGATCTCGCTTCGTGAAGACTGGATAGATGAACCTCGACCCCATCGTCACGAGCGAGCGCGGCGGCCTCATCGCGCAGGGCGACGCCGCGTCCGCGACCGGAGCCTGCGAGCGCTTCGACCTCGTGGTCTTCTGCGCCGAGGAGTTCCAGCCCCATCCGAGCCTCCTCTTCCGCAAGAACCCTCAAGTCCGCGTGCTCTACGCACCCAACGACGACGCCGGGCTCACCCAAGCCCAGCTCCAGATCGCAACGCGTGCGGCGGAGAAGATCGCCGTCCTGTTCGACGATGATAAGAGGATCCTCGTCACCTGCATGGAGGGACGGAACCGCTCCGGACTCGTGACGGCGCTCGCGATCCACCTGATCTACGGCATCGGCGGGAGCCGAGCCATCCGGATTGTCCAGAGACGGAGACGTGGTGCACGAGCACTCACCAACCCGAACTTTGTAGACTTCCTCAAGAGGCTACCGGCAGCGAAAAGCTGAACTGTCAGGTCGTCCCAATCTGGGGTAGGATACCGAGATGGTCACAACCCATATCCTCCCCCTCACCCTCTCACTCGTCGGTCTCCTACTCTACCTCTTCGGAGCGAATCTAGGGGGCACCGGCAAGCACCCGAAGCTCTCCGAGATCGGCCGCATCCTCCTCGCCCTCGGCCTCCTCTTCCTCCTCGCCACCGTGACCGGGCGAGCCGTCCTGCACTGATGCTCGACGAGATGGAGCGCGCTTCAGCCTGGAACCCCGACGCTCAGAAGATGAGCACCTACCAGGAGCGCGAGGTGAGACTCGCCTGCTCGAACATCCGACGTCTTCAGGCGGCCGGCATGACACGGATCGCGCCCGAGGACGTCCTCTGCTCGGGCGTCGTCTTCCGACGCGCGATGGATAAGATGCGTTCGGAGACTGAAGATCCGAAACGCACGGAGAAGATGCGTTCGGAGACTGAAGATCCGAAACGCACGGAGATGCTTCATGAGCAAAGCAGCGGCACCTAAGGGAGGGATCATCTGTGCGTGGTGCGGGAAGAGAGCCCCCTCCCTCCTGCGTGGCTACTGCCCCAAGTGTGAGGCTCAGCGCGTCGTCGACATCCAGGAGGCAACGCGAAGAGAGGCGATGGCCCACGGGCTCCTCACCGAGGACGTTCAGAGGGAGAACCAGCGCCTTCGTCGCGGCATTCAGCGAGCACTCAAGGCCAAGGGAGATAAGCGTACCCTTCTCGAATTGCTGAAGAGGTTGCTCGAACAAGGGAGACCCAAGAAGGTCGTGGTGGGCCTATGAACCTCAAGACGTTTCAGCCGCGGACGGGCCTCTACCTACTGTTTCCGTACCTGAGAGGCTGGTGTCCGACGTGCCGCCCCATCCCCGGCGTACGCACGCACAAGTCAGCCTGCCTCCTCTCGTCGCAGGGAAGCTGGCTGTGACTACCTCCGTCCTGAAGGGCCAGCACTGGCTCACCGCTCCGAAGCCTTCTACATCGGGTGAGAAGCTCACCGAGGAGGAGAAGGTCCGCTTCCGCCAGTGGACGCCCATCGCCCACGATGACGAGACGGCCATCTGCACGCGGAAGGGGTGGGAGCGCTACCGACGAAAGCGACGTGAGAAGCTTCGAAAGATGCAGGACAAATGATGAACGATCTCACTCAGATGGGCCTCGACGCCCGCTGGAACGCCTTCTGGCGCCGCCTCTCCGGCCTCGGCTACACGATGAGCGAGGCCTCGACGTGCTTCAACGAGGCCGTCAGACGCTCCAGGACGGGTCAGGAGAGCCTCGAGGGAGCCCTCGGCGAACTCCTCTACGCCCTGCAGCAGGAGAGCCACAAGAGGAGCCTGGAGACGCAGAAGACCGGCGAGCCGACGCTCCGCGTGGGGCTCTTCGAGGCAGCACAGACGAAACAGAAGCAGTCGCGGAGGGCGGGATGAAGCGACATCGAAGAAGACGCCGCGATCCGAGTGAAGCACTCGCTCGTCGACGCCCGCCGGAGATGTACACGCTGTACTCGAAGGACGTGCGCATCGACGTCCTCGTCGAAGACGCTAAGAGCTGACCAACCGTGCTCCGCCGTTCCTCCAGACGAGACGCGACGCCCGAGCAGATCGCCCGCATCAAACGGATGGCTCTGCGCGTGGCGAAGCTTCGAGGCCACTCGAAGCACGAGCACATCCTCGTCCTCGCCGACATGGTGGAGGAGGCCGGCTGGCCGAAGGACGGGTACATCCCCACGGGTAGGAAGGGACCACCGGAGACGTGGGACGTCGCGAGCCTCGACGTGTGGGGCAACGCGGACGACGGCTTCGAGGTGAACCAGCAGTTCCGTGCCGGCATCCTCCGTGTCCCGACCTACGAGCACCTCTACAACGTCCTCTGGTACCGCAACCGCGTCGTCGGCGGCCAGCCGTTGAGGTTTGAAGCGGGCCAGCGCATGGGTATCAGCTCAGGGTACTACCACGATGACGACGACTTCTGGCGACGCTTCAAGGCGAAGTACCTCAAGTCGACGGTGAAGAGGAAAGAGATCACGTTCGACTCCTCGAGCGGCGACTTCATCGAGGTCAACGCCGCGAAGGACGGTGAGCCCCTCTACATCCTCGAGATGCGCGAGCGTCGATGAGCTCTCGTTCGAGCCTTCGATGCTTCGTCACGGTGAAGCACTCCTACCCTCACCACGAATCTCTTCGCGGTCAGGTGGGCCTCCTCAAGAAGCGCTACGATGACGGGACCGTCCTCGTCGTGTTCGAAGAGGGCCCCTGCGCAGGCGACAAGGTGTGCATGGACCAGCGGTACGTGGAGGTGATGTCGTGAGCGCTGGTCAGATCTTTCGCACTCCCTACGTGACCAGCAAGGGCTATGTCGTCCTCATCCAGCAGGGAGAAGACGGATTCGGCAACCCTATCTTCGAAGAGGTTCATCATGTGCCTGGAAGCCGTGGATATACGAGCGCCAGACCACGACAGATCTACCGCTCGATGCCTGAAGCAAGGCGAGCAGTAGAGGCGATCTACAGCGAATCTGTTGCACTCGCGCAGGCTCGGACCGCCGACGCCCACGCCAAGCAGGTCCACACATGGGAGGCGTGGCAGGTCGCCGCCGACGCGTTCGAGGAGGCTGGCAAGAAGGACGTCGCCGAGCGCATCCGACGCGAGACAGAGAACCTGCGCACGAACCTCTCACGCCGCGAACTCCTCCACGTCGCGATCCGAGCCGCCAGCCGCGTGATGGAAGGCAAGCGCCCGACGGAGAAGTTGTTCGCGAGGGCAAGGATAGCGGCTGGCAACGCCGTCTACATCAGGGATCGGTTGGCCGGCACGAGTCGCCATCGCTCCGTGAAGAACCAAGGGGACATCGGCTCGATCGCGCGACGCGCTGTCACGCTCGCGAGGCGCCTCCATTGGGGACCCGACACTGGTAGTATCCGCTATCCAGATTGGGCCGAACGTCTCGGAACGAGGAGGCGACGATGAGGCGTCACGCGCGACGCGACGTGTCTTCGGGCCTCAGAAGCACGCTACTCGCCCTCGCGCAGCAGATGCGCTCGAGCGACGCGCGGCAGGCCGCAGAGGCCGTACTCGTCGCCCACGATGCGTTCGAGGAGCTAGGCGTCGATCCGTTCTTCTCGCGCGTGGTGTCGGAAGCCAAACACATCGTGAAGACAGGGTACAAGTACCAACGATTCGATTCTTCATCCCTCTACGACCACTATCATGCGACGTTCCGCACCGCTGCCGACAGCGTCGAGAGCATGCTGCGAGCCCTCCGCTGGGCCTCGAAGGTGAAGCGTGGACGATTCATCGGAGGACGAGGAGGCTACAGTCGCCACCTGCTGTCTCACCACATCCGCATCATGAAGAAGGGCCGCATCGTCGCGAGGGGAAAGAACCTCGCCGCGATCGATCGCTACAACCGAACGAAAGGTCACGGTGCAACACTCATCCTTCTTCAGAAGGTCTTCAGCTCTGGTCAACCATCGGAATACCCCGAAGGGATCGCCCATATCTACTTCGGCGACGACGCCACGGTCAGCACAAGCTTCGGCAGCTACCGGATCATGTCGGACTGGGTCCGCGGCAAGAAGTGGTTTCAAGGCACTTCTATCCAGGAGATCTCATGACACGGACGCGAAGACCGACGCGAGACGTGAGCCTGCGCCTTGAGCCCATGCTCGTCCAGGAGCGACGCGCGCCCCGCGAGACGTGGTGGGTCTGGGAATACAAGAAACGCTCCTCGCGGACAGGGCCTGGCTGGCGCTACGTGACCAAGGCCCGAAGCCGCGACGACGCGGAACAGATCATGAACCAGCTCGCGATCGAGAGGTACGGCCCCTATCGAGAGCTGTGGCAGCGGTTCCTGTTCGGCACCACGAGCACCAAGAAGAGGCCCGACCACAAGCCTTGGGTGCCCACACACCCCAGTCATCCGGAGATGGCCGCGTGGCGTGACCCAAGTAGCAAGAGGCGAACTGCGCGATGAGACTCGAATGGATCGGCGGTGGCTACCGCGTCTCCGACGCCGACGCCGGCAAACTCGCGCGGGCCGTCGGCCGCAGGCTACCTCCACGAAATCGAACGCTCTCCGTCATGATGCCCTACGGCGAGGCCGCGCAGCTCACAAGAACTACCCTTCCTCCCACGTCCGCCGAAGCGTACGGCCTCAGGTTCAAGGTGCCCAGACGAGGATGGGTCTGGTACGTCCATTCGAACAAGAGCCTCGAGCGGTACACTAAGCCGCCTATGAAGCGCAGTCGGCCTGCGCTCAGGAGGGCCCGCCAAGCCGCCGCCCACGCCGCGAAGCTCGAGAAGGACGCAACAGTCGAGACCCGCTTCCTCGCTAGTGGAAGAAGCTTCCACAGTGTCATCGACGAGGACGCGGCCCGCGAGGCCTCCGACGCCTACCTCGTCGCCGCGGACGCGTACGAGGAGGCAGGTGACATGCTCCTCGCGATGAGGCATAGAGAGGACGCCAAGAGGATGCGAACGTTCGCAGGACACGAGAGCATCCGCACGCGAGACCCGAACACCAAGAGACGCGTTCGGAGACTGAAGATCCGAACGCGTGGGAGGCAACGACGATGAACGGACCGAGCAGCATCCAGAAGCGAGACAGCGTGGGGCCCACCGACATGGCGCCCGTGAGCAAACGTACCTACCAGTCGCCGACCGTCAAGGTCCAGCTGACGAGCTCCTACGCGTACATCACCTCGAAGGACGGAGCCATCGACGAGCGCGTCCCGCTCGACCGCGTCATCAAGAGGTTCAGGAAGGGCGAGAGCATGGGGTTCTTCCGCGCCGTCATCAAGAGCGGGATCGAGGTGCTCGAGATCGCCGAGCGCGTACCGGACCCGGATCCGCTATGGTGAAGAGGCCATGGTCGAGCACGCCTACACCCGTCATCGTCAGCCTTCCTTGACGCTCAAGCGTCTGGGCCTCCGCGTCATCCGCGGAGACCGCGAGGCCGCCGAAGTCCTCGGGGACGCGATGCAGGAGCGCGGCGTCGACCACATCCTCACCGGACGAAGTAGGCCCATCCGGTTCATGGTGCAGACCATCGCCAGCGCCGAGGTCACCCGAGGGAGCTGGCGCTACCGGAGCCTCCACCCTCTTCAGGTTCGAGGCGTCGAGGTCCTCTACAACGTCCACACGTACACACAGCGCGAGAAGCGCGACACCTGGGGGAGCATCTGGCGCATGTGGATGACCAAACGGAGCGACGTCTACCGAGCTCTTTTGCGCGAGAAGTTCCTCGGCCGTAAGATCCGATTCCAGGACGTCGACTGGTCACAATCCTTCGGAGGACACCTCCGAAGCACGGGTGGGCCCTCTGAGCTGGCCTGGAACCTCTACCTTCGCCCGGTCACGCCGCCGAAGAGGCGTCGTCCTCCTCCGTGGGAGCTGCTGCTCATCATCTACAGCGACGAGCCTCAGTCCGTCACGCTCGACGAGCCCGGAGGGATCGAGCACCTGAAGGAGGTCGAGAGGGACGCGGCGAGGAAGCAGAGGCGCCGATGAGCCGGCGCGTGCGAAAGGACCTCACCCTCCGCGAGGCGGCGGCGAAAGCCCACGAGGCCGGGCTCCTTGGCGA
>Ga0315297_10000297_pt1 | contig 28343 bp, 30 predicted proteins | sample YL17G15_0_MG_FD_203628 | JGI IMG/M metagenome (GOLD analysis project Ga0315297, IMG submission 203628) | Sediment microbial communities from Yellowstone Lake, YNP, Wyoming, USA - YL17G15_0 | ecosystem: Environmental > Aquatic > Freshwater > Lake > Sediment | place: USA: Wyoming | collected...
AAGAGTATTGCCTTATTTTTAGTTTGTATTAAGCCCATTAATTCAAATATAGTCATAGCCGGGGGAGGTTAGTAAGTAGGTTCTTCACCCTTACTTTACCTTCCCCACCTCTAACAGACTAATCGCCAAAGAGAGAGGATGGACTAAACTTCATGCAAAGTCTTTATTGATATATACATAAAAATATGATATACTTTTTTGAATATATTTAATTAATGTCAAAAGCCAAATTCACATCAAAGCCATCAAAGAAATACGAAGTTCAGAAAAGAAATACTGAAAATTTTACCGCAGAAAACCGTGATGCTATTGCTCATGCTATGAAAATAGCGGATTTGCAGGTAGAATTGCTCAAAATTAATATGGAAAAAATGACTCCGAAAAAGATCGAGGCTTTTTTTAGGCAATATGGAGAAGATCCAATTGCCAAACGTCTCAAAAAAAGGATGCTTTGTATATTAAAAATCAGAAATGATTTAAATGACGAACAATTGTTACAAGCCATTTTTGGCTTAAAGCCAATAGGGCTTATTGATATACAAGCCACACCAGTTTCAATTAGTATGGATTTTCATAACCCAATTGATTGGGCAAGGGTGATGATAAAAAAGCCATTATTTAAAGGATTAATGGATTTTTTATTTCCCAAAGGGGACTCAACGCCCCGAAATTTTACCGTTAAAAATAAACATGATGGCACCAGCGAAGAGTACGAAATTAATGTCAATTATCAGCGCGTTTATGGGTTTGCCAGCCTACAACGGATTAAAAAACACGAATTGAGGCATTCCCTGAACTGTGAAGTCAGCAACAGGGGCTCCAGACATTGGTCTTGGGAGGATCATTTTGATGAAAATGATGAAAAATTGGCTAAAATTATTACAGAGGACTTGGCTCAGGTTGGTCTGGCATACTTGAAAGATGAATTATCTGCATTTATAGTTGCCAGGAACAAGTCAAAATTTGCCCTAAAATATTGTGTATTTTTAGTAGGCCCGATTGGAGGTAGGTATAATTTTAAAAAAATGCCGGATTTGTTTTTTTGGGATTTTTGGAGAAGGAAAGGGTTACGGGAATCTGTAATTGAACGGGTAAAAAAAGAACTGCCCAAAAGAATCAATGTAACAGAAATTATTGGGCGGTCATACAAAGCTGTTAAACTGCTGGAACGTAAAGGCTATTCACGTGATTGGGCTGTAAGTTTTTTATGCACAGGCGATAATTTAACAAAAGACTGGCTAACTTTAGCGGAAGCCTGCCCTCTAGCTAAGACCAGGAAAGTCCGATGAGCTGAATTGACTGTGCCGTAAAAATTTTGAAGGAATCAGTTAATGCGCCTAAAATTTATTAATGATCCAATATCCTAAAATACGACTCACTAAAATAACGATAGCCGCAATTCCGATATGCTCTAAAATAGCCCTGTAAGGGTTTATTTTTTTCTTCACCGCCACAACATAGCTGATAAAGCTGATCAGAAAAATCCCTAAAATAAGCAGATATACAGTCGCGACAAACAAAGGGAAAACCGCTATAAACAAAATAAATAAAAGTGAAATCAATAATCGCGTCATAAAGTTGGTGAATGTCGAAAGCCAGACTTCCTTTATTTTAAAGCTCTCAGCTTCCTGATAAATATGTATACCCAAAGAATCTGAAATATTGTCCGCCAGAGCGATAACAAGGATGCTGCCGATAATATTCATTTTAGCGTTAGCAGTAAAATAAAGACCAATGATAATTCCTAAATTTGTGATAATTGCTGTTGTGGCGCCAAAAATAAATCGATAATAGCTTTGGGCTAAATACTTACAGTTCAAGTTTTGCATATAATATGTATTATTTTTTATTGTGTTTTATGCGATGATTGTAGCAAAATCAAAAAATAATTTAAATAAACTATAATCTATTGTATAGCTTCATCGGCTGAATAAAGTAATGACTTTTTGATCTGGCTTACGGAATATATTGTTGGGTGATTTTACTTATAATACCGTTCTTTTCTTCAATCCGGAATGGTGTTTTGATATCGAAAGCGTCCGTTTGTTCAAACAAGTTTTTTAGTTGTTCAAGACTGCTTTCCCGCAATTCCATAGATGGAGATGTTATCAAAAAGACTTTTACATCGGTGTTTGCTGTCAGGGTTTTGTTAACTCTGACTTTACTGAAATAAAAATTGTTATTGAGACTTGGAGCGCAATCACCATCAAATATTCGTTCTTTGGAGCATCCAGTTTCTGCGATTGCTTTGGCTATAGCCTCATCACCATTTAGCATTTCAGTGGTTTCAACATCCATAGTGTATTGATTTTGCTGGAAAGTAATCTTTTTAATGAATGCCACTTTATTATCTATAAAGACCTCATCGTTAATTGTATTCGATATCGGTACATTTTCCGTTTGCTCTTGAGGCACTGGTGTTGCTGGTGAATTATTTTTTTGTGAATTAATCGAACAACCATTTATCAATATAAGAGAGTCGATTAATAAGCAAAGAGAAAAGAACTTTTTATAAAAATGATTTTGAACCATAAGTAAAATTAAATTTATTTAAGTTTAAATTCTTTATAAAAAAATGACATTTATTTTAGATTGGAGGAACCGGTGGGATTTTCTCACGTGCTCACTCACTTTGTTCGTTCCGCGGTCGAGCTTCACAATAGTCGCTACCCGCGTCCTTCGGACTTGGTCGCTCCTTTGTTCAGGCGAACCCCGCGGCTGCGCCGCTTATTGGGTTCTCATCCCACCGCCTTGCCGTGACGAAATCACGCCGAAGTCTTGACGAAGGCTGGTGGAGGAACCGGTGGGATTCGAACCCACGGAATAACAGTTTTGCAAACTGCCGTGTTAAGCCACTTCACCACGGTTCCATATTCAAGCTCGCTCTTTTTTTTATCAGATTTATTGTTTAAAAGCAAATACAATAAGCTAAAATTCGCCTGAAAAGTCATTTTATGATATGTTATTTCTAAATACTAAGAAAAAATTATATGAACAAAAATCTAACTATCAGACTTTTGTCAGCATTTATAATTATCTTTGCGATATCAGGGATTTTAGTCTTATCGAACGCATCGAAAGTATCAGCGCAGACAACTGGCGGTATTTTTATCAGCGTTACAAAAAAGACATTTACCCCATTTGATATCCTTACCATCAAAGGAAGATATTTTGATACTAATGCGGCTGTTTCGGCAATCTTTACCACAAAGGGCGGAGAAATTTTCATAATCCCTGCAGCCAGTATCAAAACTACCTCTATTGAAGTGCAAATTCCTATGGTGGCGTTTAATGAAGCAAAAGGCGCTTTTTCACGGCAGGCGGTTTCGCTAAAAGTCATCCAGATTAAAGAACAGGGGGAAAAACTTGCAGTCAAAACATCCAATGAGATCACAGGGCTTATCATTACAGCTCCCAGAACCCCAAACTTTCTCAAAAAAGCTGCCTTTAAGAATTTGCCGAAAGGAACGCTCAGTAAAATATTCCTTTCTGTATCACTTCATAGTTTGAATTCTGTGGCGGATAGCATATCAAAGAACAACTCTCAGCTGAGCGCATCTTTTAAAAAATCTCAGGATGGTCTTAAAGATTTGATTTCAGGGACGTCGAAAGTAATAAAAAATCCAAAAACTTCTGTACAGCTTCCAACGGATACCGAAGAGAATCTGACTCTGAATTCCTCCGTACTGGCGAGAACAGATGCTGTTTATTCCGCGTACTTAGGAATTGCTGAGAAGAAAAAATTTATTCCTCCATTACTGCCTGAAAGCAGTGATTGCATGAATGAGGGGCTGGGTGATCCAAGTTTATCTGACTCAGAGAAAGAAATGTATGGCTATATTTGCCAACCAATAGACTCGGCAAAAGAGAAGCTGCCGATAGCGAACAAGGTAGCGGAAATAGGTTTGCTGTTTGAATGGAGCGCGCCCCAAGTAGTAGGTGGTGTTATGCTGAGCTCTGCCGAAATAGTCATGAAAACTGCAATAGAAGTAGCGCTTGCAGGCTTTCTGCCATTAAAAATGGATATGAAATTATCTATAAATAAATATATGGCGGATGCTTCAGACGCTCTCTGTAAAGCCATTGACGATAAATTACTGGGCGGCGGCCCAATACTGGATCAGATCGGATATTTGGCTGATACATTTGTTGAAACTGGAAAATACATTTATGGCCGTTTCGCTAATCCTCAAAATTATTTAGGGGGTGATTTTTTTGCCATCTTTGCCGAACCTTTTTATTACATGCCGAACGGCTTTAATCCTGATGCGCGTTTAATAAAATTCAATTACGGAGATTCCAAGAACCCGAAAGTAACTGTCCGCCAGTTGGTTGTGCCGTCCAATTCTTTATCTCTTATCCTGGATCCGACAGGGATTTTGAAAGGCGGTTTTGATGTTATTTCCAATCCTACCCCTACGCCTCCACCTTCACCAACCCCGACTCCTGAACCGGAGCCTGAAGAAAAATGCACAGAGCCTTATAGTGACACATACCATAAATGCCTGTCTGCATGCGACTCTATCAATGATCTGATTGAAAAGTCCAATTGCTCAAATACTTGCATTGGGGACGCGCTGAAAACCGACTGTCCTTGGTAGCTTTAAATCAGTCTATTCAACAATTGGAAAAATGTGGATACGAATTAAATCGACATTGGATTTTATAAATCAAATATAAACTGGATTTTTTTAATCTTTAAATTTATATTGATTCAGACAGTTAAAGCTTATTAAAAAAATATATGAAAAATATATTTAAAAAAATTATTGGATTGATTCACCTTAAGCATGAAAAGCCATGGAAAAGGGTTTTATTGATATTGCTCCCTTTTGTTGCCGCGGGTCTGATAATCTTGATTTCGGAGGCGGGGACGGGCAGGATTATTTCATTTTTTAATCTGAAGCTGCCAGTAACTGCGCAACTCAAACTTCTCCCAAAAGGGGAATACGTGGACAGAGAACATAACAATGCGATCATTGTAAATGAATCAAATTTTGATTATGCGTCACAGCCTATCATTCAACCGAAAAAGGACATCGCTAATACCGCAAAACCTGAAGAACAGGAAGATTTAGGCCTGATGCCAGATGGCACCTTTAAAAAAAGCAATGGGTCAAGTTATCTGACATATGAGAAAGCTGTATTTGCGAGAGTGCCGGATGAAGGTGATATAATTTTTCTCGAAAAACCTGAGTACGTAAGAGGCGAGCCTATACATTTTGCTTTGATGAATGTCGGAAAATTTAAAAAAGATGCCGAAGGTAAAAATTGGGTGGATATGGATTTAGTTGTAATTGACCCTGACGGAAATATAGCTATACAAAAACAGCATTTGCTTGGCGATGGCGGACACCGTGTGCTTGAAAACGATACAGCCCCTTCTCCGGACGGTGTTTATTTTCCCGTAAAAAGCGTTAAAACAGGCACTTATAAAATCAGCCTGAGGGTATATGACAGGATCGGCGGAGGCGAAGTCAGCGACTCAGGTACTTTTTTGCTAAAATGATTCCGAATGGTGGCTACAATAGTGACCACAATTGTGGCTACGATTGTGGCTACGATGGTGGCTAAGGTGGTGAAATATTATAAGCCACAATACTAGCCACAACTCTAGCCACAATCCGAAAATAATTTATTAAATTAAAGTGAAAGTAGCTCAGCTCATTAAAGGCACGCATAAAATGCAGAATATGGAAGGGGGAGTCGATATTGTTGACCATACAGGTTCTGTAACTCTTATTCAGGATGGCAAAAGCAATATATTGGTGGATGTCGGCGCAAGGGGAAGATTTGAGGAGCTGCAAAAGAAATTATCTGAAAATAATGTGACAACCAATACTGTCGAACTGATCATTTTGACCCATTTCCATCTTGACCATTCTTTTAATATCGGGATGTTCCCAAAAGCACGCATAATCGGGTGGTCGCACGAATGGAAATCAGGTTCGACTTTTAGGATAAGTAATATCGAGACCTGGTCAGTTGCCCCCGGGATATCAATACTGCCTACCCCTGGGCATACACCTGAACATATTTCTGTTGTCGTTGCGCACGAGGATGGTAAAAAAACAGTTATTACTGGAGACGCTATCAATCAAGATTTTGCAGACACTAAAAAAATATCAGCCTACGCCTTTGACCTCAATCTTTATAGCCAAAGCGCAGAAAAGATAATGACGGTTGGAAAAGATCTGATAATAGGTCATGGTGAACCTATAAGCCTAAAATGATTTAAGCATAATGGTTAAATCGCGATAAATTGGTTTGAGCTTTTTTTATCAAAATCCTTGTTTCTGGTGAGTCTCCAAGTTTAGCTTGAGCATTTTCAATTGCTGTGCGTGGATCTGATTCAGCCAGATTAGTTAATGCTACATTAAGGACCTCGCGATGATAAGGCTCTGTTTTGAATGCGCTATCAAGTCTTACTGCGGAACCTGGATTTATTTCAGCTGCTTTGCGCGCGGCAGTTTCAAGAAGTTTTGGAAACTCAGGCTGATCTTTTAGCTGTTCAGCACTTCCTAATATGATTTGAGGTTGTTCTTTAGCTAATTTAGCAAGTTTTTCTCCTGTTAGATATTCGGGATTCGGCACGGTATCGCCGAACTTATTATTCTCAAGTGCAATTCCGCCTACTTTTTCTGTCTTTTTAACCTGGCGATCTGAAAACTCCTTGCTTCCTTCTATTGTTTTAGGTGCTTCAAATACTTCTTTAGGCATTTGAGCCTTAGCTTCAGGCGCCTCAGGAGCCTTTGGAGCTTCCTGGAATATTAAACGCGCATCATTCAGTACGCCGGATTTTTGCTGATAAAAATAGTGCATAACAATTGCAAGTTAACTTACTGCATCGTAAAAATCAACAAGAATTCGGATTAACAATCACGGATTGATTTTTAGTGTCCGAACCTCAATAAATCTGAAGCTCATTTTAAGTACATTTAAATGATTGATTTATTCTCTGAAATATGCTAAAATATTAAGATTAATATTAATAACAAAAATATGGAAACAAAAGATGATGATAAACTTAAAAAACATATACCCCCGGATGAGGTAGCCCGCGAACTTACGGCTTTCTCAGCTTTTTTGCAAAGCAGCACAACCGATGAGGGTGGGCTGGCACAAGCGGGAAATGAAGCTGCCACAATGGCGCGCGCTAATATCACCGCAGAAAAAGGAGGCGAGGAAGCTGAGGAAGAACAAGAAACACCCGTATGGGCAGCCAACTTGCCTCACCCTGAAAATATATTTGTTGAAAAGACCCATGAGCTTGAATTATGGCATCCTGTTGCCAAGTCTGCAGGAAAAAGCAATGAGGAAGTTGAAATCCGTTTTAGGAGGATGGGTGAGGAGCTTGTTCCTGGCGGCACTGTTCTGGAGCAAGGGGTTGAGCTTGGAATTGTAAAGAACCATTTCTCTAATGATGAATGGGAATATGTCGTAAAACCGATTTTGGAACGTTACGTAAATGCTTTGGAACTGCGCATTTTATCCCGTTCTGTAACAGAAAAAAAGAAAGATGTAGCAAGAAAAATCAAGCAAATAGCCCCCCAGGTATTCAGGGCAGGGGAAATTCCTGATCTCGAAAAAATTGTACATAAGGGGAAAGAATTCCGTAGGATCATAGGCGAGCTTGTAAATGAAATGAACACCAACCCGCAAGTCTTAAAAAAATGGATAAACGAAGTGCTTAAAGAGGAAAAACCAGAGCCCATTCAAAGAAAGGTAATCGAAAAGGGTAAGGGGGAAGGGAGGAAATATGAGGAAGTGCAAAAAAAAGCAGGATTAAGAAGGCTGATGCAGCCTTTTGAGAAAGGTGCTAAACAAACGTTTGAAAATTATGTTGATGATTTAGCCGATCGTATATCCAAATTGGGTATGCAATTGCTTTTTTTGAATTCAAAATATACCGAAGGGCTTTATAAACCACCTAAAGTAAAAAAGGATTTTGTGGAAACGCCCTATATGACAAAATGCCTTGAGCAATTAGCTGAACGTACAGGAAAGCAAATTGAAGAAAAGAAAGGTATGGTAGGTATTATTGGAGAAATGGGTACAGGTAAAAATTACCTCGTAGAACATTTTGCAGCCAAGACCAATAGGCCTTTTTTCTATTTTCCCTGCTCCCGAGGTATGGATACAGCGGATTTGGGTTTTCATTTTGAATTTCGTAAAGGTGAAAGCTATATTATGCCTTCAGCGATGGCCAGAGGGTTAAAGACTAAGAATGCCGTAATCCTGATTGATGAACCTAATGCCCTTCCTCCAGAGGTCGTTGCAGGTTTACACGGTTTAGCAGATCATAACCGTTCATTTGTTTATAATGGAGTGGAATTTAAAGCGGCGGAAGGGGTAATCATAGTTATGACCATGAACCCGGCTTTTTACGAACACGTTAAAGACCTTCCAGAAGCTTTTTCTGACCGTACTTTAGGCATGGATATGGTTATGGATTATCCGCCTTTGACTAAGCTTGATCAGTTAGCGCAGGAAAACCTTTGGAGTTCTGCTGAACGAGAACAGGCTTTGCAGGCAGATAATTCACTGGATCAAGTTTACATTTGCGATGAGGCATTGATTGTAAAAAACCAATTCTCCGATCTCAAAAACTGGTCAGATGAGGATTTTACAAATTTATGGGATGTAGTGGTAAATGGGCAAGGGGAGGCGGTTTTGGGAGATAAGGCAAATCAGGTGGAAAGGTTAAAGCCATTTGTTAAAGCGATTTTTATTATCCTCAAGGTATGTGATGCGTGGCGCAAACGGTATAAAAACGGAGATATACAAAGAACAATCAGCCTGCGCGGCTCCACTGCAGTTGCTGAGAATTTCTTGAGGACAAAAAACGTAAGAAAGGCATTTTTAGATTTGTATAAACCTAATAGCCTTAAATATGACGGAGGTCAGGAAGATTACGAAAGCCTGGAACAGATTTTAAATGACAAAGACGAACTCGACAAACTTTTGAATGAAGAAATCGGGGTTTAACAATTCTTAATTCCCAATCACGCATTCTTAAGTTTTTCAGTCTCAGATTTTTAACATAAAAATGAAAAAAGCTCCCGAAACATCATCAGCCTCCGCTAATACTCTGTCCGACAGGCAATCTATTCTCGACCAGATTTCCGAAATCCAGGATGAAGCCAAAAAGAACAAAGTTCAGCTGACACCTGAGGTTAAGCAGTATATCCGCGAACACCTGGATGCTGTACGGCAAAAATTGGCAAACAGAGAAGAAATTACGGAGGATGATATGAAGTTTATGCAGGATGTAAGATTGTGGATTAGCCTACAGGAAGAAATGAGGCGGAAATATCGAAGTATTGAGGAAATGAAGCAAAGTTCTGAGGTCAGTGAGGCGGTTAAAGAGGCTTCAGCAAGAGGAATCAGCCCAAAACAATGGTTCGATCTACTTCATATTGCTACGGTTGTTACAGAGAGAATAGAAATTTTTAATAAGGTTTTCGGCTATCCTGAAGGTCAGAAAATAGCATGGATTGATAAAACTTTTGAATTTCCTGGAAACGGCCGGATCAAAACTGTTGGCCAATTGAAACTTAGTGATTATGAAGACCTCACTAGACTTCCAGATAACCTAACAGTAAATACTAATCTAAACCTCTCAGATTGCATATCACTAACATCCCTTCCATCTAACTTAACAGTTGGCGGATTTTTGTCTCTTAAAAACTGCACTTCACTTACCCATCTTCCTGATGGTTTGAGCGTGCGCGGAGATTTAGATTTAACAAAAAACCTTAAAGAACAAGTAATACAAGATGCTAAACGCCTGAAAAAAGAAGGTAAAATAAAAGGTCAGATTAAATTTCGTAATTAATAATCATAATGACTCAAATTCCCGAAACAACATCAGTCAACACCCTTCTCGACCAGCTTTCCGAAATCCAGGATGAAGCCAAAAAAAACAAAGTTCAGCTGACACCTGAAATCCAGAAATATATCCGCGCACACCTGGAAGCTGTGCAACAGAAACTGGCAAACAGAGAAGATGTTACAGAAGATGATATGAAGTTTATGGAGGATGTTAGGATGTGGATTATTCTTCCTGAGGACCTAAGATTAAAATATAAAAATTGCGAAGATGCAAAAAATTCTGAAGAAGTGAATACGATTATTATCCAGGCTAAAAATTTAAATATTTCACTTCATGAAGCCTGGATGGAAGGCAAAAAAAGAGAGGTAAATGCTAAGCAATGGCTCGATTTACTTCATGTCGCTGAAGCAAAAGGAGAAAAAAAAGAATGGATAGATGAGACTTTCAGATTCTCCGGGGGTGGCAGGATAGAAAAAGACGGAGATTTAAATCTTTCTGAATGTAAATCCCTCACAACTCTTCCTTTAGGTCTAGAAGTTAATGGAGGTTTGAATCTTGCAGAATGCAGAAATCTCAAGAATCTTCCTGTTGGGCTTAAAGTTGCAGGTGATTTGGACCTATTGTGGTGTACTTCCCTTTCCTCCCTTCCAATACTTATGAATGTAGGGAATCTAAATATTCATTTTAATAATTCTCTCACTTCTATCCCTGAAGACTTGAAATTAAATGGATATTTACATCTCGAAAAATGCACTTCCCTAGCTACGTTACCAGCTGGTTTAAAGGTAAATGGGTATTTATGTATTGGAGGCTGTACTTCCCTATCATCACTTCCAGCAGGCCTGGAAGTGGATGGGGATTTATGGCTATCAAACAATCTCCATGAACAGGTAAAAAAAGACGCCGAACGCCTTAAAATAGAAGGAAAAATTAAAGGCGAAATTAAATATTATAATCCATAACATGCCCCATACTCCAAATACACCACAGACTCTCCTCGACCAGCTTTCCGAAATCCAGGATGAGGCAAAAAAGAATAAGGTGCAACTGACACCCGAAGTCGTGCAGTACATCCGTGAGCACTTGGAAGCTGTACAGAAGAAACTGGCAAAAAATGAATCGATTTACGATGAGGATCTTGAGTTTATCAAAAATGTGCGGTTTTGGATCAATTTACCGGAAAATGTGAGACAAATGTTTCCCGCCATTGAAGAAATGAAAAAAGAATCTGAAGATGAAGCAATGAAAAGAAATATAACCCCAAAACAATGGTTTGACCTCCTTCATGTTGCGAAGGCTGCGGGAAAACAAAAGGAATGGATTGATGCAACATTCAAATTCCCAGGAAAATGCATAATAGAAGCTGAAAATTTAGAGCTTAAAAAATGTCCCATCACCCATCTTCCGGATAATTTAAAAATAAATAATGATTTAAATATACATGATTGCAACTCTCTTACTAAACTACCAGACAACCTCCAAGTTATCAAAAGTATGTTTGTCGAATACTGCACAAGCCTTAAATCTGTTCCTAATAGCCTTAAAGTAGGTTGGAATTTAGCATTCAATAATTGCAAATCTCTAACTTTTCTTCCTGATAATCTAAATGTAAACATGGTTTTGAACCTAAATGAGTGCACTTCTCTTACTTTTCTCCCTCAAAATCTTAATGTAAAGGGTTATTTATATCTTATTGGATGTGTTTCTCTTGCCTCCTTGCCGACAAATATAATGGTTTATGGAAGTATATTTTTATCTAAAAATGTCAGTGAACAGGTCAAAAAAGACGCCGAACGACTTAAACAAAAAGGAAAAATTAAAGGTGAAATTAATTATCAATAATTTTTGTCCTCTATTTACTATTTTCAAATTTTTAATTCAATTTAATGCCAAATAAACCCGAAACACTACAGTCGCTTTCAGACCGCATCTCCGAAATCCAGGATGAAGCAAAAAAGAACAAGGTGCAACTTACACCTGAGATTCAGGCATACATCCGCGAACACTTGGAAGCCGTTCAGCAGAAACTGGCAAACAGAGAACCGGTTTATGATGAAGACTTGGAATTTATAAAAGAAGCGCGATCATGGATAAAAAGGGCAGTGTTCGTTAAAAAACTGGAGCTACAATATGATGAGCGCCTTGAAACCCTTAAACATTATGGCTTTTTATCTGAAAGCGGTAAAGCAAAAAAAGGCGATGTCCCGCCCCCTTCTATCGAAAAAGCAATGGGCACGTTTAAACCGGAAGAGCTTGAAATCGCCAGCCATTTCCAGAAACCAATGCTCCTTCTTGTTCCCGAAACCTCCTTTGCCGCCAAAATAAAAGCTTTAGATGCCCATAAACAGGGAATGCAGGGAAATGATACTTATGTTTATAAAATCTACACTGATTCCGATTCAGGTTCAGATAAAATTACCGGCTGGCGCGTTGTTATCGTTGACGGCGCACAGGAAATGGAAATTTATGAAGGCGATGATCTTGGCGCAAGAGTAGGCAGGCGAATTGAGAATCGCAAGAAAGCACGTAAGCCCGGAGAGAAAGGTATGGACAGGCACAGGTATGTCCTCCTCATGATGGAAGGAATAAAGATTGGTAACCCAATCGACCTGACTGCCTATACCTTATTGGACGATGATCCGGCTTTATCAGACTCCAGCGTGCCGAACGCAGGCTTCCTCCCTGGCCGCCGCAAGGTTAGCTTCGGCGAAGGCAATCCTGAACATGTCAGCGTCTGCGCGCGGTTCCGTTCCTCTGTGGGGGGAGATGTGCTTTTAACTTAAGCTTTAAACTTTAAAATCTTTGATATTAGTAATTTGTAACTTGTAATTTGTAATTTTTTATACCGTTGCTCTGAATAGAATTACAAATTACAAATTACTAATTACAATAAATATGTCCGAATCCCCAAAAACATCATCAGCCCCTCTGTTAGACACTCATACCATCCTCGACCAGCTTTCCGAAATCCAGGATGAAGCTAAAAAGAACAGGGTACAACTGACACCTGAAATCCAGAAGTATATCCGTGAGCACCTCGAAGCTGTTCAGCAGAAACTGGCGAACGGTGAACAGATTTATGAAAGCGACCTGGAATTCATAAAGGAAGCGAGAGTTTGGATAAAACTCCTTTCAGCGCTCGAAGCCCGCTTTGCCAAAAAGCCCAAATATTACAAACGCCCCGAAGGCGTTGATTTTGCCGAAGTCAAAAAGGCCCTTGGAGCAAACCCCACCCTCATGCGCAGCCTTGCACAGATGGAAAACACTGGAGGCGAACCTGACATAATCGCCGTTGAGCCTGATGCTTTTGTTTTCGGCGACTGTTCAGAAGAATCACCGAATCGTCGCAACCTGACCTATGACCAGGCGACGGTCCAGGCAAAAGAATTCGGCGTAGATATGATGTCAGAGGAGGTTTACCTTAAAATGCAGAATTCAGGAAAATTTGATCAACAATCTTCGAGCTGGCTTGCAACGCCTGAAGATATCAGAAAAACTGGCCTCGCTTTGGGCGGCAACCGTTCTGGCGGTGTCGTGTACGTCTACGAGCGCAATGCCGACTTTTCCAATCCGGGCAGGGGCTGGCGTGCCTCGCTAAGGGTTCCAAAAGCTTAAGCTCAAATTTCCAATTTCAAATTTCAAATAAACAATGCCAAAATCACCTGATACATCACAAAACTCATTAAATAGTCAGTCCCTCCTCGACCAGATTTCCGAAATCCGGGCCGAAGCAGAAATAAACAAAGTTCAGCTGACACCTGAAGTCCAGAAGTACATACGCGATCACCTGGAAGCAGTTCAGCAGAAACTGGCGAACAGAGAAGAAGTTACGGTGGTTGACATGCAGTTTATGCAGGATGTAAGGCTATGGGTAAGTTTACCGGAGGGGTTGAGGGTGAAATACAGAAGTATTGATGAGATGTATAAAGCTGAAGAAATTCGGGAAAGCAGTGAAAGGAGAATCAGCCTGAATCAATGGCTAGACCTTCTGCATCTTGCAGAAGCTGCCGAGAAAGACAAAAAATGGATTGATGAGACTTTCAGATTTCCTGGAGGCGGAAGGATAGAAACTGACATAATAAATCTTAATACCTGTACATCTCTTAAAAGCCTCCCCGCTGGCCTGGAAGCGAGTAGGATTATGGATCTCGGAGGCTGCACCTCTCTCTCCACCCTCCCCGCTGGCCTGAAAGTGAAGGGAGTATTAGTTCTCGAAGGCTGCACCTCCCTCATATCACTCCCTGTAGACTTAGAAGTGGGTTATAATTTATATTTACCCAGAAATCTCCATTTACAAGTAATCAAAGACGCTGAACGACTTAAAAGAGAAGGAAAAATTAAAGGTGAAATTATATATCATAATTATTAAAATGCCCCACACACCCGAACCACCACAGAGCCTCGAAGACCAAATTCTGGACATACAGAATGAGGCAAAAAAGAACAAAGTTCAGCTGACACCTGAAATCCAGAAGTATATCCGCGAGCATTTTGAGGCGATCCAGCGGAAACTAGCAAACGGAGAACCCGTATACAAGGAAGATTTGGAATTCATAAAGGAAGCGAGGGTTTGGATAAAACTCCTTTCAGCGCTCGAAGCCCGCTTTGCCAAAAAGCCCAAATATTACAAACGCCCCGAAGGCGTTGATTTTGCCGAAGTCAAAAAGGCCCTTGGAGCAAACCCCACCCTCATGCGCAGCCTTGCACAGATGGAAAACACTGGAGGCGAACCTGACATAATCGCCGTTGAGCCTGATGCTTTTGTTTTCGGCGATTGTTCAGAAGAATCACCGAATCGTCGCAACCTGACCTATGACCAGGCGACGGTCCAGGCAAAAGAATTCGGCGTAGATATGATGTCAGAGGAGGATTACCTTAAAATGCAGAATTTAGGAAAATTTGATCAACAATCTTCGAGCTGGCTTGCAACGCCTGAAGATATCAGAAAAACTGGCCGCGCCGTGCGCGGCAACCGTGGTGGCGCTGGCGTGGGCGTCTACGAGGGCGCTGCCGGGGCTCGCGGTCCGGGCCTCGGGTGGCGTGCTTCGCTAAGGGTCAAAAAAGTTTAATCTTTAGACTTTAGTTTTCTTTAAAATTTAACTTTAATTTTATCACAAAATGTCCGAATCTCCAGTAACACCATTATTTCCTCCGCTAGACACTCATACCATCCTCGACCAACTAGCCAATATCCAGGCCGAAGCTGAGAAGAACAAAGTTCAGCTGACTCCTGAAGTCAAGCAGTACATCCGCGAACACTTCGAGGCTGTACAGCAAAAACTGGCGAACGGTGAACAGGTTTATGAAAGCGACCTGGAATTCATAAAGGAAGCGAGAGTTTGGATAAAACTCCTTTCAGCGCTCGAAGCCCGCTTTGCCAAAAAGCCCAAATATTACAAACGCCCCGAAGGCGTTGATTTTGCCGAAGTCAAAAACGCCCTCTGGTTAAACCCCGCCCTCATGCGCAGCCTTGCGCAGATGGAAAACACGGGAGGTGAACCTGACATAATCGCCGTTGAGCCCGGAGTTTTTGTTTTCGGCGATTGCTCCGAAGAATCACCGAATCGCCGGAACCTCACTTATGACCAGGCGACGGCCCAGGCAAAAGAATTCGGCGTAGATATGATGTCAGAGGAGGATTACCTTAAAATGCAGAATTTAGGAAAATTTGATCAACAATCTTCGAGCTGGCTTGCAACGCCTGAATATCTCAGAAAAGCTGGCAACGCCATGAACGGCTTCCGTGTTGGCGATGGCGTGTTCGTCTACGAGGTCGATGCCGGGTACCACAATCCGCACGACGGGTGGCGTGCCTCGCTAAGGGTCAAAAAAGTTTAATCTTTAGACTTTAGTTTTCTTTAAAATTTAACTTTAATTTTATCACAAAATGTCCGAATCTCCAGTAACACCATTATTTCCTCCGCTAGACACTCATACCCTCCAAGACCAGCTCCTGGATATCCAGGATGAGGCCAAAAAGAACAAGGTTCAGCTGACACCCGAAGTCGAGCAGTACATCCGCGAGCACTTCGAGGCTGTACAGCAAAAACTGGCGAACGGTGAACAGGTTTATGATGAAGACCTTGCGTTTATAAAAGACGTACGGTTGTGGGTCAGCATACCTGATAATGTAAGAGGTAAATTTCCAAGTATTGAGGTTTTGAAAAAAAGTGGGGAACTTGAGGAGGCCGCAAAAAGACATATTAGCCCAAAACAATGGCTCGACCTCCTACACCTTGCTGAAGCCAAAAATAAAGACAAAATATGGATTGAGGAATCTTTTAGATTCCCAGGAGGCGGAAGAATAAAGACAAATAGAGATATAGATTGTGGAGATCTTGATATCATGAACTGCCCATCTCTCACTTTCCTGCCAGAAGGTCTGGAAATTACAGGGAATCTATATATAGGCCCCGAAACCCCCATTACTGCCCTTCCCTCAGGTCTGAGAATTACGAATGGCGGTATGAAAATCTGGTCTACATCACTTACCTCCCTTCCTGCAGATTTGGAAGTCAACCAATCTATAGATTTATCTATAGACGTCCATGAGCAAGTCAAAAAAGACGCCAAACGGTTAAAAAGGGAGGGGAGGGTAAAAGGTAGAATTACTTATTTTTAACAAATAACAATGCCCAATATTCCACCAAACCATCAGGAAGCTGAACTTCTGCAAGAAAAAAAACCTCTGACTGAGTCATTGGATCTTAGCAGGCTCCGTGAAATTGTAAAATTCATGACCCCAGAAAAAATCCGTCAAAAAGTAGAAAAATTGAATAGACGGATAAAAATGGTTGGACAAAGCCACGAGGTAGAAGTAGCAGTTGATCCCACAGCGCACACATGGTCCTGCGTACGTATACCGAGAAAACAGGTTCTGCATGACGGGAGCGTGGTGGATACCAATTACTTCCATTACATCATCGTTATGCCATATGAACATTTGGCTATTGAAGATGAAGATTTTATTTTAGGCGAACTTAGGCATGAATTCGGCCACGCTCTTTATACCGATTGGCGATTGTGGGAAAGCTTAGGCAAACAGGTGGAGTCGGAAGGTTATCCAAAACAAGGAATATCTTCGTTAATAAACTGTTTGGAAGACCCTCGCATGGAGCATGTATCTGTTTTTCCAAAGCATCTGGAAGGGTATATTCAGCAATGGTTCTGGAATAAAAATAAACAGCTTATTTTACCGAATATCGGTGGTCATATGGCGGAAGATCACCCAGCCAGCCAGTTTGATTTTTTGATAAAGCTTTATTCTTTATGGCAGATACATGCGAAAAATGCTGACGAAGAAAATATCCTCCCTTGGGATGATATTAAAAGTCTGCATCCGCGAGTTCAGGAGTTGTGGGAACGGGTGCGCCCGGAAGTTGAACGGATTGTCGGTATCGGCGGGTTCAGCCGTCCGGAAATGCGTTCTTCGGAAATCAAAAAAACAATTGAACAAGTTATATGGCCAGCTAAAAAAGCTCTGATAGACGAATTTGGCGCGCCTCCGGAAAACCCAAATCCGGAACCCGGCCACGGCGACGGTCCGCCTGGCGATCCTGATAATATCGACAATCTTCCGCCTGAAGTCCAAAAATTCATTAATCAGAAGATCGAACAATATAAAAAGAAGATCGAGGGTGAGAAGCAGGCTCAGATAGAACGGAACAAAGAAGCTGAAAAAGCCAATCAGGAAATCGCAAAGAAAAAACAGAAACGGCAGGAAAAAGAAGACGGTATCAGAAATCCTGAGTCGCGGAAAAAATACAATGAGCTCAAAAAGGAAGGAGGGGTTGTGGAGCAGAGGATGGGACGAATATTTGAAAAATATTTCCCAAAAATCGCGTACCCCAAAGACACCTATGGACGCAAAGGTAAAAAATACAGCGCTCGCGAGCATTTAAGGCGCTACGGCACAGGCCTGGAAAAACCCATGGCCACACCGAATGTGCCCGAAAAGGCAGGATTTATATTACAGCTTATCATTGATGTCAGCGGCTCTATGTACCATGGCAGGATTGATGAAGTCGTTAAAACTGTGATAGGCATTTTGGAGGCTTCCAAGGATTATCCGATTTACATAGAAGTATTAGCTTCTGATGACAAAAATGGCGGGATAGATGAAAGGTATATTCTAAAAAGTTTTGACGAAGAATTTTCAGGCGCCTCAGGTGGCAGAGTTAAGGAAAAGCTGGTGGGCGCGTTAAAAGAGTTTGGCGGTGATAATAAGGACGCGGAATCGCTTAAGTGGGCCATACCGCGGATTGAACGAAAGAAAAAAGAATTAGTATCCCAATATGACAAAATAGCTGCTTTGACCATTTTCCTCAGTGACGCTGAGATGGAAGGCCAGCAGGATCCGAATGTGGTTAATGAATTGCGCAGGAAAGTGCCGATTTTGGGCGGTTGTATTGAAAACAATCCGGCTATTAAAAATGCAGTCCAAAAAGCCTATGGCCCAATCGGCGAAGGCAGTTTCTGCCCGGATTCATTGCACGAATTTCCTAACGAAATTGAAAAGATTTTACGTAAAAAAATCAGAACAATGTTCAGAACTTAATTAATTTTAAATGACCAAAACTTCTGAAACATCACCATCCCTCCAAGACCAGCTCCTGGACATCCAGGATGAGGCAAAAAAGACCAAAGTTCAGCTGACACCTGAAATTGAGTCGTATATTCGCGAACACCTCGAGGCTGTACAGCAGAAACTGGCAAACAATGAACCGGTTTACGACGAGGATTTGGAATTTATTAAAGAAGCGCGATTAATGATAAAAAGGGCCGTGTTCGTCAAAAAACTGGAGCCACAATATGACGAGCGTCTTGAAACCCTTAAGCATTACGGCTTTTTGGATAAAAACGGGAAAGCAAAAAAAGGCGATGTCCCGCCCCCTTCTGTCGAAAAAGCAATGAGCGCGTTTAAACCGGAAGAGCTTGAAATCGCCAGTTCTTTCCAGAAACCAACCTTACTTCTAATTCCCGAAACCTCTTTCGCCGCCAAAGTCAAAGCTCTTGATTCGCACAAACAGGGGATGCAGAAAAATGACACTTTTGCTGATAAAATTTTCACCAATACCGATTCAGGTTCAGATAAAATTACAGGTTGGCGCGCCGTTATAGTTGACGGCGCCGAGAAAATGAAAGCTTACGAAGGCGACCAGCTTGACTTGAGTTTTGATAAGCGTATCAAAAACCGCAAAGTCGCCCGCAAGCCAGGCGAAAAAGGCATGGACAGGCACAGATATGCTTTGCTTATGATGGAAGCTATCAGAAACGAAAATCCGATTGATCAACAATTATACACTTTATTAGATGATGATCCTGCCTTATCTCACTCCTACGTGCCGGGTGCGAACACCTACCCGGACTACCGCGAGGTCCGCTTCAGCGCGAGCGACCCTGGCGCGGTCAATGGCCGCGCGCGGTTCCGTTCATCTGTGGGGGGAGATGTGCTTTTGGCTTAACGTTTACTATGACAAAAACACTAGATACATCATTGGCCTCCGCTAATACCCCGTCTGACAGGCAGTCCATCCTCGATCAGATCTCCGAAATTCAGTCTGAAGCGGAAAAGAATAAAGTGGACCTGACCCCAGAAGTCCGCGAGTACATCCGTACTCACATTGAAGCCGTTCAGCAAAAACTGGCAAACGGAGAGCAGGTTACGGAAGATGACCTGCGGTTTATGCAGGATGTAAGACTTTGGGTCGCTATGCCTAAGGAATGGAGAGATAAATATAGAAGTATTGATGAGATACACAAAGCCGAAGAAGTTCAGGAAATTATTATCGAAGCTCAAAAAAGAGAAATTAATTTTCATAAAGTAATGTTCGAGGCCAATAAAAGAGGAATTGGACCCAAACAATGGATTGCGCTTCTTCATGTCGCTGAATCATCAGATAAAGATGAGAAATGGATAGATGAGACGTTTAAATTCCCGGGAGACGGAAGAATTGAAACTAATGGGAGTTTAAATCTTCAAGACCACACTTCACTCACATTTCTTCCTGAAAATCTGAAAGTGAAAGGAGCTTTGTTTCTTGCGGGTTGTATATCTCTAAACTCTATCCCAAAAGGCCTATCAGTAAATGGAAATTTAGTTATTCTTTACTGCACCTCTCTCACGTCTCTTCCAGAAGACTTGGAAGTAAAAATGTTTTTATATTTATCCAAAGACCTTCATGAACAAGTAAAAAAAGACGCAGTACAGCTGAAAGAGAAAGGAAAAATTAAAAACAAGGTTTATATGAGTAATTAACCCATAAAATGCCCCACACCCCAGAAACATCGTCGTCCATTCTCGACCAGATCTCCGAAATTCAGGACGAAGCTAAAAAGAACAAGGTGAAACTGACACCCGAAGTGACTCAGTATATCCGCGAGCACCTCGAAGCCGTGCAACAGAAACTGGCGAACGGAGTGTCGGTTACAGACGATGATATGAAGTTTATGCAGGATGTAAGGCTGTGGGTCGGTTTGCCGGAGGAATGGAGAGAGAAGTACAAAAATATCGAAGATATGAAGCAAAGTTCTGATGTTAGTGAGGTGTTTAAAGAGGCTTCAGAAAGAGGAATCAGCCCAAAACAATGGTTGGACCTCCTTCATATTGCTACAGCCAATGCAGAATTTGTTAATAGAGCCGATTATCCTGAGGGTGGGATAAATGAATGGATTAATATGATTTTCCGCTTCCCTGGTGGTGGCAGAATTGAAACAATTACAGGTTTGAATCTCAAACTATGTAAATCCTTAAAATACCTTCCGGAAAATCTTACTGTGAATGGAGATTTAGAATTAAACGGATGTACCTCTCTCACTTCCCTTCCGGCAAACTTGAAGCCAAATAAAGATTTAATCCTTTCAGGCTGTACCTCTCTCACTTCCCTTCCAGATAATCTCCGGGTAAATGGCAGTTTGCGCCTTGAAGGCTGTACTTCCCTCACCTCCCTTCCGGATAATCTCCGGGTAAATGGATTTCTTAATATTATAGATTGTACCTCTCTAACTTCCCTTCCTGCAGATATGAAAATAGTTTTTGGTGTACTTACAAGCAAAAACCTCAATAGGCAAGTCATCAGAGATGCTGAACGTATTAATAAGAAAATTAAAAAGTAAGATGTAATATCAAATATCAATAGTATCCGATATGTCGCTAAATACTGAAACACCATCAGCCTCCGCCTCAGCTCCTGCAGACTCGCAGTCCCTCGAAGACCAGCTTCTGGATATCCAGAATGAGGCAAAAAAGAACAAAGTCCAGCTGACACCTGAAATTGAGTCGTATATCCGCGAACACCTCGAGGCTGTACAGCAGAAACTTGCAAACAGAGAGGAAGTTACTGAAGATGATATGAAGTTTATGCAGGAGGTAAAGCTGTGGGTCAGTTTGCCAGAGGAGTGGAGAGTGGGGTATAAAAGCATTGAGGATATGAAAAAGAGTAGAGAAGTCAATGAAATGATTCAGGAAGCTTCGAGTAGAGAAATAAGCCCAAAACAATGGTTCGACCTTCTTCAGATTGCCGCGGTAGTATCAGATTTAAAAAAACCTTTTAATGAAATTTTTGGGTATAGTACTCCTGAAGATGAGGAAAAAGCATGGATCGATAAAACTTTTGAATTCCCAGGAAGTAGTCAAATCTTAACGGTTGGCCAATTGAATCTGAGAGAGAGCGCCCGTCTCAAGTCTCTTCCGGATAACCTGTCAGTAAAGACGAATTTAAATCTCTCAGACTGCACATCACTAACATCCCTTCCGTCTAATTTAACAGTTGGCGGATTTTTGTCTCTTAAAAACTGTGTTTCTCTAATTTCTCTCCCTGATGATCTAAAAGTGAATCGAGATTTAGATTTATCAAAAAACCTTAAAAAACAAGTTATAGATGATGCCAAGCGCCTTAAAAAAGAAGACAAGATTAAAGGTGAAATTAGATATCGTAAATAATTTTTATTATGTCACATATACCTGAAACATCATCGGCCTCCGCCTCAGCTCCGGCCCACCACGGCGGGCAAGCGGACAGGCAGTCCCTCGAAGACCAGATCCTGGAAATCCAGGATGAGGCCAAGAAGAACAAAGTTCAGCTGACACCTGAAGTCGAGCAGTATATCCGCGAACACCTCGAAGCTGTTCAGCAGAAACTGTCAAACGGAAAGGAAGTAACAGACGATGATATGAAGTTTATGCAGGATGTAAGGCTGTGGGTTAGCCTGCCTGAAGAATGGCGAAAAAAATGTAAAAGTATCGAAGATATGAAACAAAATACAGAGTTAAGGGGGGCAGGTAAAGAAGCCTCAGCAAGGGGAATTAGTATAAGGCAATGGCTCGACCTTCTGCATATTGCAGAGGTTAGCCAAACAGACAAGAAGTGGATTGATAAGAATTTCAGATTTCCGGGAAACGGCAAGATAGAAAATATTTCACATTTATTTATCAGAAACCGCTCCTTCACCTCCCTACCCGACAACCTGCATGTGCGTGGAATTTTGGATCTCAGAGGCTGTACCTCCCTCACCTCCCTCCCAGATAACCTTCGGGCAGAAGTGATGTATTTCGCTGACTGTACCTCCCTGACCAGTCTGCCTGAAGATCTAGAAGTAGGTAAAGATTTATATTTATCTAAAAACCTCCAGGAACAGGTTAAAAGAGACGCTGAACGCCTAAAAAAAGAAGGAAAAATTAAAGGTGAAATTAAATATGAATAATTTATAACATGCCCCACACACCCGAAACACCAGTGGCCTCAATCGAATCCCGTCTCTCCGAGATACAGGACATCCAGGATGAAGCAAAAAAGAATAAGGTGGAACTGACACCCGAGGTCCGCGAGTATATTCGTAACCACATTGAAGCTGTTCAGCAGAAACTGTCAAACAGGGAAGAGGTTACAGAGGATGACATGAAATTTATGCAGGACGTAAGAATGTGGGTTAGGCTACCGGATGTAGACAGAAAGAATTTTGTAGAAATTGATGGGTTGAGTAAAAATGGAGAATTGATCGAATCTGTTGAAAGAAAAATAAATTTAAAACAATGGCTCGACCTTCTTCATGTCGCGAAAGCCAAAAAGAAAGACAGAAAGTGGATTAATGAGACTTTCAGATTTCCTGGTGGTGGTAAGATTGAAACAGATGGAGATTTGGATCTCATAAACTGCACCTCCCTCACTTCCCTTCCCGCAGGCCTGGAAGTAGGTGGAAATTTACTTCTTACCGGCTGCACCTCTCTCACCGCTCTTCCCACTAGTCTGAAAGTGGGTTTAGGTTTGTATCTCGAAGGCTGCACAGCCCTTACAACCCTTCCATCAGAATTGGATGTGTATTTAGCCTTGCGTCTCGCAGGCTGCACCTCCCTCACGTCCCTTCCCATAGACATGAAAGTGCATAGAGATTTGATTCTTGAAGGCTGCACAGCCCTTACAACCCTTCCTGATGGTCTACGAGTAGGTGGAGGAGCTTTGACTCTCAAAGGCTGTACCTCCCTCACCTCCCTCCCCGCAGAACTGAAAGTGGATGAAAATTTGATTCTCGAAGGCTGTACATCCCTCGCATCTCTCCCCACTGACCTGAAAGTCGGTGAACATTTATATTTATCCGACAATCTCCATGAACAGGTAAAAAAAGATGCCGAAAGATTGGAAAAAGAAGGAAAAATCAAAGGCGAGATTAGATATCAATAATCCATAACATGCACCATAAACCCGAAACACCGCAGTCCCTCCTCGACCAGCTATCCGAAATCCAGGATGAAGCGGAAAAAAATAAAGTGGAACTTACACCCGAAATCCGCGAGTACATTCGTACCCACCTCGAAGCCGTACAGCAGAAACTGGCAAACAGAGAGGAGGTTACAGAGGATGATCTGAAGTTTATACAGGATGTAAGGCTGTGGGTCAGTTTACCTGATAATGTAAGGAAATTATTTACCAATATTGAAAAAATGAATAAAGAGATTGCAAATGAAGTGTACAAAAGGGGAATCAGCCCAAAACAATGGTTCGACCTCCTTCATGTCGCGGAATCAGCCAACCAAGATAAGCTATGGATTGATGAAAATTTCATATTTCCAGGTGGCGGAATAATAGAAACGGAATTTAATTTGGAACTCGAAGACTGCAAATCCCTCACATCCCTACCAACAAATCTAACAGTGAATGGAAATTTGAATCTCAAGGGCGCAACTGCCCTGCGATCACTGCCAGATAATCTAAAAGTAAACGGTTCTTTGCGTCTCAATAATTGCGTACACCTCGTCTCTCTTCCTAACAGTCTTAAAGTTGGAGGAGCTATTATTCTTGATTACTGCCACTCCCTCACACTCCCGGATAATCTGCATGTGGACGGCTTTTTGGGCCTAAATTATTGTACATCACTTACTTCTTTACCAAATAATCTGATTGTTGATGAAAGTTTGTGGCTTGCGCACTGCACATCCCTTACATCCCTACCATCAGATCTTAAAGTAGGTAAGCATTTGTTTTTAACCAATGATCTCCATGAACAAGTTAAAAAAGACGCTGAACGCCTTAAGAAAGAAGGAAGAATTAAAGGAGACGTTGATTATATTAGTTAAACCGGTTGCAGCGAGTGGTTTCCGATCTTATGAATTCAGAATTTATGTTAAGGAATAATCAGCTTAAAGTAATGCCCTTTTGTCTTTTTAACAGGTCCGCTGAAATCCGCCCAACGCATCCATTTTGGCTTTAATCTGAAAATAGAAATACTTCCCACATTCATTTTCATTATTGGCGGTATCGGATCCCATATATATGCGATTGTCTGCATGATTGTTGGAGAAAGAGCTTCCGTTAAAAGTTTAACTGATTTCGAATTTTTTTTAACACTATAAAGCTCTTTGATTTCACCCTCGGTCTGTAAAGTTTTCAGCTGATATTCGTCGGTGATAACCAAAGATACTCTTGGATTCCTTTTTAAATTTGCGTATTTTCTTGTCTTTTCGCCTGTTACAAAGTAAAAATTAAAATCATTATCCACACCGTAATAAATCGTGGCGGCTTCAGCATTGCCCTCAGCTGCCACCGTTGAAATAACAGCGGTTTTATTCTGTTTCAGAAATAAAAAAACATCTTTTTTTAACAGTTTTTCAGGACCCATAAAATTATTTAAGCCTGAAGCTCGTCACAATCGCGCCAACAAGGTCGCGGATATTCTGCGGAGTATCCGGAAGCATGCCGCCTGATACGATATAACCGTAATTGCCTTTAGTGGCATAAATCTGGACAAACTTGATCAATTTTTCTGAAGGGTTTAAACGCGCCTGGAAAATATGCAGAAGCGCGGGTGTTCCCCCCATATCCATTGTCGCCTCCTGTACTTTCTGGTAGTCGACCAGATTTTGCGCGCTTAAATTAATGTTCGCGCGGCCGTAATCAATTGAAGATGTAGCTTGTTTAAGGTCCTCTTTGACGATATTCACGTTTATGAAAAATCCGTCATAAGCCTCCGGCGTCGTGAATGCCACAACAGTTTCTTTTGGTATCTCAGCGTAAAAATCCGATTTGTTGATGATTTTCCATGAAGGGTCTATATCAATTGTAAAGTCACCCCCGTCATACGTTTTAAGGTTTTGTGAGGGCGCTGACTGGCCACCTCCTCCGCAGGCGCTCAGAAAACCGACAAAAATTAATAGTATTAATACCGCTAAAATTTTTGAAGTTATTTTTTTCATTTGTAGTTTTTATTAACGGTATTATTTTATCAAATTCTGCATTTTGAAGCAAATCTACTCCTATTGTGGCTCCAATGGTGGCTCCGCTTCCCCTGAACCATGCGCTTGCGCTTAGGTTCAGGGTTCGCGTGGCTCCTATTGTGGATGACATTCGGTATAGATACCACAATTGGAGCCACTATTGGAGCCACAATTGGTATTGGTTTTTATCTAAATTTTTTATAAAATGAAAACAGCTTAAAACAAAATAATGCAATTCTTACACCAATACCCAGTAGCAATACCGTTCATTACTATAATCCTTGCCGAGGCGCTTAAGGCGGTTATCGATATTATCCGCGAGCGCAAGAAAGTACGTTTCATAAACCCTGGAGGAATGCCTAGTGGGCATTCGTCTTTCGTATCGTCATTGGTTGTAACCGTAGCCTATATAGAAGGGATAAAAAGCACGATGTTCATGATAAGTTCCGTAATTGCTTTGGTTGTTATGTATGATGCCGTAACATTAAGGCGTGAGGCGGGATTGCATGCAAAGGCTATAAATAAAATAAAACCTGACACAAACCTTGAGGAATCACTCGGACATACCTTATGGGAAGTAATCGCAGGGGCTATATTCGGTGCTTTGGTAGCATACTTGTTACTGGATTTCTGACGTCGTCCGATAAACCTTATTGCGTCAACCGAATAGGGCTTAAATAACGGCTTTCTCTCTTGTAGAAGAGGGGATTTTTATGGTATAATATATAGATTATATAAATTTCAAATTTTAAATTTTAAATATCAAATTTTAATTTTGGTTATCAGTATATTTTGTCATTTGTAATTTGTAATTTAAAATTTGTAATTAAGTTTTAATGTTAAGATCAGTCAAGTCCCAAATCGTCCTCGGAACTTCAATGATCATCATTGCGATTTTAATTGCGGCTACTTATTTCATAATCGACCAAAAGACAAAAGAAATTAATTTTGACATATTTAAAAATGCCGTTAGTTTCTCAGAGCTCACAAATGAACGGATAGTGTCAAATTATGAAATCAATTACAAACAAAAAGCATTTGCGAATTTTGACAGGGAAATGGCGGATATTTACGGTTTGAATGAAGATATATCAGCCATAAGCATCTTCAGCTATTCCGGTGAAACGCTTTATCGCACAAGCTCTGTTGTATCCGGGAAACTTAGCGATGAAGATCTGGAGCGCATACAGGCTGTAATGCCTTCTGTTAAGACTACGGGCGGGCGCGTTGTTTATATGGATAAAACTAAAGGTGAATTGCGTTACACGAATTCCAACGGCAGAACTGTTGAACCGATTGCAACATCTGACCAGATTGAAAGTATCATTTATCCTTTTCGGGATCCTAATAACGCTCTTCGGTCATATTCTTTGCGTTATGATGTTAGCTATAATGCCCTAACACAACGAGTTAGCGAAACAAGGAATAATATGATTATTCTGGCCCTGCTCGGCATTGCGATTTCATTATTTATTGGCGGTCTGATAGCTGGGAAAATCACCTCTCCTATAAAAACGCTTATGGAAGGTGCGCTTAAAATCGGCGGCGGCGATCTTACTACACGCATAATCGTTAAGTCAAAAAGTGAAATAGGCCAGCTTTCTGACACTTTTAATCAGATGGCGCAGGACCTTGAAAAAAGTACCCGCGAACTTGTAGAAAAAGAAAAAATGACCCGTGAACTTGAGTTAGCCGGAGAAATCCAGAGGGAACTGCTTCCAACTGTTCTACCAAAGATTCCGAATCTGGATTTAGCCGCAAGCCTTATTTCCGCAACCGAAGTAGGGGGTGACTGTTATGATTTTCTTATGTTTGATGATGATAACCTCATTTTTTACGTTGGTGATGTCACGGGTCACGGAGTTCCTGCCGGGCTTGTCTCCGCGATCAATAACGCATTGGTGCCCGCGTTTTTAGACCAGTATAAAACGACGAAAGAATTAATCATCCATCTTAATAAGATTTTAAAGAAAAAAACCCGGCCTAATGTTTTTATGACAATGGTAATGGCGCATTGGCACGTGAATGAAGCCAAGCTCGGTTTTACCCAGGCAGGCCATGATCCCATTTTTCACTTCAGAGCAAGCGATAAAACAGTTATCGAAGCGCCATATGGAGGCATGGCATTAGGAATGATTCAGGACATTTCAGATATTGTTACTACGGAATACATTAACATGGGACTAAATGACGTCTCTATTTTATATACGGATGGAATACCCGAAGCCTGGCATAGCGATACAGAGAACTACGGCATGCAGAGATTTAAGGAATCTATTGCTAAAAACTGCCAGCTTAATACCGCCCAGGAAATACATGACGGAATCATAGCCGATGTCCGCGCGTTTATGGGTGACTATCCACAGGCTGATGACATTACTCTGATTGTGGCCAAGAGGACAGCTTAAATTCCTTACAATAACCATTCTACGGGATTGGCAAGGAGGAAGGCGGCCCCGCCTAATGTAGGCGGGGAGGAAGGGGCGGTACTGATTTGATCAAGTGGAAGTATTACATCATATCGTAAAATCAGGACCACCCCTTCTTCCCCTCCTTGCTTTTCGCAAAGAGGGGCCTCCTTCCTCTCGGCCTAATTCTGAAGCCTGTAGAATGGATATTGTACAATTTATAACATTTTCGCCAGATACTGTCCGGTGAAGACTGTTTTTATGTCATTATCCTGAGTTCAGAAACGAATTAGGACACTAAGGTAAAATATTTACACCTTAGTTATTGTCCTATGCACAAACAAATATCGTACGCGGAACGCTATGCGCTGTCCGTATGTCTGAAAGACGGGCT